>JAAIGE0100061755.1_pt1 | contig 90597 bp, 75 predicted proteins | sample 6487951 | NCBI WGS metagenome assembly JAAIGE01 (sample SAMN13974128, study PRJNA590717) | phyllosphere metagenome | biome: tomato field; feature: multiple bacterial spot infested tomato fields; material: tomato leaves; isolation source: leaves from tomato fields | host: Solanum lycopersicum ...
CACCGACGGCTCCAATCCCGCGGGCTTTGCCAGTTCCACGGTGTTTCCCTCGCCCAACTTCACTCCGTCCATCGGCGTGATCGCCCTCGGAAAAGACGGAGCCAGGCTCGTCTCTACCCGGCCGCTCAGATTCAGCGCCACACAGAATGCCAACGGCCGCGTGCAGCCACGGGGCATCACAGGCAACACGGGCGAGCAAGTCCTGGACGACTCCTTCACCTATCCCGGCAAGGCCAAGGGCTACAGCGAATTCGGCCTGGACACAGAATCCGTGGTGGTGGATGCCGCACGCAATGTGCTGTGGGTGTCCGACGAATACGGACCCTTCATCGTGAAGATCGACCCGGCGACCGGCATCATCCAGAAGAAATACGGGCCCGGCACTGGCGCGGCCGATCTGCCGGCCATTCTCGCCAAGCGCCGCGCCAACCGTGGAATGGAGGGGCTGAGCATCGATGCGGCCAGCGGCAAGCTGCACGGTTTCCTGCAAAGCCCTCTGGACGACGGCAAGGCCGACTACACCACCGCTGCCGTTCCCGACGCCACAGGCAAGTCGGAGAACGTGCGCGACTACGCTCGCTTTGTGCGCTGGGTGGAGTTTGACCCGACCACCGAGAAAACCCGCCTGTTTGCCTTGCCCGTAGACAGCCGCTGGTACAACCAAGGCAAGACCGGCAATGCCAAGCTGGGTGATATGGTCTCACTGGGCAAGGGGAAATTCATCGCCATCGAGCAAGGCACGGGCAAGGACAAGAAAGTCTTCAACGACCTGGTTCTGATCGAGTTTCCGGCCAACGCCACCGACATCACCGCGCTGGGCTCCGACCTGGAAAAGAGCAGCCTGACTGGCAAGCCGGTCAATGGCTCGGACTATTCCAAGGTCGTGACGCTCAAGAAGACCCGGCTCTTCAACCTGAACGCCACCGGCTGGGTGGCCGAGAAGGCCGAAGGCCTGGCACTGGTCGATGACTACACGCTGGCGCTGACCAACGACACCGACTTCGGTGTTTCGCTGGCAGTGCTGGACGCCAGCGGCAAGGAAATCGAAGGCTCGGACGTCACCAAATGCATGGTGGACGCCGAAGGCAAGATCGTGAACGACGGCCAATGCGCCAAAGGCGCGGCGAGCCTGCGCTTTACCACCAATGACGTCAACGATCGCACGCAGCGACTGTGGACCTTTGGGTTCAGCAAGAAGCTGAGCGAATACGGCGCTCCCTGAGCGACTGCGACTGCATGGCATAGGCAAGACAACGGGGCCACCGTGTTTCAGGGCGGTTCGTCCAGATGGATAGTCGCCGCGCCGAACCAGCTCGCCACGTGCAGCCCTGGCGCCCACAAACCGGTCCCTGGGGATCGGCTTGCCTTCCTGGTCCCAACTGCGCCAGCACCCCCCGGTTTTCCTCGGGCGCCACAAGCGATGGTGGAGGGCTTTCCGGCAGGAAATTGCGCTAGGCCGGATTGGATATCAGCACCTGCCCACACTACGGCTCACCAGGCACAGACCTATCGGCAGATGCTCGATGAAATCCGAGAACAGCGTTTTCTGATCCGCGACCTGCGCATAGAAAGGGTCTTGATCGCTGGCGCTTGCGGCCTGCGCAGCGCTGGCATGGCCAGCCGCGGCAATCGCCAGCTGCGCCCGCAGCTTGGCGTTTTCCTCCCGGAGCAGGGCAATCTCTTCAGACTCTTTTGTAATGGGGGATGGGGCGCGGCTTCGGGTGGACGAGGGTGGCAGATCGCCGCTGGCGGGGGCGGCGATTTTGGTCTGGGGACCATAGCTGTGAGTGGCTGGTCAGCCTGGTTCGTGGGAGGTGGTTTCGAGAGGTGCTCATGCTGCTCTCTCGGTCCTTTGCACGGAGCAACACTTCTACGGGATCTGTCGCCGGACGATTGCATGGCGAGGCGCTTGAAGGCTGCACCCAAGTTCAGCCACAGCTCCGACCATCCAAGAGTCCACGCTCAAGGCGTAGGAGCACTAGGATTTGGAGCAAATGCGGAAGCAATTCCAAGCAGTCGTTCAAAGCCTTGGCTTCAGGTAGAGCTTGGGGCACGCAGATGGAAGACAGCATTTCGAGCAATGGACGGTAGCGCCTATCTGAATAGTCAAATGCAGCTACTCAAAGCGAGCAGGCCACTGGCATCATTCATGTCGAATGACGGGATTCGATATGAAGTGACTCGGAACCGAGTCGGTGACCCTTTGGATGCTAGTCAAGATCACTCCATAGGGCACTGCATCAGCGAACTGCTGATCATTCATGCGGAAATGTAAAAAATTGAATCATTATTTGGCGCGGTCACTGCGGCAAACTAGACTACAGAAAAAAGAGTCAATGCTGCGATGAGCAAGGCAATCTCAGAATTTTTGCGAAAACGAATCATGAGGGAGGAAGTATGGCTTTTACCATTGGGAAATTTTTCTACGTCAATAAGGTACCTGCATCTGGTTGGCTATCAGTTGCATTGAAATCATCTGGCGCCTGGGTGCCACTGTTGGAATATACAAAACTTAAAATCACAGAAATTTCTCATAACCGCGTTTATTTCCAGATTCTGGATGGAGGGCAGAAGAATAAAATAGCCAGCCTTGGTGAAAATAACGCGAAAGAATATCTCGGATCAAATGCGCCAAATCAAGCTGGTGCTCAGGTCATAGTTAAATATGGGGCCATTGATGAGGTGTATTCCAGAGCTAGAGGTGAGAAATACAAACAGCAAATTGGTACCTTGATTGTTGACGGCATCAGCGCTTTAGTGACACTGAACACGGATCTTGGCGCAGTTACGATTGAGGGCGGCTTCACACCAATTCCCCCTGGAATCTACAAGATTCTTGTGCCGCCAAACCCACACGACAAGAATATGACCGAATTCTATAGAACACAGGTCGAACCCAGTCTGCGCTCAGATCAGGTATGGTTTCCGATCGAGTTTGGGGATAACAGCAGATTCATCCACCTTGGAAACATATCCGAAGGTTGTGTTACGGTCATGGATTTGAATAAGTGGAACGCGATCTACAAAGCTTTGATTGGCCATCGGACACCAGATGGGCGCTATGTGGGTAAATTGACGGTGCAAAAATGATGATGAAACTTATATTTATATTCATCGGATCGATGATTCCCTGTATCACGTTTGCTGGTGAAAATACTTTGCCGCCAATTCAAGATTTGCAAGAAATAAAGAGATCAGCAGATGAGTTTTTGAAAGAAGAAAACAAACGCCAAAAAACGGAATTCACTACTGTGCGTGTCAATCCAAAGATAATAGTCGAGCAATGCGCTACTTCACTTAAATCAGATTGGGCTCCATTGGATGGAGGACTAGCCAGAAAAAGTGTTCAAGTCGTCTGCAAATCGACATCGCACAACAAAAAAGGGTGGCATGTTCTGGTGCCCGTTGCAGGGCCAATCACGCCCAAGAATTGAGGTGGAGTTTAGGATTGCCTATTTGCAGAATAAATAGGCTACCTCTTTAGGCTGCATCATCTCTCACTGCGGTCGGCTCCTGCGAACTCATGCTGTCGTCGGCAGCGGATTAAATCGCTGCGTCTAGCCTCTATATCGCCTGCCAAGCTCGGGCCTATATGCAGATACTTGATGAAGCTTGCTGAAGTCTGTGCTCTGCATCTTTTTGTCTGCCGCCTGCGTGTCGAATGGGGCCTTGTCAGAGATAGCTGTGCCTTGCACGGCGCTAGCTTGTTCGGTCATGGTAATCGCCAGCTGCGCTCGCAGCCTGGCGTTTTTTCTCCGAAGCAGGGCAATATCTTCTGAATCCTGGAGCATAGTGGGTAAGCGGCTTCGGGTATCAGATAAGCAAATCGCCTTCGATTGCAGCTCGGGGATCATAGCTGTGACTTTCTGGCTAATAAGGGCGATCCCAAGAGACCCCAGCGCGGCTTCCTGCGGAATTTACACAAAGCAGCGCTACCGTTGTGGTGCAAGCCTGTGCCTGCTGCAATGATTGGTAGCCAACACCACGCTCGCCGGTAATTCGCAGTCATGACTGCGGCGTAGGTAGAGTATGTTCTGACCCATGCTCAATCGTGGTGCAGACATAAATACCGATATAGTTTGAGTGCATTAAGGAAGATGCGAAGAGTCGGTTAGACCTAGTGGATCTAGTTAAGTAACAAGAATCTCTTCTACGCCGGCACGCGTCAGTATTTCATAAAGTTCTGAAACTTTGTTCCGCGAACCACGATGCTCGCAGAACAGGAAGATGGCACGCTGCTTGGCCCGAGATAGCGCCACAAAAAATGTTGCGATCCCGTCGGGATTCCCTGGCGTGTGACTCCACCAAGAGTTGTCGTCTAAACCTAAAAAGAAGACAGTGTCGTACTCAAGTCCTTTGCTCTTGTGAACCGTCATCATTGAAATATCATTCGTGCCCAAGTAGCGATCAATGCAAGCTGCCCATGTGGTTGTCTCGGCTGCTGCTTGCTGAAGGTGCAAACAGAAAGCTTCGATCATGATCTCTAACAAATCATTTCGCGTGTATGCAGCAAAGGCCGACTTGAGTGCAGGCATACTTAGAAAATTAAAAATTCGCTTAGTGATCTCGATGGCCGATTCTTCGGATGGTGCTTGGCCTCGAATGTCCTTCCCTAACTGGCTCAAGAAATCTTCCATATCTCGATCGGCAACGGCACGCCGTAGCTCATCTTCTTCGTCTGCCCCCCGAATTACGTAGAAAATTTTGGACAGGGTAACCCAAGCTGCGGGACTGCGCTGACCAATAGCAAGCCTCAGAGCTGCGATCGCAATTGAGGCGGCCGCGTCGACCATCAGATCTTGGACGTTTGTCTTCCCCACGGCACGGCTCTCGTTGCGTAAGCTGAGGCCTTCGGCTAAAAATACAGACTGAAGTTCCTCCTCGAACTCATCAGCCTTTTGGCGCACAAGCAGTACATAGTCCGACGGCTTCTTGCGGCGCCCGGTCATGTCTGTAGAAATCCATTGCGCCAAGCGTTGCACCTCGATGGCTTTCGAGGTACTCCGCCATACTTGGACAACATCTCGATCCAGTTGCCCAGTGGTCTGAGATTGAATCTGGGGAGAATGGGGGTCCAGTGTTTCTGCGACGAAATGCTGGACGCGGACGAGCTCGGGCGATGATCTGAAATTGAAGAGTAGGTTTACCCGCTGAGCTTGAAAGTCGTTTTCGAATTGCTCGAAAGCGTCCTGGCGAGCGCCTGCCCATCCCATAATTCGCTGCTTGTGGTCGCCGACCGCTGTAATGTTAGTTCCCCCATGCCCAAATGTAGACAGGAGGAAGTCATATTGGGCAAACGAGGTGTCCTGGAATTCGTCCACGAAAACATAAGGGTAAGTCGCGCGTATTGCGCGAGCTATCTTGGGATTCGCACGAACGATCAGTTCAGCCAGACGATTCAAAGTGATGAAGGTCAGTTTAGAGGTGCCTGTTCCATATAGCTGAGCATGTAGCCAGTGATATATTGCAAAGTCTTCTGGCGTCTTTATGCTTGTGGGAAAGTCGGTGGGAAGGCGGTAGCCGCCAACGTCGAATATTTCAAAGCTCTGAGGGGAAAATGAGGCTAAATGCTCCTTCCAATCCGGCCGTGCTAGATCCCGTATGCGCGTCAACTCGGTTTCCACCTGCCTTCGCGCATGAAATACGATGTCGTACGGTCGGGTTGGGCGCAATCTCTGTGGAATGGCCGCGAGAAAGCGATCAACCAAGCTCTTGGTGAAAGCATCGAACGTGAGAGATGTGAAGCGCCCTGCGAGCTCAGGTGGTACGCGTTTGCGTACACGAACTGCAAGGTTGGCTGCGGCGTCCGTCTTAAAGGAGATTGCAAGGATCTGCTTTGTAGGTTTGCATAACCCTGTTTCCAATAGATAGGCAGCCCGTTGCGCAAGAAATTCGGATTTACCGGCACCAGGGCCCGCTACAACCGAGGTAGACCCCTCGTGACGTAATGCCGTCCATGCGGCAGGCTCCAAGTTCGCTATACCACGCGGGCGCCAGCTGTCGGGTGCGATGGATCGGTTACTCATCACACAGCTGCCTGTTCCAGCGTGGTTTTGACCTTTTTAATTAGCCGTTGGAGTACCTTCGGCATGTCCTTTTGTAGTTCGGCATGCGTTAGCCCACTAAGCACTCTGACATGAGTGCTGGGCTTGCCTCGACCGAGGAATAAGTACCTATACCAGCGCAACATGTCTTCTTTTTCAGCGTTGTAAAAATCTGGGCTACCGTCGTCGCCAAGTACCGCATCACGAGGGTTGCCTATATTGGATGGCCCTTTCATACCAATCTCCAACTGTTGATAGGCCTTTTTGTAGGCATTAAGCATTGTGTAGTCAAGGTCAAGCGGGCGGGAATAGAAGACATTGAATTTCTCTAAATGGTCCAACAATTTGAGCAAATATTCAGTGTCATTGGGCTTCCATGCTGCAATCTCGGCAACATTGGCTTCAGGGCCTTCTGGTTTGAGCCGCTCGTCGAAGAGCTCTTCGCCTGTGACCCCCACATTCAACAACTGCGCCAACACCGTCTTGATACGACCGAAGCCGCCACCGCTGCGGCCCCAGTCAAGATCCAGCAATGTGGAATAAGGTACCTGAATGCTATGGAGTAGCCTCCAAAGATGATTCACGTGGCGGCCACCAAGTGGCACGACCGCGACAAAGGACCGATCGATGGGGAAATCCAAGGCTTTCGCCAGCATCGGCAGCACGACTTCTTCTGTTGCCCCTTCGCCGAGGATCACGTGACGCGCGAAGTAGAGCTCGGGGTAGGCGCGTACAGCCTCACGAATGAACTTGGATGCATCCTCATTGTCCTCGGGCAAGCTAATACTCTTAACTTCGGCGCACCGGGTCGCCGTGTTCAATCTAAAGTGACGCACACAGGCGGGATCGACACGCGCGAGAATACTGGGCGAGTGACTAGAGACGATAGCCTGGGCATTACCGCCTGCAGCAATCTCCTGCACTTGCTTGATGATGCGGGACAGGTAGAAAGGGGCAAGATTGTTCTCGGGCTCTTCCAAGGCGACGAGAGTCAAGACGGGCAAGGCGACGCCGCCATCTATAAACCCCGCCGGGGCGTTGCCCTCTGCCAGCTTCGCCTCAATATCAAGCGTAGCTGCCGCCATCGCGAGATGAAATAGCGAGCGCTGGCCATCACTGAGGTCTTCTAGCGCGCGGTCTTGGCCAAGCTCATTTGGATGGAAAACGACATCTACGCGCCGGATGAACTCCTGCCATCGAGTGTCGACCGGCCGGAAGATGGGCAAGCTATCTGTTCCTGCGGAGTGAAGTTGCTGCCAACGGTGGGTCACTACCTTACCGATGCTTGTAACAGCTGCTTCAGTTGAGAAGGCCACATTAACGTCAGTACCTGCGTCAGACAGCGATTCTTTGACTTCTGGTGACCAGTTAATGGCCCGCCACAGTCTTCCGCGAACGAGCGCAGAGACTTGCGATGCACCGTCACGTGTCGCAGGAATGTAGAAGAGTTGGATTCGTGCCCGGTCAGGGCCTCCCAACCGTTGGAGGTCGCTTTCCTCGAATGGACCGAAAGTCTGTACGGCGCTGTATGACTCATCAATCGCTCCATCGAGTGTTCCATCGTCCGTCCACGTCGCCTCTAGGCGTAGACGCACCTTCAGGTTCCCATTTTCCTCGGCTGCCATGTTCTTGAAGAAGGCTGGCACGGCGCGGCTTTCACTGTCGTCATCTAGTTCCGGAAAAGCAACGATAGCTTCAATGGCCAGCGTGCGTGTGGCGGGACGTACCGGTTCATTAAATGGAACGTGAAAGTCTTGCTTGCGCAGACGTCGCTGATCGGCCGTGACGCCAAACATTCTTTGTAAAGCTTGCATCAGCGCTGTTTTTCCGGTGCCATTGTCGCCAACTAGCGCGACTAGCTCGGGACCAAGTTGGACTTTAGTCCGAACGAGGCCAAAACACCGAAAACCTTCAAGCTCTATTCGTTCAATATGCATCGCAATTCCTCGGAGGCCGTTTGTAAAACTTGTTACAGCTACGAGCGCTTGCAGCGCTCTCATCTATTTGAAAAAGAGCATAGCTTAAAGTGCAGAGAGAAATAAGTTAGTCGACCTATCGAAAGCTCGGGGGAATGGGAGGATTTTTCTAGGTTATGAATTTTGCGAGCAACGTAAGTCTAATTGCCGATAAAAATGGCAGCGTTCATTGACTTGCCGAAAAAGGAAGACTGCTCTGTCCCCGAAGCAGTTGCCTGTGGTAACGCGTCTGAGGACTGCTTCTGGCCGGCAGCAAGCCTGCACTAAGTACGACTTCCACACCTTTCTACTCGCCTATCCACCTCGCCCACCACATCCCCCGGCGCAACCCCCAACACCTTGCACAGCTTGAAAACAGACCGAAGGCTCGGACATTTGCTACCAAGCTCCAGTTGGCTGATGTAGTTGCGCGCCAGTCCGGCCTCCGCGGCAAGGGCTTCCTGGGACAGTGCGCGCTCGTTGCGTAGTTCACGCAACAAGCTTCCAAAGGCTTTATCAAGTTCTGTCATGGCTGCTCACTAAAGTGAGCAAAGCTTCCGGGTTTGCGTGCGAATGGTCTTCCACCTATAGTTGGAGTTTTGTAAAGCAATGATGACGCCTAGAGGGGTTGGGCGTCGCCTCTGCCCAGTGATCTTGGGCGCTGCGCAATTCCCAATAGGAGTGCCGATGGACCAGCAAGCCTTACCCACCACACCCCCACCCAAACTCGAAGACCTCGCCATAGACGCCGTCCTGCACATGGGCGCTGCGCTGGATGTGCTGGACCTGCACGCTCGCCACAAGGTCACGGCCATCAATTGCGTGTGCCGCGACCTGCTGCGCATCTACTACGTGAAGGCCGATCAGGCGCAGTCGCTGGAGCCGCAGGACAAGGAACTGGTGGGCCTGCTGCACGACACGGCGGTGAACCTGGGCTATGCCATTGAGGTGGTGGAGCATCTCAATGGCGATGAGGCCGACGACCCCATTCTTTATGCCGTGAGCTATCTGCTCAGGGCCGCGAAGCGGTTTGCGGATGAGGGGGTGTCGGTAGCGTTGGCCTGAAGAGTGCGGCAGGCGCGAATGGCCTGCGGACACGGCGGGAACGAGGCAAAAAATAGGCGAAAAATGGGCGAAAAAAAGCGCGCCTCATGCTGAAGCGCGCTGCTGGGTGGGGGCCGTGGGTCAGTCCTTCTTGGCCCGGATGACTTCGCCGCCCACGGCGTCGATCTTGACTTCCATGAGCGTGCCGTTGGCCTGCAGCACTTCGACCTGGTAACTGGTCTGGCCCCAGTGGGAGTCCAGTTCCGCGCTGACGGGCGTGCCGGGGGTGTGGCGGGTGGCGGCCTGTATGGCTTGCTCTATGGTGGACTTGGCCTTTTCCAGGCGCTGGCGGTCCTTGCGCTTGGCGGCTCCGTCGTTCTTGTGCTGGGCGGCCTGGCCGGTGATGGCGTTGACCCAGACTTCCACGCTGTCGCCGGCCGAGGTGATGACTTCGATTTCGTAGCGCGGGCCCATGCCGTCACCGTCGTCCAGCTGGGCTTCGATGGCCTTGCCGGGCACGGCCTGGGTGGCGCGGGTGATGGCCTGCTCCAGCGGGATCTTGGCCTGGCTGGTGATGGTCTGCCATTCGGCCACCGACTTGGCTGCGGCGGGCAGGGCGGCAGTGGCGCAGGTCAGGGCCAGGGCGATGGAGAGGGCGGCGGTGCGTGCGAACGGGGCAGGCTTCATGGGTGTGGCTCCTTCCGGGAATGGGGTTGGACAAGGCTACGGTCGGGGCCATTGTCTCTACCGTCCCGGAGAGCGGTTGTCGGAGAGGGCGCCCTTTGCCCCCTCCGGGGCGCTGCGGTTTGATCCAGCGCAAGCTCTGCGCTCAGAGGCCCAGCACCTTGGCCACGTAGTCGGCGTCCTTGTCGCCCCGGCCCGAGAGGTTGATGAGGATGTGCTGGTCCTTGGGCAGGCCGGGCGCGACGCGCATGGCCCAGGCCACGGCGTGGGCGCTTTCCAGCGCGGGGATGATGCCTTCCACGCGCGACAGCTGCATGAAAGCGTCCAGGCATTCCTTGTCGGTGACGGATTCGTACTGCACGCGGCCCAGGTCCTTGAGGTAGCTGTGCTGCGGGCCCACGCCCGGATAGTCCAGGCCCGAGGCAATGCTGTGCACGGCAGCGGGCGTGCCGTCTGCGTTTTCCAGCACGTAGCACTTCATGCCGTGGATTTCACCGGGCTTGCCCATGCTGAGGGTGGCCGCGTGGCGGCCGGGCTTGTCCGTGCCTTCGCCCGAGGGCTCCACGCCGACGAGCTTGACCGAGGCATCCCCCAGGAAGGCCGTGAAGATGCCCATGGCGTTGGAGCCGCCGCCCACGCAGGCGGCCACGTGGTCGGGCAGCTTGCCGTGCCTGGCCTGGAATTGCTCGCGCGCCTCGCGGCCGATGATGCTCTGGAAGTCGCGCACCATCATCGGGAACGGGTGGGGGCCGACCACGGAGCCGATGGCGTAGATGTAGTCGGTGGGGTTGGTGAGGTATTCCTCGAAGGCGCTGTCCACGGCCTCCTTGAGCGTGGCCGCGCCGCGCGTCACGGGCACGAGCTTGCAGCCCAGGATGCGCATCTTGGTGACGTTGGGATGTTCCTTCTCGATGTCCACCTGGCCCATGTGGATCTCGCAGGGAATGCCCACCAGCGCGCAGGCCGTGGCCAGGGCCACGCCGTGCTGGCCGGCGCCGGTTTCTGCGATGACCTTCTTCTTGCCCATGAACTTGGCCAGCAGCGCCTCGCCCAGGCAGTGGTTGATCTTGTGGGCGCCGGTGTGGTTGAGGTCTTCGCGCTTGAGGTGGATCTGTGCGCCGCCGAGCTGCTCCGACAGGCGCCGCGCGTGGAAGATGGGGCTGGGGCGGCCCACGTAGTCGGCGAAGAGCTGGGCCAGTTCCTGCTGGAAGTCTTGGCGTTTGGTGATTTCGGCGTAGGCGGTGTTGATGTCGTCCATGGCCTGCTTGAGGTGGGGCGGGACCAACTGGCCGCCGTAGGGGCCGAAGTAGCCTTCTGCGGTGGGCATGGGGGCGAAGGTGGGGGGTGTAGTGGTCATGGTTGCTGGCGGGTGTTCTGGGGAATGGCTGATGGTGGCGGTGGCAGCTTACGTAGGGCTTCTGTGCCGCTGAAGAGAGAAAACCCCGGTCGGGGTTTCTGGTTTTTGACCCTGCCGGGTGGTTGTTTTTCGAGGCCGGGTTTCGGCCCGGCGGCCGACCGACTTTCTTGCCGCGCGGCAAGAAAGTAGGCAAAGAAACGCGCCCGAATGCCCGCGACCCCTTCGCTGCGCTGCGGGGCAACCTGCGTCGGGCCGCCTGCGGGGTTCGCCGCAGAACTCACTGCGCGCTGCGCGCTCCGTTCAGACAACTGCGGCGAGTCAGTTGACGAGGCAGTCCTGTCCTGCGGCAGGACTGCAACCCCGCAGGCGGCCCGACGCAGGCGCGGGCATACGGGATTGAGGGGGCGGGTGCGGGTGCAGGGCATTGTCCGCTGGCCTGAGCCTGGCGGTCAGCCGTTCTTTTGCAGGGAGCGGATGACGCTGGAGAAGTCCAGGGCGCCGTTGCCGGCGATGGAGTGCATGGCGTACATGGCGCGGGCCATGCCGCCCAGGGGCGTGGAGGCCTTGACTGCCATGGCGTTTTCCTGGGCCAGGCCCAGGTCCTTGAGCATGAGGTCGGTGCCGAAGCCGCCAGCGTAGTTCTTGGAGGCGGGGGCGTTTTCGTGGACGCCGGGGAAGGGGTTGTATTTTTCCAGGGCCCAGTTGCCGCCCGAGCTGCGGCGCATGATTTCGCTGAGGACCTTGGGGTCCAGGCCGTTGGCCACGCCCAGGGCGATGGCTTCGCTGGTGCCGATCATGAGGATGCCCAGCAGCATGTTGTTGCAGATCTTGGCGGTCTGGCCCGCGCCCACGGCGCCGGCGTGGAAGATGTTGGCGCCCATTTTTTCGAGCAGGGGGCGGGCGCGCTCCAGGTCGGCGTCGCTGCCGCCGACCATGAAGGTGAGGGTGCCAGCAATGGCGCCGCCCGTGCCGCCGGAGACGGGGGCGTCGATGAAGGCAATGCCTGCGGCCTGTGCGGCCTTGGCTACCTTTTGGCTGGTGGCGGCGGCGATGGTGGAGCTGTCGATGATGAGGGCGCCCTTGGCAATGCGCTGCAGCAGGCCGCCTGCGCCGTCACGGCCGAGGAAGAGGCCTTCCACATGCTGGCTGGCGGGGAGCATGGAGACCACGGCTTCGGCGCCCTGCACGGCGTCCTCGGCGCTGGGGGCAATGCTCACGCCCTCTGCAGCGACCTTGGCGCAGGCGTCTTTGGAGAGGTCGAAGGCCTTGACCGTGTGGCCGGCCTTGTGCAGGTTGATGGCCATGGGGCCGCCCATGTTGCCGAGTCCGATGAATGCGATCTGCATGTGCTTGTCTCCTGTGTTGTGAAGCTTGTGGTGTGTCTCAGTGGCCGGTGTCGCTGGTGACGTTGGTGTCGCCAGTGTTCGTGCCGCCGTTCGCAATGTCGGCGCCGCGTTCCTTGAGCAGGGAGCGCAGGATGCCGCGGTGGCAGCGCGCCTCCTGCTCGCAGTAGCAGCCGATGGCGAAGGCGCTGTGCTGCGAGAGGGCGGCCAGCAGGTCCAGTGTGCGGCTGGCGGCGGGTTCGGCCATTTCCTTGCGGAATTTGCGCACGAATTGCTGCCAGAGCTTGTCGGCCTCGGCCTGCTGGCCGTGGTCCTGCAGGCGGTGCGATTCGAGCGCGGTGTGCATGGTGTCGGGCTGGGGCGAGAGTTCGGGGTACCAGACGTCGTAGTAGTCGCGGCTGGCGAATTCGGCCTTGGGCACGCCGCGCGGCGGGCGGCGCACGGTGCCTATGCGCAGGCCTTCATCGGCGTGGCGGGGGCTGCCTAGCTGGACGATGCGGATGGGCATGGGGCTCTCCTGCAAAGGGGGCTTATTCGTCGCCGAAGATGGGGTGCTTGCGTGCGCGGCGCCCGGCCGGGGCGGGCGGCGCTGGCGGTGTCTTTGCGTCGGCGGGCGCGGGTTCGCTGGCCTTGGCCTTGCGCTTTTTCGGGGGCGTGGCCTTGGCGTGGGGGTTGAAGGCCAGGGCCTGGGCAATCCAGTGCTGCCACTGCTGGCGCGTGGCGTAGGCGGCGGGGCCAATGAAGAAGTAGCCGTCCATCTGGCCCTTGGACGAGAGCGGGCGTAGGCCCGGCGTCTCGGCCACGGCGGCGTGCTGCGAAGGCGGCAGGCGCACCAGCAGTTCGTCGTCTTCCACGCCCAGGCACAGCTTGCCGTTGACCATGAAGACATGGCAGCCGAACATGCGCTTTTCCTGCACGTCGTCGCAGCCGGCCAGGGCTTCGCGCACGGCGTCTATGAGGTGCAGCGTGGTGTCGGAGAGCGGGCGGGCGGGCATGGCGCGGGCTGGATGTGGATGGATCAGCGGATCATGTCCGGCGCATCGCCTTCCAGCATGCGCCGCGCGATGATGACGCGCATGATTTCGTTCGTGCCTTCGAGGATCTGGTGCACGCGGGCATCGCGCATGAGGCGCTCCAACGGGTATTCGCGGATGTAGCCGTAGCCGCCGTGCAGCTGCAGGGCTTCGTTGCAGACCATGAAGCCGGCATCGGTGGCAAAGCGCTTGGCCATGGCGCAGTAGGTGGAGGCGTCGCGCGCGCCGGCATCGAGCTTGGAGGCGGCCAGGCGCACCATCTGGCGCGCGGCCACGAGTTCGGTGGCCATGTCGGCCAGCTTGAACTGCAGGGCCTGGAAGCTGGCGATGGGCTTGCCGAACTGCTTGCGCTCGTGCATGTACTGCTGGGCCTGGGTGAGCGCGCCCTGGGCGGCGCCCACGGAGCAGGTGGCGATGTTGATGCGCCCGCCGTCCAGGCCCTTCATGGCGATCTTGAAGCCTTCGCCCTCGCGGCCCAGCAGGTTGTGCGCGGGAATACGCACGTTGTCGAAGCTGATGACACGCGTGGGCTGGCTGTTCCAGCCCATTTTTTCTTCCTTCTTGCCGTAGCTGATGCCGGGCAGGTCGGCGGGCACGGCAAAGGCGGAGATGCCGCTGGCGCCCGAGCCGGCGTCGCCCGTTCTGGCCATCAGCACCAGCATGTCGGTGCTGCCCGCGCCGCTGATGAAGGCCTTGGCGCCGTTGATGATGTATTCATGGCCCGCCAGCTCGGCCCGGGTCTTGAGCGAGCCGGCGTCCGAGCCCGCGCCGGGTTCGGTCAGGCAGTAGCTGGCCAGCTTGCGGCCGCTGGTCAGGGCCTCGCCCCATTCGGCGCGCACGGCGTCGGTGGCCCAGGTGCCCAGCATCCAGGTGGCCATGTTGTGGATGGTGATGAAGGCGGTGGTGGAGGGATCGACGGCGGCCAGTTCCTCGAAGACCATGGTTGCGTCCAGGCGCGGCAACTGCAGGCCGCCGGCGTTCTCGGGCGCGTACAGGCCGCAAAAGCCCAGTTCGCCCGCCTTGGCGATGGCCTCGCGCGGGAAGATGGATTCACGGTCCCAGTGCGCGGCATGGGGCGCGAGTTCGGCCTGGGCAAAGGCGCGGGCCGATTCGGCAAAGGCGCGCTGGTCGTCGTTGAGTTCGAAGTCCATGGCTGGCTTGTCTCCTGCGTTGGGCTCTGGGGCCCTTGTTGTTCTGGGGGGGGCTTTCGATGGCTGTGGGTGCTGCGGCGGTCAGTGCTGCAGCCAGCGCTCCAGCGCCTGCATGCGCTCCTGTGTCGCGGCCGTGAGGCATTCGTGGTACAGGCGCGGGCCTTCGGGCTGGGTTTCGCTGTCGCGCGTGGCGGCCTTGCAGCGTGCCGTGCGGCCCTTGATCCAGCCGTTCTGGTCGTGGCGCAGGCCCGTGCGCTTGCCCTGGGGCAGTTGCTGCATGACGTCCAGGTAGCGGATGTTGAGCGCGGTGTCGGCCTCCTGGAAGGCCTGGACCGCGCAGGCATTGCGGCTGGCGGCGGCGGTGGAGGCCGGGTCGCAGGCTGCACCGGCCTGCGCGTGAAGGGTCAGGGGCAGGGCGGCCAGGGCGGTGAGCAAGGCGGCACCCAGGCTCCGGGAGAGGGAGGCGGTCATTGGAAAACGCATGCCGCCATCATCCCAGAGCCGGGGCCTGCCCCGGATCAATCCAGGCCCGCCGACCCGTGCATCAGCGCAGGCTGATGGTGGTGTTCACGCCCTGGCTGGTGGTGCTGTCGTCGAACCAGCGCGCCGTGACGGTCTTGGTCTGCGTGTAGAACAGCACGACCTGCTTGCCGTAGGGGCCCAGGTCGCCCAGCTTGGAGGCGCGGCTGCCCGTGAAGGAGAACAGGGGAACCGGCACGGGAATCGGCACGTTGATGCCGACCTGGCCCACGTCGATGTCTTCCTGGAACTTGCGCGCCGCAGCGCCCGACTGCGTGAAGATGGCCGTGCCGTTGCCGTTGGGGTTGGCGTTGATGAACTCGATGGCCTCGTCCAGGCTGTCGGCAGCCGCCAGGCACAGCACGGGGCCGAAGATTTCCTGGTCATACACGCTCATGCCGGGCTTGACGCCGCTGAACACGGTGGGGCCGACGAAGTTGCCCTTGTCGTAGCCGGCCACCTGGGGCTTGCGGCCGTCCAGTTCCAGCTTGGCGCCGTCGGCCAGGCCGCGTTCGATCAGGCTTTCCACACGCGACAGCGCCGCGCAGGACACCAGCGGGCCTACGTCGGTGCCGGGCTCGGTGCCGCCGCTGACCTTGAGGGTCTTGGACTTTTCCACCAGCTCGGGAATCCACTTCTGTGCATCGCCCACCAGCACGGCCACCGACAGCGCCATGCAGCGCTGGCCTGCCGCGCCGAAGGCTGCGCCCAGCAGGGCGTTGAGCGTTTGCTCCTTGTTGGCGTCGGGCATGACGATGGCGTGGTTCTTGGCGCCCATCATGCATTGCACGCGCTTGCCGGCCAGGCTGGCGCGGTTGTAGACATGGGTACCGACCTTGGTGGAGCCCACGAAGCTGATGGCCTTGATATCGGGGTGGTCGCAGATGGCGTTGACCACGTCCTCGCCGCCGTGCACCACGTTCAGCACGCCGGGCGGAATGCCGGCTTCCAGCGCCAGCTCGCACAGGCGCATGGTGACCATGGGGTCCTGCTCGGAGGGCTTGAGCACGAAGGTGTTGCCCGTGGCGATGGCCATGGGGAACATCCACAGCGGAATCATGGCCGGGAAGTTGAAGGGGGTGATGCCCGCGCACACGCCCAGGGGCTGCAGCACGGAATAGGTGTCCACGCCGTTGGCCACGTTGTTGGCCAGCTCGCCCAACTGCAGCGAGCCGATGTTGGCCGCATGCTCCACCACTTCCAGGCCGCGGAAGACATCGCCCTCCGCGTCAGGCAGGGTCTTGCCCTGTTCGGCGGTCAGCAGGGCGGCCAGCTCCTTCATGTTCTCGCGGATCAGCTGCTGCAGCTTCAGGAAGATGCGGGCGCGCTGGCCGATGGGGGTCTTGCGCCAGGTCTTGAAGGCTTCCTTGGCGTTGGCGACGGCGGCGTTGACCTCGTCGGGCGTGGCAAAGGGCACGCGGGCCAGCACTTCCTGCGTGGCCGGGTTGACCACATCGCGCCATTGGGTGCTTTGGGATTCGACCAGCTTGCCGTTGATCAGCAGCTTGACCGTGGGCGCCAAAACCTTGGCGGACGTGGATGCATTCATGGCTTGTCTCCTGTTGCGGTGGTGTCAGCCCGGCATGCCGTGCGCCGGGCGTTCATCGCATGGTAGCTGTGCGGTTTTTCGCAAGCAATGGAGATATGTGCAGTCTTCATGTGCGTTTTTGCACAGGCTGGCGCAAAAAAGAGCATGGCCTGCGGCAGGCGTAGGCCATGCTGGTTCAGGCGGTCAGCGGCTCAGTCCGTGCCGGTGGCCGGCAGGCGGGCGTCGTCGGCAGGAGCAGGAGGCTGAACGGCGCGGGCGCCGGGCTTGCGCAGCGGCTCCAGCTTCACGCGGGCATTTGCGCCCAGGCCGGACTCCAGCTTGGCCAGCAGGCGCAGCAGCTCCTGCAGCTCGCCGTCTTCCAGCGGGGACACCAGGCGGTGGTAGGCCTGGTCCACCAGCGGCACGCTGGCGGCCAGAAGGGCGCGGCCCTTGTCGGTCAGCGTCAGTTCGTGCTGGCGGCGGTCACGCGTGCTCAGGGCGCGGTGCACGTATTCGCGCTCTTCCAGCCCGCGCACCAGGCGCAGCGTGGTCACCTTGTCAAAGCCCATGGCGCGGGCCAGGGAGCTTTGGTCGGAGCCGGGGGAGGCGTCGATCAGAACCAGGGCGCCGTACTGTGGCGGCGTCAGTCCCAGGGGGCGGCATTGCTCTTCAAAAATGCCGACCGAAATCTGGTGGGCGCGCCGCAGCAAAAAGCCAGGGCGCTGATATAGCGGCAGTGGTGCAGGCGTCATCGTGTCCATATGCGTCTAGTATTCTTGCAGAAGTGTCCAGTATTCATTCGATTTCCACCAATTGTGCCCATTTTGGTGCATGATTACCATGCGTTTGCATGCTAACTACAAAAGAGGTCTACATGCGAAATTTTGTTGGCAGACGGCAATTTTTGAAGACGAGCGGATTGGGAGTATTGGGTTTACCCGTAGCAGGTGCCATCGCCAGTACCGAGAGTGTGCCTCTGAAATTGATTGTGCCTTTCACTCCGGGGACTGGAATCGACACGATAGCGCGAACTATCGGACCTTTGCTGGCCAAGCGCCAGGGCCGGCCCGTGGTGGTGGAGAACAAGCCGGGCGCCTCTGGAAATATCGGCACCGAGGCCGTTGTGCGCTCGCCCGCCAATGGCCAGACGCTTTTGGTGACAGTGAATACCCTGGTGATGAATGCATCGCTGTATCCCAAATTGCCATTCAATCCGCTGACAGACCTCGAACCCGTGACGCTGACCAGTTGGGGGCAGTTGATTTTGGTGACGCCCACGGCCTCGGCCTATCAGACGGCGGCCGATCTTGTGAAGGCCGCCAAGGCCTCGCCGGGCCGCATCAATTACGCGTCGCCGGGAGTGGGCACTCCGCACCATATGGCCATGGAGCTTTTCAAGAGCACGGCCGGGGTGTCGATCACGCACATCCCGTATCGCGGAACGGGGCCGGCGCTGACCGACCTGCTGGGCGGCCAGGTGGAATGCATGTTCCTGCCCATTCATGTGGCTTTGACGCATGTGAAGGCCGGCAAGCTGCGCGCGCTGGGCATTGGCAGCCAGCGGCGCCACCCGCTGCTGCCCGATGTGCCTACGCTCAAGGAGGCCAAGGCGGGCGATGTGAACGTGGATATGTGGTACGGCGTGTTTGCGCCGGCCGGCATGCCGGCGGACCAGGTCGATGCCCTCAATCGCGAGATCCGCGCGATTTTGGCGTCGGATGAAGTCCGGCATGCCTTCGCGCCCCAGGGCATGGATCCGGCCGGCAGCACGCCGGCCGAGTTCAAGGCCCTGGTGCAAAAGGACGCCCGGCGCTGGGCCGATCTGGTCAAGGCGCGGGGGATTACCGCCGAGTAGGCGGGGAGGGCGCCAACAGCGCCCCTGGAGAAAGCATGGAGAGTCAGCGGATGAAAGTAGCGATCGTGGGGGGCGGCATCGGAGGCCTGTGCCTGGCATTGGCCCTGCATCAAAGAGGCATTGCCTGCGAAGTCTTCGAGGCCGTGCCCGAGGTCCGCGAGATCGGAGCGGGCATTACCCTGCTGCCGCATGCCATGCGCGAACTCAGCGACCTGGGCCTGCAGCCGCAGCTGGAGGCCCTGGCGATCGAGAACCTGGAGAGCGTGTTCTTCAACCGCTACGGCCAGTTCGTCTACCGCGAGCCGCGCGGCCGCCATGCCGGCTATGAGCTGCCGGAGCTGGGCATCCACCGGGGCCGCCTGCACCGCGTTCTCTTCGAGGCCGCCGTGCAGCGCCTGGGCCCGGGTGCCGTGCACACGGGCCACCGCTGCGTGCGCGTGGACCAGTCGGCCCATGGCGCCACCATGCATTTCGCGCCGGATGCCCAGGGCCATGTGCCGCCGTCCGCCACGGCCGACATCGTCGTGGCCTGCGATGGCGTCAACTCCGCCGTGCGGCGCCAGTTCTATCCGCAGGAGGAGCTGGCCTTCGGCGGCATCAACACCTGGCGCGGCGTCTCGCGCTTCAAGCCCATCCTCACGGGCAAGAGCTACCTGCGCATCGGCTCGGTCGATACCGGCAAGATGGTGATCTATCCCATCGAGGACAACGTCGATGGCCAGGGCATGCAGCGCATCAACTGGGTGGCCGAGATCCGCGACCCGCAGATGCGCATGAACGACTGGAACCGCGCCGGCCGCATGGAGGATGTGCTGGAGATTTTTGGCGGCTGGAGCTTCGACTGGCTGGATGTGCCGGCCCTGATCCGCTCGGCCGAGACCATCTTCGAGTACCCCATGGTGGACAAGGACCCCGTGGACCAGTGGAGCTTCGGCCGCGTGACCCTGCTGGGCGATGCCGCCCACCCCATGTATCCGCGCGGCTCCAACGGCTCGGCCCAGGCCATGCGCGATGCGCGGGTGCTGGCCGACCTGCTGGCTGCCGATCCGCAAGGCGACCCGCTGGCGCTGCTGGCCGCCTATGAGGCCAGCCGCCTGCCCGCCACCAGCCAGGTGGTGCTGACCAACCGCTCCACGCCGCCCGACTTCATCATCATGAAGGCCGACGAGCTCAGTGGCGGCCAGCCCTTCGGCCATATCGACGAGCTGATCAGCCAGGACGAGCTGCGTGCCATTGCCCGCCATTACGAGCAGGTGGCGGGGTTTGCGAATCCGCAGTCGCAGGGTTGAGGCAGGCGGCGGGCTCAATCCAGGCTGATGTTCGCCTTCTGGATCAGCAGCTTGTACTGGTCCGCCTTGGTCTTGGCGAATTTCTCCATTTCCGGTACCTCCCAGGTGATGGGCTGGAAGGCGAAGGTGGCGAATTTCTCGCGCACCTGCGAGTCCTGCAGCACAGCGACCACGTCGGCGTGGATCTTGTCGCGCAGGGCGGCGTCCACGCCCTTGGGCGCCAGCAGGGAGACGAAGGAATTCACGATCAGGTCGGCGGGGCCGCCCGATTCGGCCACGGTGGGCACGTCGGGCATCTGGGCGATGCGCTGGGGTGCGGCCACGGCCAGGTAGCGGATCTTTCCGGATTTGTAGATGCCCTGGCTGGAGGGAATGCTGGCAAAGCTCCAGGCCGGGTCGCCATTGGCCACCGAGGTGTAGAGCTGGCTGACCTCGCGGTAGGGAACGTGGGTCATCTTGCTGCCGGTCAGGAAGTCCAGCCATTCGCCGCCCAGGTGGCCGGGGCTGCCCACGCCCCAGGAGCCGTAGCTGACCTTGCCGGGCTCGGACTTGGCCGCCTTGATCAGGTCGCCCATGCTTCTCCAGGGCGAGTTCGTGGGCACGGCCACGAAGAAGGGCGTGAGGAACAGCGGCGCCACCGGGTCGAAGTGCTGCAGCGGATGGAAGTTGCGCTGCTTGTAGAGGTAGGGCAGGGCGGAGACATGTTCGCTGTCGAGCTGCAGCAGCGTGTAGCCGTCGGGCTTGGCGCGGCGTGCGGCTTCGATGGCGACAAAGCCGCCGCCGCCTGGGCGGTTGTCCACGGTCACGCCCTGCTTCCAGCGCGCGGCCAGTTTTTCTCCCACGATGCGCAGCACGGCGTCAGGGCCGCTGCCCACGGCAAAGGCCGTGATCACGGTGACGGGGCGCGTGGGAAAGCTGGCGGTGCTGCTGGAGCCTGCCTGTGCCCAGGCGCAATGCAGCGGGGCGATGGAGGCCAGCAGCAGGGCGGCGCCTGCAAGGGCCTTGCGGCGGGAGGGGGCGGCGCCGAGGCGGTTGGATGGGGATGCTTTCACAGTCTGTCTCCTGTTGGATCTGCTTTTTTCACTGCTTGCAATGCCCCGGTCCTTCTGGCGAGGACTCGGGGCGGGGTAGGGCTGCCGGCGAAGGTGCGGCGGGGTTCAGGCGAGGTTCAGCCGGCGTCAGGCTGGGCCAGGGGCGCGGCCTGTGCAAAGGCGGGCAGGGCCGCGCAGGCCCTGTCCACAGCGCTGATCAGCGGCCAGCGGTCCAGGTGCATGCCAAAGCGGCGTGCGCTTTCGACCTGGGGCACCAGGTAGACATCGGCCAGCGTGGGTGCGTGGCCGAAGCAGAAGTCGCCGCGCCGCGTGTCCTGCGCCAGCAGGGCCTCGATGGCGTCGAAGCCGTCGGCAATCCAGGTGGCACACCAGTCGTTGATGGCGGCCTCGTCCGCACCGAACTGGCGGCGCAGGGTCTGCAGGATGCGGCGGTTGTTGATGGGATGCACGTCGCAGCCCACGATGGCGGCCAGCGCGCGCACCTGGGCGCGGTCCTCGGGGTCGGCGGGCAGCAGCGGCGGCTCGGGGTGGCGGTCCTCCAGCCATTCGATGATGGCCGGCGACTGGATCAGCGTGCGGCCATCGTCCAGCGTCAGCGCGGGCACCAGGCCCTGCGGGTTGACCTGCTTGAACGGCGCCTGGGCCTGCTCGTCCACGCGCAGGTCAACGGGGAAGTAGTCAGGGCGCAGGCCCTTGAGGTGGAGCGCGATGCGCAGGCGGTGCGAGGTGCCGCTGCGGAAAAAGCTGTAGAGCTTCATGGTGGTGGTCTCCCCGGTCTTATTCAGGCTGGCCCACGGTGAGCGCGATCTCGCCCACGCCCTGCACATGGCCCGTGATGCGGTCGCCCGGCAGCACGGCGCCCACGCCCTCGGGCGTGCCTGTGTAGATGAGGTCGCCGGGCTGCAGGTGATAGAACAGCGAGAGGTCGGCAATGATTTCGCGGATGTTCCAGATCAGCTTGTCCACGTCGGACTGCTGCCTGGTCTCGCCATTGACGGCCAGCGCAATGGCGCCGGATTCGATCACCTGGCCCGGCATGGGCACGATCTCGCTGGCCACCGAGGACTGCTCCACGTCCTTGCCCAGGTCCCAGGGCCGGCCCTTGTCGCGCGCCACCAGCTGCAGGTCGCGGCGCGTCATGTCCAGGCCGCAGGCGTAACCGTAGATGTGTTCATGCGCCTTGTCCGCCGCAATGCGAAAGCCCGCCTTGCCGATGGCCACCACCAGTTCCATCTCGAAGTGGTAGTTGTTCGTCTCGGGCGGGTAGGCCACGGTGGCCCCCGATTCGGTCAGGGTGGAGGGGGCCTTGGTGAAGTAGAAGGGGCGCTCGACGCTTTTGTCCACGGGGCGGCCCATCTCGACGGCATGGGCGTGGTAGTTGCGGCCCACGAAGAACAGGCGGTTCACGGGCAGGCGCTGCGTGCTGCCGCGCACGGGCAGGGATTGGACGGGGGGCGGGGTCCAGAGGTATTGGGGGGCGGTCATGGTATTGGCGATGGGGGAGGAAAGAGACATCGGAGGATTCAAGGCCGGACTTCGTAGAGGCCCAGCTTTCGGTGCAAAGGAGCCTCGTCTGCCAGGAAGAGGAAGGCGGGCTCGCTGGCGCTGGCATTGGCCAGCGTGGCGGGCGCCCAGCCGGGCACGCAGCAGGTGTCGGCCGGGGCCAGGTCGAAATGGCGGTCCACGGCGGCCACGCTGGCGCCGCCCTCGATGACATGGAACACGCAGGCCGGCGAGCGCGCGGGCAGCTGCAGCGTCTGGCCCGGTCGCAGCATCAGCGCGTAGAAGCCCAGGATGTTTTCGCAGTCGGCCCCGGTTTCGGGGTTGGTGTAGGCCAGCTGCACGCAGTCCAGGTCCGGCCGGTCGGCGGCCAGCTCCAGCAGCGCTGCGCGGGCATCCCTCCACGGGTAGCGCAGCATGGGGTAGGCCTTGGCGCTGCGGGCGAACACCTGCGTCGGTGCCAGGCCGCCGCGCGCATACGCCCGGTCGCCACGGCCGGGCAGGGCGGGCTGGCGCGGGCCGTCCACGTGGTAGGTGACTTCCAGGTAGTAGGCCAGGGGCAGGTCCAGCACATCGAGCCAGACCACGGGCTCGTCGCCGTCATGGCCATGCTCGTGCCACAGGCCCGTGGGTGTGAGGATCAGGTCGCCGCGCTCCATGGGGCATTTCTCGCCATCGACCAGGCTCCATGCGCCCTGGCCTTCCACCACCATGCGCACGGCATTGGGCGTGTGGCGGTGCGAGGGCGCCCACTCGCCGGGCAGCAGCAGCTGCATGCCCAGGTAGATGGAGGAGCTGGCCTGCATCTTCTCCAGCCCATGGCCGGGGTTGGCCAGCACCAGCACGCGGCGCTCGGCCTTTTCGATGGGCGTCAGCTCGCCGGCCTGCATGAGCAGCGGGCGGATGGACTGGTAGGGCCAGGCGATGGGCTGTGTGCGCGGGCGCGGCGTGTGCGGCGGCATCACGTTGCGCAGGCTGGGCCATAGCGGCACCAGGTTGTTGCGCGTGAGTTCGTCGCGGTAGTCCTGGGGCAGGTCTTCCAGGCGGCCAAGTTCTTGCATGGCGGTCTCCTTGTGTTCAGTCTTCGGCGAGGCAGGTTTCGGCCTTCCAGCCGTACAGCCATTCCATGGCGTCGTAGAAACGCTGGGGCGTGCGGCCCTTCCAGAGGTCGTTGCGCACCAGGCGCTCCACGCCGCTGGCGTGGAAGATGCGGCCCATCTCGCGCGCGGACAGCACCACGCGCGCCGTGCGGGCGATGCGCGAGCGCTCGTACAGCCGCAGCGCCTGCGGCCAGTCGTTGCCGCAGTGCTTGAGCGCCTGGCCCAGCGTCACCGCGTCTTCCAGCGCCATGCAGGCGCCCTGGGCGATGTACTGCAGGGTAGGGTGGGCCGCATCGCCCAGCAGCGTGGCGCGGCCGAAGCTCCACTGGCCAATGGGCTCGCGGTCGGCCGTGGCCCAGCGCTTCCAGCTTTTGGGCAGGTCTATGAGCTGGCGCGCGCGCGGGCAGCAGTCGCTGTAGTAGCTTTGCACCTCTTGGCGGCTGCCTTCGCGCACGCCCCATTCCTCCTGCTCGCGGCTGTGGAAGGTGACGACCACGTTGTACTGCTCGCCGCCGCGCAGCGGGTAGTGCACCAGGTGGTAGTTGGGGCCGACCCAGATGCTGGCCGCGTTCCAGCGCAGGTCCTCGGGGAAGTCGTTCTTCTCCACCACGGCGCGGTACACCACGTGGCCGGAGACACGCGCCGCATCGCCCACGTACTGCTGGCGCACCACGGACTTCACGCCATCGGCGCCGATTAGCGCCTGGCCCACATGGACCTGGCCGTGCTGGTCGCGCACGGTGACCGTGTCGCCTTCCTGCTGAACGGCTTCGATGCGGGTGCCCGTCAGCGTCTCGATATGGCCGTGGGCGCGTGCGCCTTCAAGCAGCGAGGTGTGGATGTCGGCGCGGTGGATCACCGCATACGGGTTGCCGAAGCGGGCGCGAAACGCCTCGCCCGTGGGAATGCGGCCGACCAGTCTTTCATCGAGCGCGTCGTGCATCACCATCTCGTCGGTATAGACCGCGCGGCCACGGGCCAGCTCGCCAATGCCCAGCGCGTCGAAGGCCGCGAATGCGTTGGGCCCCAGCTGTATGCCGGCGCCGATCTCGCCCAGCTGCGGTGCCTGCTCCAGCACCTTGACGGCGAATCCCTGGCGCGCCAGGGCCAGCGCGGCCGCCACGCCGCCAATGCCGCCGCCTGCCACAAGAACGGGCAGCGCCCGAGAAGAAATGCTGGTGCTCATGGATGTCCTGTGCTTCGTGGTGCGTGTCGCCAGCCTGCGGGTCAGCTGCGTCGCGAGTAATTAAACAGTATGCTGACGATGAGTGTAGTGTTGATTTGCATCAGGCCAGCCTGGGGTTTCCCTGGATGCAGGCAAAACGACGGCGGACAGCGTGTCCGGGTGAATCACCTGTCTGCCAGCCAACGCCAACGGAGGGGGCGGTTCATGCGAACATCTGCGCTTGCCCGCAGGGACACGGAAAAGAGCGCAATGGCCATGGACTACCAACCCGCAGAACTAGAAAACTACCCCGGCTATCACATCCGCCGCCTGCAGCAGATCGCGGTAGCCGTCTTCATGGAGGAGACCCAGGAATTCGGCGTGACCCCCGTGCAGTACGCGGCGCTGTCGGCCGTGCTGCGCCAGCCCGGCGTGGACCAGCGCACGCTGGCGCGGATGATCGGCTTCGACACCTCGACCATCGGCAGCGTCATCGACCGGCTGGAGGCGCGCGGCCTCATGGTGCGCAACACCAGCCCGGCCGACCGGCGCGTGCGCTTGCTGTCGGTCACCGCAGAAGGCGCCGCGCTGCTGGCCGCTGCCGAGCCCTCGGTGCTGCGGGCCCAGCAGCGCATGCTGGAGCCGCTGCCGCAGGAGCAGCGGGGCCTGTTCATGGACATGATGGCCGTCCTGGTGCGGCAAAACGACGAGCTGGCGCGTGCGCCCAGCACGCTGGCCGCGCGCCGCGCCGCAGCCGACTGAGGCGGCCTCGACCCATGGACTGGGACCATCTGAGATTCTTTGGCGAACTGGCACGCAGCGGCAGCATGGCCGCCGCCGCGCGGCAACTGGGCGTGGAGCACACCACGGTGTCGCGCCGCATCCAGGCCCTGGAAAAACAGCTGGGGGCCGTGCTCTTCGAGCGCGAAGCGGGCCAATGGCGGCCCACGGAGGCCGGCCGACAGCTGCTGGGCGTGGCAGACGCCATGCAGCGCGCCGCCGCCGGGCTGGAGCGCATGCCGCTGGCGGCGGAATCCACCAGCCAGGGCCCGTCCGGCCTGGTGCGCGTGGGCGCCACCGAAGGCTTCGGCACCCAGCTGCTGGCCCCGCAGCTGGCCGCGCTGACGCAGCGCCATCCGCTGCTGAGCATCGACCTGCTGGCCCTGCCGCGCCTGCTGCACCTGTCGCGGCGCGAGGCCGACATCGTCATCTCGCTGGAGCGCCCCACGCGCGGCTCGGCCGTGGTCACCAAGCTCACCGACTACCGGCTGTTCCTCTACGGCCAGCGCGAATACCTTGCGCGCCGCCCGCTGGTGGCGCGCACCGAGGACCTGCGCCACCACAGCTTCATCCACTACGTGGACGACCTGCTGTTCACGCGCGAGCTGCAACTGCTGTCCACCCTGTTCCAGCCCGAGCGCTTTGCCTTTCGCAGCACCAGCATCACCGCCCAGTACGAGGCCGTGCGCGCCGGCGCCGGCCTGGCCGTGCTGCCCGCCTTCATTGCCGACCGCGACCCCGTGCTCAGCCGCGTGCTGCCCGCCGAGGCCTGCTTCACCCGCACCTTCTGGATGAGCATGCCCTCGGATGCCCGGCAGGTTCAGCGCATCGAGGCGGTCTGGGGGTTTTTGCGGGAGGCTGTGCAGGGCATGGGCGGCTTGCTGAAGCCCAGAGTCTGAGGGCCTGCGGCGGTCAGGCCCCTGCCGCTATACTGCCCGCCCCGAATCTCGTCATCCGACAGCAGGATCCCTGGCATGCGCCTGAAAGCCCTTTTGCGTCCACTGGTGTACCTGAGCCTGGCGGGGCTGGCCGCTTGCGGCAGCAACCCGCCCAGCCCCTCGGCGGCCACGCCCGAGTCCACGCCCACCGCGCCGGGCACACCCGTGGCGCCCATCAGGATCGGCCTGGCCCTGGGCGGCGGGGCCGTGAAGGGCTTTGCCCATATCGGCGTCATCAAGATGCTGGAAGCCAATGGCCTTGCGCCTGCGGTGGTGTCCGGCACCAGCGCGGGCAGCGTGGTGGGGGCGCTGTATGCGAGCGGCATGAACGCCTTCGAGCTGCAGGAAAAGGCCGTGGCGCTGGATGAAACCAAGATCCGCGACCTGCAGCTGTCCTCGGGCGGCCTGCTGGTGGGCCAGAAGCTGGAAGACTATGTGAACGAACAGGTGGGCCGCAAGCCGCTGGAGCAGCTGGCCAAGCCCTTCGTGGCCGTGTCCACGCGGCTGGAAGACGGCGAGCGCACCGTGTTCGCGCGCGGCAATACGGGGCAGGCGGTGCGTGCCTCCAGCAGCATTCCGGGTGTGTTCCAGCCTGTGGCCATCGGCAAGTTCCACTTCGTCGATGGCGGCATCACCAGCCCCGTGCCCGTGGACGCCGCGCGCCAGCTGGGCGCCGATCTGGTGATCGCCGTGGACATCTCCAACAAGGCCCGTGGCAAGGCGCCCGAGAACATGCTGGGCGCACTGGGCCAGTCCATTGCCATCATGGGCCAGAAGCTGGGCCAGGCCGAGCTGGCCCGCGCCGACATCACCATCCGCCCCAAGGTGCTGGACATCGGCCCGGCCGACTTCACCCAGCGCGCCAGCGCCATTCTTGAGGGCGAAAAGGCCGCCGTGGCCGCCATGCCCCAGATCCGCGAGCGCATCGCCCAACTGCAGGCCGAGCGCGCCAAGGCCGCGAAGTTGGCGCAGCAAAAGGCGGCCGAAGCCCAGCACCAGGCCTGCCTGGACCAGCGCTCGCGCATGCAGAAGCTGGCGGAGATGGCGGGAATGGATGGCGCCTGCGCCAACCCCAACCTCAACGCCAACCCCTGATCCACCACGGCTGCGCGCGGGCTATCCGTACACCGGATAACGGCTGCACAGCTCCGTCACCTGCTCCCTGACCTGCGCCGCCACCTTGGCAAAGCGGGCGCCTTCCTGCGCGTCCAGCGCATCGAGCACATCGCACAGCCAGCCGGCCAGCTGTTCGCACTGCGCCTGGCCGAAGCCGCGCGTGGTGACGGCGGGCGTGCCTATGCGCAGGCCCGAGGTCACGAAGGGCGAGCGCGGGTCGTTGGGCACGGTGTTCTTGTTGGTGGTGATGTGCGCCTCGCTGAGCGCGGCGTCGGCATCCTTGCCGGTGTAGCTGCGGTCGGACAGGTCGATCAGCATCAGGTGGTTGTCCGTGCCGCCCGAGACGATGCGGTAGCCGCGCTGCTGGATCACGGCGGCCATGGCGCGGGCGTTGGCCAGCACCTGGCGCTGGTAGGCCTTGAAGCCGGGCTGCAGCGCCTCCTTGAAGGCGACGGCCTTGGCGGCGATCACATGCATCAGCGGCCCGCCCTGCACGCCGGGGAACACGGCCGAGCTCAGGCGGCGGTTGAAGGTTTCGTCCTGTCCCTTGGACAGGATCAGGCCGCCGCGCGGGCCGCGCAGCGTCTTGTGCGTGGTGCTGGTGACCACATGCGCGTGGGGCACGGGGCTGGGGTATTCGCCCGTGGCCACCAGACCTGCGACATGGGCCATGTCCACCCAGAACACGGCGCCCACCTTGTCGGCAATCGCGCGCATGCGGGCCCAGTCCTTGTGGCGCGAGTAGGCGGAGAAGCCGCCGATGAGCATGCGGGGCCGGTGCTCCAGGGCGATGCGCTCCATCTCGTCGTAGTCGATCAGGCCCGTGGCGGGGTCCAGGCCGTAGGGGACGATGCGGTAGTGGCGGCCCGAAAAGTTGGACGGGTTGCCATGCGTCAGGTGGCCGCCCTGGGCCAGGTTCATGCCCATGACGGTGTCGCCGGGCTGGGCCAGCGCCAGGAACACGGCGGCATTGGCCTGGGCGCCGGCATGGGGCTGCACGTTGGCGTAGTCGCAGTCGAACAGCGCCATGGCGCGTTCCACGGCCAGGCGCTCGGCCACGTCCACGTTCTCGCACCCGCTGTAGTAGCGCTTGCCGGGGTAGCCCTCGGCGTACTTGTTGGTGAAGACCGAGTTCTGCACCGCCATCACCAGCGGGCTGGCGTAGTTTTCGGAGGCGATGAGTTCCACATGGTCTTCCTGGCGGCGTTTCTCGCTCTGGATGGCCTTGGCCAGCTGCAGGTCGAAGTCGGCCAGTGTCAGGGATGCGTCGTACATGGGTGAGTGGTTCCTGTGTTGGGGCAAGGGCTGGGGGAATCGATGGTCATGCAGCTGCCAGCTGGCCTGCGGCGGGCGCGCCTGCCTGCGCGGCGCTGGCCGGCTCCAGCAGGCAGGCCAGGCGGGCGACGATGTCGTCGATCTGGCGCTCGTCGCAGATCAGCGGCGGCAGCAGGCGGATGGTGGATTCGCGCGTCACCGTGATCAGCAGGCGCTGCTGGGCCAGCGCGCGGCCCACCAGGTCCTGGCAGTTGCGGTTCAGCTCGATGCCCACCATCAGGCCCTGGCCGCGCACGGCCAGCACGTCGGGGTGGCCTGGCAGCGCCTGCTGCAGGCCGTTGAGCAGGCGCCGGCCCAGTTGCCTGGCGCGGCCGGGGATGTCCTCGCTCTCCATGATGTCCAGCACCGTGCAGCCCACGCGGCAGGCCAGCGGATTGCCGCCAAAGGTGGAGCCATGCTGGCCGGGCGAGATCAGGTCGGCCGCAGGCCCGCGCGCCAGGCAGGCGCCGATAGGAATGCCGTTGCCCAGGGCCTTGGCCAGGGTCATCACATCGGGGGTGATACCCGCGTGCTGGTGGCCGAACCAGGCGCCGGTGCGTCCCAGGCCGGTCTGGATCTCGTCCAGCATTAGCAGCCAGCCGTGCCGGTCGCACAGGCTGCGCAGCTGGCGCAGGTAGTCGGGGCTTGCCAGGCGGATGCCGCCTTCGCCCTGCACGGGCTCGATCAGCACGGCCACGATGTCGCCATGCTGTGCGGCGGCGTGGTGCACGGCCGCGATGTCGTCATAGGGCACGCGCACGAAGCCCGGCATCAGCGGCTCGAAGCCGCGCTGCTTGGCCGGGTTGCCCGTGGCCGACAGCGTGGCCAGCGTGCGGCCGTGAAAGCCGTTGTCCATCACCAGGATCTGCGGCCGCGCCACCTGCCTGCGGTGGCCGTGCAGGCGCGCCAGCTTGAGCGCGGCCTCGTTGGCCTCGGCGCCAGAGTTGCAGAAAAAGGCCGTCTCCATGCCGGCCAGGGTGCACAGGCGCTGGCCCAGGCGTTCCTGCCAGTCGATGCGGAACACGTTGGAGGTGTGCAGCAGCAGGCCGGCCTGCTCGGCGATCACGGCGGCGATCTCCGGATGGGCGTGGCCCAGGGCGGTCACGGCCACGCCGGCAATGGCGTCCAGGTATTCGGTGCCGTGCTCGTCCCACAGCCGGGCCCCACGGCCACGGACGAAGGACACGGGCTGGCGGGCATAGGCCTTCATCAGGCGGGAATCAAGGGGTTGCATGGCTTTTTGCATGTCAAGGTCCTCAAGCGAGGTCAGGGTTGAATCGAAAAGGGTGGCGAGGGGGCGCGCTCAGGGCAGTGCCAGGGCGGCAGGATCGGGGCCGCCTGCGGGCCAGTAGAAGCTGTCCGGCTGGGCGCGGGCGCCGAAGATGGCCTGGCCCACGCGCACCACGGTGGCGCCTTCCTCGATGGCGATCTCGAAGTCGCCGGACATGCCCATGGACAGCTCGTCCAGCGAGAAGCCCGCCGGCGCGCTCTGGCGCAGCTGGTCGCGTAGGCGGCGCAGCAGCACGAAGCACTGGCGCACGCGCTCGGCCTCGCTGGAGAACAGGGCCAGCGTCATCAGGCCGCGCACGCGCAGCGCATTGAAGGCGGGCAGGGCCTGGACAAATCCCTGAACCTCGTCGGGCGGCAGGCCGTACTTGCTGGCCTCGCCCGAGGTGTTGACCTGCACGAACACGTCCAGCGCCCGGCCTTCGGCCTGCAGGCGGCGGTCCAGCGCCTCGGCCACGCGCAGGTTGTCCAGCGCCTGGAACTCGCTGGCAAAGCGTGCCACCAGCCTGGCCTTGTTGGTCTGCAGGTGGCCGATGACGGACCACTGCAGGTCGGCCAGGTCCTGCATGGCCTCCCACTTGCCGAAGGCTTCCTGCACCTTGTTCTCGCCCAGCATGCGGCAGCCCGCCGCGTGGGCCAGGCGCAGGCTGGACTCGGGCTTGGTCTTGCTCACGGGCAGCAGGCGCACGCTGGCCGGGTCGCGCCCCGTGCGGCGGCAGGCAGCGGCCATGCGCGCCTGCACGGTGGCCAGGTTGTGCCGGAAATCGTCCACCGTCTCGGCCTGGGGGTAGCGGCCGTGCTGGTCGTGGCGGGTCAAGGTGTCGGCGGCTTGGGCGGTGCCGCCGGTGGTGTCTTGTGTCGCAAACATGGTTTCAGCTCCTTTTGATGGCGGCATCGGCGGCGGGCACGTTGCCGGTGCCCGCCTCGCTGCGGGCGGCCCGGCGCGGCCACTGGCCGTTGAGCACGGCATGGGCCACCAGGCCGATGACCAGGCCCCAGAAGGCGCCGCCTATGCCCAGCATGGAAATGTTGGCGGCGGCGGCCAGGAAGGTGATCAGCGAGGCCTCGCGGGTTTTGGCGTCGGCCAGCGCATTGGCCAGGCTGCCGCCGATGGTGCCCAGCAGCGCCAGGCCGGCCAGCGTGGTGATGAAGGTGGCCGGGAACGCCATGAACACGGCCGCCAGCGTGACGCCGAACACGCCCACCAGGATGTAGAACACGCCCGCAGCGATGCCTGCGATCCAGCGCCTGGACGGCTCTTCATGCGCCTCCTTGCCCGTGCAGATGGCGGCCGTGATGGCGGCGATGTTGAAGGCGTGCGAGCCGAACGGCGCCATCAGCAGCGAGCCCAGGCCCGTCAGCGTGACGATGGGGTTGGCGCTGGTCTTGAAGCCATCGTTGCGCAGCACCAGCATGCCGGGCATGTACTGGCCGGTCAGCGTGATCAGAAACAGCGGCAGAGCCACGCTGAGCAGGGCATTGAGCGTGAATTCCGGCCGCGTGAACACGGGCGCGGCAAAGCGCAGCTGCAGCCCGGACAGGTCCACACGGTCCTGCGCCAGCAGGAATGCCAGGCCCAGCGCCAGGATGCCGACCACCGCATAGCGCGCCGTCAGCCGCTTGAGCAGCACATAGGCCACGATCAGCAGGCCGGCCAGCAGCGGGTCCACGCTCATGCCGCCAAAGGCCTTGATGCCGAACTGCAGCAGGATGCCCGCCAGCAGGCCCGAGGCCACGCCGGGCGGAATCAGCCGGATCACGCGCTCGAACCAGCCCGACAGTCCCAGCACCACGAAGGCCGCGGCCGACACCACATAGGCGCCCACGGCCTCGGCATACGGCGTGGTGGCCAGGGCCGTCACCAGGAAGGCGGCGGCCGGCGTGGACCAGGCCGTGATGATGGGCTCGCGCGAGAGCCAGCTGAGCACCAGCCCGGTGACGCCCACGCCAATCGAAATCGACCACACCCACGAAGCCGTGAGTTCCGGGCTCAGGCCGGCCACCTTGGCGGCCTGGAACACCAGGATGAAGGTGCCGCCGTAGTTGACGATGACCGAGATCAGCCCGGCCACCACGGGGTGGATGAGGTCGCTGAAGCGAAGGGGTGAGTGTGTGTCTGATGAAGGCATGGTCTTCTCGTTTTCCTTGGGGGTTGGATTCCTGGCTGTCTGAAGAAAGGGGTATTTGAGCGCCGAAGTGGACTGAATGATCCATACACTTCGCTCTCTTGTTGCAGACCACTTTGCAATGGGCGCGCAGCATTTGCGTCAGTACAATGGCCTGCCCAAGAGGTGCAATGAGATGAAAGGCGGCAGACCGCATGAGCAAGACCTTCGAGCTTGAGACCCTGAAGATCCGCATGGGAGATGCCGACCTGCGCCAGCTGGACCTGCACCAGCGGGTGCAGCGCGCCATGCGTGCGCTGATCCTGGATGGGGCGCTGCTGCCGGGCCTGAAGCTGCCGGCCACGCGCTCGCTGGCCGACTCGCTGGGCATTGCCCGCGACACGGTGGAGAACGCCTACACCCAGCTGCACCGCGACGGCTTCATCGTGCGGCGCCAGGGATCGGGCAGCTATGTGTCCGAGACCATCGGCACCGAGCTGCGGGGCCGGGCGGCGCGGCGCGGCCGGTCGCCCGAGCACGAGCGCAGCGCCCAGGTGGCCGCAGCGGGCAGGGCCGGTGCCGGCCTGAGCCGGCGCGGCCAGGCCATTGTTGACGGCGGCGGCATCGCCGACCAGCAGACCATTCGGGCCTTTGCCACCGGCCTGCCCGAGACGCGCACCTTTCCCACCGATGTCTGGGAGCGGCTGCAGCGCCAGGCGCTCAAGGACTACCGTGCCAGCGTCCTGCTGCACGGCGACCCGCAGGGCGCCGAGCCGCTGCGCAAGGCCATTGCCACCTACCTCAACCTGGAGCGCGGCGCCAAGGTGGACGCCGGGCAGATCGTGGTGCTCAGCAGCACGCGGCAGGCGCTGTTCCTGTGTGCGCAGCTGCTGGTGGATGCGGGCCGGCCCATCCTGCTGGAGAACCCCGGCTACTTCGGCGCCCGCAAGGCCTTCGAGTCGGCCGAGGCCAAGGTCCTGCCCATCGACGTGGACGCGCAAGGCATACGCACCGACCTGCTGCATGCCGACCGCAGCGGCGCCACCTGCGTTTACGTCACGCCATCGCACCAGTACCCCACGGGCGTCACCATGCAGCTGGAGCGGCGGCTGGACCTGATCCGCTGGGCGTTTGAGAGCGGGCGCTGGATCATCGAGGACGACTACGACAGCGAATTCCACTACGACGGCATGCCCACCGCCTGCGTGCAAGGCCTGGACAAGCACGGGCGCACCATCTACATCGGCACCTTCGGCAAGACCCTGTACCCGGGCCTGCGCATGGGCTACATGGCCTTGCCGCAGGAGCTGGTGCGCGCCTTTGTCCAGGCGCGCAGCATCATGGACGGGCACACGCCCCAGATCCAGCAGCTGACGCTGGCGCGCTTCATGGAAGACGGCCACTACAACTCCCACGTGCGGGCCATGCGCAAGCTGTACGCGGGGCGGCGCGAGGTCATCCTCGAATCCATAGGCAGGCACCTGGCCGGCATCGTCACCGCGCCACGGCCCCAGGGCGGCATGCAGGTGCCCTGTCTGCTGGAGCCCGGCTGGTCCGAGGAAGACACCATCCGCCGCGCCGCCGCGGCCGGCGTGCTGCTGCAGGGGCTCAGCCGCCTGTACGCGGGCGAGCAGCGGCAGCCGGGCTGGCTGCTGGGCTATGCCTCGCTCACGGCCTACGAGATCGAGGCCGCCGTGCTGCGCCTGGCCAACGCGCTGCGAAAACCCTGACAGGTTGGGAGAAGCCGGACGCTGCATGCCTCAATAGGGCAGGGGAAAGCGCCCGGTCAGGTCGGACACGCCTTCGTGGATGGACTTGAGCGTGCGCGCGTTCATGGTGCCGCTGCGTATGCCGCCCAGCGTGGCAAGAATCATGTCGCCGATCTCGCGGAACTCGTCGGCGCCCATGCCGCGCGTGGTGCAGGCCGCGCTGCCCACGCGGATGCCCGAGGTCACCAGCGGCCGCGCGCCATCGCCGGGCACGGCGTTCTTGTTGACCGTGATGCCGATCTGCTCCAGCGCCGTTTCGGCGGCCTTGCCCGTCAGCTCCCAGGGGCGCAGGTCGATCACGCCCAGATGGCAGTCCGTGCCTGCGGACACCACGGACAGTCCGCCCTGCGAAAGCCGGTCGCACAGCACGCGGGCGTTGTCCACCACGGCCCGCGCATAGGTGCGAAAGGCAGGCTTGAGCGCCTCGCCCAGCGCCACCGCCTTGGCCGCCACCACATGCATCAGCGGCCCGGACTGCAGGCCCGGGAACACGGCGGCGTCTATGCGCCTGGCGATCTCGGCGTCGGCCGAGAGGATCATGCCGCCGCGCGGCCCGCGCAGCGTCTTGTGCGTGGTGGTCGTGGTCACGTGGGCGTGCTCCACGGGGGAGGGGAACACGCCTGCGGCCACCAGCCCCGCCACGTGCGCGATGTCGGCCATGAAGATGGCGCCCACCCGGTCGGCAATGCGCCGGAACTCGGCCCAGTCCATCTGCCGTGAATAGGCCGAGCCACCGGCAATGATGAGCCTGGGCCGCTCCTTCAGCGCAATGCGCCGCACCTGGTCCATGTCGATGCGCTGGGAGCGGGCGTCCACCTCGTAGCTGATGGACTGGAACCACTTGCCCGACACGCTCACGCGGGAGCCATGCGTCAGGTGCCCGCCCGAGCGCAGGTCCAGCCCCATGATCTTGTCGCCGGGCTCCAGGAACGCCAAGTACACGCCCTGGTTGGCCTGGCTGCCCGAGTGCGGCTGCACGTTGGCGTGCGCGCAGCCGAACAGCGCCTTGGCACGCGCAATGGCCAAGTTCTCCACGGCATCGGCATTGGCGCAGCCGCCGTAGTAGCGCACGCCCGGGTAGCCCTCTGCGTATTTGTTGGTCAGCACCGAGCCCTGCGCCTCCATCACCGCGCGGCTCACGAAGTTTTCAGAGGCAATCAATTCAATCGAGCGCGACTGGCGAATCCGCTCGGCCGCGATGGCATCCCAGGCCTCGCTGTCTGCCTGTTGAAGATCCAGTGAATTGATTTTGGGGAGCGATAAATCGTCCATGTCGCATTGGCTGTCTTGGAGGCGCTGAAGCACGGGAATCGGCAGCGTCCGGGTTATGGAGTGATTTGGAAACCAGGGCGCATCGGTAATGGGCAGTCTACAAAGTGCAGCTGCCTTGATTCCGACCATGTTTCAGCGGGTGAGCAGACCAATTAAGGTGGCATGCCAATGTAAACCGTTGAAAAAAGCGGTCTGGTTCATTGACGAAAATAGGTCTGTTTGAATCCATGCTCTCTCCATAGAATTCGCCGCCAGACGTTGAAAGTCATGAGATCCAATACCGCCACGAATCATCCGAAATCTGCAGTCGGGTAGATTGATTCAAGGCGGAATATGACAGAGTGAAGAAATCCATGACAACGTATCTACCATCTGCAGCGAAATTTGAAGCGCTATTTGCAGCGCCATTGGTGATTGCGGCAGATGGAGAAAGCGGGGGGAGGGAATAGGCGATTTGACTCAGATCAATCAAGTTCAATCACACGGAGTTGAAAAATGAATCTCGATATCTCTCGGACAGATGACGCCGTGCGCGATGCGCTCAAAAAGCTGTCCCTGCTCTGGAAGTCAAGAGCGGCCGTGAATCAGGACCTGCCTGATTACTGCGGCTTGGCGTTCGACCCCGCCCGGCAGGACTTCACCGCCTCGCTGCTGCCGTTTCGCGACCACCAGGCATGGGTGGAGGCGCCACAGCACCTGCGCGACCAATGCCTGTCCTACGCCTGGGGCATCTACAACCTCAAGACCATCTACATCGAGTGCAACGTGGTCACGCCGGCCTGCGAGGACATCATCAAGACCCCGCCGCCCAGCGCCAACCGTGCGCTGCTGCAGGACGTCATGTCCCAGGCCCTGCTGGACGAGGCCCTGCACACCCGCATGTCCATCATGGCCTGCAACTACATCTACGAGATGCGCGGCCTGGCGCCGCTGGACTACGCGGACTTCAACCTCGTCGGCTGGCGCAACGGCGTGCTGGCGCAGTGCGGCGCGGAATGGGAGCGCCGCCTGGCCCGCTTCGCCATTGCCTGCGCCAGCGAGACCCTGATCACCGACTACCTCAAGACCATGGCCGAGGACCGCTCCATCCAGCCCATCTGCCACGAGGTCACCCGCACCCACGCCGTGGACGAATGGAGCCACTCCAGCGTCTTCAGCTCGGTGGCCACCGACATCGTCCAGGGCCTGAGCAACCGCGAGCGCAGCTACCTGCGCTCCATCATCCTCAAGACCGTGCAGATGTTCGCCAACAACGAACTGGGCGCCTGGTCTACCGTCTTCACCATGGTCGGCATGCCGCATGCGCGCGACATCCTGCACGACGTGGGCGACAGCAACGAGATCGGCGTCTACACCGACTCGGTGCAAAGCCTGATCGACCGCATCGGCCTGGCAGGCCGCAACCTGGGCGGCAGCGTGGCGCTGGTGTCCTCGGTCCTCGAGGAGATGCAGGCATGAGCGCCGCCCTCCAGGCAGGCGGCACGCTGGCGCGCTGCGCCGCGGCACGGTCAGAGGCGGGCGGCGTCATGGTCTACACCCTGCGCGTGCAGGGCGCCTCGGCGCAGTTCCTCGGCGGCCTGCGGCCCGGCCGGCATGTGGCCGTCGAGCATGCCGACGCCAGCGGCGCCGTGCAGCAGCGGCTGTACTCCATCACCCGCTACGAGCCCTGCAGCGAGCACGACGGCGCCGGCCAGTTCGACATTGCCGTCAAAAGCTCGGGCCGGGGCAGCGTCTCCGACCACATGCATGCGGTGCTGCGCGCAGGCTCCACGCTGCCGCTCGGCCACGTGGCCGGTGACATCACGGCCGACCTGGTGCTGGGCCTGGACTCCCTGGTCATGCTGGCCGGCGGCATCGGCCTGACCCTGCCGCTGGCGCTGCTGCGCGAACTGGACCGGCTGCAGCAGCAGGGCCAGCGCGTGCCGCGCACCACGCTGCTGCTGTGCTTTGCACGCATGGCCGACATTCCGTTCCTGCAGGAGCTGCAGCAGCTGTGCGAAACGGCCCCCTGGTTCGACCTGCGTATCCACATCACGCGTGAAGACATCGCCGCCCACGGCCCCTTCGTGCCGGGCCGCCCCTCGCCGCAGTCCCTGCTGGCGCTGGGCCAGCCCCAGGCGGTCGTCATCTGTGGTGGCCATGCCTTCGCGCAGACCTTTCGCGAGCATGCGCGGGCCTGCTTTCCCGGTGCCATACAGCACATCGAGGCCTTCACGCCGCCCGTCGCATCCACTGCCCAGCCAGGCGAGACCGCGCAGGCATGCCAGCTGCAGATCGCGCACAGCGGGCAGATTGTCGAAGCCGCGTCCGGCAAAAGCCTGCTGGAAATCCTGGAAGGCGTGGGCATTGCCATCCGCAGCCAATGCCGGGCCGGCATCTGCGGCAGCTGCCGCATCCGCATCACGGGAGGCAGTTCACGGCTGGAGGCGGACTTTTGCCTCAGCGACAGGGAAAAGGAAGCCGGCTATGCCTTGGCCTGCTGCACCTTCCCCTCGGCGGGCCATATCCACGTCGATCTCAAGCCCGGCGCCTGACTGGCTCCGCACGTTCCAAGCCACCCTCCTGTATCCACCTGAGTTCCTTCCATGAAAAAAGCCATTGCGCTGCGCCACATCCACTTCGAAGACCTGGGCACCCTGCATGCCGAGTTCGCCAGCCGCGGCTACGAAGTGCAGTACGTCGATCCCAGCATCGGCGAGCTTGACACCCTGGACCTGGGCCGTGCCGACGTGCTCGTCGTGCTTGGCGGCCCCATAGGTGCCTATGACGAGGCGCTTTATCCCTTCGTCGCCCAGGAGCTGGCGGCCGTGCGCCGCTGGCTGGACAGCGGCAAGCCGCTGCTGGGCATCTGCCTGGGCGCGCAGCTCATTGCGCGCGCGCTGGGCGCCAGGGTCTACCCGCTGGGCGTCAAGGAAATCGGCTTTTCTCCGCTCACGCTCACCGATGCCGGCCTGGCCTCGCCCCTCGCCAAACTGGACGGCGTGCCCGTGCTCCATTGGCATGGTGACCAGTTCGACATTCCCGAAGGCGCCGTGCACCTGGCCGGCACCGCCATCGGCGCCAACCAGGCCTTCGCCGTGGGCCCGCAGGTGCTGGGCCTGCAATTCCATCTGGAGGCCGACGCTGCCCGGCTGGAGCGCTGGCTGGTCGGCCATGCCTGTGAGCTCGGCATGGCCAAGGTGGACCCGCGCACGCTGCGCGCCGATGCCCAGAAATACGGCGGCCTGCTGGCGCTGGCCGCGCGCGATGTGCTGGCCGCCTGGCTGACCAACCTGGAGCGCAGCCGCTGAACCTGCGGCGCCGCCCATTCACCCATTTCCCCCACGCCGGAGCCGCCGCTGCGCGGCGCCGGAATCTCTGTTCCCGAAAAAAGGAGAGTTGAAGATGGTTGTCGTACTGTTCGAACTGCAGGCCTTGCCCGGCCAGAACCAGACCTATGTGGACCTGGTCAACAAGCTCACCCCCATGCTCAAGCCCATGGAGGGGTTCATCTCCGTGGAGTGCTTCCAGAGCACGCTCAACCCCGAGAAAGTCATGTCCGTCACCACCTGGCGCGACGAGGAAGCCGTCGTCCAGTGGCGCAACGTGGAAGCCCACCTCAGCGCCCAGCGCGCCGGCCGCGACAAGATCTTCAAGGACTACCGCGTGCGCGTCACCCAGGTGCTGCGCGACTACGGCCTGAATGACCGCGCGCAGGCGCCCGCGGACAGCATCATGGGCAAGGCAGGCAGCTGCCCCGTCAGCCACGCCTGAGGGCTGGCGGTGCCGCAAAGGCCCGGCTGGTCCCCCATGCCGGAGCGCGATGCACGCCATCGAAAGATGCCGGCAGTGACTACGCTGCCGGCGCCAGGCCGGAAAAAAAGCCCGCTGAATGCTCAGAGGGCTTTTTTTCGGAAGGCACAGATTCCTTCGCATCGGAACTCCACCGCACCGCACGGCATCCTGCGTGCCGCCGTGTGCAGCGCTTTCAGTTGCGAGCTGCCGCTGCCGCCATTTCGGCGAGAAACGGACCTTGGGCCGCTTCGGGTTTGCTTTCGATGAGGAAGTCGTCGCGATCCTGGTCCTTGATCCAGTTCGGAGGCTTGCCTCGACCTGTCCACGTCGCTCCCGTGGCCGGATCGCGATACTTCGCCGGCGCACTGGTTTTTTCAGGGATGTAGGGGAACACTTGCTGCTGGGTGAATCCGAAATCGGTCACCAGCTTCTGGACCTTGGACAGGGCAGCGTCGGCCGCCGAGGTGCGGGCCTTGGCAATTTCCATGTCCAGCGCGGCCTTGGCCGCAAGGAGTTCTTTGAGGGACTGTGTCATAGGGGTGCGAAATTTTTGAAGCCAGATTATGGGGCTGTTCGGGCGAGACATGCCTGTCTTCAGGGTCATGCCGGGCGACAAAAAGCTGCTTGCCCGTCAGAGCTCTTTGCTGTGCCGAGGGGCGCAGACCTAGGCAAGAAAACGGTCTTGTCCGCATCCGTGATCGCATGCCCGACGCGGCAGGGCACCCCTGCGGCTATCACGCCCGGCGGAATGTCCTTCGTGACCACGCTGCCCGAACCGATGATGGAAACGTCGCCAATGTTCACTCCCGGGTTCAGGTGGCAGCCCGTGCCAATCCAGACCCGGCTGGCAATCCGCACCTGCCTGGAAAACAGCCACCTGCCGCGCTCTCGGCGGCATGGACCGAATGGTTGGGCGTGTAGATACCCACGCCCCGGGCCAGCAGCACGTCGTTGCCGATATGGATGCCGCCGGTGTCGAGCATGATGCAGTCGAAATTGGCGTAGAAGTTTTCGCCAATTTTTTGACTCGTTTGTGACCATGGCTTTCCCTTGTTTGCGACACAATCCACCCCTTGTATACCGCTGAAGGCGATGGCCTGTGACAGCGCTTCGCCAATGGTTCGAATTCTTTGAAGACTGACGTGCCGAAACCATGGCCTACTGGATTGTCGTCGAACAAGATGGTCCGAACTGGTGCAATGCCAGACGCTATCTGCCGGGAGTCCCATTCCAGATCTCGAGAAAAGGCTTTGCCGTGCTCTGCGTGGAGTTCGGATCTCACATGTTGCGTCTCTCATCTGCAGCGCAGCTCAAGCAGTATGCTCGTGTGCTCTCCATGCGACTGATGCCTATGTAAAGGCAGTTGTCCCACTCTGGTTTTTGCAGTGCCGATGTAGCTCGCGGCCATGCAGGTACTTGGTTTCTGCCAGAAGTTCATAAAACGCTCTAGCTATCTAATATGAGATTGATTAATATTCTTATAGTGTCCTTGTCTGGTTTGATGTCGGTCCCGTCGATGGCGCAGAATTATTGCGCCACATATCCCAATGAAGCGAGTTGTTGCAACCCTGAATTTGATAATTGCATTCCAAGGGAAATATATTTGCGATATGGACATAAGGCCGGAGATTTTTGCGTGCCTGGCTATCCCTCGACCGTTTCGTGCGGTGGAACAGCATCTCATGCTGCAAACTATTCTTCTCCCGAGGAAGCTCTAAGGTGGCGCATGGGGTTTATGAGTGCTTACTGGGATAGTGGGAGCTCTAAGCAATGCAAGCCATTGAGATTGGAAGGGCCTTATGGGAATTGGTCTGGAGATATATCGGCATTGAGGCTGCATGAGATCCAATCCCAGAATTGGGGCACGGTTGTTTCTCAAGAAGGAAGTCCTTACCCAGAGCCTGGTCCTATATCGTGTGCAACGCCAAGGGAATTGACGGATCAATTTTATATCACCAGATATTTGGTCGAAGAAGAATGCGAGGCCGGATTTTTACCTGCAAATAGAGTGCCGGATGATGTCAGGGTTTGCAGCAAGAAGGGGTTGTGGGAAATCAAGATCAGTGGGCCGGAAGTTACGCAATCACTGCCTTCTTTGGCTGGGCCTATCATGCAAGATATTTTGGTTCGACGTGGTGGTAAGCCTGCTGCCTTCACTGACGTGTCGATTAGCCTAAAAGAAGAAGGTTCTGCCTCATTTCAAAATTTCTCATTAAAAACCAATGTCAACGGTGAGGCTCAATTGTTGTATATTCCGCCATACCTAAAATCCACAACTGTGGAAATGAAGGCGGAATGCTCAAAATGCATTGAAGTGGCCAAGAAGAATATCAAAGTATTGATGAGTGATTTGAGTGTTGATGAAGAATCCCCTGCATCTTGTAGGCGGCGTGATTTCTAATGCGGGTAAGTGCCTTTGAAAGAGTTTTATTGAATTTAATGTGAGTGAATTGTTGGAGGGTGCCGGGTGAAGCACTTGAATTGCCGTTGATGATTGTGTTATTTAAAGACAAACTATGAATAAAAATCTGAAAATTCTGCGCAAGCTGTCGATTTTTCCATTGAAGTCGTGCTCTCGCTCGTTGGTCGTCTTGGGTGTATTTTGTCTATTTTTTAACTTTGCCAAGGCACAAAGCATTCCCTCAGGTCCCGAGAATTTCCAGGTCCAAACGGATTGGATAGATCAAAGCCCCAACCCACTCACTGTCAGCCATATCTACCGAAGTTTTGGCGGCCCTGATGAAGATGCAGATATTGGCATGGGTAAAGGCTGGGTACACTCTTGGTCGGGACGCCTCAAGCTGCCTACGGAATATAGATCAGGCCACCCTTCCAGCATCAGCATCCTGCTGCCCGATGCCAGTTCAGTGCTATTTCTGAAAGAGCCTGGCGAGCAATCTCCATGGCATGCCGCCACTGGGCCTGATTTGTTATTGGGTTCGGTGGGAGGAAGTTGGAAGTACTATCGCGCCAGCGACGACAGTTGGTGGAACTTCGACAGTCAGGGTTGGCTGACTAACGTCACTTTGCGCAATGGCTGGTACTACAACATATTGCAAAATGACGGCAAGGTTTTGTCTGTGACAAATTCCTTCGGTCGACAGGTGGGTTTTGGTTACCGGGCAGATGGCAAGCTAAATTCCGTTGCATTGCCTGACGGCAATACAGTGAGCTATGACTACGACGCGAAGGGAAATCTCAGTTCCGTCAAGGTAAATGGCTTTCAGACTCGAACATACAGCTACGAAAGTAGTGTTTCTCCGGGCCTCTTGACTGCCATTGGCGATTCCCAGGGTAATCAGGTGCTGGGATTTGTTTATAACTCCAATGGCTCGCTCAAACACACATCAAAGGCTGGGGTAAGCGGTGTCTACAGCGTCTCTTATTCAGGCGCTGCCAGTATAGGAACGGCAGGCATGCTGGTGGCCCCCGGCGCTGACGATCCCAACTGGTACAAAGCTTCGGTCACCACGACAGCCCCGGATGGCAACGGCGCCACGCGCCACTACCAAGGATCGGCTGCCGGCGTGCGCTTGGTCGGGCAGAGCAAGGCCACTTTCTGGGCAAAGTTCAAGGAGGAGTTGAATGCTGATCTTCTTCCAGCCTATATCGAAGACTTTAAAGGGAACAGAACTTCCTACCAGTGGAATGCCAATCGCCAATTGATCACCAAGGTTGTGGCTGCTTCCAATCGCACGGAGGCCCAAAGCACTCAAATTGATTGGCATGACACCCTGGCCTTGCCCACTCTTATCACGGAGACCGGCCGCACGACCAAGCTCAGCTACGGCGGTGGCGGCAGACTGGTGGGCGCCGCCCTTACGGACAACGCCAGCAATACCACCTACTCAAGCGCTTGGAGCTACAACGCCCAGGGCCTGCCCGAGACCTATACCGATGCTGCCGGCCAGACCCTGCTTGGCTATGACACCCGGGGCAACCGCAACAAGGTCACCAACGCCCTGGGACATGTCCACCAGTTCGCCCATGATGGCGCGGGCCGGATCCTGACGGCCATGGCCCCTTCGGGCCTGGAGCGCAGCTACAGCTACAACCCCCGGGGGCAGCTCACGCGCGTCAGCGTCGGCGGGCAGCAAACCACGTTGACCTACCTGCCCAATGACAGGCTGGGCACGATCACCTTCGCCAACGGCCATGCCATCACCTACCAATATGACGACGCCCGGCGCATCAATCGCTGGAGCGACAACCGTGGCAACTCCGGCCAGTACGTTCTGGACCAGTGGGACAACCGCACCAGTGAGCTCATCAAGGACAGCGCGGCCCAGACAGCCCTGCAGATGCAGCGCTCCATCAACGGCATCAATCGCATCAGCAGCGAAACCATAGGCGGCAACCAAAGTACTGCTTTGACCTATGACGCCAACGGCGATCTGGCCACGGCCAGCAACGGCCTGGGGCAGACCACCACGCTGGACGTCGATGGTCTGCGCCGCCTCACCAAAATCACCGACCCTCTCAACGCAAGCGCCACACTCAGCTACAACGCCCTGGACGCCGTCACCGCCGCCCAGGACTTCAAAGGCGTCACCACCACCTACACCCGCGACGCCCTGGGCAACGCCAAGGCCGAAGCCACCCCCGACGCCGGCAACATCACCGCTACCTATGACGCCCTGGGCCTGATCGCGACCGCCAAGGACGCCGCAGGCCGCACCCTCGCCGTGCAGCGCGACGCCCTGGGCCGCCCCACCCAACTCCAGTACGGCAGCACGGCAATCTCCACGATGCGCTACGACCTGCCCGGCACCACCTACAACGGCCCCGGCGCCCCCAAGGCCAGCACGGGCCACCTCAGCGAAATCCGGGACCCCGGCGTCACCACCCAATACCAGCGCGACATCCTGGGCCGGGTGCTGCGCAAGAGCCAGATCCTTGCCAATGGCGACACCAGGTCGCTGATCCACTCCTATGTACCTGCTGGGCAGGGCGGTGGCGGAGAACTGCAAAGCATCACCTACCCCAGTGGCAAGCAGGCCACCTACCTGTATGACAGCACAGGCCAGATCACGGGTCTGCAGTGGAACGGCCAGCCCCTGGTCACCGGCGTGACCTGGAGCCCGCTGGGCCAGCCCACGGCCTGGCAATGGACGGGCTTTGTGCAGCAGCCCGGCGCCACGGCGGCCCTGGCCGAGCAGCGTGGCTACAACACCGCAGGCCAACTGGCCAGCAGCACGCTGCTGAACCTGACCTGGGATGCCGCAGGCCGCATCAGCCTCATCCAGCAGCAGCACATGCTGCCGGGTACGGCCGCAGCCCAGCAGGCCAAGCTGTCCAGCGCCTTCAGCTACGACGCCGTGGGGCGCCTGACTGCCAGCGCGCACAGCGCGCCTGCGGGCCTTACCCTGCCCACGGGCTGGAGCCTGGCCGACACCATCGAGCTCAGCGCCTCCGGCTACGCCTGGGACGTCAATGGCAACCGCACCCAGGTGCACTACAGCAATGCCCTGGCATCGGGCACCTCCACGCTGCAGCGCAACTACCAGACGGCTGCGGGCACCAACCGCCTGCAAAGCTATGCCCAGACGCTGCAGCGCCCGGGCAGCGTGGCGCAGAACAGCAACGTGACTTTCAGCTACGACGCTGCGGGCGCCCTGGTCAAGAAGGGCGACAACCACCTGCACTACGGCGCGGACGGCCGCATCGCCAAGGCCGGTGAATACGCAGACGCTGCCGACGCAAGAGCCGTCAGCTACGTCTACAACGCCCTGGGCCAGCGCGTGCTCAAGAGCGATGCTCGGGGCGCAGGTCAACCGGCCACGCTGCAGACCCTGTATGCCGAAGACGGCATAGGCAGCACCGTGCTGGGCCAGTACGCCAACCAGCGCAGCGCCAACAGCGCATCTCCGGCAGGCCAGAGCGACAGCACGGAAATCATCTACCTGCCCACGGCCAGCGGCCCCATGCCCATTGCGGCAGAAATCAACGGCCGGCTGTATGCCATCCACACGGACCATCTGAACACCCCCAGGCGGCTGACCAACCAGCAGGGACAGGTGGCCTGGCAGTGGCTGATCTCGGGGTTTGGAGAAGTGCGTCCCACCACGGGCGACCGTGGCTACGGCCAGACGGTCAGCGGCCCCAGCTATGCGCAGGCGGTGAAGTTCGATCTGCGGCATCCGGGGCAGGTGTTTGATGAAGAGACGGGGCTGTCGTACAACCTGCATAGGTACTACGATGCGGCGACGGGAAGATACATCCAGGCGGACCCGATGGGGTTGGAGGGTGGGTGGAATCGGTTTGGGTATGTGGGGGGTGATCCGCTCAATGCGATTGATCCGGATGGATTGAATGTTGTTGTTGCGTTGAACAGGATCGCAGAGGTGGGACGGGGGCTTTACTACCGGTACGGTCCGGCGATCACGGAGTTCATTGCCGGGGCGTCGGGGGTCAACGGGGCGGTGGCATCGCCTGCGGCGATCAGCCCGCTGGTGGCGCAGATTCCGACGGGTGTTTCGAGGATGCTGCCGATTGCGCGGGGGATCTCTGAGGGAGTGGAGTCAGGGGCGTTTTGTGCTGGTCGAGGAGGCGCTGATTATATATACGGCTATCGCGCGGTTTCCAATGCCGAAGCTGGTGATATTGCTTTATACGGATTCCGCCCTCATCCTGGTGGCCGCTCTATGGAAGATAAATGGTTTTCTGAGTCATTGGCTGGTGCAAATAAGCTCCGAGATATTTTTGATTTGAATCAAGTTATTAAAGCCAAAATACCTCTTAATGTATACGAGAGAAGTTATAAGCATCTGAATATAGATAATACTGGGCCTGGGTTTTGTGTACAATGTGGCGATCTTCCATTTATTTCAATGCCTTAAGTTATGAAAATAGTATTCTCTATTGATTTTCTCTGGGTGCCATCAGATTTTGGTGGTTCTTCATTTGGCCCATGTGACGGCATTCGTATGACTGTGCGTTGGCAAAAATATATTAGCGCTTACTTGGAGTGTTCTAATGATGCAGAGATTGAGTTAATATCTTATAATGAAGAGACTTTCAGGGGTAAAGCCCGCTGCAAAATGTACTCCGAGATTGATGCTGAATGGTTGTCGAGGGGGCAGTTAATAGAGTTAATTAGTGGTTACAGGGTTTTTGCTATCGGTAAAATTGCTGAAAATACAGATTGTTGAAATATTTTATTGAAGTGCATTTAAAATGTAGGCGAACCAATTTTGGCTAGATCCATTGTCATGAGAAGGGCAACTCGGTAGCTCAGACTGGCAAATCAAGAGCACCTATCTGCCCACGGCCAGCGGCCCCATGCCCATTGCGGCAGAGATCAACGGCCGCCTGTACGCCATCCACACGGACCACCTGAACACCCCCAGGCGCCTGACCAACCAGCAGGGGCAGGTGGCCTGGCAATGGCTGATCTCGGGGTTTGGCGAAGTGCGTCCCACCACGGGCGACCGTGGCTACGGCCAGACGGTCAGCGGTCCCAGCTATGCACAGGCGGTGAAGTTTGATCTGTGGTATCCGGGTCAGGTGTTTGATGAAGAGACGGGGCTGTCGTACAACCTGCACCGGTACTACGATGCGGCGACGGGGAGATACATCCAGGCGGACCCGATCGGGTTGGAGGGTGGGTGGAATCGGTTTGGGTATCTGGCAAACAACCCGCTCAACGATGTGGACCCGCAAGGCCTGCACCCATTGCTTACAAGAATGCAAGGCCTGTACTACCGCTACGGCTGGCAGGGAGCAGTCAATCCAGGCACTCCTTCAAAGCTACAACTTTGGCAAGCACCTGAAAACAAGCAGGTGCAAGACACCATTCCGGTCGATATGCGAGGCAAGAGAAAAAATCAGATCCGCTTAGCTTTCATTTGCATCATCCAACCTGCAATCTGTAAAACTAACGGCTACAAAATTTCAGAGCCCGCCTAGGGCGGCGATGCCTTGCCGAGCAGGTTAGTCGGCGAGGCATCTATGGATCGAAATGGTTGGGAAGTATCGCTGCAGGGGGGAACTGCTCAGCGAGCAAGCAATTCCTTCATCACCCCTCGCTGCCTAACCGCTCCCGTAAGCAATTCCATAGTCTCAATCTGCGCATTGATGAACGCGAGCAGCTGATCGGTTTCAACAACTTCCAGGGCATTTCCAGGATAGGCACCAATTAATAAGCTGGAGATCAGTCCCAATTGATCATGCACACGATTCAGCTTGTTGAACTCGTCTTCTGAAATCTGAAAGTACAACATGGCGCATCCTCAACGAACTGGTCTGGCGCAGAGCGCGGAGAGCGGGCAAGAAGTGGCATGCCGGTCCGAGACCTGCGGCGCTATGTAAATTGGAACGAGAAAGGGCGTTGACACGCCCACAAAGAAAGCAGTCATAGAGGCCTCCTAGCGTTTCGTTCAACTTCACCTCCTGTTCAGAGAGGTGGCCGGGTACTTGAACACGGTGCTAGCTCCGCCCGCAGCTTTCCCTCGAAAGGTCTTTTATGACTGCGCGCTACCCGGCCATAAAACAGGCGCGCGCAGGCGCACGAATCCTATGGACGAGAAAACGCCACTGCTTTCGAGAGTGGCGGACCGGCTAACAAAAGGTGTGTTCAGCACCTGAAGGCGATGATACCCCACGCCTATGGCAGACTGCCCCGTTCAGTCCTGCCTTGCGCCTGCCTCTTGCCCGCTTGGCGCTCAAGGCCCATCTCCGTCACTCACCACCGAGGATTTCTCATGATCATCACCACCACCCCCCAGATCGAAGGCCGCCGCATCACCCGCTACTGCGGCGTGGTCGCGGGAGAGGCAATTTTGGGCGCCAATGTGTTCAAGGACTTGTTTGCCGGGCTGCGCGACATCGTGGGTGGGCGGTCGGCCACCTATGAGCGCGAGTTGCAGCGGGCGCGCGAGATTGCGCTCAAGGAGCTGGAGGAACGCGCCCAGGAACTGGGCGCCAATGCCGTGGTGGGGGTGGACCTGGATTACGAGGTGCTGGGCCAGGGCAACGGCATGTTGATGGTGTCTGCCAGCGGCACGGCCGTGGTGCTGGAGTAGGCAAGGCTATCGGCCAAGCGGGTCAAGCTCTGGCCAGCGAAGTCAACGCGGCGCCGTGCCCCGCATCTCCAGGCAGCGGGCCAGCGCCCGCGCCGCCTCGCCCAGGCGCGGGCCGGGGCGGGAGACCACGTCCGTCTCGACCAGGTCCAGCGCACAGATGCGGCCGGAACGCACGGCGGGCATGCGGCTCCAGCCGGGGCGGGTGGCAAAGCTGGCCGATGGCGTCTGCGGCGTGTGGATGATGAGTTCTGGCTGCTGGCGCAGCACGTATTCGGGCGTGATGCGGGGGAAGGGACCCAGGTTCTGCGGCAGCACATTGCGCGCGCCCAGGCGCTGCAGCAACTGGCCTATGAAGGAGTCCGGCCCCGCCGCGTAAGGCGTGGCGTCCACTTCGAAATACACCTTCTGCCCGGCGGGCGCTTGCGCAGCCAGCGCCTTGGCCTGCTGGTCCACCTCGGCCTGCATGCGCGCCAGCAGGGCGTTGGCGCGCTGCACCTGCAGCAGCTGGTCGAGCTTGTGCAGCACCTGCTCCAGCTGCGCCATGTCATTGGCGTCCAGCGCCAGCACAGGAATGCCGAAGCGCTCCAGCTGCGCGATGACGGGTGCGGAATACGCCATCAGCACCACGTCGGGCCTGAGCCGCACGGTGGCCTCGACCAGCGGGGCAAAGGTGTGGCCCAGCTTGGGCAGGGCGGCCACGCGGGCCGGGTGGTTGGAGAATTCGTCCACGCCCACGATGCGCGCGCAGGCGTCCAGCGCGCACAGCGATTCGGTCAGCGAGGGCAGCAGCGAGACGATGCGCTGCGGCACCCGCTCCAGGCGCACCTGCCGCCCGCGCATGTCGGTGACGGTGTAGGCGGTGGTTGCCCCGCCCGTTCCCCCATCCGCCGCCTTTTGCGCAAAGGCGTTGCCCGTGCCGCCTGCGCAGGCCAGGGCGGCGGTCAGCAGCAGGATGCGGGGCAGGTGCAGAAGCAGGTGCATGGGGTCAGGGCAGAGGTGTCCAGCGCACGCTGACGAACACGGTGCGGCCTGCGTTGGCATAGCCGCGCGTGGGGGCGTAGTCGCGGTCGGCGATGTTGTTGACGCGGGCCAGCAGCGTCCATTGCCTGGTCAGCTGGCGCTGGGCGTAGAGGTTGACCACGCCGTAACCGCCTAGTTGCAGGGTGTTCGCCTCGTCTGCGTAGCGGCCGCTGTACAGCTGCGCTTCGCCGCCCAGCGTCCAGCCGGCAGCCTGGGTGTCGGCATTGAGCTTGAGCATGCGCTTGGAGCGGTAGGGCAGCAGCTTGCCGGTCTCCAGGTTCTCGGGGTTCATGAAGTCCAGCGAGGCGCCCAGGTTGGCGCTGCCCAGGCGCGTGCTGCCCGCCAGCGTCAGGCCGGTGATTTCCACGCTCTGCCAGTTGCGGTAGCAGTTGCAGGGAAGGGCGCTGTTCCAGTCGTAGGTGATGAGGTTCTTGAACTTGTTGCGGTAGACCACGGCCGAGAGGCGGTTGGCTCCGGCCGCATAGTGCAGGCCGGTTTCCACGTTGGTGCTGCTTTCGGGCTTGAGGTCGGCCGCCGCCTGGCCCGTGAAGCGTTCGTACAGCGTGGGCGTGCGGAAGGCCGTGCCGGCCGATGCCACCCAGCGCCAGCGCTCGTCGATCTGCAGGCCGTAGCCCAGGCCGCCCGTGGTCTTGTTCTGCTGGTCGCGCACCTGGTCGTGGCGCAGGTTGGCGTCGAACTGGTGGCGGCCCTCGGTCAGGCGCCAGCCGGCCGACAGGGAGTTCTGCACGCGCCGGCTGTCGGTGTTCTGCGTCCAGGCGTATTGCGTGTCCAGCTTGTCCTCGCGGCGCTCCAGGTCGATGTTGAAACGGTGCTGGCCCAGCGTGAACAGGTTCTGCAGCAGGTAGTTGGTGGAGCGGCCCTTGGCGCTTTCGGGCGACTGGGTGTGGCGATCGCTTTGGCTGTCGGTATGGGAGATCTGGACCACGCTCTTGTAGATGGCGTTCCAGCCGGCCTGCCAGCGCAGGCTGCCGGTGGTGTTCTTGACCACGTCGTAGTCGTCGAACGGCGGCGGGCTCTGGTCGTAGTGGGTGCGCAGGCGGCTGTGCAGCAGGCTGGCGTCGATCTGGTGGATGCCCGTTTTGTAGCCCGCGTTCAGGCCCAGCGAGGTGTTGCTGTAGCCATCCTTGTCCGGGTTGGGCGAGAAGGTGTTGCCGGGGTAGACGTCGAAGCCGTCGCTGCGCTCGTCAGCCAGGTTCAGCCCATAGGTGAAGCCGTTGGCCCCGCCCTGAAATCCCGTGGCCAGCTTGCTGGTGCCCTGGTTGCCTATGCCGGCCTCGGCATAGGCGCGGGTCTGGCCGTCCGCCCGCTTGGTGAAGATCTGGATCACGCCGCCCATGGCGTCTGAGCCATAGATGGCGGCGGCCGGGCCGCGCAGCACTTCGATGCGCTCGATCTGCGCCAGCGGCAGGGTGGACCAGACCGCTCCGCCCTGCAGCTCCTGCGAGCTGTAGCGCACGCCGTTGATGAACACGGCAGTGTGCTGGTTGCTGGTGCCGCGCAGGTAGACCGAGGTGACTTGGCCAGGCCCGCCATTGCGGTTGATCTGCACGCCCGGCACCTGCACCAGCAGGTCGGCCACGCCCGTGGCGCCGCTGCGGGCAATGGTCTCGGCGTCGATCACGGTCATGTCGGCCGTGACGGTGCGCAGGGACTGCTCGCTGCGCGAGGCGGTGACGACCACCGTATCGAGCTGGGAGGCCTGTGTGCGCTGCGCCTGTTGTGCCTGTTGTGTCTGTGCTTGGGCCTGGCAGGCCAGCAGTGAGGCCGCAGCCAGGGCGGACAAGGTGCGCAGTACGGGAAACGCCGAGGGCGAGCGAAGAGCGGCGCCAGGGGCGCGCGCGAGGGCGAGGGTGTGCATGGATGCGAGCCAGTTGCGCGCCAGCGACCCCGCCGGCACGGAAACCACAAAGACCGGCTGCGCTGCATGCGCGGCCGGCCGCCTGTTGGCCGGTATCCAGACTGGTGACGCACTCGCCAAGGCCTTCCCGGGCTTGGGGCCCAGTGGCGCGGGTTTGGCGGGGGCCGGTGCCATGCACGCGGCGTTTCACTCACTGTTGCGGGGGCAGTACATGCGGGCGGCTTTATCTGGCCGCCCCATGTTTCCCGTTTAACCGCAGCCCCTGGGGCTGCTGGCACCAACGGCGGCGATTGTACGGCGGGGCGTTCAGTACCGATGTAAAGCTTGCTTGACATGTCCGCGGTTGGCATCGCACAATGTCAAGCATCCTTTACACATTGCGAGAGACTTCCATGAATCAAACAACCGTCACCAACCGCCGCTACCAGAAGGAGCTGGGATTTGCGCTGCTGCTCTACATGGCGCTGCTTGTGGGGGCGCTTTTGCTCAGCGCCGACATGCAGGCCGGGGCACTGCGCACGGCGCTGCTGCTCAGCCCCATGCTGGCGTTTGCGCTGGCTGTGCGGGCCATCGTGCGGCTGGTGCGCGATACCGACGAGTTCCTGCGCAAGTCCATGCTGGAGCAGCTGGCGATTGCGGCGGCGGGCACGGCCGGCCTCACCTTCACCTACGGATTCCTGGAAATGGCAGGTTTTCCCAAGCTCAGCATGTTCATGGTGTGGCCCTTGATGGGTGCGCTCTGGGTGGCTGCCTCGGTGGCCCACTGGCTGCGCAGCCGATGAGCTGTTCCGCCAAAGTGCCCCTCCCATGAAAAATGACCCCCGCGCTCCCCTTGCTGCGCAAGGTCCGCTGCCCCCCGAGGGGGTGCCTTTTCATCTTGGGGCGGCCCGGCGATGAAAAACACAATCCGTGAACTGCGCGCCGAGCGCGGCTGGAGCCAGGCTGCGCTGGCGGACCTGCTGGGCGTGTCGCGCCAGACCGTCAATGCCATAGAGACGGGCCGCTACGACCCCAGCCTGCCGCTGGCATTCGCCATTGCCCGGGTGTTCGAGACCCGGATCGAGGCGATCTTCCAGGAGGGTTGAGCGCAGCGCTCAGGCCACGATCATGACCAGCAGCACCAGGCCCAGCAGGGCCAGGTAGGCCTTGGCATGCAGGGCATCGGGAATGCGGCCGATCAGCGGGGCCGCCAGCCTGATGCCCGTCCACGATCCGGCCGTCAGCAGGGCAAAGGCCTGCAGGTCCACATAGCCCACATGCCAGGGGCCCAGCCCCGCGCCCTGCGATGCCAGCATGTAGGCAGCGGTGCCCGCCACGGCCATGGGCAGGGACAGCGGGCTGGCCATGGCCGTGGCCGCCGCCATGCTGGCGCCACGCCGGCGCATGAGCGGCACGGTCATCACGCTGCCGCCCACACCCAGGAAGGCCGCGATCGCACCAATGGCCAGGCCCGCCGTGGCCGCCGCCCGCCGGCCCATGGGCTGCATGCCGGCGGCGGTGCCGTGCACGAAGCCTGGGCGCAGCAGCGCGTCGGCGATGGTCAGGGCCAGGTAGGCGATGAAGGCCCAGCGCACCCATTCCCCGCTGATCCAGGTGGCGGCCGCCGCGCCCGCCACGGCGCCGGCCGCGATGAAGCCGGCCAGTGGCCGTACCTGATCCCAGGGCAGGGCGCCCGCGCGGTGCTGGCGCAGCGTGGCCATGGAGGCGCCAAAAATCATCACGCAGGTGGAGGTGGCCACGGCAATGTGCATGGCAGCCTGGCCAACGGCGGAGTCCGCGCCGTGGATGGAGGTCAGCAGCGCATAGAGCAGCGGAACGGCCACGAAGCCGCCGCCAAAGCCGAAGAGCACGGTGGTCACGCCGGCAAGCACACCGAAAGCCAGCAGCAGGAGAGGGAACACAGACAGTCCTTTGGAAAAAACAAGCAAGGACTGAACCTTAGGATGCCGCGGTTTGGCCTGCTTTCGCGGATAGGTCAATAATCCTCGAATTCCTGCCAAAGCCTGTTGGCTGTTTTCCGGACATTCCCATGCTCAACATCCCGCTGCATTCCGTGGACGCCGTGGCGCGCGATGTGCTGGCCATCGGCACCGATTACACGCCTGGCACGCTGCTGCCCACGCACAGCCACCGGCGTGCCCAGTTTCTCTACGGGATGAGCGGGCTGATGGAAGTGGAAACCGACGACGGCGCCTGGACCATCCCGCCCTACAGCGGCGTGTGGATTCCGGCCAGCAAGCCGCACAGTGTGCGCATGCAGGGCGTGAGCACGCGCAGCCTGTACATCGAACCGGCTGCTGCGCCTCGCCCGGGTGTGCACTGCGAGGCCCTGGTCGTCACCCCGCTGCTGCACCAGCTGCTGCTGTCCTGCGCCGACCTGCCGGCGCTGTACGACGAAGCAGGCCGCGACGGCGCCCTGGTCACGCTGGTGCTGCACGAGTTGGCCTCGGCCCGCAGCCTGCCGCTGTTCGCGCCCATTCCCCGCGATGAAAAGCTGGCCGCCCTGTGCAAGCAGTTCCTGGCCCAGCCCAGCATCCGCGCCACGCCCCAGGATTGGGCACAGGCGTTGAACAAGAGCCTGCGCACCTTCAGCCGGTTTTTCCAGCAGCACACAGGCATGGCCTTTGGCGCCTGGCGCCAGCAGGCCTGCCTGCTGGCGGCGGTGTCGCGTCTGTCTGCGGGCACATCGGTCACGCAGGTGGCCCTGGACCTGGGCTATGACAGCCCCAGCGCGTTTTCCACCATGTTCCGCAAGGCATTGGGCCGGGTGCCTTCGGAGCTGGTGAGCCGGGTCTAGGCGGGAACGCTGGCCTGGGCAGCCGTTTCCCGCGTCATGGCCCAGAACACCAGGGCCGCAAGGCTGAACGCCGCCCCCGCCACGCAGACGCCGTGCCAGCCAAACCGCGCGTAGGCATTGGTGGCAATCAGCGCCCCCAGCCCGCTGCCCACGGCATAGAACAGCATGTACAGGCCCACCAGCCGGCTGTGCGCCTGCGGGTTGCTGCGAAAGATCAGGCTCTGGTTGGTCACATGCAAGGCCTGGCCGCCCAGGTCCAGCAGCACGATGCCGGCGACCAGCGCCCACAGCGACTGCTCCAGCAGCGCAATCGGCGCCCAGGCCAGCAGCAGGATCACCAGCGCGCCCAGGCTGGTGCGCTGCGCGAAACCCTGGTCGGCCCAGTGCCCGGCACGGGCTGCTGCCAGTGCGCCCACCACGCCGGCCAGGCCAAAGGCGCCGATGGCCGTGAGCGACAGGCTGTAGGGCGGTGCGCTCAGCGGCAGGACCAGGGCGCTCCAGAAGATGTTGAAGGTGGCAAACATCAGCAGGGCCAGCATGCCGCGTGTGCGCAGCATGCGATCCTGGCGCAGCAGCTGGAGCATGGAGGCGAGCAGCTGCGTGTAGCTGGGTGCATGCAAGGGCACCGCCAGCCGGGGCAGTTGCCGCCACAGGGACCAGGCCAGGGCCAGCATCAGCAGGGCCGAGCAGGCATAGACGCCACGCCAGCCGGCCAGGTCACCCACGGCGCCGGCAAACACGCGCGCCAAAAGCAGGCCGATGAAAACCCCGCCCTGGGCTGCGCCCACCACGCGCCCGCGCTCATGCGCCTGGCTGGCGCTGGCCGCATAGGCGATCAGCCCCTGCGTCATGGCCGTGCCCAGCAGGCCCACGGCCAGCATGCCCGCCAGCAGCAGAACGGCCGAACGCGCGGTGCTGACGGCCGCCAGGGCCAGCACCAGGCCCAGCAACTGCAAAAGCATGAGCCGCCGCCGCTCCAGCCGGTCGCCCAGTGGCACCAGCAGCACCAGCGCCAGCGCGCAGCCGGCCTGCGTGGCGGTGACCACGCCGCCCACGGCCGCATGGCTGATGCCGAAGTCGGCCGCCAGCGACTCCAGCAGCGGCTGGGCGTAGTAGACATTGGCCACGCTCAGGCCGCTGGCAGCGGCGAACAACAGCACCAAGCTGCGCGGCATGCGGACCGTGTCCGAGGCTGGGAAGGCGTTCATGGGTTGAATCCAGTTGCAAAACAAAACTGGTTGGATGCTAGTTGAACCAGTTTTGAAATGCAACCAAAATGGCGCCATGAAAGAAGACATCCGTCCTGACACACCGCAGCCCTGTCCGGTGGCCCGCTCCCTGGATGTGATCGGCGACCGCTGGTCGCTGCTCATCGTGCGCGATGCCTTTGACGGCATCAGCCGCTTTGGCGATTTCCAGCGCAGCCTGGGTGCGGCCCGCAATATCCTGGCCGACCGGCTGCGCCGGCTGGTGGAGGCCGGCATCCTCGAAACCCGCCCGGCCGCAGAAGGCTCGGCCTACCTGGAATACGTACTCACGGCCCAGGGCCTTGAGCTGTTCCCGGTGATCGTGGCCTTGCGGCAGTGGGGCGAAGGCCATCTGTTCGCGCCGGGCGAGGCGCATTCGCTGCTGCTGGACCGCCAGACCGGCCAGCCTGTCGCGCCCATGCTGCCGCGCAGCTGGGATGGCCGGGCCTTGCTGCCGGGCCAGACCGTGGTTCAGAAAATCGATTGATGGATGTCCATGCTCTCTGCCTTCGTATCACTCATCTACGTACAGATTTCTCCCGAGCGCCTGACGCTGAAGGATCCGAAGACCGGGCAGACCTTGTCGGAGGTTCCCGAGCTGGCCCTGAGTCCGCCGCCCCGGCGCCGGATTCTCGCGGCCGGCCCGCAGGCCAGGCTCGCGGCTGCATCGGAGCCTGCCGAAGTCGTCAATCCCTTCGCCCACCCGCGTTCGCTGATATCGGACTTCATCCTGGCCGAGCAGCTTCTGAAGTACCAGCTCAGGCGCATGCATCGGCGTGCCTGGCTGGCGGCCTCCCCGCACATCGTCATCCATCCGCTGGGCGACCCCGAGGGCGGATTCACCCAGGTGGAACTGAGGGCCTTGCGCGAGCTGGCCAACGCGGCCGGCGCCTCGAAGGTGAATGTCTGGACAGGCCGGCCCTTGACAGACGAGGAATTGCTGACGCGCAAGCCCCCTGCGCAGGGCGGTGTCTGGGAGTGAGGCCTTGCTCTTCGCCATGAAAAAAGCGCCCGTCACAACGGGCGCTTTGTCTGGGTCAGCGCAAGGGCCGATAACGCGCTATCAGAACCGCGCCATCAGAACCGCGCCGTCATCCCCACGAAGTAGGTACGGCCGCCGTTGTCATAGTTGGCGCCGATGGTGCGGGTTTCCTTGTCGGCCAGGTTGATGATGCCGGCGCGCAGGGTCAGGGTGTCGGTCACGTTGTAGTTCATGGACACGTCAAAGGTCGTATAGGCCTTGGCGAAGGTGGTGGCCGTGCCCGTGGTCACGACTTCCTTGCCCACGTGGCGGGCGCTGAACATGGCGGACCAGCCCTGGCGGATCTGCCACTGCAGCGACGAGTAGATGGACAGCTCGGGCACGGCCAGCAGCGAGGCGCCCGTGCTCAGGTTCTTGGACTCGAACATCTTGGTGATGTTGGTGTTCCAGGTCAGGCCCTTGGCCAGCGGAACGTTCACGAAGCCTTCCAGGCCGCGCGTGCGGGCACGCTGGGCGTTGGCCATGCGGGTCCACCAGAAGCCGTTGTAGAAGCCCAGCGGCTGGTAGTCGATCTTGTTCTTGAAGTTGGTGTGGAAGTAGGTGGCACCCAGCGCCCAGCCATTGCGGTCCCAGCTCGTGCCCAGCTCGAAGTTGGTGCTGGTCTCGGGCTGCAGGTCGGGGTTGCCGGCCATGTAGCAGCCGCGCGTGCCGTCGGCGTTGACGCTGGTGCTGGTCCAGCCCATGCCGGCCAGGCTGCGGCAGCCGTTGCCCCCGGATTGCGTGGCGGCGCTGGCCGAGTTTTCCTTCAGGTTGGGCGCACGGAAGCCGCGCGAGACGCCGCCGCGCACCGTCCACTCCGAGGCCGGGTGGTAGACCAGGTAGGCGCGCGGGCTCCAGTTGTTGCCGTACTTCTGATGGTGGTCCATGCGCAGGCCCAGCGTCAGCGCCAGGTTCTCGCGCAGGAAGATCTGGTCCTCGCCGAACAGCGCCCAGGTGGTGGCGCTCAGGCCCGAGCCCGAGACCGGGCGCCCCGCGTAGTCGATGGGCGCCAGGCCGATGGTGTCGCGGTTGTCCAGCGACTCGCGGCGCCACTGCATGCCCAGCGTCATGGCCTGGTCCAGGCCCCACAGCTTCAACGGCTTGTCGATGCGGCCGTCCAGCGTGGTTTCCTTGGAGTTGTTGCCGATGGTGTCGCCCTTGTCCTCGTACTTGTTGTGCACGAGGTTGAGCTTGGAGGTCAGGTCGCCCCAGCGGCCGTCATGGCTGAGGCCGAACTTGGTCTGCTCCAGCTTGCTCAGGCCCCAGGGATAGACCACCTGGTCGCCCGATGCCGTGCGCGCGTCGGAGCCCGTGGCGCGCTGGATGCCTTGCGCGGCCTCGATGCCGATCACCTGGTCGGGCGTGAGCTGCCAGTTGAGCAGGGCGTTGAGGTTTTGCTTGCGCGAGCCGGCCGTGGACTGGTAGGTGCCCGGGAAGCCGCCCGTGCTCTCGTCGGCAGCGCGTTCCGTGTAGTTGCCGCCCAGGCGCAGGCCGAACTTGTCGGACAGCGGGCCGCTGATGTTGAAGCCCAGCTGGCGCGTGTCGCCGCGGTCGCCGTCGGAGGGCTTGCTGTAGTTCAGCGTCGTCGAGCCGCTCCAGCGCTTGCCGATCTTGCGCGTGATGATGTTGATCACGCCGCCCATGGCGTCGGAGCCGTACAGCGAGGACATGGGACCGCGCACCACCTCGATGCGCTCGATCATCTCGGGCGAGATCCAGTCCAGATCCTGCGAGCCCAGGTCGTCGCGGTAGTTGATGCCGGCCGAGTTGCCCTGGCGCTTGCCGTCCACCAGGATCAGCGTGTACTTCTCGGGCAGGCCGCGCAGCTTGATCTTGGACTGGGCGCCCGTGCCGGACAGGCCGCCGGTCACGCCGGGAATGGTGGACAGCAGCTCGCCGATGCTGGTGACGGGCTTGCGCTCGATGTCCTCGCGGGTGATCACGCTGATGCTGGCCGGCGCTTCCTTGATGTCCACGGCCGTGCCCGAGGCGGTCACCACCACCGTGGACAGGGACGTGTCGGCCTTGTTGTCGGCTGACTGGGCATGGGCCATGGCTGTGCATGCCAGGGCGGCGCAAAGAGGAAGCGGGCGGAGCACCGAGATTCTGACCATCTTTGTAAAGTTCCGGTTTGGTTAAAAATCAAGGTGCGAATGATAACGATTTGTATCCACATCTTTTTGTTGGCGTAAAGACAGTTGTATTTTTGTTCACTCGTTATCTAACTGCTGGACAGGCCAAAGATGCTGTGCACAAGTTTGGTGCGCAGCAAGAGGGGCAGCGGAGGCGCTGAGGGAGGCGCTGAAGGGGGTGCGCAGAGGGAGCGCGGGCGCCAAAGGCCTCCTGCAATGGCCGCCCCCATGCGCAGGGGGGCGGCCGGGAGAGGGTCAGCGCGGTTCGGCTGCCGTGCCTGCAAGGGTGGTGGAGCGCTCCGCCGACTGGCGCGATGCCTGGCGGCGCACGAACTGGTAGGCGATGGCCAGCAGGGCAAACCAGGCCGGCGTCACCACCAGCGCCTGGCGCGTGTCGGCCTGCAGGGTGAGCAGGCCCAGGATGGCGGCAAAGAACACCAGGCAGGCCCAGCACATGGCCACGCCGCCGGGCATCTTGTAGCGCGAAGCCTCATGCAGGGCCGCGCGCTGGCGCCGGTAGGCGATATAGGACAGCAGGATCAGCGACCACACGAACATGAACAGGATGGCCGATACCGTGGTCACCAGCGTGAAGGCTTCCACCAGATCGGGCACCACCCACATCAGAAACGCGCCGGCCAGCAGGCAGGTGCACGAAAACAGCAGCCCGCGCGAGGGCACGCTGCTGCGCGACAGCCGGTGGAACGCCCGGGGCGCATCGCCCTTGAGCGCCAGGCCGTAGAGCATGCGGCTGGTGGAGAACACGCCGCTGTTGGCCGACGAGGCGGCCGAGGTCAGCACCACGAAATTGATCACGCCTGCGGCGGCCGGCAAGCCCGCCAGCACGAACAGCTCCACGAACGGGCTCTTGCCGGGCACCACGTCGCGCCAGGGGGTGACGGCCATGATGGCGATCAGGGCCAGCACGTAGAACACGATGATGCGCACGGGAATGGAATTGATGGCGCGCGGCAGCGTGCGCTCGGGATCCTTGGCCTCGGCCGCCGTGGTGCCCACCAGCTCGATGCCCACGAAGGCGAATACCGCGATCTGGAAGCCCGCGAAGAAGCCCATCATCCCGTTGGGGAACATGCCGCCGTCATTCCAGAGGTTGGACAGGCTGGCCGCACGCCCCGCAGGCGAGACGAAGGCGGCACCCACCATGTACAGCCCCGTGCCCACCAGGGCGACGATGGCCACGATCTTGATCATGGCGAACCAGAACTCGATCTCGCCGAACAGCTTCACCGTCAGCAGGTTCAGGCCCAGCAGCAGGCCCACGCAGGCGATGGCCGGTGCCCACTGCGGCAGGTCCGGGAACCAGAACTGGGAGTAGGCCGATATGGCAATCACGTCGGCAATGCCCGTGACGATCCAGCAGAACCAGTACGTCCAGCCCGTGAAGAAGCCGGCCCAGGGGCCGAGCAGGTCGGACGAGAAGTCGATGAAGGAGCGGTACTGCAGGTTGGACAGCAGCAGCTCGCCCATGGCCCGCATCACGAAGAACAGCATCACGCCGATGATGGTGTAGACAAAGATGATGGACGGGCCGGCCAGGCTGATGGTCTTGCCCGAGCCCATGAACAGGCCCGTGCCTATGGCCCCGCCGATGGCGATGAGCTGGATATGGCGGTTGGTGAGATTGCGCTGCAGGTCGTCTTGACCGTGCAGGCCCTGGCCGGTTGGCGGGGCCTTGTGTGTCATCAGAGAACTCCGGGGAAGACTGGCAAAGCGATGGCAGAAAGGGAGAATCCGCCTGCCGCGGCCGTGTTTTCAGTCTCTGCATGGAGTCCATGCCTGGAAATGCGGCAGCGCAGCAAAACGGAACGAAGGCCGCGAGGATACCCGAACCTCGCCCTCGCATCGGCCCTGCCGCGCGGCCGCGCTCCGGTGAATGGAGCGGGCTTGATATGGGTGGATCAGCCGCGTTGAGCAGCGATCAGTCGCACTTAACCATGCTTGGCCGTGCTCAGGCCGCGCTCAGCCGCGCGCCAGGCGCTTGGCATTGGCCACCGCCGTGCGGTGCACGGGGGCCAGGCCCTTGCCCACCACGCCCCACATTGCGTTTTGCCATTGCGAGGCCTGCGATGCCAGGGCTCCGCCGTTCCAGGCGGAGGTGCTCCAGGGTGTCCAACACATGCGCATCCAGGCCTGCATCAGGGCCTGGCTGGCAACCATGGACTGCATGCCCATCGCCGCCCAGGATTGCTGGAAAGCTGTCTGTTTCTCGGACACCATGCGTGTGAATTCACGCCGGTCCCGCGCGGAGGGATTGGCGCCTGCCATGGCCATGCGGGTGAGGCGATGGGCCACGACCTGGGGCGCTGCGACGGCCAGGTCGGTGGCCTGGCGGGCGACCAGGGCGGCCCGGGGATTTTTGCGATTTGCCATGTGCACTCCTGAAGCTGGGTTCACTTTATCCAGATGGATGCCGACCCGCGTAGGCCGATGACGCAATGCAGCAAAAACGGATTTATCGCGGCTGGGCCTGTGGCGCTGACGCGGCTGCGTCCTGCACGGCAGGGGATACCAGGGCACGCCACCAGCGCTCGCCTGCATGGGGGGCATCCAGGTCCACGCGCTCGCCCATCATGGGAGTGGCCACGGCAATGCCGTGCTCGGCACCCAGGGCCAGCACGCGCTCGAAGGGGTCCCACCAGGCATGCATGGCCAGGCTGAAGGTGCCGTTGTGAATGGGCAGCAGCCAGCGTCCGCCCAGGTCGCGATGGGCCTGCACGGTCTGGGCCGGGTGCATGTGCACATAGGGCCAGTGCGGGTCGTAGGCGCCGGTTTCCATCAGCGTGAGGTCGAAGGGGCCGAAGCGCCGGCCGATTTCCGCAAAGCCGTCGAAGTAGCCGCCGTCGCCGCTGAAGAAGACGCGCAGCGTGTCGGCGCTTGCCAGGTCCTCGATGACCCAGGACGCCCACAGCGTGCGGTTGCCGTCGCGCAGGCCCCGGCCCGAGAAATGCTGGGCCGGCGTGGCCGTGAAGCGCAGGCCGTCCACCTGCACGTCCTGCCACCAGTCGAACTGGCGCACCTTCTCGGGGGCCACGCCCCAGTCCATGAGCCGGTCGCCCACGCCCAGCGTGCACAGGAAGAAGTCGACCCGGGGCGCCAGGGCGCGGATGGTGGCACGGTCCAGATGGTCGTAGTGGTCGTGCGAGAGCACCACGCCGCGCAGCGCGGGCAGTTCATGCAGGGCGATGGGCGGCGCATGAAAGCGCTTGGGGCCGATGAAGGAAAAGGGCGAGGCGCGCTCGGCAAACACCGGGTCGGTGATCCACCAGCCGCCGCGCAGTTTCATCAGCAGTGTGGAGTGGCCCAGGCGGTACAGGCTGCGCTCGGGCGCGGCGGCCAGGTCGGCCGGGGTGAGCCGCTGCACGGGCAGGGGCGCGGCAGGCTCGGTGTCTTTGGGCTTGTTGAAGAAGAAGTCCCACATCACCTTGGCGTCGGGCTGGGGCGCGTTGGCGGGGCGGGGATGGACGTTGCGAAAGCGCCCGCCCACCGACTGGGGTGATTGGGCGTAGTCGGCAATCGGGGCGCGGAAGATGCGGGGTGTTTTCACGGTGCTCCGTCGGTGTTCAGGCCGCCGCCATCATGGAACCGGTGGCGCAGCCCTGTCGAGATGGTGGTCTTGGCGGCCCGATTCAAGGCGCCTTGCGTGTCGTCATGTAAACAAAAAAGGAGCTGCCCCTGCAGGCAGCTCCTTGTCGTGATGGCCGCAAGCTGGGCCTCAATGGGCGCCGGCCGCCTCGGCACCGCCGGCATGGCCCGCAGGGCGCCTGGTCATCCAGATCAGCACGATCAGCACCAGGAACAGCACGGACGACGCCAGGAAGATGTCGTCCGCCGCCCGCGTATAGGCCTGCTGGTCGATGAGCCGGTTGATCTGGGCCAGCGCCTGCGCCTGGCTCAGACCTGCGGCCTGCAGCCCCTGCAGGGTGACGCCGAACACGCCCTGGCCCTGGATCAGCCCTTCGGTCAGATGGGCATGGTGCAGCGCGGCGCGGTTTTCCCACAGCGTGGTGGCGATGGAGGTGCCCATGGCACCCGCCGTGATGCGCACGAAGTTGCTCAGGCCAGCGGCGGCCGGGATACGGTCCGGCGAGATGCCCGACAGCGTGATCGTCGTCAGCGGGATGAAGAAGAACGCCATGGCCCCGCCCTGGATCAGCGTGGGCACCAGGATGTGCATGAAGTCCGTCTCCACCGTGAAGCGCGAGCGCATCCACAGCACCAGGGCGAACACCACGAAGGCGCCCGTGGCCATCTTGCGCGGGTCCCACTGCGTGACCTTGCGGCCCACCAGCGGCGTCAGGATGATGGCGAAGATGCCCACCGGCGCCAGCGCCATGCCGGCCGTGGTGGAGGTATAGCCCATCCACTGCTGCAGCCACAGCGGCAGCAGCACCACGTTGCCGAAGAACAGGCCGTAGGCAATCGACAGTGCCACCGAGCCCGCCGCGAAATTGCGGCGCATGAACAGGCGCAGGTCCACCACCGGGTGCGCATCCGTCAGCTCCCAGACCAGGAAGACCACGAAGCTCACGATGGCCAGCACGCACAGCGTGACGATCTCGCCCGAGGCGAACCAGTCCAGCTCCTTGCCCTTGTCCAGCATCAGCTGCAGCGCGCCCACCCATAGCACCAGCAGGGCCAGGCCCACGGAGTCGATGGGCAGCTTGCGCGTGGGGGTCTCGCGGCTGCGGTAGATGCTCCAGGTCATCAGGGCCGACAGCAGGCCCACGGGCACGTTGATGTAGAAGATCCACGGCCAGGAGATGTTGTCCGTGATCCAGCCCCCCAGCAGCGGCCCGACAACGGGCGCCACCAGGGTGGTCATCCCCCACAGCGCCAGCGCCACCCCGGCCTTGGCCGGCGGGTAGCTGGACAGCAGCAGTGTCTGCGACAGCGGGATCATGGGTCCGGCGACCAGCCCCTGGAGCACGCGGAACAGCACCAGCATCTCCAGCGACGAGGCAAAGCCGCACAGCCAGGAGGTCAGCACGAACAGCAGCACGCTCATGGTGAACAGGCGCACGGCGCCGAAGCGCTGCGTGAGCCAGCCCGTGAGCGGCACCGAGATGGCGTTGGCCACGCCAAAGCTGGTGATCACCCAGGTGCCCTGGCTGGGGCTGACGCCCACGTCGCCCGAGATCGCCGGAATGGCGACGTTGGCAATGGACGAGTCCAGCACGTTCATGAAGGTGGCCAGCGACAGGGCCAGCGTACCCAGGGCCAGCTGGGCGCCCTTGAGCGGTGCGGGCCGTGCGGGCATGGCAGCCGGTGCCGAGGGTGGCGCGGCAGGCGGCACGGTCGGCCCACCCGGCTGCGCCGGCTCCGGCACGGCGGTGGTAGAGGAAGTCATAGGCAGTCCGCGTAGGTTCTGGGAAGGCGGGGAAGCGATGCCTGCTTACTTGGACTGCGTGGCCTGCGCGTCAACCGGCGCGGAGGCCACGGCGGCTGGCGCCTTGCCCTGTGTCCTGTCTTGCGCATCGGCCATGGCGACGGGCGGCAGCTCGGGCAACTGCTTGAGCGGCGCCACGTTCTGGCCCGCCACGATGTGGGCGATGCGTTCCTCCGCCTGGGGCAACGCCATGTCGTAGATGGAGGTCTGGGCCACGGGGGCATTGCGCGTGGCGGTTGCCAGCACTTCGCCCTGCTGGTCGCGCACGTCCACCTTGGCCTCCATGGACAGGCCCACGCGCAGCGGGTGCTGGGCCAGGTCTTCCGGCGCCAGCGCAATGCGCACGGGCACGCGCTGCACCACCTTGATCCAGTTGCCGGTGGCGTTCTGCGCGGGCAGCAGCGAGAAGGCCGCGCCGGTTCCTGCACCCATGCCCACCACGGTGCCGTGGTAGCTGATCTTGTCGCCGTAGACATCGGCCGTCAGCTCGGTCTTCTGGCCTATGCGCAGCTGGGCCAGCTGGCTTTCCTTGAAGTTGGCATCCACCCAGAGGTTGTGCAGGCCCACCACGGTCATCAGCGGCGCGCCCGAGGCCACGCGCTGGCCCAGTTGCACGCCGCGCTTGGCCACATAGCCTTCCACGGGAGAGACCAGGCGCGTGCGCTGCAGCGCCAGATAGGCCTCGCGCACCTTGGCGGAAGCGGCGATCACGCTGGGGTGCTCTTCGGCGCTGCTGCCCTTGGTCTGGGCTTCGGCAGCGGTCAGCTGTGCCTTGGCGGCGCGCACGGCGGCTTCTGCTGCAGAGGCGGCATTGCCTGCCGTGCGGGCCAGGGACTGGGCGTGGTCGAACTCTTCCTTGCCCACGGCGCCCGTGGCCAGCAGCGGGCGGCGGCGGTCCACGTCCTCGCGGGCGCGGGCGGCATCGGCCTGCAGGCGGGCCAGGTCGGCCTCGCGCTGGGCCACCTGGGCCACCAGGGGCGCATTGTTGGCGTACAGCGTGCGCACCTGGCGCACGGTCTGGGCCAGTTGGGACTCCGCCTGGGACAGGGCGACCAGGGCATCGGCCGAGTCCAGCTGCACCAGCAGCTGGCCGGGCTTGACGTAGTCGGTGTCGTCGGCGCCGATGCTGATCACCGTGCCGCCGATCTGCGGCGTGATCTGCACCACGTTGCCCGCCACATAGGCGTTGTCCGTGGTCTGGTAGTTGCGGGCCACCATCCAGTGCCAGCCGCCCCAGGCGACGGCGGCCACCGCGACGGCGGCGGCGATGAGGGTCAGGCCCTTGCGGCGGCCCTGCGGATTGGCCACGGGCGAGGCTGCGGCCGGTGCGGCGGCAGGGCTGGGTGCTTGCTTGTTGGTGTCGGTCATGGTGTACGGCGCTTTGTTATCTGTGAATGTGGTTGTGCGGCCGGGGCAGGGAGCTGGCGGTCTGTCACGCTGGCTGGCGGTCTGCCCGGTGGAGGGTCAAGAGTGCGGTGGATTCCTGTGCGGGTTGCGATCTCAGTGCTGGCTGACCTGCACGGCCGCCGTGCCATCGGTCCAGCCGCCGCCCAGCGCCTTCATCAGCGACACGCGCGTGTCCAGCGCGCGGGCGCGCAGGTCCACGTCCAGGCGGCGCTGGGTGATCACCTGGGTTTCGGTGTTCAGCACCGTCACCTGGCTGGCCAGGCCTGCCTTGTAGCGCTGCACGGCAAAGTCGTAGGCGCGTTCGGCCTTCTCCAGCGACTCGGCCTGCAGCTGCTGTTGGCGCACCAGCGATTGCACGGAAGTGATGGCGTCGCCCGCTTCCTTGACCGCATCGAGCACCACGCCGTTGTACTGGGCGATGGCGGTGTCCAGGTCGGCCTGCGTGCCGCGCAACTGGGCGCGCAGGCGCTTGCCGTCGAACAGGGGCAGGCGCAGCGCGGGCGTGATGCCCATCTGGCGCGAGCTGCCCTTGAACAGGTTGTCCAGGCCGATGGCATTGAGGCCGATGAAGGCCGTGAGATTGATATCGGGATAGAAATCCGCCCGCGCGCTCTCTATGCCCTGCGTTGCGGACTCCACGCGCCAGCGCGCGGCCACCACATCGGGGCGGCGGCCCAGCAGGTCGGCACCCAACTGGCCGGGCACAGCGTGGATCTGCAGCGCGGCCAGACGGGGCGACAGCTGCAGCTGCGCCTCGGGCGCCTGCCCGCAGAGCACGGCGATGGTGCGGCGCGCCAGCGTGATCTGCTCGTCCAGCATTTCGATCTGGGTGCCGGCATCGGGCAGGCCGGCCTGGGCCTGGGTCAGCTCCACCTGGCTGTCCAGCCCGGCGCGCGTGCGCTGCTGGCTCAGGTCCAGCAGCGACTGGCGCTGGGTCAGCGTACGGCCAGCCACATCCTTTTGGGCAATCAGCCGGGCCAGCGCCACATAGCTGCGCGCCACCTGGGCGGCGAGCTGGTTGGCGGCGGCGGCGCTGTCGGCCTGGGCGGCACGGGCCTGGCCCAGGGCGGCCTGCAGGTCGGCGGCATGGCGGCCAAAGAAATCCGGTGTCCAGCTCAGGCCGGCCTGCAGGTTGCCGGTGTTGTAGGTATGGCCGGCAATGGGTGCGGGCACCAGGCCGTTGGCGCTGTAGTGCTGGCGCGTGGCGTCGACGCCGAGCGTGCCGCGCACATCGGTGGCCGTGCTGGTGGCCGTGGCCAGGGCGGCGGCCTTGTCGAAGCGGGCGCGGCTCATGGCCAGGCTGGGGCTGCCCTGCAGCGCCTGGGCGATCAGCGAATCCAGCTGGGCATCGCCCAGGGACTTCCACCAATCGGCGGCGGGCAGGCTGGTATTGGCGCCTGTCTCGGACTGGGCCGTCAGACCCAGGTCGGAGGCGCCCAGCCGGGCCAGCGGCTCATGGGCCGGGCCCTGGGAAGCACAACCGGCCAGGGCCAGCGCGGCGCACAGGGTGGCCGCTGCGGCGGCCACGCGGCGGGGCGCGGCGGACACGGAAACAAAGGATTTGGGCATGGTGGTCTGCCTGTTGGGGGTCAAGAATCAGGAAATCGGAAACAGGGGCGGAAAAAGGGGGCTGACGCTGTCAGCCGACGGGCGTGGCAGGCGCAGGGGCCGGCGGCGCAGCTTCCGGCGCGCGCATCGCATCGCCATTGGCCAGCAGGCGGCGCAGCATGTCCAGCAGCTGGCGGGACTCGTCATGGCTGAAGCCGGCCATGTGGGCATTCATCACGCTGGACAGCACCTGCGGCACCTTGGCCGCCATGGCACGGCCTTCATCGGTCAGCACCAGCTTGACCACGCGCCGGTCCACCGTGGAGCGCTCGCGCCGCAGCATGCCCTTGGATTCCAGCCGGTCCAGCGCCCGCGTGATGGAGGCCGGATCCAGCCCCAGGTCACGCGCCATGCCGGCATTGGTGGCGTCGCTGCACAGCAGCAGCTTGTACAGCGGCAGCCACTGCACATAGGTCAGCTCATGCTCGGCCAACTGCGCATCGGCCTGCTGGAGGATGGAGCTGAGCACCTTGCGCATGAGGAACCCCACGCTCTCGAAGGGCGTGTAGCTGCCTGGGCTGTAGAAGTCCGAGGGCTGCAGGCCGTTGGGCAGGGGAGGCTGGGTCATGGTGTCTGCGGGTGAAATAATTGACTGCGCAATGATTGTTGCGGCAATTATTGCAGAAACACCGGTTGACCGTGGGACGCGAGGGTGCCGGGGACGGGATCAGGGTTATCCAGACCCGCCGGTGGCTTTCAGCTCCCCAGATCCGCCACCGGCCGCCTTCAAGCTCACTTGTCCTGGGCCACCGCATGTCCCTTCTCCAGCCTTGCCACGGCCTCCCGGTAGGCGGGGCTGGCGCGCAGCTGCTGGTAACGCTCCAGGCCGCGCTGGTATTCGGTGGAGCGGACATCGATCTCGCGGTCCGAGACATAGGTGAGTCCGGCGCGGTGCCACATTTCCAGGTCGGCCAGCACCTGGGCTCGGCTGAGGTCGGTAGGGGCAGCAGTGGAGGAGGGCGTGGCGTCCTGGGCGAGGGCGCTGCCGGCCAGGCCCAGGCTGAGGGCGGCCAGGGCGATGAAGCGGGTGAAGTCGGAAGTGCGCATGGAGAACCTTTCAGGTGAAGCGAAGTGATGAGGGCTTCATGGTCCCGCCGCCGCCCTGGCCGGCACAGCCGTTTGCGACGCACTGCAGCATGGCGGGAGCCAATGGCCTTTGGGTTTCGTGAAATGTCAGGAGGGCAGGCGCGGCCATCCGAGGAGCGCCGCCTGCCATGGAAATGGGTTGAGCGGCGCTTGTGCAGCGCTTGAGCGGCACTTGTGCGGCAGATTATTTCCAGTTGCTCGAATAAATCGGCATAAACGTCCGTGAAATGGCTGATGGAAGCATGAATCGGCAGCAAATTTCAGCGGCACAGGCCGACAATCGCCGCTCTCCATGTCTTCATCCATTCCACTTTCCCCCGCTGCCGTTTCGGCAGATTCCGTCTCCCGCAGTTCCGAGGCCTTTCGCGGCTTCAGGGATGCGATTCCCGTGATGCTGGGCTTCGTGCCCTTTGCCCTGGTGCTGGGCGCCCAGGCCGTGCAAAAGGGGCTTGCACCGCTGGAAGTTCCTCTCATGACCGGGATGAACTTCGGCGGCGGCTCGGAGTTCACGGCCATACGGCTGTGGACGTCGCCGCCGCATGTGCTGCTGATCGTCGCCATGTCCTTCCTGGTCAATTGCCGGCACATCCTGATGGGTGCGGCACTGGCGCCGTATCTGCGCCATCTGCCCAGGCGCCGTGCGCTGCCGGCACTGTCCTTCATGTGCGACGAAAGCTGGGCGCTGGCCCTGGCAGACGCCCAGCGCAGTGCTGCCCGGCGTGTGAGCCTGCCTTACTACATGGGCGTGTCGGCAGGCCTGTACATGGCCTGGGTGTCGTGCACGGCGGCCGGTGCCTTTCTGGGACCGCGTATTGGTGACCTGGAGCAGTACGGCTTCGACATGGCGTTCACCGCCGTGTTTCTGGTGCTGCTGCGCGGCATGTGGAAGGGCGTCAGGCCTTGCCGGCCCTGGCTGGTGAGCCTGCTGACGGCGGCCCTGGTCTACAAGCTGGTGCCTGGCGCCTGGTATGTGGCGGCCGGCGCCGTTTCGGGCCTGATCTGCGCGGCCTTGCTGGCGCCCAGGAGCTGAGCGATGGAAGCCACAACCTTGCTGACGCTGGTGCTCATGGCGTGCAGCACGTATTTCACGCGAGTGATCGGCTACCTGCTGCTGCGCGGGCGCACGCTGAGCCCGCGAATGCAGTACGTGATGGAAAGCCTGCCGGGCTGCGTGCTTATCTCGGTGATTGCCCCGGCGTTTGTGTCCGAGCGGCCGGCCGATCTGCTGGCCCTGGTGGTGACGCTGGTGGCGGCCAGCCGGCTGCCCATTCTGCCGACGGTGCTGATCGGCATTGCATCGGCGGGAGCGCTGCGGCATTGGCTGGGGTGACTACTGGCGGGGCAGGCGTGTTTTCGGCCTTCAGTTTGTGCGGCGGTGGACGATGTATGAGGCATGCAAGTCTCATCCTCCACATCGGCTTCCGCCTCGGGAGCCGCTTCATCCTCCGGCGGCAATGACATCGCTGCGTTGCAGCGCAAGCTCATGGAGCTGCAGCAGGCGCTCAAGGAAGTGTCTTCCGAGAACATCGACGCCAAGGCCAAGCAGACGAAGGCCAAGCTGCTGCAGTCGCAGATCATGATGGTGCAAAGCCAGATCGAGGCGCTCATGCGCGCCAGGCAGCAGGCCCAGATCGACAAACAGCGCGAGCAGCAGCAGGCGGCTGAAGCCAAGTCGCCGTCCCAGCCGAAGAGCAACAAGGCGCCCGGACTGGGTGGCGTGGTCGACGTCTACGTCTGAATGGAAATGGCTCGTGCTTTCACGGGCCATTTTTTTGATGATATCAATGTAACTTACATGAATGGATTGGCCGTGCCTTGGATGGGTTGACCTGGCAACGGGGTTGAGGGCAGGGGCGGGCATCCGCACTGTGGCGGGCGTCTTTACACATCTCGCGGAACTTATTGAGTTTTGTCTCTCAAGAAATCGGCCACCGCTACCGATAAGGCAGCTAATGTGACTGCCTGGATGCGATAGCGATGGCCTATACCGACGGCAGCACTGGGCCAGAGGTTCTGCGATGAAAAAACTCAGCGATGTGCGTATCGGTACCCGGCTTACAGCCGTCTTTCTTGTCCTGCTGGTCTGCCTGATGGCCGTAGGGGGCGTCGGCGCAAGGGCGCTGGGCCATGTGTTTTCGGGCACGGAGACCCTGTACCAGGACCGTGTGGTTCCACTCAAGCAGCTCAAGCAGATTGCGGATGCCTATGCCGTCAACGTCATAGACACGGTCAATAAAGCCAATGCGGGCCTGATCACGGCGCAGGAGGCATCGGCCAGCATCTCGGGCACGCTGCCCGCGATCGAGGCCGCCTGGCGCAGCTACTCGTCCACCCAGCTCACAGCGCAGGAGGCCGTGCTGGCCAAGCAGGCCCAGGCACTTTTCGCGCCGGCCAACCAAAGCATCGACAAACTGCTGCAGCGCCTCAAGCAGCTGGACGGCAAGAAGGCCGGCAGCCTGGATGAGTTCGACGGCGCGCTGTATGCCAGCATCGATCCCATCAGCGCCAAGATCGGCGAGCTGGTCGAGCTGCAGCTCAAGACGTCGGAGGATGTCTATGGGGACTCCAGGGAGGTTTTTGCACGCTCGCAGATGCTGATCTACGGTTTTGTGGCGGCTGCCGTCATCCTGGCAGTGGCCCTGGGCTACATGGTCACGCGCTCCATCACGGTGCCCTTGAAGTCGGCCGTGGAAGTGGCCCGGCACATCGAGCAGGGCGACCTGGCGTCCGAGATCCAGGCCACTGGTCGTGACGAGGTCGGCGACCTGCTGCGCTCCATGAGCGCCATGCGCGAGTCGCTGGCAAACATCGTTGGCGATGTTCGGCGCGGCGTGGAGTCGGTGACCACGGCCTCCAGCCAGATCGCTGCCGGCAACCAGGATTTGAGCAGCCGCACCGAGCACCAGGCCTCCAGCCTGCAGGAAACGGCGGCGTCGATGGAGCAGCTGGCCGGCAACGTGGGCCAGAGCTCCGAGAACGCGCGGCAGGCCAGCGCCCTGGCCGTGCGTGCCAAGGAGGTGGCCGGCGTGGGCGGCGGCGCGGTCGCCAGGGTCATCGGCACCATGGACGAAATCTCGGCCAGCAGTGGAAAGATTGCCGAGATCACGGGCGTGATCGACTCCATTGCCTTCCAGACCAATATCCTGGCGCTCAATGCAGCGGTGGAGGCCGCGCGGGCAGGCGAGCAGGGCAGGGGCTTTGCCGTGGTGGCCGGGGAAGTGCGTTCCCTGGCCCAGCGCAGCGCCGCTGCGGCGCGGGAGATCAAGGCACTGATCACGGCGTCCACCGACAAGGTGCGAACGGGCGGCAACCAGGTCCGGGAAGCAGGCAAGGCCATGGATGCCATTGAAGCCCAGGTGAGCGAGGTGGCATCGCTGATCGAGGCCATCTCTGCCTCCAGCGTGGAGCAAAGCGGTGGCCTGGGGCAGATCACCCAGGCCGTCTCCCAGATGGACCAGGTCACGCAACAGAATGCCGCCTTGGTGGAAGAGTCGGCAGCCGCTGCAGCCAGCCTGGAACGGCAGGCGCGGGTGCTTGCACAGGCGGTGGCCACGTTCCAGATCAGCTCGGCGAAGGAGATCGGCATGGCGAGCCCCAGCCTGCCACTGGCAGCTGCTTGACGCAGACCCAGGAAGAGCGTGCGCAGTGCGCTCTTCCTTTCTTTTGATCAATCAATGTAACTTACATGAATTGAATCCATATCAAAAATAGAAAAAGCCGCCGTTTTGCGCGGCGGCTGCTTGTCAGGAACAGGGGGTCAACCCGCGCTGTTGCGGCCTTGCCAGCGCTCGGCAGGCTTGCTGTACATGGCGGCGATCTGCGACTCGAACCGGGTCATGAGGTTATTGCGCTTGAGCTTGAGGGTAGGCGTCATCAGCCCGTTTTCTATGGTCCAGGGCTCCAGCTCCAGATGCACGGCGCGTGGCACGGCATAGCGGGCAAAGCTGGCCACCTGCTTTTCGATGCGTGCCAGTGCCTCGCGTTCGGCGGCGGAGTGGTTCAGGCTCTTGGGGTCTTCGGGATCCAGGCCCAGGCGCTGGGCCATGGCCTGCCATTCGCCGCGCTCGATCACGGCCACGGCGGCGATGAAAGGGCGGTCTTCGCCCACGACAAAGACCTGGGTGAAGAACGGGTCGCCGGTAATGGCCAGCTCCAGGTCGGCCGGTGGAATCTTCTCGCCGGTGGAGGTGACGATGATTTCCTTGATGCGTCCCTGTATGCGCACGCGCCCGTCCTCGATCACCGCCTGGTCGCCCGTGCGCAGCCAACCGTCGTCGGTGAAGGTCTTGGCGGTGTCTTCGGGGCGCTCCCAATAGCCGCGCATCACGCAGGGGCCACGCACCTGCAGTTCCCGGTTCTCGCCAATCCGCACCTCCACGCCGGGCAAGGCGTGGCCCACGGTGGCGGGGTGGTTGTCCTCCAGCGTGTTGGCGCAGACCACGGGTGAGGTTTCCGTCATTCCATAGCCCTGGATCAGCGGCAGTCCCAAGCCCAGAAAACAGCGCGCAATCGTCGGCGACAGCGGCGCGCCGCCACTGACGGCCACGCGCACGCGGCCACCGAACTGGGCCAGCAGCGGCTTGGCCACCAGGTGGTTGAGCACCGGCCAGGGCAGCCATTGCATCCAGCCCGGCACTTCGGGCTGGGGCGCTTGCGCATCGGCAATGCCTTGTGTTTCACAAAATCGCTGCCAGCCCCTGGCCTGGGCCAGCTCGAACAGTTGGGCCTTGAGCGGTGCACGGGCCAGCGTCTCCATGACCTTGGCGTGCACGCGCTCGTAGATGCGCGGCACGGACACCAGCACCGTGGGGCGCTGGGTCTTGAGATCCTCGGCCAGCTGGGCCACCGAGCGCGCATAGGCCACGCAGGCGCCCACGGCCAGCGCCAGGTAGTAGCCAGCCGTGCGCTCGAAGGTGTGCGACAGCGGCAGGAAGGAGAGGAAAACATCGTCGCTGCGCGGCTGCAGCCGCTGCATCACGGCCTGCACGTTGGAGACCACGTTGCGGTGCGTGAGCATCACGCCCTTGGGCTTGCCCGTGGTGCCCGAGGTGTAGACCACGGCGGCCAGGTCCTCGGCAGAGGGAGGCGGGGGCAGGGGGACTGCGCCGCCTTCAGCGAGCCATTGGGCCAGCGGTTGCACGGGGATCTGGCGCAGGGCCTCCAGTGCGGCGGCATCGCCTTCGGCTTCAGGCTCTGCGGCCCGGGAAGCCGGCTTGGCCGACGCCACGACCACCTTGCGCAGCGCAGGCAGGGCCTGGCCCGTGGCGCAGATCTTGTCCCAGGTGGATTGCTGTGCCACGAACAGCATGGAAACCTGGGCGTTGGCCAGGATGTAGGCAATGCTGCCCGCGTTGTCTATGGCGTGCAGCGGCACGGGCACATGGCCACAGCGCAGGCTGGCCAGGTCGATGGACATGGCGTCCAGACCGTTGGGCAGCAGGATGGCGATGCGCGATCCTGCCGGCAGCTCCTGCGCGGCGAGCGCCTGCGCCCAGAGGGCCACACGCTCGCCGGCCTGTGCCCAGTTCAGCGTCTTCCAGCTGCGCGCATCCTCGTCATAGGCCCGGTAGGCCTCGCCTGCGGGCGTCTGCTGCACGCGCAGGGCCAGCATTTCCACCAGGGTGGAGGCCGTGGCCATGCTGGCATCGGCTGGCAGGCTCATGGCCAGGGAAGGGGCGCGGGCTGGGTCTTGGATGCTCATGCGAGGAGGGTGCAGGCCGAAGTGGATGTAGCCGCTGATGATAGCCGGGGCTTTCCGCAGGCCCTGGCGTCAGCTTCGGACATGAGAGGGTGCGGCGCACGCGTTTATGCTGCACTGCAGCGTTTTCGTGTGTCCACTCTGAAACCAACCAGGAGCCGCATGTCTGCCTACGTCGCCACCGTTGCACACCGGGCCCGATTCCAGACGGGGCGGCCGCCTGCGCGTCATGGCCGCGCCAGAGGGTGCCGGCTGTGCAAGAGCGCCGAACGGCAGGCTTCAGGACGCCGCAGCCAGGCCGTTCTGAAAATGCTGACGCATGGCCTGGGCCGCTGCAGCGCCATCGCGGCGCAGCAGGGCCTGCATGACGGTCTCGTGCTCGGCCAGCGAATCCTCGATGCGGCCCTGCTTGAACAGCGACTTGTGGCGGTTGAGCTTCATCACCTTGCGCAGATCGGCCACCAGCTGGTTGCGCCAGCGGTTGTCGGCAATCTGCAGCAGCTGCATGTGAAAGCTCTCGTTGAGTTCGAAGAAGCGGTCTGCATCGCGCGTCTGCGCCTTGAGTTCCTCGTGGGTCTGCTGCAGGGCGGCAAGCTCTTCGTCGCTGCCCGATTCGGCCACCACCTGAACGGCATCGGATTCCAGCAGGCTCAGCAGGTGATAGACATCGGCAATGTCCTTGGACGACACCTCGGTCACATAGGCGCCACGGCGCACCTTCATGGTGACCAGGCCCTCGGCGGCCAGCACCTTCAGGGCCTCGCGCAGCGGGGTGCGGCTGATGCCGTATTCCTCGGCAATCTTCAGTTCGTCGATCCAGTCACCGGGCGCCAGCTCGTGCTCGAAGATGCGCAGGCGCAGCTTCTCTGCAACCTGTTCGTAGAGAGCGCGGGGAGTGAGGGTGTTTGTCGACATGTGGCCCGGATTGTATCGGCAAAGATATTTTGAATGAATAATTATGAATGATGTAAACTGCGGCAGCTCTGGGGCATGCCCTCAAGGGCACCTGTCATTCACGAGCCTGAGAACATGAGACAAGAACATCCGACAGCGCAGAACGGCCAGGAATTCGCAACTGCCGACCTGCAGAAATGGGCCCAGGCGGCCGCCAAGGCCGCTCCCGGGGGCGACATCCAGGCACTGCACTGGACCACGCCCGACGGCATCGACGTCAAGCCGCTGTACACGGCGGCAGACACGGCCAACCTGCCCCATACGGATAGCCTGCCAGGCTTCGAGCCCTACATCCGCGGCCCGCAGGCCACCATGTACGCGGGCCGGCCCTGGACCATTCGCCAGTACGCGGGCTTTTCCACGGCCGAGGAGTCCAACGCCTTCTACCGCAAGGCGCTGGCCGCCGGCGGGCAGGGCGTGTCGGTGGCCTTCGACCTGGCCACGCACCGGGGCTACGACAGCGACCATCCGCGTGTGACGGGCGATGTGGGCAAGGCCGGCGTCGCCATCGATTCGGTCGAGGACATGAAGGTGCTGTTCGACCAGATTCCGCTGGACAAGATCAGCGTGTCCATGACCATGAACGGCGCGGTGCTGCCCGTGCTGGCCGGCTACGTGGTGGCGGCCGAGGAGCAGGGCGTGGCCCAGGACCAGTTGTCGGGGACCATACAGAACGACATCCTCAAGGAGTTCATGGTCCGCAACACTTATATCTACCCGCCCCAGCCGTCGATGCGCATCATCGGCGACATCATCGAGTACACGAGCAGGAACATGCCCAAGTTCAACTCGATCTCGATCTCGGGCTACCACATGCAGGAGGCGGGCGCCAACCAGGCGCTGGAACTGGCCTTCACGCTGGCCGACGGCAAGGAGTACGTCAAGACCGCCACGGCCAAGGGCATGGATGTGGACGATTTCGCGGGCCGGCTGTCCTTCTTCTGGGCCATCGGCATGAATTTCTACCTGGAAATCGCCAAGATGCGCGCGGCCCGCCTGCTGTGGTGCCGCATCATGAAGGGCTTCGGCGCCAAGAAGGCCAAGAGCCTGATGCTGCGTACGCACTGCCAGACTTCGGGCTGGTCGCTGACCGAGCAGGACCCCTACAACAACGTGGTGCGCACCACCATCGAGGCCATGGCCGCCGTGTTCGGCGGCACGCAGAGCCTGCACACCAACAGCTTTGACGAAGCCATTGCGCTGCCCACCGAGTTCTCGGCCCGCATTGCGCGCAACACGCAGCTGATCATCCAGGAAGAGACCCACATCACCAATGTGATCGACCCCTGGGCCGGCAGCTACATGATGGAGAAGCTGACCCAGGACATGGCCGACGCCGCCTGGAAGATCATCGAGGAGGTCGAGGCCATGGGCGGCATGACGGCCGCCGTGGACTCGGGCTGGGCCAAGCTCAAGATCGAGGCCGCCGCCGCCGAGAAGCAGGCGCGCATCGACTCGGGCAAGGATGTCATCGTCGGCGTCAACAAGTACAAGCTGGCCAAGGAAGACGCCATCGACATCCTCGAGGTGGACAACGTCAAGGTGCGCGACAGCCAGATCGCACGCCTGAACCAGATCAAGGCCAGCCGCGATGCAGCCAAGGTCGAGGCCGCCCTGCAGGCGCTGACCCAGGCCGCCGAAAGCGGCGAGGGCAACCTGTTGGACTTGGCCATCCAGGCCGTGCGCCTGCGTGCCACGGTGGGCGAGGTCTCGGATGCGCTGGAGAAGGTTTTCGGGCGCCACCGCGCCGATACGCAAAAGGTGACCGGCGTGTATGCAGCAGCCTACGACTCGGCCGAGGGCTGGGAAAAGCTCAAGGGCGAGATCGATGCATCGTCCGAGCAGCTGGGCCGACGCCCGCGCGTGATGATCGCCAAGCTCGGCCAGGACGGCCATGACCGCGGCGCCAAGGTGGTGGCCACGGCCTTTGCCGACCTGGGCTTCGACGTGGACATGGGCCCGCTGTTCCAGACGCCCGAGGAATGCGCGCGCCAGGCCATCGAGAACGACGTGCACGCCGTGGGCGTGTCCACGCTGGCGGCCGGTCACAAGACCCTGGTGCCGGCCATCATCGAGGAGCTGCGTCGCCAGGGCGCGGACGACATCATCGTCTTCGTGGGCGGCGTGATTCCTGCGCAGGACTACGACTTCCTCTACAACGCCGGCGTCAAGGGCGTCTACGGCCCGGGCACACCCATACCGGCCAGCGCCAAGGATGTGCTCGAACAGATCCGCCAGGCCAACAGCCTCTGAGCCCGCCGCAGTGACTCCCGAGCAAATGCAAGACGGCATCCTGAACGGCAACCCCGCCGTTCAGCGCCGGGCCATGGCCAAGGCCATCACCCTGCTGGAATCCACGCGCACCGACCACCGTGCGGCGGCCGATGTGCTGCTCACGGCCCTGCTGCCGCATACGGGCGGGTCTTTCCGCCTGGGCATCAGCGGCGTGCCGGGCGTGGGCAAGAGCACCTTCATCGAAACGCTGGGCCTGTTCCTCATCGCACGCGGCCTGCGGGTGGCGGTGCTGGCCATCGACCCCTCATCCACCGTGTCGGGCGGCTCCATCCTGGGCGACAAGACGCGCATGGAGCAGTTGTCCGTTCACCTGGACGCCTACATCCGCCCCAGCCCCAGCAGCGGCACCCTGGGCGGCGTGGCCGAGAAAACCCGCGAGGCCATGCTGGTCTGCGAGGCGGCTGGCTACGATGTGGTCATCGTCGAGACCGTGGGCGTGGGCCAGAGCGAGATCGCCGTGCAGGGCATGTGCGACATGTTCTGCCTGCTGCAACTGCCCAATGCGGGCGATGACCTGCAGGCCATCAAGAAGGGCGTGATGGAGCTGGCCGACCTGGTCGTCATCAACAAAGCCGACATCGATCCCCATGCCGCCACGCGCGCCCAGGCCCAGATCACCTCCAGCCTGCGCCTGCTGGGCATGCACGGCAATCCCGAGCACGCCCACCACGACGAGCGCCTGTGGCAGCCCAGGGTCATCACCATCAGCGCGCTCAAGCAAGAGGGCGTTGACGGCTTCTGGAGCGCGGTGGAGGAATTCCGCCGCCTGCAGCATGCCAACGGCCGCCTGGCGCTGCGCCGCGAACGCCAGGCCCTGTCCTGGATGTGGGAGCGCATCGACTCCGGCCTCAAGCAGGCCTTCCGGCAGCATCCGCAGGTGCGGGCGCTGCTGCCCCAACTGCAGGCCGACGTGGCAGCAGGGCGGATCGCGGCCAGCACGGCCGCCAGAAATCTGCTGCAGGCGCAGGCCGGGCCCGCAACGGCGCCGGCTCCAGCGGCAGCACCCGCCGCAGCGCCGCAGTGACCGCAGACAAGACAACACCAGCAACCCGTACCGTTAGACGTTAGAGGAATCGCAGCATGCAAGACATCCTGGATCAACTGGAGACAAAGCGCGAACAGGCCCGCCTGGGTGGCGGCCAAAAGCGCATAGACGCACAGCACAAGAAGGGCAAGCTCACGGCGCGAGAGCGCATCGAGCTGCTGCTGGACGACGGCACCTTCGAGGAATGGGACATGTTCGTCGAGCACCGCTGCACCGACTTCGGCATGGAAAACAGCAAGATCCCCGGCGACGGCGTGGTCACCGGCTACGGCATGATCAACGGCCGCCTGGTCTTCGTCTTCAGCCAGGACTTCACCGTCTTCGGCGGTGCGCTGTCCGAGACCCATGCCGAGAAGATCTGCAAGATCATGGACCAGGCCATGAAGGTCGGCGCCCCCGTGATCGGCCTCAACGACTCGGGCGGCGCCCGCATCCAGGAAGGCGTGGCCTCCCTGGGCGGCTATGCCGACGTGTTCCAGAAGAACGTGCTGGCCAGCGGCGTGGTGCCGCAGATCTCCATGATCATGGGCCCCTGCGCGGGCGGCGCCGTGTATTCGCCGGCCATGACGGACTTCATCTTCATGGTCAAGGACAGCAGCTACATGTTCGTCACCGGCCCCGAAGTGGTGAAGACCGTGACGCACGAGGAGGTCACGGCCGAGGAGCTGGGCGGCGCCATCACCCACACCACGCGCAGCGGCGTGGCCGATATGGCCTTCGACAACGACGTGGAGGCGCTGATGATGCTGCGCCGCCTCTACAACTACCTGCCGCTGAACAACCGCGAGAAGGCGCCCGTGCGCTACACCTCGGACCCCGTGGACCGCGCCGACAAGTCGCTGGACACCCTGGTGCCCGACAACGCCAACAAGCCCTACGACATGAAGGAGCTGATCCTCAAGACCGTGGACGACGGCGACTTCTTCGAGCTGCAGCCCGACTACGCCAGGAACATCATCACCGGCTTTGCGCGCATGGACGGCCAGACCGTGGGCATCGTCGCCAACCAGCCCCTGGTGCTGGCCGGCTGCCTGGACATCAAGAGCTCCATCAAGGCCGCGCGCTTCGTGCGTTTCTGCGATGCCTTCAACATCCCCGTGGTCACCTTCGTGGACGTGCCCGGCTTCATGCCCGGCACCAGCCAGGAGTACGGCGGCATCATCAAGCACGGCGCCAAGCTGCTGTACGCCTACGCCGAGGCCACGGTGCCGAAAATCACCGTCATCACGCGCAAGGCCTACGGCGGCGCCTATGACGTGATGGCCTCCAAGCACCTGCGTGGCGACGTCAACCTGGCCTGGCCCCATGCCGAGATCGCCGTGATGGGCGCCAAGGGCGCCGTGGAGATCATCTTCCGCGAGGACAAGAACGACCCTGCCAAGCTGGCCGCGCGCGAGGCGGAGTACAAGGCCCGCTTCGCCAACCCCTTCGTGGCAGGAGCGCGCGGCTTCATCGACGATGTGATCCAGCCGCATGAGACGCGCAAGCGCATCTGCCGCTCGCTGCAGATGCTCAAGAACAAGCAGCTGGAAAATCCGTGGCGCAAGCATGGAAACATCCCCTTGTGAAGCACCCCCTGAGCGGCTACGCCGCTTCCCCCTCTCTAACTCGCTTCGCGAGGGAGGGGGACGACACCCTCGGTGCGGGGCGGCCCTTCCTCGGTGTCCCTCGCTTTGGTCGCGCCGGTTACTGACAGTGCTGGCGAAGCGCAAAACAGGGACAGCGAAGCTGACGACAGCTCCGGTTCCCATGATTTAGTTCCAAGAATGGGCTAAGAAGATGTTCAAGAAGATCCTGATTGCCAACCGCGGCGAGATTGCCTGCCGCGTCATCGCCACCGCCCGCAAGATGGGCATACAGACCGTGGCGGTGTACTCCGATGCGGACCGCGAGGCACGCCACGTCAAGCTGGCCGACGAGGCCGTGCACATCGGCGCCGCGCCCAGCCGCGAGTCCTACCTGCAGGCCGACCGCATCATTGCCGCGTGCAAGCAGACCGGCGCCCAGGCCGTGCACCCGGGCTACGGCTTCCTGTCCGAGAACGAGGCCTTCGCCCGGCGCGTGGAGGAAGAGGGCATCACCTTCATCGGCCCCAAGCACGCGGCCATTGCGGCCATGGGCGACAAGATCGCCTCCAAGAAGCTGGCCGACAAGGCGGGCGTGAGCACCATCCCCGGCTACAACGACCCCATTGCCGGCCCCGAGGCCGCCGTGGAAATCGCCAAGGGCATTGGCTACCCTGTGATGATCAAGGCCAGCGCCGGCGGCGGCGGCAAGGGCCTGCGCGTGGCCTACAACGACAAGGAAGCCTTCGAGGGCTTTGCCAGCTGCCAGAACGAGGCACGCAACAGCTTTGGCGACGACCGCATCTTCATCGAGAAATTCGTGCAGGAGCCGCGCCACATCGAGATCCAGGTGCTGGGCGACGGCCACGGCAACGTGATCTACCTGAACGAGCGCGAATGCTCCATCCAGCGCCGGCACCAGAAGGTGATCGAAGAGGCGCCGTCACCCTTCATCAGCGACGCCACGCGCCGCGCCATGGGCGAGCAGGCCGTGGCCCTGGCCAAGGCCGTGGGCTACCAGAGCGCGGGCACGGTGGAATTCGTGGTCGGCAAGGACCAGGATTTCTACTTCCTGGAAATGAACACCCGCCTGCAGGTGGAGCACCCGGTGACCGAGTGCATCACCGGCCTGGACCTGGTCGAGCAGATGATCCGCGTGGCCGCTGGCGAGAAGCTGGCCATCGCGCAGGCAGACGTCAAGCGCAATGGCTGGGCCATCGAGTGCCGCATCAACGCCGAGGACCCGTTCCGCAACTTCCTGCCCTCCACGGGCCGCCTGGTGCGCTTTGCGCCGCCCGAGCAGACCATGTGGCAGGCCGACACCGGCCACCTGCACGGCGTGCGCGTGGATACGGGCGTCTATGAGGGCGGCGAAATTCCGATGTTCTACGACTCGATGATCGCCAAGCTCATCGTGCACGGCAGCGACCGCAACGACGCCATCGCCAAGATGCGCGAGGCGCTCAATGCCTTCGTGATCCGGGGCATCAGCTCCAACATCCCGTTCCAGGCCGCGCTGCTGGCCCATCCCAAGTTCAAGAGCGGCGACTTCAACACCGGCTTCATCGCCGAGCACTACTCCCACGGCTTCCACGCCGAGGACGTGCCCCACGGCGACCCGGACTTCCTGGTCGCCCTGGCCGGCCACATGAACCGCCGCTACCGCGCGCGCGCCGCCACCATCAGCGGCCAGATGCGGGGGCACGAGCTCAAGGTCTCGGCCGACTACTGCGTGGTCGTGCTGGGCGCCGAAGGCCAGCACCAGTACCGCGCCGTGCAGGTCTCGGACTTCGATGCCGAAAGCCGCGCCAGCACCGTCACGGTGGATGGCAAGCCCTACACCTTCCGCAGCGAAACCCCCATGCGTGCCATGTGCGTGCAGGGCAGCTGCAACGGCAAGCCCTTCACGGCCCAGGTCGAGCGCGGCACGGCCAGGAACCCGCTGGCCCTGCGCGTCATCCACAACGGCACGCAGATCGACGCCCTGGTGCTCTCGCCGCGCGGCGGCGAACTGCACCGCCTCATGCCCTACAAGGCGCCGCCGGACCTGTCCAGGTTCCTGCTGTCGCCCATGCCGGGCCTGCTGGTGGACGTGGCCGTGCAGCCGGGCCAGAAGGTGCAGGCGGGCGAGAAGCTGGCAGTGATCGAGGCGATGAAGATGGAGAACATCCTGTTCGCCTCGCAGGACGGCGTGGTCGGCAAGATCAGCGCCAGCAAGGGCGATTCGCTGGCCGTGGACGATGTGATCCTGGAATTCGAGTGATTCCTGCGCCGCGGGGCGGGGCGGTGGCATGCATGAAGCATGTCGCCGGCCGCCCGGCGTTGCTGTTCCGACTCAGGTGCAATAAATTTTTGCTAAATCCGAGGCGCTCGCTTTAGAATTTGTAAAAATATGTGTCACTCTCCAGGACCGGCATGAACCTCAATTCCAAGGCAGCTCAAAGAGAGATCGACGAGCGCACCAACCTCACCAGCAACAACAAGTTCGAGCTGCTGCTGTTCCGGCTGGGCAGCGACTCCGGCCTGGGCCAGTCCGAGCTGTTCGGGATCAATGTGTTCAAGGTCCGCGAAATCGTGGCCATGCCGCATATCACGCCCATCGCGGGGGGCACGGCCCATTCGCTGGGTGTGGCAAACCTGCGCGGGCAGGTGATCCCGGTGCTGAATCTTCCCGCCATCATGGGCTGCAAGCCCCAGACCGGCCTGAACATCATGCTGGTCACCGAATATGCGCGCACCACCCAGGCATTCGCGGTGGAGTCCGTCGAGGACATCGTGCGCCTGGATTGGAAGCAGGTGCTGTCGGCCGAAGCCAGCGGCACCGGCGGCAAGCTGGTCACCAGCATCGCCCGCCTGGATGGCGACACCGACAACTCGCGCCTGGCCCAGGTGCTGGATGTGGAGGCCATCCTGCAATTGGTGTCTCCCACCGACGCCCAGGAAATCACGCCGGAAAAAGTGGGTGCCAGGCTCAAGCTCAAGCCCGGCGCCATCGTGCTGGCCGCCGATGATTCCTTCGTGGCGCGCTCGCTGATCGAGAAGGAGCTCAAGGTCCTGCAGGCACCGTATGAGATGCTCAAGTCCGGCAAGGAGGCCTGGGACCGCCTCAACGCCATTGCCGACAGCGCCCAGGCGGAGGGACTGACGGTGGCCGACAAGGTCGCCCTGGTGCTGACCGACCTGGAGATGCCCGAGATGGACGGCTTCACGCTCACCCGCCACATCAAGCAGGACGCGCGCTTCCATTCCATTCCCGTGCTCATCCATTCCTCGCTGTCCGGATCGGCCAACGAAGACCATGTGCGCAGCGTTGGCGCGGACGGCTACGTGGCCAAGTTCGCGGCAGAGGATCTGGCCGAGACCCTGCGCCGCCTGCTGCCGGGCTGATGGCCACGGAGGAGGGCTCACAAAGCCCTCTTCGCTTCAACTGCTCTGCCGCACCACCAGTTCGTAGCCCAGATCCACGCTGGGCGGCTCCACGGCCTCGCCACGCATCAGCTGCAGCAGCATGCGCGCACCTTCGGTGCCGATATGGCCGCGCGGCGTGCGGATGGTGGTCAGCGGCGGCACCATCTGGTCGCTGCCGGGCAGGTCGTTGAAGCCTGCGATGGCGATCTGCTCGGGCACGCGTATCCCCCGGCGCAGAGCCTCCAGCAGCGCACCCTGGGCGATGTCGTCGTTGCAGAAGAACAGGGCATCGACGGCAGGGTCCAGGCGCAGGGCCGCGTCCAGCAGCTCGGCGCCCAGCGCCATCGACGTGGGGCGGGGCCAGAGCAGTTCCAGGGCGGGGTCATGCAGGCCCGCCGCCTGCAGGGCATGGCGGTAGCCCGCGGCGCGCTGCATCACGCGAGCATCGAGCTGGCCTGCGCAAAAGGCAATGCGCCTGTGTCCGCGCTCCATCAAGTGCCGCGTGATGGCGGCCCCGGCCTCGGCCTGCGAAAAGCCCACGCTGGGCGCACCAGGCTCGCCGCCCAGTTCCATCAGGTGCACGCAGGGGACCTTGCTGGCCTGTACCAGTTCACGCGCAGCGGGGCTGCGGTCGAAACCCGTGAGCAGCAGGCCGGCCGGGCGCATGGGCAGGTAGGTGCGCAGCAGCTGTTCTTCTTCCGCCCGGTCGTAGTGGGTCACGCCGATCAGCGCGTGGTAGCCCGCAGAGAACAGCACCTTGTGAACCGCCTCGATCAGGTCCACGAACAGCGTGTTGGACAGCATGGGCACCAGCACCAGCACCTGGGCGCTTTTCTGCGAGGCCAGGGCGCGTGCGGCGGGGTCGGGCACGTAGCCCATCTGTGCGGCGGCCGTGCGGATTTTCTCGACCAGGGCCGGGTCCACGCGGCGCTCGCCGCGCAGGGCGCGCGAGACCGTCATGGGGCTGACGCCAGCGGCCTGTGCCACATCGCTGAGCGTGATGCGCCCGCTGGCCCGCGAGGAGCGGGCGCGGCCCGTGGCGGGCAGGGCCGGGCCGGAAACATCGGCGGAGGGCGATTCTGGGGAGGCAGGCGGAATCTGACGGGCCAAGGGATTGTCCTAGGTCGGGGGCGGGAGGGTTGAAGATTATGATAGCGCTATCCCAATCATTCGAAGGCCCTTGCTCCTGCGTGTAAACCCGGACGAAGGCCTCTGAAGCACAACGAAATCCAAGGCAGACCCTGGTCTGCCAATTTTTGCAAGAACATGGATAGCGCTATCCCAACAATCACCGAGACCGCCCCCGCAGACACCCGCCCACGGGCGCTGGTCGTCATGGGCGTTTCCGGCTGCGGAAAGTCCAGCGTGGGACAGGCCCTGGCCGATGCCCTGGGCTGGACCCTGCACGAGGGCGATGCCCACCATGCCGAGGAAAGCATCCGCAAGATGCAGGCCGGCATCCCCCTGACCGACGACGACCGCAGCGGCTGGCTGGACCGCCTGGCTCAGTTGCTGGCCCAGGCCATGCCGGGGCAGGGCGTGGTGCTGACCTGCTCGGCCCTCAAGCGCAAGTACCGCGACCGGCTGCGTGCCGCCGGCCCGGCCGGTGCCGTGGGCTTCGTGTTCCTGGACCTGAACTACGACACGGCGCTGCAGCGCGTGCAGGAGCGCGCCGGCCACTTCTTCTCGCCCGAGCTGGTGGCCAACCAGTTCGCCACGCTGGAACGCCCTGATGGCGAATGCGCCGTGCTGTCCGTGGACGCCACGCTGCCGCTGACCGACATCGTGCACCGCGCCCAAAGCTGGCAGCTCCTGCCCGCGGCGCAGGCCGACACCTTCTCCCAAAACCCATAACGCCAGGAGACAAGCCCCATGCAATCCGATTCCACCGCAGTCCGGCCCAAGCCGCGCCTGCAGCACTTTGCCGAGGTGCTGATGGTGCTGGCCCTGGCCGGCATGGTCATTGCCGTGTTCATCAACGTGGTGCTGCGCTATGTGTTCCATACCAGCATCGTTTCCTATGAGGAAATCTCGCGCCTGCTCTTCGTCTGGCTGGTGGCCATTGGCGCCATCGTGGCCGCTTTCGAGGGCAGCCACCTGGGCTTCGACCTTGTGACATCCCGCGTGGGGCCTGGCGCGCGCAAGGCGTTGTTCTGGGTGTCGCAGGCACTGGTCCTGGTCTGCATGGGCCTGCTGCTGTGGGGCTCCTGGGCCCAGGTGGAGGCGGGGCTGAACAGCTACAGCACGGTGCTGGGCTACCCGCTGGCCCTGGGCGCCGCGGCCACCCTGGTGCTGGCCGTGGGCCTGTTGGTGGTGACGCTGCGCGACCTGCGCCGTGGCGCGCCGGCAGAAAACCATGCCGAAACGACGGTCGAGTAAGGAGTACGCACCATGGTTGTGACCCTGATCTTTCTGGCCGTGCTGATTGGCGGCATGGTGATCGGCATGCCCATCGCCCAGGCGCTGGTGCTGACCGGCGTGGCGCTGATGTGGCACCTGGACTTCTTCGACTCGCAGCTGCTTGCGCAGAACCTGCAGGCCGGCTTCGACAACTTCCCGCTGCTGGCCGTGCCCTTCTTCATCCTGGCCGGCGAGCTGATGAACGCGGGTGGCCTGTCGCGCCGCATCATCGACCTGGCACGTGCCTATGTGGGCCATATCCGTGGCGGCCTGGGCTATGTGGCCATTGGCGCGGCAGTGCTGCTGGCGTCCATGAGCGGCTCGGCCATTGCCGATACCGCCGCCCTGGCCACCATCCTGCTGCCCATGATGCGCGACCAGAAGTATCCCGACAGCTACAGCGCGGGCCTGCTGGCCTCGGGCGGCATCATTGCGCCCATCATTCCGCCGTCCATGCCCTTCGTGATCTACGGCGTGACGACCAACACTTCGATCAGCAAGCTGTTCCTGTCGGGCGTGGTGCCGGGCCTGATCATGGGCGTATTCCTGATATTTGCCTGGTGGTCCATCGCCCGCAAGTACGACCTGTCGCGCGGCGAGCGCATGGCCTGGGGCCCGCGTCTGAAGGCACTGGCCAAGAGCTTCTGGGCCATGATGATGCCGGTCATCATCCTGGGCGGCCTCAAGGGCGGCGTGTTCACGCCCACCGAGGCGGCCGTGGTCGCAGCCGTCTACGCGCTGTTCGTGTCCATGGTGATCTACCGCGAGATGACATGGACCCGGCTCTACGCCGTGTTCCTGGCCGCCGCCAAGACCACGGCCGTGGTCATGTTCCTGTGCGGCGCCGCCACGGTGACGGCCTACATGATCACCCTGGCCGACCTGCCCAACATGCTGGCCGACAGCTTCTCGGGCCTGCTGGGCAGTCCCGTGCTGTTCATGGCCACGATGATGCTGTTCCTGCTGGTGGTGGGCACGGCCATGGACCTGACGCCAACCATCCTGATCTTCGGCCCCGTGTGCGCGCCGCTGGCCGTCAAGGCCGGCATCGATCCCATCTACTTCGGCTTCATGTTCATTTATGTGGGCTGCATCGGCCTGATCACGCCGCCCGTGGGAACGGTGCAGAACGTGGTCGCCGGCGTGGGCCGGCTGCGCATGGAGACCGTGATCAAGGGCACGAACCCGTTCCTGATGGTCTATGTGCTGCTTGCCGTGCTTTTCGTGATTTTTCCGCAAATCATCCTGGCCCCTCTGCGCTGGATGCATTGATCCCTCACTACAACCCAAGGAGATGAACATGCGTATTCCCTTTGCACTCGCCGGCCTGATGGCCGCCGTCACCACGCTGGCCGCCACGGGCCAGGCCATGGCCCAGGACTTCAAGCCGCGCATCGTGCGCTTCGGCTATGGCCTGGTCGATGAGTCCAACCAGGGCCGCGCGGCGCGCTTCTTTGCCAAGGAGGTCGAGAAGGCCACGGGCGGCAAGATGAAAGTGCGTGCCATCGGCAATGCCTCGCTGGGCTCGGACACGCAGATGCAGCAGGCGCTGATCGGCGGCGCACAGGAAATGATGGTCGGCTCCACCGCCACCCTGGTGGGCCTGTCGCCCGAAATGGCCGTCTGGGACACGCCCTTTCTGTTCAGCAATGTCAAGGAAGCCGACGCCGTGCTGGACGGCCCCGTGGGCGAGAAGGTCAAGGCCACGCTGGAGCCCAAGGGCATGGTGGGCCTGGTCTATTGGGAAAACGGCTTCCGCAACCTCACCAACAACAAGCGCCCCATCGCCAAGATGGAAGACCTGGCCGACGTGAAGCTGCGCGTGATGCAGAACAACGTCTTCCTGGACAGTTTCAAGGCCCTGGGCGCCAATGCCGTGCCGCTGCCGTTCTCCGAGCTGTTCACGGCGCTGGAGACCCGTGCCGTCGATGGCCAGGAAAACCCTTTCAACACCGTGCTGTCCAGCAAGTTCTATGAAGTGCAGAAGTACCTCACGGTGTCCAACCACGTCTACAGCCCCTGGATCGTCACCGTCAGCAAGAAGTGGTGGGACACGCTGAGCCCGGCCGAGAAGAAGGTGCTGCAGGATGCCGCCGTCAAGAGCCGCGAGTTCGAACGCAAGGACACGCGCGAGGAAGCCGCCAAGGCCCTGGCCGACATCAAGGCCAAGGGCATGCAGGTCAACGAGCTGCCCGCCGCAGAAGCCAGCCGCATGCGCGACAAGCTCGCCGCGGTGAATGCCGGCATTGCCAAGACCGTGGGCCAGGGCACGTGGGACGAGGTGCAGGCCGCCGTCAAGCAGGCGCGCGCAGTGAAGTAAGCTTCGGAACAGGGCCGGACGCACCTGGGAGGGATGCCCCGGCCGACATTTCCCATAAAGACAACGCGACAGAGAGAAAACGCGCACCAGCGCATCCGCAGGAACCCCGCATGAGCACCATCCACCCCATCGTCGAGCAGGTCACGCGCCGCATTCGCGAGCGCAGTGCCCAATCACGCGCCGCCTACCTGGAGCAGGTGGACGCCATGGCCGCGCGCCCGCCCGGCGCCCAGTCCATGGGCTGCGCCAATGTGGCCCATGCCTTTGCGGGCATTCCAGGCGGCGACCGCATACGCATCGTGGAAGAGAAGGCGCCCAACGTCGCCATCGTCACCGCGTACAACGACGTGCTCTCGGCCCATGCGCCGCTGGCACGCTATCCCGACATCCTCAAGGACGAGGCGCGCAAGCTCGGCGCCACGGCGCAGGTCGCCGGCGGCGTGCCGGCCATGTGCGACGGCGTGACCCAGGGCGCGCCCGGCATGGAACTGAGCCTGTTCAGCCGGGACGCCATTGCCATGGGCACGGCCATCGCGCTGTCGCATGACGTGTTCGACGCCGCGCTGATGCTGGGCATTTGCGACAAGATCGTGCCGGGCCTGCTGATCGGCGTCCTGCATTTCGGCCATCTGCCCACGGTGTTCGTGCCGGCCGGCCCCATGACCTCGGGCCTGTCCAATGGCGACAAGGCCAAGGTGCGCGAGCAGGCCGCGCAGGGCCTGGTGGGCCGCAAGGAACTGCTGGCCGCCGAAACGGCGGCCTACCACGGCGAAGGCACCTGCACCTTCTACGGCACGGCCAACAGCAACCAGATGCTGCTGGAGGCCATGGGATTGCATGTGCCGGGCACGGCCTTCATCAACCCGGCCGAAGGCGAACGCGAACTGCTCACGCGCGAGGCCATGCGCAGCGCGCTGGCCATCACCAAGAACCGCCGCTTCGCGCCCATTGGCCATGTGGTGGACGAGCGCTGCATCGTCAACGCCATGGTGGCCCTGCTGGCCACGGGCGGATCGACCAACCACCTGATCCATTGGGTGGCCGTAGCGCGTGCGGCAGGAATCGTCATCGACTGGAATGATTTTTCGGAACTCTCGGGCGTGGTGCCGCTGCTGGCCCGCGTCTATCCCAACGGCAGCGCCGACGTGAACCAGTTCCAGGCGGCAGGCGGGCCGGGCTACGTGATCGGCCAGCTGCTGAAGGCCGGCCTCATGCATGGCGATGTGCTCACCGTGCGGCCCGAGGGCCTGCAGGAATTTGCGCGCATTCCCGCCGTGGAAGACGGCCATCTCGTCTGGCACGAGGCCGAAGTCTCCGGCGACCTGTCCGTGCTGCGCCCGGCCGATGCGCCTTTCAGCGCCACGGGCGGGCTCAAGCTGCTGTCCGGCAACCTGGGGCGCAGCGTGATCAAGGTCAGCGCCGTGCCCGAGGACCGCCATGTGGTCGAGGCGCCCGCGCGCGTCTTCGACTCTCAGGAAGCACTGCAGCAGGCCTTCAAGGCCGGCGAGCTGGACCGCGATGTCATCTGCGTGGTGCGCTGGCAGGGTCCGCGCGCCAACGGCATGCCCGAGCTGCACAAGCTCACCCCGCCGCTGGCCGTGCTGCAGGGCAAGGGCTACAAGGTGGCCCTGGTCACGGACGGCCGCATGAGCGGCGCCTCGGGCAAGGTGCCCGCCGCCATCCATGTCTCGCCCGAGGCCTGCGTGGGCGGGCCGCTGGCGCGCCTGCAAGACGGCGACCTGGTACGCCTGGACGCCGTGGCCGGCACCCTGGCCGTGCTGGTCGATGACACCGAATGGCAGCAGCGGCCCCTGGCCACCATGCCGCAGGCACTGCGCCAAGCCAACGGCCGGGGCTTTGGCCGCGAACTGTTTGCCGGATTCCGGCGCCACGCGCTCAGCGCAGAAGAGGGAGCTTGCACATGGATCAACGACTGACGGCACTGGCCATCATGCAGGACGCGCCGGTCATCCCGGTCATCGTCCTGAACAACGTCGCACATGCCGTGCCCATGGCCCAGGCCCTGGTCGCGGGCGGCATCCGCGTACTGGAAGTCACGCTGCGCACGCCCGAGGGCCTGGCCAGCATCGAAGCCATTGCGCGTGCCGTGCCCGAGGCCATCGTGGGCGCCGGCACCGTGCGCAGCGCCGCCGATGCCCGTGCCGCCGCCAGCGCCGGTGCGCGCTTTGCCGTGAGCCCCGGCTACACCAGCGTACTGGGCCAGGCCTGCCAAGCCCTGCAGCTGCCGCTGCTGCCCGGCGTGGCCACCAGCGGCGAAATCATGGCCGCCCAGGACGATGGCTTCAACGAGCTGAAATTCTTCCCCGCCGTACAGGCGGGCGGCTCGGCCATGCTCAAAGCCTGGCAAGGCCCGTTCGGCGACGTGCGGTTCTGCCCCACGGGCGGCGTGTCTGCGGACAATGCGGCGCAATTCCTGGCGCTGTCCAACGTGGTCTGCGTGGGTGGCTCCTGGCTGGTGCCTGCCGATGCGCTGGAGCAGGGTGACTGGCAGCGGATCACCGCACTGGCCGGCGCAGCCAAAAACCTGCGAAGCGCCTGAGTCGCCATTGCCCCGGAACCAGCGGCCCCCAAGGGGCCGCTTTTGTTTGTCTGGGCCATCAATGGATGGGAACTTGAATCCATTGAAAATTATGCGTATTGCGGCAATGTTTGCGCAAAATGCAAAGTCAAGATGCGAGGAAATGAGGAATTGATTTCATAACACAACGTTACAATCATTGCTTATCCTTCAAACAGCCTTTTGACAAGACGATATCAATAGACTGTCTTGAAACATTCGCATATGCACAAGAATAATTGCCGCCTGAAGCTTCCGCCGCAATCATTCCTTACCGACCAAGAAAAATGCAATTGCCGTTGCAGGGCCTGAAAATAAAAATTTAGTATATTCGGTTTGTGCGTTGCCAAAACGTATTAGTTGTGGCGTATGCTTGCAGCAGCCCAAGCCCTACCTTTGCGCGCACGCATGAAGCCTTCTATTCAGTACCTCACTACGGCAGCCCAGGTGGCCGACGTAGCCTCCCACCTAGCCACTCTGCCGCGTATCGGCATCGACCTGGAGTTTGATGACAACCGCTATCGCTACGGCCGCCACTTGGCCCTGATTCAGGTGTTCGACGGCACCACGGTGTACCTCATCGACCCGCTGCCCCTAGAACCCGAAATGGCTGCCGGCCTCGAGCCGCTGTTTGCGGTGCTGCGCGACCCCGCCGTGGCCAAGGTATTTCACTCCTGCAAGTCTGATATTCTGCTGCTCGACGAGTTATTTGGCGTGCATTGCCGCACCATC
>JAAIGE0100364644.1_pt1 | contig 90380 bp, 83 predicted proteins | sample 6487951 | NCBI WGS metagenome assembly JAAIGE01 (sample SAMN13974128, study PRJNA590717) | phyllosphere metagenome | biome: tomato field; feature: multiple bacterial spot infested tomato fields; material: tomato leaves; isolation source: leaves from tomato fields | host: Solanum lycopersicum ...
GCGCCCAGCGAGGCCAGGCGCATGCGCACGCCCAGGCCCGGCTTCACATCCAGCGCCTTGGACTCTTCCAGCACCAGCTTCAGCTCGGACGGCTTCTCGATAACGATGAAGGTCTGCAGGCCCAGCTTGCGGCCGATCAGGGCCAGACGGATGTACTCGCGGTCCTTGTAGCCGTTGCAGACGATCAGGCCGCCCGGGCGCGACAGCGCCAGCACCGCCATCAGTTCCGGCTTGCTGCCCGCTTCCAGGCCAAAGCCCTCACCGTGGTGGCTGGCCAGGGTGCCGGCCACACCGCGGTGCTGGTTCACCTTGATCGGATAGACGGCGGTGTAGCCGCCGGCGTAATCCCAATCGGCGCGGGCCTGGGTGAAGGCCGCCTGCAGCTTGCCCAGGCGCTGGCCCAGGATGTCCGGGAAGCGCACCAGCAGCGGCAGCTTGGCACCGGCCGCACGGGCCGCGTCCACCACCTTGGGCAGCGACACCACCGGGCCGTCTGCCCCGGTCGGTCTCACTACCATGTGCCCGGCCTGATCCACGTCGAAGTAACCGTCCGCCCAATGCGGGATCGAGTAGGTCTTGCGGGCTTGGTCGAGGGACCAATCGGTCATTGCAGTCGGCCTTGTTGGCAATAAAAGGGGGGGCATGATAACGCCTATATGCCCACAGGTTCGTTATCATGCGCGCCCGCGCCCGTGGCAGGTTCCAACCTGAACGGGCCGATCCGTCCGGATGTGGCATCTGTGCCACGCGGCCCCGCCCGCCAGCCCGGCTTCACCCCTCCGAACAGGACTGTTTTCCAATGACTGACAGCAACAACTGGTACATCGAACACTTCGAGCGCACGGGCTCGGCCATCGGCTACCGCATCACCGGCAAGCTGGACGAGGTGCAGTCGCCGTTCCAGAAGATCGAGATCTTCCAGACCACCGACTGGGGCAACCTGATGACCATCGACGGGGCCATCATGCTGACCAGCAAGGACAACTTCTTCTACCACGAGATGATCAGCCACCCGGTGCTGTTCACCCATGCCGCGCCCAAGCGCGTGGTGATCATCGGCGGCGGCGACTGCGGCACCCTGCGCGAAGTGCTCAAGCACAAGGGCGTGGAGAGCGTGACCCAGTGCGATATCGACGAGCAGGTCACGGTGATGGCGCGCAAGCACTTCCCGGAACTGTGCGATTCCAACGACGACGCGCGCGCCGAGCTGCTGTTCGACGACGGCGTGGCTTACATGGCCAACTGCCCGGCCGGCAGCGTGGACGTGGTGATCGTGGACTCGACCGATCCGGTCGGCCCGGGTGAAGGCCTGTTCAACAAGGCCTTCTACGCAAGCTGCTTCAAGGCCCTGAAGGACGACGGCATCCTGGTGCAGCAGTCCGAATCGCCGCTGATGCAGCTGGAGCTGATCAACGAAATGCGCACCGAGATGGGCAAGGCCGGCTTCGGCTCGTTCAAGACCCTGCCGTTCCCGCAGCCGTGCTACCCCACCGGCTGGTGGAGCGTGACGCTGGCGCGCAAGGGCGAAAGCAGCTTCGACTTCCGCCAGGCCGATTCGGCCGCCAAGACCTTCGAGACCCTGTACTACACCGCCGCGCTGCACACCGGCGTGCTGGTGACCCCGCCGTTCGTGCAGGCCGCACTGAAGGGCTGATCGGAAAGCGTGCCAACCAAGGTTGGCACCCACCCATGCAAAAGAAAAACCCGCGCTGTCACCAGCGCGGGTTTTTTCATGTCCCGGTAGTGCCGGCCGCTGGCCGGCAACCTCATGTAACGATCAGAGCGCCCAGATACCGGCAATCACCGCCACCACCAAGCCCCACTTGATGACCTGGTAAGCCACCACGCTGCGCTCGCGCAGTGCCTTGGCCTTCAGGCGCACCTTGTAGACGCTGCCAAAGGCCTTGTTGACGCCACCGGTCGGGTCACCCGGCAGGTTCGGTGAGGCGCCGCCGGCCAACAGCGTGGCCGCGACCGCGCGGTTGAACAGGCCCGGCAGGCCGAAGTGCAGCGGGCGGGCGATGTCACAGAACAGGATCACGCGATCATCGGGCGTCTCGTTATGCGCATGGTGGATGTAGGTCTCATCGAACATCATCCACTCGCCATCGCGCCAGCTCTTCTTGATGCCGTCCACTTCGATGTAGCAGCCGTCGTTGTTCGGCGTGGCCAAGCCCAGGTGCAGGCGCAGCGAACCGGCGAACGGATCGCGGTGCGGGCGCAGTTCACTGCCCGACGGCAGCTGCGCGAACATCGCCGCGCGCACGTCCGGCAGCGACTCCAGCAGCGCCGTGGTCTTCGGGCACATTGCCTTCGCCGACGGGTGCGACGGGCCATACCACTTCAGGTAGAAGCGCTTCCAACCACGGCGGAAGAACGAATTGAAGCCGGCGTCGTTGAACGTGCTGGACGCGGCGATCGCCTGCGCATCGCGCAGCGCCAGCGCCTCGTCGCGGATCATCTGCCAGTTCTGGCGCAGCGGCTCCAGCTGCGGGAATTCCTTGGCCGGGTCCAGGAACGGCGTGGTCGGCACCTTCGAGAACATGTACATGACCACGTTGATCGGGGCCATGAAACTGGAGTGGTCCAGCAGCTGGCGCGACCAGCGCGCGCGCACCTTGCCACGGAAGTGGATGTACAGCACGCAGGCGACGAACAGCGCTGCGATGACGATTTTGATGATCAAAGCACTTTCCTCCAGCCGCAGCCGGAACGGGAATCAGGGCGATGCACGGCCGGACGGCCAGCACCGGAGGGGACCGCGGCAGGGGACGGGGACGTGCCGGAGAGGGGCGGCCGCCGATGTCGCGAATTAACAGCTTATGGTCGGCAGGCCGTGCGTCGGGGTCAAGCCAGGCGTGCATGGCGTTCAGCGGAACGCGAATGAATGGACGTCAGGAAGGCACAACTACCTGATCTGAAAGGCCCATGCCAACAAGTGAGACGTAATTGTCCGATTCGGCGTGACGAACTGTTCCAGCCACGACCCCGACATTTCTCCGACAAATCGTGGAATAGCGAACTGGCGAGTACTAAAATTAACGAAAACTTAGTAACTCCTTGTAACACCGGTTCGCTTGACGCTTTGCGCCACCCACCGGGTCGTCCGAGACCCCGACATGTATCTTCCTGCTCTGCCCCCCTCCTCCTGCGGCGATGACGCCGCAGCCCCGCTGCTGCTCAAGCGCGGCGAACGCTTCCTGGCCCCCGACGTCTATCGCACCTGCCTGGACGGGCGCGAGGCGGTCATCAAGGACTATTCCCGCTATCGCGGCACTCCCGTTTCACTGATCGCGCGACTGATGGTGCGCCGTGAAGCCCGCATGCTGCAGCGCCTCGGCGGCTGGAAGCATGCCCCCGCGCTGCTCGGCACCCTCGGTGGCCTGGCGCTGGGCATGGAGTTCATCCCCGGCCAGACCCTGAGCACCGCGCAGGCCGTGGGCAATGAAGTGTTCGAGCAGCTGCAGCAAGCGCTCAGCCGCCTGCACGCCGCCGGCATCACCCACAACGACCTGCACGGCACCAATGTGGTGGTCAGTGGTGGCGTGCCGGTGCTGCTGGACTTCACCTCGGCCTGGCGCGTACCCCGCTGGCTGCGTCGCGGCCCGCTGAGCCGGCAGATGCGCCGCAGCGACATGAAGAACCTGCTGAAGATCCGCCAGCGCGTGACCGGCCAGGCCCCGAGTGCCGCGCAGGCCGCACTGGTGGCCGACCCAGGCTGGGTCGCCGCCGTGCGCCAGGGCTGGAAGCGGTTCTACAAGTGGGCGAAGCGGCGGTAGGCGCTTCGCTTCACCCGCTTTACCGGTAGAGGTCGAGCTTGCTCGACCACTCTTCGTTCCGGCGACGCAAACCCCGCCCTACGCGCACAACCGGCTTACAACGCGTCCGCGTCCAACTCACCGGTACGAATACGCACCACGCTGCCCAGGTCGTACACGAACACCTTGCCGTCACCAATCTTGCCGGTGCCTGCCGCCTTCACGATCGCCTCAACCACGACCTCAACCTGGTCATCGGCCACCGCCACTTCCAGCTTCACCTTCGGCAGGAAATCGACCACATACTCCGCGCCACGGTACAGCTCGGTGTGGCCCTTCTGGCGACCAAAGCCCTTCACTTCCGTCACCGTGATCCCGGTGACCCCACGCTCGGCCAGCGCTTCGCGCACGTCGTCGAGCTTGAACGGCTTGATCACCGCCATGACCATCTTCATCGTCTATCTCCTGTCTTCCGGCGTGGAGGATAGCGCCTGAACACGGCCCGTGCGAAGCCGCTGCCGCCTGTCCGGGCAGTGGCTGCCAGCAGTATCCTTGTGCCCGAATGGCCTGCCCGCGCCGGATGCACGGGCCCACCCCCACGGAGCACCCCATGATCGACCTGAACCACATCGATGACCTCGCCCGTCGCCTCAGCGACCTGGTGCCGCCGGGCCTGCGCGAATCGCGCGAGGAACTGCAGGCCACCTTCAAGAGTGCGCTGCAGGCCGGCCTGGCCAAGCTGGACCTGGTCACCCGCGAGGAGTTCGAAGTGCAGCGCGCAGTGCTGCTGAAGACCCGCGAGAAGCTGGACGCACTGGAAACCGCCGTGCGTGAGCTGGAAGGGCGCGCCGCCGCAGAATGAAAAAAAAGAGGCGCACCGCGCCTCCCGTTTACAGATTATTTCCCGGATGGGGCCTTGCAGCAAGGCCCACCGGGCGCCCTAGACTCGCCGGCCTGTCGATCCGGCAGGACACGCAGGGGCAGTGCCGATGGCGCAGGACACCGAATGGACACCCGTTTCGCATGACACCTGCGACCAGGTCGCCGGGCCGTTCTATCACGGCACCCGCGCTGACCTGGCGGTGGGCGAACTGCTGAGCGCGGGCTTCCGCTCCAACTATCGCGACAGTGTGGTGATGAACCACATCTACTTCACCACCATTGCCAAGGGCGCCGGGCTGGCTGCGGAGATGGCCAAGGGTGAGGGGCGACCGCGTGTGTATGTGGTGGAGCCGACCGGGCCGTTTGAAGACGATCCGAATGTGACCAACAAGAAGTTTCCCGGGAATCCAACGCGGTCGTATCGGAGTGCGGAGCCGTTGCGGGTGGTTGGGGAGATTGTGGAGTGGGAGCTTTACGACGCGGAATTCGTTCGGCAGTTGAGGGCGTTTGTTGCTTCTGGCACCGGCGACATTATCAACTGATGTCCATGTGACGCCGAAGCCGTGCCGCGACCTCTTCCAATAGCCCCGGGGCATTACTTCCTGCGCCCCAGCTCTCTGCACTGAAGGCATTTCGACAATGGAGCCGCGCGCCATGGACCGAATGATGGCTATCGGTCTGACAAATCAGAACCCAAGCTCAATTGAATGAAACGTATAACCCGGCTGTGCTGGCCTCTATGATCGGGCGGTCCCGGCGTCGGGGTTTGCATAGTTCGCTCACTCAAGTTCAAATGCGGGAAGATCGCGCGCAGTGTGGGTAGATGGCACCCGCGCCAACTCCTGCAACTAGTGCTTGTAGAGAACTCACATGACAATGCGCGTTCGCCTCCTCCTCTTGCTTGCTCAACTGGCTTTGCTCTTCGGCTGCACGGCTACCGATAATCCTGTGTCCGACACAACGCCCCCCCTCCAACGGCTGCTGACAACGACCATACAAGCAGGACACCCGCCACAATCATTCAGCCAAAACCCGATCGCCCCAACGCGGACAGTTCTGCTGCCATCTCATGGGAGCAGGAGGTGCGCCGCATGTCTGAAGACAAGGCCGCGTACCTGGATTCAATCAATAACCGCTACTTCGGCGCCGTCGCCTATGAGAACGAACAGGAGCGGCGTTACCTGGAGGACTCTGGCTTCCCCAGTATCGACGAGTGGCTCCAGGCACGAACGATGAGCGACAACCAGCTGCAGCATTGGGCGAGCAGCGGTGACGGTAAGGCGATGGCTTTCTACATTGACAGGATGCTCGAGCGTGCCACGCCATATCTGCACCTGCGCGGCGTCGATGACACCGCCTACAAAGCAAGCCCCGCCGCATCCTACGCCCTCAAAGCCTACGAGTTTTCGACCCAGTTTCAGTCTAGCCACAAGAGTCCATTCTCGGGCTATCTCCTCGGTGCGATGCTCTCCACGCTGGCCTACCCGCAGTCACCAGAGTCTGCCGCTGCAGGGATCATGGCCGCCCGTGATGCTGGTGATCCACGGGCAAGCGCCCTACTGCTCACGTACGAAGCGAATCACCCAGGAATGGATCAGCAAGCAATCCTGACAGCTCGTCGCGCCATGGAAATCTCCCGATGAATCAATCGACCTTGCGGCTCGCGGTTACGTCACTGCTGTTGCTCTGCATTCCACTCTGGCTCCCGCAGAACGTAGCAGCAGCGACAGCTGATACTTTCAACATGAATGGTCTCCACCTTGGTGCCACTGCAGCAGAGATTCGCAAGGCATTTCCTACTGCCAGCTGTGAATCCAGTTGCGTGGGACAAGGCGCCGTCTACCTGGGCACTTCCGGGAAATTCGTCGCCTTTCTCCGCGATGGGAAAGCCACCATGCTTGCCATGGAGTTCCCTTCGATGTCCGAGGGTGAACGAGCGCGTGTGCGTGCAGAACTGGAGAAGACATATGGATCTCCCACGGACAACCTTGGGATCATCGGCTGCGATGAGTGGGCCATGTCCAATGGCTTCGTCGCTGCGTGCCTCAACGAAGAATTGAACCACATCGTTTTCAGCAATGAATCCCGCGTGGATGTGAACAGGCGCCACAGCAATTGAGCGGAACCGCAGGCCACCAGATCGAACTTGACCAGGCCGGCCTGGCCAAGCTCGATCTGGTCACCCGCAAAGAGTGCGAAGCGCAGCGCGCCATGCTGCTGAAGGCCCGCGAGAAGCTGGATGCGCTGGAAACAGCCGTGCGCGATCTGGACTCGCGGTGGGCGAACTACTGAGCGCGGGGTTCCGGTCCAACTATCGCGACAGCGTGGTGATGAACCACATCTACTTCACCACGATTGCCAAAGGCGCTGGGCTGGCTGCGGGGATGGCTCGCGGTGAGGGGCGGCCGCGCGTGTATGTGGTGGTGCCGACCGGGCCGTTCGAGGACGATCCGAACGTGACCAACAAGAAGTTTCCCGGGAACCCGACGCGGTCGTATCGGAGTGCACAGCTCTTGCGGGTGGTCGAGGAAAATTGTGGAGTGGGAGCTCTACGACGCGGAGTTCGTTCGGCAGTTGAAGGAATATGTTGCGTCAGGGAGTGGGGAGATCATCAATTGAGGGAAGGAGAGACCCGTGCTTTGGCTGACGGAAGATCAATGCAGCAGGTCGTCGAACGATGTCCGCTTTCGGCCCGAAGCGGACCTCCTCCAGTCACCGCGTCGCCTACAGGAGCATTCCCCCCGAGGCCTCGATGCGCTGTGCGGTGATCCAGCGACCACCTCCCGCCAGCAGCATTGCCACGGCCTTGCCGATGTCGTCGGGGCGGCCCGTGCGTCCCATTGCCGTGTGCTGTGCCACGTACTGGTTCACCGCGGCATCATCGCGCACAGCACCGCCGAAGAAGTCGGTCTCGGTGGCGCCAGGGGCCACGGAGTTCACCGCGATGCCCCTCGGTCCCAGCTCCAGCGCGAGATAGCGGGTCGCGGTTTCCAGCGCGCTCTTCATGGCTGCGTACGCCAGGCTGCCCGCAGCCACGTGCCGGGTCAGGCTGGTGGAAATGTTGATGATGGCGCCGCCGTCGGCCAGCTGCGGCGCCAACAACTGGGTCAGCAGTAGTGGCGCCTTGAAGTGCACGCGATACAGCAGATCTACATCATCGCCCCGGATCTCACCAAACGCTGAGGGTGCGTGCAGCCCTGCATTGTTCACCAACTGGTGAAAGTGGGAGACATCCCAGCGCTGCAGCTGTGCACGCACCGCCTCCGCGAAGGTCTCCAGCGATCCGATGGCATCCAGATCCAGCGGCAACATCGCGGCGCGCACGCCACAGGCTTCAATCTGGCGCAGGGTCTCGGCGGCCTGCACCTGCTGATGCTGGTAAGTGATCATCACATCGCTGCCCTGCCTGGCCAACTGGAGGGCAATGCTGCGGCCAATGCCACGGCTGCCGCCGGTAACCAGGGCGATCGTGCGGGGTGTGTGTACGTTGTCCATCGTGGCTTTGTCTCGTGAACCGGGGCATGACATGCTGCGCCCACGGTTCCGCCTGCACTTGCCCAATCGCGTACGATCCTTGCCCGATTTCCCTGCCATCGAAGATCACCAGGCCACGTTGCGTGCATTGGCACTGCAGGCACAGGCGGTGCTGCACGCACGCAGTGCAGATGCATCGCCGCTGCTGGAACTTCTGCCGGGTGCCTGGCTGGCGCGTACAGGGTCGACGCGCGTGCCGGCCCCGGCTCTGTACCGCCCCGCGGTGGGAGCGGTGCTGCAGGGGGCCAAGCAGGTATGGGTGGATGATGCGGTACTGGAGTACCGCGCCGGCAATGCACTGCTTACCCGCCAGCCGGTTCCCGCGCGCGGGACGGTGTCCCGTGGCGACCACCGCACGCCGTTCCTGGGGCTGGTGGTCGAGCTGGATACCGGCGTCCTGCGGCAGTTGCTTGGCCAGTTGGGCAGCCCACCTGCAGGCGAGGCCCCGCATCCCGCGCCGTTCAGTGTGGTTGCACTGGATTGGCCGGTACTGAACTGTCTGCAGCGTCTACTGTCGCTGGCCCTGGATACGCCCGACGCCCAGCGGCTGCTGTGGCCCGGCCTGCAGCACGAGCTGCTGTTCCGTCTGTTGCAGGGAGAAGCAGGGCCGGCGCTGCTGGCGATGGCCCAGCCCTCCCCCTTGGCACGCCGCATGGCGCGCGCCATTGGCCACCTGCAACGCAGCTTCAGGCAACCACTTGATGCAGCGGCGCTGGCCAGCCGTGCAGGCATGGGCAGCGCGCTGTTCTATCGGCATTTCCGTGCGGCAACGGGTCTGTCACCGCTGCAGTACCAGAAGCAGCTGCGCCTGATCGAGGCACGCCGCCTGCTGCAGCGGGGCGGCACCAGCATCTCCGCCACCGCGTTCGCCGTGGGCTATGAGAGCCCTTCCCAGTTCAGCCGCGAGTTCAGCCGGCTGTTCGGCCACGCACCGCGCGATGCTCTGCCGCCTACCGCCCGGTGAACATCAGCCTTGCTCGGCCACGTGGCGCTTGAGCATCGCGATCCCGGCGTCCAGCGTGATCACCGGCCGGTAGCCCAGTTCGCTGCGGGCACGGCTGTCGTCCAGTGTCACTTCCACGGCAGAGGACGCAAATTCCTGGCGGGTCATCGGCGCACGCAGAGGCAGTCGCAGCCTGCGGAACAGGTCGTCCAATCCGATGAACACACGCAGCAACGCGCGGGGCACCTGTTTGTCGGGCGGCTGTACGCCGTAGGCCTGCAGCTGGGCACCGATCAGGCGCCGGAATGGCACCGGCGCACCATCGCACACGTGGTAGATGCGTGCGCCAGCGCCACGGCTCAGCGCGCAGCTGACCGCTTCGGCCAGATTGTCCACGTGCGTGGCCGAGGTGAGGTAATGCCCGCCATCAATCCACGCAAAGCGCCCACTGCGCACGGCCTGCAGCAGGTACGGCATCGCGGTGGTGTTGTCGCGGCCCCAGACGAAGCGCGGCCGCAGCAACTTCACCGCGAACTGTGGCGTGGACAGCGCCAGCGCCACCCGTTCCGCTTCGGCCTTGCTGGCGCCATAGACGCCGGCGGCGCGCGCCGGGTACGGATGGTCTTCGCGCGCCTGATGCAGGGGCGCACCGCGGGTCAGCGCCGATTCGCTGCTCAGCACGACCGCTACCGGCACACCCGCAGCACGGGCAGCGGTCAGCACGTTGCGGGTGCCCTCCACATTGGTCTGCCACTGGCTGGGCGAGGCATTGCGGTGGTCGGTGTCGGCGGCTGCGTGGATCAGCGCCGTGCAGCCTTGCATCGCCACAGCGATGCCCGGGTCGAGCAGATCACCCTGTACTGGTTGGGCGCCCAGCGCCTCTACAACTGCCGCGGCGTGGGGGCTGCGCACCAGCGCACGTACGTGGTGGCCGTCTGCACACAGGCGGCGAATAAGATTGCGGCCCACGTAGCCGCTTCCTCCGGTCAGGAAGAGGGTGGAAGAACTCATCAGGGTTACCTCGGGGGAGAGAACGGATTCAGCGCGGCGGCGTGTCGATCAACGCGCCAATGTCCTGCAGCAGCTGCTGCCGCTGCGCGGACGGCCACTGCACGTAGTCCAGCGACTCCAGCAGCTTCATGCCTTCCAGCGCGAGGTAGGCCAGCAACGCGCTGCGTGGGTGCGTGGCCTGCTGCTGGATCTCGGCCAGGATCTGCGCCTGGTTCTGCTGGATGGGCGCGCGCAGCTGCGGGTCCTGCGCCATGGCCGCGCACAACGCCAGGGCCACCGGCTGGAATGCTTCGGGAAAGGGTTGCTCGGCCGCAACAAGTCGCCCACGCAGCACCGCATCCTGCTCGAAGCCCTTGGCCGCCTCACGGTTGAAGGCGTTGTCGCGGGCGACCGCACGTTCAACCACCGCCTGGATCAGACCGGCTTTGGACTGGAAGTCATAGACCACCGAGGCCTTGCTGACCCCGGCTTCGGCGGCCACCGCATCCAAGGTCAGCCGCGCCGCCCCCACCTGGGCGACGACGCGCTCGGCGGCATCCAGGACGTGCTGCGGATCAATGCTTTTGCGGCGACCCATCGACGGGCTCCATATTTAACCATCCGGTCGATTATAAATATGGGCGCGATGTTGTAAAGCCCGGCGCGCGGCCTACAGCGCGTCGTAGAGCGCGCCCAGCTGGCCCAGGATCTGCGTGGCCGCCGACAGATCGGCGTCGGAGTACTGCGCCAGCGCCTGCTGCATCCACTGCTGGATGCTCGCTTCACGCTGCCGGTGCCGCGCTCGACCGGCGGGCGTCAGCTTCACCCGCACCTTGCGGCGGTCGTCGGCCGCCTCCTGCTTGTCCACGTACCCGGCCGCCACCAGTCCCTTCAGCAGCTGGGTCACGGCCGCGGTGGAGGTTTCAGTGCCCTCCGCCAACGCCGTCACCGACAAGGGCCCGCGCTCGTCCAGCAGTTTCAGAACCCGGGCGTGCGTCATCGACAGCGCACCGGCCTCTCGCGTAGCACGGCCGCGCAGGCGCGCGTCGGCCGCGCTGAGCTGGTAGGCCGCACGGGCCAGGGCGGCAAACGCCGGGCGTTCGGCAGGCGGGACAGCATGAACCATGACAGACCATGGGCTGGGCAGGGTTTGACAGGATAGCGCACGGAATTTAGTTTAGTACTTAGCGAATGGCCATCGCGCTTCCATCCTTTCCTGGAGACACCGCAATGAGTTCACGTTCCGAAGCACAAAGCTGGGTGCTGGATATCGCCCTGGCCCAAGGCGGGTTCGACGCCCTGCATCCCGAAGCGAAGGCAACCCTGGTCCAGCTGGGCCACGACCCTGCCGACTTCGACCGGGTGTTTTCCCTGGTGAAGAGCGGCGCCATGCTGCCCAAGGCCTGGGCCACGGTGGCCGGCGAGATCGAGCGCAAGGCAGCGCATTACGACCGTGATGGCCACGCGCAGACGGCGGCCGACCTGTACGTGCGTGCCGCGGTCATGTGGGGTCGCGCGCAGTACTCCATCTTCGACGCCGCAGATCCGCGCAAACACGCTTTCCGCGAGCATGCCAACCATGCCGTCGCCCGCATCGGCGCGCTGCGCCAGGGTCGCGTGCGCCGCGTCGAGATTCCGTTCGAGGGCAAGACGCTGTACGCCCTGCTGCACCTGCCCGTCGGCCCGGTCCAAGGCGCGTCTGCAGTCATCCTTGGCCCGGGGATGGACATGATCAAAGAGGACTACATCTACGCCGCCGATCGCTACTACACCTCCCGTGGCGTGGTCGCGCTGTCCATCGAAGGACCGGGCCAAGGTGAGACCCGCGCCAATGGCCTGGTGGTGACGCTGGACAACTATGAGCGCGCCATCAGTGCCTACATCGACTACCTGGCCTCGCTGCCGGAAGTGGACGCAGACAGCATCGCGATGTTTGGCATCAGCATGAGCGGCTACTGGGGTCATCGCGCCGCCACCTGCGAGCCTCGCTTGAAGGCATTGGCCAGCTTCGAGGGTGTTACCGGCGACTTCGCCACGATCTTCGAGCGGGCCCAGCCCACCTTCAAGACCAACTACATGTACATGTCCGGCCATACCGACGCGGCCACGTTCGACCGCGAACTGGCCGAACGCATGCCGCTGGCCAACCAGGTCGCCGGGATCCACTGCCCGGTGCTGGTGGGCATCGGCGAGTTCGACGAACTGACCCCGCTGGTCGACGCGATCGCCAACTTCGAGCGCATCCGCGCACCGAAGGAGCTGCGCGTATACGAAAACGAGTTTCATCCGCTGGGTGGCGTCGCCGCTGAAATCTTCCGCTATGGCGCGGAATGGCTGGAGCGCGTGCTGGCAGGTGAGCTGAGCGAAGCCGGTCGCGATGTACGTCACTATGTGCAGCGTGACGGCACCATCAGCGATGGAAGCGCCGACCCACGCTGGTGGCTGGGGCAGGTGCCTCCGGCCATTGCCCAGCTCCGTAAGTCGGAAGACTGACTGACATTTGAAGGGCCGGGTGGCCATTGAGCTCCCGGTCCTTCTTAACTTGGGCGCGGAGTTGGCTGCCGGGAATGACCGATCTCAGAAAAGATCATGAAGGCAGGCCCGGTACAGACTCTGAACTTGGATCCTCCTATGCCATCTCATTTCACACCATGGAACAAGGGAAAGCTGGTCGGCCCAAAGGCACCTCTCAAACTCAGTGAAATCTGGTCGATTAGGGTGCGCCTACAACTTACCGGTCGCGTTCGTGATCTGGCGATGTTCAACCTAGCGATCGACTCAAAACTGAGAGGGTGTGATCTGGTCAGCCTACGGCTGCGAGATGTATCTCATGGCTTGACCATTGCCACGAGGGCCACCGTGCTGCAGCGTAAGACAGGCAGACCAGTTCAATTCGAGATGACGGAGTTGACCAGGTCCGCCCTCGCCGAATGGTCTCATCTAGCTCAGCTAGGGCTAGCATCCTACCTGTTCCCTGGACAGGGTGATGGTCACCTCTCCACACGCCAGTACGCGCGTATTGTCGCGACATGGGTCGCAGCTATCGGACTCGATCGCCACAGCTACGGAACTCACAGCATGCGTAGGACCAAGGCGTCACTGATCTATCGCCGAACAAAGAACCTGCGCGCAGTTCAGATACTCCTTGGCCACACCAAGCTTGAGAGCACAGTGAGATATCTGGGGATCGAGGTGGAGGATGCATTAGAGATGGCGGAGCAGACCGAAGCCTGAGGGACGGGAGCCGCGGGCCCCTCAAAGCACAACATGGGGCCGCTCCCGGCCAATAGCGGACTCCGGATACTGTTAGCACATCTGTGAATGCAGAGCTGACGGGCCGACGCAGACGGCGGAATTCCGTAAACTAAAGAGAGTCCTTGGGATATCACATGTCCCTCCAGCCAAGCTCACTTCTACTTGATCTTCAGCTCCGGCAGCAGAGGGTCAACATCAACCAGCTCCAAGGACTTCACCATGTGCAGCGTCCCGTTCTTGTACTTGAGGAAGTGCGGACTCTTCACATGCTGCTCGTAGGCCTCACGACTCGCATAGATTTCAAGGATCGTCAGCCGAGTCGGATCTTCCTTGTCAAAAACCGCATACAACGACAGTACGCCTGGCTCACGCGCCATTGAGGCGCGAACTTCTTCCGCCAACTCATCTCGATATGCGGGCAGATGGTCTGGATCAACGGTGATCTTTGATAGTCGTGTCATCTGTGTCTCCTCCGCTCTAACACTGAAGGAGCACGCCGCCATACTGAACAACGTGGCGATGATGATCTTGTTCACTTGGTCCTCCCGGGTGCGCATAACAGTAAAGAAGTCTTTCACGTAAGCATCATTCTTTTCGCACTTCCAGCTGACGGTCAATGCCGACGCGAACACGTTCCGCGGCCTCCACGCCGACGTGCGCTTCGAGCACATCGGCCAGCTGGAACAGATGCTCTGGGCGCAGCCCAATGTTCATGCTGATTCCTATGTGAGATTGCAATTGGGGTTCCACCCAGGACATGGCAGCCAGCATGCTAACCGTGGCCAGCTCGCGGCTCTGCCAATCAAGGTTGTCGCGCTCGAAGATGTCGCCGAAGAGATGCGTACGCAGATACTCGTTTGCCTGCGGTGCGAAATCGAACAATGGCCCTGAGACTGGACCACCCGCGAGCTTGGTCTGGTTCGCGGTGCCTGCAGCGAGCAACGCGTCGCCCTTGGGGATCGGTCTGGCAGGCTCGCGGCCGGCTTCATCCTGGATGCCCCTCTGCCTGCGCGCCTCCGCAACCTTCATCAGTTCACTCAATGCGTTCAGGCTCCGCGGAAAGCCAGCATAGGCGTAAACCTGCACAAGGATCTCTCGTGCTTCGGCCAGACTCAGTCCCGCATCCAAGCCTTGATTCAGCGCGCCCCGAAGGCTATCCATGTTGCCAGCCGCTGCTGAAGCGCTGATCGGAATAATCGATTGCTGGCGGGCGTCCAGTTCGGTGGTAGAACCCCCATTTGATGTGATGTTCATAGCTGCTCCTTCGTATGCGTAAGCCATCTGTCCCGGACCTGAGGCAAGCATCGCTGCACCCATCAGACAGGCGAGTCGCCTGGACCGCAGTTTCCAATCAATCGCCTTGGTACTGGGCATCGGTCACCTTCTCCAACCAGTTCACGTTCTGACCATCGCGCACGCCGGTTACGGCGAGATGGGTCATCGCCGTACCGGGGGCAGCTCCATGCCAGTGCTTCACCCCCGGCGGACACCACACTACATCGCCGGGACGAACGACCTGACTGGGCTTACCCCACTCCTGCACGCGCCCGACGCCAGATGTGACCACCAACCGCTGGCCCGCAGGGTGGGTGTGCCACGCCGATCGTGCACCCGGCTCGAACGTCACCAGTCCGCCGGAGGCGGTGATGCCCGGGTCTGCGGCCCAGAGCGGGTCGATGCGAACTCTGCCGGTGAAGTACTCCGTCGGACCATTCATCGAAGCCTGAGTCCCGGCAGCGGTAATTTGCTGGCCGGGCGCCGCAGCTTGGGCCTCATAGGGAAGGCCAAGCAGCGCCCAGACTGAGAGGGCCAAGAGCCCGCAAACCGCGGATCGAACCAACATGTAAGTCACCTCCGTCGGAGCGGGCGGGTGCGTCACCAGCGGGAGGTCCGGCCAGGTACTGCTCTTCGGTCACATGCTCCAGCCAGTCAACGTTCCTGCCATCCAATGCCTCCTGGACTGCGATGTGCGTCATGGCGGTGGTGGGCGATGCGCCGTGCCAGTGTTTGTGACCCGGCGGGCACCAGATCACGTCACCCGCGCGGATCTTCACGATCGGGCCGCCTTCGCACTGTGTCCAACCGAAGCCAGCTGTAACGATAAGCGTCTGCCCCAACGGATGGGTGTGCCACGCAGTGCGCGCGCCCGGCTCGAAGGTGACTGCCGCGCAGGATACCCTCGATGGCGCAGGGGCAGCATTCAGCGGATCGATGCGGACCGTGCCCGTAAACCAGTCCGTCGACCCTTTGATGGACGCTTGGGTGCCAAGACGTTTGAGTTCCATTTAGCTCAACTCTTTATGGTGTGTTGGGTATGCAAACAACGGCTATTCGGACTCAATCCGAACCGCGAGCGGCCCTTCCGTGCGAAAGAGCTGCAGTCCTCCTTCGATTCGACCCAGTCGGATCAGCCCCTTCGAGTACGCAAAAGGCCTGTGAAAAATCGCCAGATTTCCCCACGGCGCATAAAAGGCGATGTCGCCCGCCGCTGGCGTGACTCCCTCCGGCTCACCCGCCACACTGAGACGGCGCGGAAGCTGCGCGATTTTCTCGGTCGCGGCGTAGTCCTCAAGCTGCAGCGTCAGCGGCAACTGGGCGATGAACTCGCGCGCCGGGATACTGTCTTCCATGGTGGCCGACAGCATCTGATCGTTGATGATCAGTCGAATCTTCATGGAATGAACCTCCGGGTTTGACTCTACCTTCCTGAGTGCAACGGCGTGATGAGGGGGCTCCGCAGAGCATGCCGCTATTGCCCCGAATGCAAGCAGGAGGCAAAGCAGCGTTCCTGTGATCGAGGTAACGCACCTCATCAGCCCCGGGCCTCCACAGCGAGAGCCGGCCCCGACGTGGTCGCCCGGTTGGACGCCGTGGCATAAGCGAGCAGCGCGGCGCACAGCAGCAGGCCAGCACTGGCCAGGAAAGTGCTGGCAAAGCCGAGACTGTCAAACAGCAGCCCGCCCACGGTCGAACCGAGTGCGATGGAGCACTGCACTACCGCCACCATCAGCCCGCCGCCGGCCTCAGCGTTTTCAGTGAAAGTGCGAGCCAGCCAGCTCCACCAACCCACCGGTGCGGCCGTTGCCAGCAGGCCCCAAGCCGAGAGCAGTGCTGCGGTCGGCCAAAGCTGGGGGCCCAGGGGAACCAAGGCCACAGCAATGAGAGCCATCAAGGCTGGAATGGTCACCAGCGTTCGGTAAAGCCCACGCCTGATGAACACGCCAATGACGAGCGTGCCCACGAAGCCGCTTACGCCGATAGACAGCAGCACCAGCGGTACAGCAGACGTTCCTGCACTGGTCACCCGCTCCAGGAACGGCCGCACGTAGGTGAACAGGGCAAATTGCCCCATGAAGAAGGCACCGCAGGCAAGCATGCCAAGTGCCACCACACGTCGCCGGAACAGCGCGATGACCCCGCCTTGCGACTGCCCGCTCTCCGCAGGCATGGAGGGCAGACAAACCCACTGCCATGCGAGGGCTATGACAGCCACGGGCAGAAGGCACAAGAACGCGCCGCGCCATCCGATCATGCCACCCAGGTAGCTGCCCAATGGCGCCGCAACTACCGTTGCAAGCGCGTTGCCACTGTTGAATATCGCCAAGGCGCGCGGGACTTTTGCGACGGGCACCAGCCGCATGGCCGTTGCGGCAGACAGTGACCAGAACCCACCGATCACCACGCCAATCAGTGCACGCCCCGTCATGTAGACCAGATAGTTGGGAGACAGGGCCACCACCACACCCGACACCGCCATCAATGCGGTGAGGATCAGCAGCAACGTTCGTCGGTTCATGTTGCCCGCCAACCGGGAGATCGACAGGCTGGTCAGCACCGCAAAGGCTCCCGAAATGGCAATGCCGTACCCGGCAAGCCCTTCCGTCACGCCCAGATCTGCCGCCAAGGGAGTAAGCAGGCTCACCGGCATGAATTCGGAGGCAATCAGCGCGAAGACGCACAGCGTCATCGCGAGCACGCCCCCCCAGTTAGCGCGATCTGCGTTCACGTGGGTGCGGCTCATTTCCCGCCCAGGCCGCGCTGGAAGAACGTCGTCAGTTTTTTGAAGGGAATCAGGTTGGTACGGTCATACAGGTCCACGTGCCCCGCACCCTTCACCCAGTAGAGCTCCTTCGGCTGGCCCGCCCTTTGGTATGCGTCCTCGCTGAACTCGCGGGAATGCGCGGCGTCGCCAGAAATGAACAGCATCGGCCGGGGCGAGATGGTCTCGATGTCATTGAAGGGATAGAAGTTCATGAACTTGACCAGGCTGCTGAAGAGCGGCTGGGTGGTCAGCTCTGCCGTATCGCCCTTTGGCGTGTAGGCGCCGCGCGGGGTACGGTAGAAGTCGAAGAACTCACGTTGGATGGCAGGGGTGTCAGCATCGAGTCTGTTCACTGTGCCTGGCACGTACATAGCCGCCCCGCCCTTAAACTCGGCCAGGCGCTGGTCGGTTGCGGACTGGATCACTGTCTTGCGCTGTTCCAGCGACTGCCCGCTGTTCAGCCCCTGCCGTGCCGCCGCACCCATGTCGTACATGCTTACCGTGGCAATGGCCTTGATGCGCGGGTCAATCTTGGCGGCGCTGATCACAAAGCTGCCGCTGCCACAGATACCCAGGCCGCCAATCCGTTCCGGGTCCACATAGGCCTGCGTACTCAGGAAGTCCACGGCGGCACTGATGTCGTCTGAATAGATTTCCGGCGCCACCAGGTGCCGCGGGGCACCGCCGCTCTCTCCCCAGAAGGAAAGATCGATCGCCAGTGTAACGAAGCCCTGCTCGGCCAGCTTCTGTGCGTAGAGTTGCGAGCTCTGCTCCTTCACCGCGCCCATTGGATGACCAACCACCACAGCGGGGGCGCGGCTACCGCGAGGCAGGCCCTGAGGGCGGTACAGCGTGCCCGCCACTTCCATCTGGTACTGGTTGTGGAAGCTCACGCGCTCACCGGTGACAGTGGGGCTGCGGTAGAAGTTGTCTGCCCCGGCGGGACGGGCTGCCCCGGGCGTACCTGCAGCCATGGCGGGAAGCGGAAGTACGTAGCTGGCAAGCAGCGCCAGCAGCAACGTGGTCGGTTTCATGCGAGTGCGGCCTCGATTGGGGGACTGAGGTCGCCACGATAGGCTCCGCCCGCTACCGCGATAAGCCGGCTGAAAGTTGATGCATTGTTGAGTTGAGCTCACAATTGGTCCATGAGCGCCGTGAAGACTAATGATCTGCAAGCCTTTCTGGTGGTGGCCCAGGAGCAGAGCTTCACCAAGGCGGCCGTTCGCCTTGGGGTAACGCCCTCTGCGCTGAGCCATTCGATACGGTTGCTGGAAGAGCGCCTGGGCATTCGCCTCCTGGCCCGAACCACGCGCAACGTTTCTCTCACTGAGGCGGGCGAGCGCCTTATGCGCTCCATCGCACCGCACTTCGAGGCTATCGGTGCCAGCGTCGAGGCGCTGGGAGACCTGCGCGACCGCCCCGCGGGAACGTTGCGGATCTCCTGCACGGATGATTCGATCGAGACCATCATCCGACCACGGCTTGCCGGGTTCCTGGCCGAGTACCCGGACGTCACGCTTGAGTTGTACGTGGATTACGGCTTTACCAACGTGGTGGAGCAGCGCTTCGATGCGGGCATCCGGCTCGGGGAAGCGCTGAGCAAGGACATGATCGCTGTCAGGGTCGGACCAGATTGGCGCCTGGTGGTGGTTGGATCTCCCGACTACTTCGAGAAACATCCCAAGCCCAAGAAGCCCGCCGACATTACCCAACACCGCTGCGTGCACATCCGACATCGCCCAAACGGTGCAATTTACGCGTGGGAGTTTGAGGAGAAGGGCAAGGAGTTCACCGTGCGCGGCGACGGGCCGCTGGTCTTCAACAGCATGACCCACGTAATCAATGCCGCACTGGACGGACTGGGCTTGGCCTATGCGCCGGAACCGATGGTAGCCGAGCATATCGCCCATGGAAGACTGGTGCCTGTGCTGGACAAGTGGTGCGTCCCCTTCCCCGGCTACCATCTTTACTACCCCAACCGCCGGCAGCCCTCACCCGCATTTACGGCGCTGGTCGCTTGGCTAAAGCAGGTTTGAAAGAAATAGGACAGGCGTACTAAAGATCACGACGTCCTTTTTCGAGGAAGCGGGTCAGGTCTTTGGCTGACGCCCGAGCGGATAGCGATTTGTCCCCTGCAACACCCGCCTCTCACTGATGCAATGTCCGCTTCCGGCCAATAGCTGACATTCGGCTATCACCAGGGCGACCTACGGGAAAAGGCAAAAACTGGGCTGGAACCACCCTGACTGCTTCTGAGCCGCAAATCGTGCTGTATGGACATTCGTTCAGGCTGGCCCTTTCGAGGCCGCCGCTCACTCTCGAGGAAATAGCATAGGCAGCACCACCGGCGGCGCCAATGCCGGCGTCACCTTCAATCGGTTCAAGAAGTTCTCCGGCGACGTGAAAGGCAACGCTTTTTCTTCACGAACGTACTGGATAACGCGGCGCAAAAGCGCCTCGAGACGCTTCAGGTGCTCCGCACCTAGAAGAAATCGCGCAGATGGCGACCCAACAGCCTCTCCGCCGGATCGCGCGAGTTCGCACTCGTACCGTGGCCACCGGCGCCGGGGCGCAAGCTCAGCAAGCCAGTCGCAGGCATCATGCGTGGCGATGGAACCACTGGCAGTTCGTCGCGGCCCTGGCGGACCAACTATCGCTTGACCGCTCTTTGTTCTCCCGAATGCTCTCTTATACTTGATGAAAAGGGGGGGAGAACGATGTTCGAAGTTACTGGCGCACAAGTCGCCGACCTCAATGACGCCGATCTGCGGACACTCGTCGCACGTCTCGCTTTGGCAGAATTACGGGAGCAGGGTTGCCCCAGTTCGTCGGTGACCGCTGGCGGCAATCAGGATGCGGCCGATGGCGGGCTTGATGTCCGGGTCGAGTGTCCGTCCGCACTACTGATGCCTGATTTCGTGCCAAGCCAGCATACAGGGTTTCAGGTAAAGAAGCCCGACATGCCAGCAAGCGCAATCCGCGATGAGATGCGTCCTGGCGGCGTACTACGGCCGGTCATCGCCGAACTCGCTGCTCGCTCGGGCGCCTACATCATCGTCAGCGCGCAAGGGTCGGTCGCAGACAAGCCGCTGAGCGATCGTCGCGATGCGATCCGGGCGCAGCTAGACGATCTGCCTGAGGCCGGGCAGTTGCATAGCGACTTCTACGATCGCGACCGGCTGGCTACATGGGTCAATCACTATCCCGGGATTGCCGCCTGGGTCCGCATGCGGCTCGGCATCGGCATGTCGGGCTGGAGCAGCATCGGCGATTGGTGCGGCGTCGGAGTGAGCGAGGAGACGCCCTATCTCTTCAATGACAAGGCTTGCCTAACTGATGAGCGAACAAGCGACCGTGAGCAAATTACCATCGGCGAGGGTATCGCCCGGCTTCGCGCCTCTCTGACCAAAGCTCGCCAATGTATCCGGTTGATCGGCTTGTCCGGCCTCGGAAAGACTCGTCTTGTGCAGGCACTGTTCGAGGATGCTGTCGGCGAGGCGCCGCTGGACCCTGGGCTTGCCGTATATACCGACTATTCGGTCGAAACTGACCCGACCGCCCGGGATATGGCGCGCCAGCTAGTTATCGCACGGCAACGTGCGATCCTGATCGTCGATAACTGCAATCCCGCGACGCACAGCGAACTTGCCCGCATCTGTTCGGAAGCGGGGAGCCAGGTCAGCCTCCTCACGGTCGAATATGATGTTCGCGACGATGAGCCCGAGCGTACCGAGGTCTTTCGCCTGCAATCAGCATCGCCCGAAATGGTGGGAATGTGGCTGGAAAAAACTTTCCCCAATGTGACGCAGGTGGACCGACGCACGATATCGGATTTCAGCGACGGCAACTTCCGCGTGGCGCGCGCCCTCGCCGAAACCCTCGGGAAAGGCGAGACCCTGGGAAAGCTCAAGAGCCGTGACCTCTTCGAGCGGCTTTTTCACCAGCGCAACGAGCCCGACCGGGATCTCCTATCCGCCGCCGAAGACCTTGCGCTGCTCTATTCGATCGATGGCGAAGACACGTCGGAAAGCGGCGAACTTGCGCGAGTTGCTGCTATTCGCGGCGCTTCCGTGGCGACGATATATGCAGCGCTGAACACGCTTCGTCAGCGCGGGATCGTGCAGCTGCGCGGACGGTGGCGCGCGATCCTGCCGCACGCGATCGCCAACCCACTCGCCGGATTCGCCCTCGAACGCATGCCCCCGGCCGATTTCGATCGCTTCTGCGCGTCGCTCACGGCGCGGATGCAGAAGTCCCTTTCGCGCCGCCTCGGCTATCTGCACGACAGCGCCGAGGCACGGGCCGCGGTCGAGCGCTGGCTCGGTGCCGACGGCCTTCTTGGCGATCTCACGGCGTTGGGCGAAGACGGCCTCCAGATCATCACGAATATCGCTCCGGTCGCGCCCGATGCCGTGCTCGCAAGGATCGAGCGGGACGTGGCCGGGCCACGGGGCGCCGAGATACTCGATCCGCAGTCGAGCGACCGATGGCAGTGGATACGGTTGATCAAGCTACTAGCTTACGATCCACCGCTATTCGACCACGCGGCGACATTGCTTGCCCGGTTCCTTTCCGCCGAACCGCCCAATCACAACAACAACTCGGCATCGGACATGTTCGCCGAGCTTTTTCACCTGCACCTGTCCGGCACCAAGGCTTTGCCGGACCAGCGGCGATCGCTTGTGCGCCGGTTCGCGCAATCTGGTGATCCGGCTTTGATGCGTTGCGCCAGCGTCGCCCTCGATGCGCTACTGAAGGCGCACTATTTCAGTTCATCCAGCGAATTCGACTTCGGCGCCCGGTCACGCGACTATGGCTGGCACCCGCCAACCTATGGCGACATCTGGGCCTGGTACAACGGCGCGGTCGACTTGGCGGTCGAGCTTTCGCCAATCATTGAAAACGCCCGGGGCCACCTTGCCCATAGCGTAAGGCAGCTGTGGGATTTCGGTGCCTGTCACGATGCGCTCGAACGGGCAGCGACCCACTTCTCTTCCGAGCGCCCCTGGATCGAGGGGTGGATCGGCTTCCGCACAGCGCTGCGTTTCGAGGGCGACGCTATGCCTGATGAGGTGCGCGCGCGTCTCACCGCGCTCATCGACCGCCTGAAACCGACCGATCTTCTCCATCAGGCCCGCGCGGTGGTACTGGGGCGCAGCAGCTTCGGCTGGGATGTCGCTGACGGTGATGCCGGCGACGGCGATGTCATGAAGCCGTATGAGCGCGCCTCCCAGTTGGCGAAGGAGATCGGAACCGCGCTCGCGCACGACCCGGTGACGCGCGTTGCCTTCATCGCCGAACTGCTCGTCGAACAACATCCGCAGCGCGCCTACGAGTGCGGCATCGGCCTGTCGGATGGTGCCGCCGATCTTGATGCGATGTGGCGGGAACTGTTGGTCCTCTATTCTGCCGCCGATGTGGACAGCCGGAATGCAACGGTGCTGGGCGGGTTCATCCATGGCGCACACGCTAGGGATTCGGCATTCGCCGACGCCGCGCTGGAGGATGTGATCGAGAATTCCGATCTCGCCGCGAGCTTGCCCTATCTTCAGGCGCGTGTTGCTATCGATACCCAGGGCATTGCGCGGCTTCGGCGTGCGATTGAACGTGGCGTCCTGCCGGCGCGGACTTTTCACAGCATCGCCAATGGCAGCGTCGGCAAGTCCCCACCCGACGCGCTTGGCCAGCTGCTCACCGACATCGCCAGTCTCGCCGACGGTGTGGAGATCGCGCTCGATATCCTTCACATGCACTTTTACCGCGATCGGGAGAAGGGCCGACAACGCGCTCCATGCTTGATTGCCGTCGGCCGTGAGCTACTGCTGCGCGCCGACTTCGGGAAGAAGCAGTCGCTTCGCGATTTAGGGCTGCATACCGTCATTCGGGTCTGCTGCGCCGGACCCGATGGTGCGGCGACGCTGCGCGAGATCTGCGCGCGGGTCCGGGCCGGGCTGGAGACCGTCTATCTCTCGTCCTACGATCTTGGTTATGTCTTGAAGGCGCTCTTCGAAACGCATCCCCTCATCGCTCTCGACGAATTCCTGCTTCCTGATCTCCGGCCGAGAAATCGCCGACTGTTTGAGGGGGACTTCGGGTCTGGCACGCCGGTGGAAGATGTCGGCGCCGAGACCCTTGTTCAGTGGGCGAATATCGATCCGGATCGGCGCTATCCACTGCTTGGCAAAAGCATCTCCATGTTCAAGCGGCGGCAGGGCGAAGAGGAGAATGGTGTCTCCACGCTTTTCCTGGAAATATTGGGCCACGCACGAGACAAGCGGGCGTTTCTCGGTGATATCTGGTTGCGGCTGCATCCGCGCAGCTGCAGTGGCTCGCTCGCCGATATCCTGGTTCGGCGTCGCGCAGCTATCACAACGCTGGGTGACAATGTCGGAGGCGAGGTTCGGCAATGGGTCACCGACATGCTGCCCGAACTGGAACGCTGGATCGAACATGAGAGCAAGCGCGATCGGGAAGGCGAGCAGAGTTTCGAATAGCTGCTGATCCGAGCATCCTCAGCGGGACTCTGACGCCGATCGCGGCTCTCGCGGAGTCTTAGAGGCCGGACCCGCCGACCTTTTGCATTTCTGCTGAGGGCTTCGCGCTGGGCGAATGGCAGGTTTTGGCACACCGCTACCGAACGGCTGCTTAGGGTCGAGAGCGGACTCTCGCAGTACCTTGAACAGACCCAACCACGAATCTGCTTTGCCTAGAGCGAAGCATCGTGCCGGCCCCTACTTGAACATCTCCAACAAATCCTTGTCTTCATGCCGCTGCTCCCACGTGGAGAGAAAACAGAAGCTCACACCACTTCGCATAGCAGCCTTCTGAAACCCAGCCAGTTCTTCCTTCGTGACCGGATACTCAACCGGGTCAAAATGCAGAATCCCCCACGGCTTGACGAGAGAGAACCCAGGCAGGAGTTCCGAGAAGATCGCCTTGAGCAGGGGCCGGATACTCGAAAAGTCCTTGATCGGACCCGCGCGATTGCCAACGGCATGACACTGACGACGGATGGTCCTGTCTCCACCCACCACGCGCGCAATGAGGTGGTCCTGGTGCACTCGAACGTAGATCAGCTGACGGCGAAAAATCCTCATCCCCTTCTCAACCCCACACGCTCAATGGTCGTCGATGTGCCTGCACGCCCGCCCATCAATACGTCGGCTCCGCCTTCAGCGCGCTTGAATCCCTTCGCAGCAGATACAGCGCAACCAGGAACGGCCACAGCGAGTTGATCGACGAGAACACGCGCTGGGTCAGCCCCCGGTAGCCCTCCGGGTCCGCGCCCACCACGTTCAACCAGAGATAGACGATGCCCCCGATGCTCACCACAGCGGTCACGGCGTATGCCCTTCGGTTGGCAGACCACGCGCTCAGTTCGATGTGCGACATCGCCGGTGCAATGATGTTTGCGATACCGATGGTGTAGAAGCCGTGCATCGGATGGCCCATGGGCCAGAGCCCGTTGGTCAGCATGGAGATGCCAAAGATCATCCAGCAGATCGCGCCGACTGAAATCCGGCGGCCGGATTCCCGCCATACCCCGATGGCAAACGCCACGAAGCCCACGCCGCAGCCGATGGGGGCAATCCTGGCGCAGATGCTTGCAAGCGTCGGCGCCTGCAGCAGCTCGCTGGCGTGCTGTGCAAGCGGGTTGTAGCCCGGCGCAAACACGGCGGCGACGCTGGTCCAGAACACGAACCATGGAAGCGGGACCAGACCCGCAGACAGAAGAAGTCGATTGCGGCGTAACACGTACAGTGATCCTTGTTTTGGCCTGCGCCAGTGGGTGGAATCCATTCGAACGCTGCAGAACCTTGCTGCTGCGAGCAGGACGGCCTTGATTGACTACAGCGGTAGTCAGGTTGCGCGCGGCACTCGGTAGGTTCAATAGGCAGGAAGTCATTTAAACCATCCAGCCGGTGTCGCAGCGGTTCGGTTGCATGAGCGATCACACATGCCCAATGGGCGAGTGCTGTCGCATTTGCCGCGCTTGGCATCTCTGGCCGAAGGTTCTGACGACTCCGTTCCAGAAGTGCCGTTCCGCCTAGCACGCCAAGGCTCTCGCCGCTTCCGGTGCTATGCGACAATGCCAAAAGCGTCTCGGGTTTTGGCGGCATTGACCCTACCCGTTGGCATTCCGAACAACAGCAGGTAATCGTTACTGCGCCACCGTGCATCGGTGGTCGGGACTCGAAAGCCCGTTTTGTTGGGAAGTAGTTTGCGCTTGCCAGCCGGCACCACCGCGCGTGGTGCCGGCTGGCAATCCGTCTGCCGGCTATGGCGGGCGGGGCGTGGGGGTCTTGTACCCGCCGGTTCCCAACATCCGGTTTTCGAGCCACGCTCTGCCCGCCACCTTTATCGGTGGCGGCGTCCGCCTGCATGCACGGAGCCCGCCATGACCACACCGCACTCCCCGCCCCCGCGCCCGATCCAGGAAGCGCCGTCACCCGCGCCCGCGCTGGACCCCAACAGCCTCATCGCCATCCTGCACGCCATCGGTGCGGGCGCTGCGGCCGACGGCCAGCCCTGGCCCGAGCGGCACCACCTGCGCAGCCGGCAGATGGCGTTGTCCGACGCCGACTGCGCACTCACCGGCCAACGCATCGTGCAGGAGATCCTGCTGGCGGCCGAGCGCACGCGCCAGAACGGCGAGCCGGAGCAGTACGTGGGCGATCGGGTGATGGAGGGGTTGGTGATGGCCGATATGGCACTCACGGCCTTCATCCACGAGCGGATGCGACCCAAGGACTGAGCGCCCGCTCGCGGCGCGCTCCCTTCTGCCTATGCGCGGGGTGACGAATGAATCGCAGCACCATCTTTTGCATTGTTCCGAATTTTCCCGAGATTCACGTAAATCGGGTATCGCGGCACCGTTTCGGTGGAACTTGTGGCTGCGCTGCAGCCCCGCTAGCATCGGCTAAACAGCTTTCCCGTCCTGCGCCCCGCATCCATGATGGAAGCCCCCGTGACCGAATCGACCCCCATTGAAGTTCCAGCCGAAGCCGCATCTCATAAGGGCGAATTTTTCCTGATCGACGCCGGCTTCCTGGGCAACGGCAGGGTTCCCGGCATAGAAATCGCCAACGAAGACAAGCTGATCGATGCGGGGATGAATGTCGTCTCGCGTCCTGACGGAACGCCAGACCAGTATCCGGAGCGCCCCCACCTGGTTCATGTACCGGAGAAGGGCGGAATGCCACGCGATCTGGAAGAGCTCGCTGGCATATGGATTGTGTCGGAGCCTTTGAAGCAGCTGTTTGAGCAGGTGGACCCCGAGGCGTTTGCATTCGTGGCCTGCGACTTCAGCCTTGCTGACGGCAGCCCCGGCCCTCGGTACTACCTGGGCAATGTGCTGCGCAGACTCGATGCCCTGGATGAAGCCGCTTCGCGCGTGAGGATCAAGCTCGACCACAATTATCAGACCGGCGAGGACGAGAAGCTTTACAGCCTCGTCGGCGGAGCGAGCCTGGTGTTCAAACAGGATGTTGTGGGAGATGCCCATATCTTCCGCCAGGTTCGCATGGGCGCACCGCCCATCTGCGACCGCGCGATGTTTGATGCATTGACTGCGGGCAACTTCTCCGGCGTACGGCTGCGCGATGTAGCCGATATTTAAGACGAGCTCTTTCAAACGGATTCTTGAATGAGGTGGTGCGCATGGCCGACACACCGGTTTTTCAGGGACACCATCTGATCGAACAGATTGCGTTCGAACAGAGCCCGCTGCTGAAATCGCTTGCCAGGAGTGGTCATTTCGCGCTCCACGGACCCGACAACATTCTCAACCTGCCCGCAAACCCCGCGCTGGCAACCAGGTTGGGTATTTCGCCACACTCAGGCGGCCCTCTGGGTGCGTATTCGGATCAGCTGAAGTTCGTTCTCGACGACCTCGCGGAAACGTACGATGGCCGAGCCCTGCTGTCGAAGGAGACTCCGCCGGATGTGCGGGCTGCCGCTGCCGAGCGTATGGGTGCCCGCATCCAGAACCTCGAACATACCCTTCGCGCCGGCATCCTCAACGGCGACCTGGTCACCAACACGCCCGAGAACATGACCCCGGCGGAAGCCAACGCCAAGGTCCGCACCTTCTTTTCTGATCTGGACGGCTACCAGCGTACCCACGCCACGCAGATTGCGGAACTGAAGACGCTCAATCCGTCCGAATTGCGCTGGCGCGGCGTCACCCAGTCCGAAGCCAACGTGAAGTTGGCACTGGATGCCATCGACGAACCCGGCAACTCCACCCTGAGCGAGCGCTGGGGTGGCCGCGCATCGTTGGGCACCGCAATTCAAGAGGCCAACCAGGGCGGCCGCCTGCCGCTGACCGAGCACACTGCCGTGCGCGTGCGCACTGCATTCAACCCGGAAATGCCGCTGGCCATCGTGCGCCCTGGCCCGGCAACCACAGCCCCAGAACTGGCGGGCACTGCAGGGCGAGCGGGTGCTGCGGAAGGTGCCGCCGAGGCTGCCGTCGCCACACGCGGGCAGATTAGTGGCGCGCGCGTACTCGGTACCGCTGGCGTCGCCGCACTGGCCGTGGACTTCGCCATCACCGGCCACCGCGTGGCCGAGTTGCGCAGCGAGGGCAACGATGCCGGCGCAAAATCAGCTGCCACCCACTTCGTGGGGCGTACCGCGGGCGGCTTCGGCGGCGGTTTCCTGTTGGGCGCAGGGTACGGCGTGGTTACCGGCTCGTGGACCGGGCCAGGTGCACTGGCTACCGGGCTGCTGGGCGGCGTGGCCGGTGGCTTCGCCGGTGAGTACTGGGCCCAGTACCAGGACAAGAAAGCGGTCTACACCCAGGTGGACCGCAGCGGCAACGAATGGAGCCGCGACCCGGAAGATGCAAAGGGCACCTGGAGCCGCAGCGTGCGCACGCCGCAGCCCGACGGAAGCTACCGCGATACCACGATGGTCGCCGGTGGCCGGCTGGTGGATGAACTGAACTACAAAGCCGCCAACGATTCCTATTCGCTGGGCATGGCCAACCTGCCCAAGCCGCAGAACCCGTTCAAGCTCGATGCCGGCGGCGATAACACGCCACCGCGCGAACCGTTTGAAACCAACCGCCACTACGTGCGCAACCCGCACAATGGCGAATGGAACCTCTCCATCCACTCAATGATTGATGGGCGCGTCCCTTTCGACCACAGCGTGTCAGTCAGCCCGGAAAAGGCCGGCCATCTGGAACTGGAATCGCAGCGCATCATTGCCCAGAACGCCGCCAACACGCCAGAGGCACTCGCCGCCCGTTACCAGGTGGCGTTCAACCAGTACAACTGGCACGAGTTCGCCACCATCGAGCCGGTACCGGAGGTGATCGCCAACGCGCAGACCCAGACCCAGCCCTTGCGCGCTTCCAACGGCGAGAAGTACACACAGGATGCCAACGGGCAGTGGCACACCCCGGGCTGGGTGTATGGCACCAACCCGGCCGAAGGCAGCATCATCGAGGAGCTCAATCGCACGCGTCAGAGCCAGCAGGCCGGTGTGCAGGAGCTGACGTCCATGGCCGACATTGCCCGGGCCAATCCCACGCCAACCGAGTACGGCCTACGCAGCCAGGTCGTGGACGCCTATCGAAGCGCCGGCATTGTGCGAAGCGCAGTTGAAATTGATGACGCTGTAGCCGCGGTTGCCCAGGATCACGCACGCACCGCGCCCAGCTTTGGCACCTTCATGCTGCAGGTACAGAAGGATGGCTCGCTGGCCACATTGGCTGGGAAAGATGACGAGCGCATGCAGATCGTTTCCGTCACCACGCCAGAGGAGATTGCTCAGGCACACGCGCAGCGCACGGCCTCAGAGCAGGAGCAACAACCTGCGGGCGTCGTACCGGACGCACCTTCGCCACACACCTCCAGGCCTGCCTCGCAGCACGACGCTGACGTAGGCCGACACCACAGCACAGTCCTGCGCCCGGATGGCAGCGGGCTGCTGGAGCAGTTGCGCTCGTCGGTAGCCATGCTGGATGAAAAGAACAACAAGCCGTGGGACCAGAACAGCGACCGCCTGCTGGCCAGCGCCTACCGGCTTGCGGCAGACGCCGGGTTCAAGCCCGGCGACAAAGTAGACGTGGCATTGAGTGAAGCCACCGAGACCCGTGCTGCGGGTACCACGCTGTTCGTGACGCGCTCCGGGCCGGGCGCGTCATCGGACCCCGCCGCCAACCGGGTGCAGATGCCAACACAGGATGCCCTGTCGGTCGCACCGGAGCAGCAGTATGCAGCGGCCAACCGGAGCCTCGGCGCTCAGGACCGGGAGCAGTCGCAGCAGCTGGCGCAAGCGCAGGAGCGGCAGCAGGAGGAGAGCCGGCAGCGGCCACGGATGGGCTGATTGCAGCGGTTCTGGCTGATCAACTCCGATCCATTTGATGCCGGGCGAGTTCCGGCGCTCACGTTGCAGAGACTGGATGCCGCGAAGGGAGAAGGCTCGCTCCAGGCACTTGTCGGAATCCTCCTAGCTGTGTCGCCCACAATTCCCGATATCCCCGCGCAGAGCACCTGCCGCACCATCAAGTGTCTCTCTGCAGGAACCCACACATGAGCCTGCCGCTGGTCCACAGCCGTGCCCGCGCAGGGGTCGATGCCCCGCTGGTGCGGGTGGAAGTGCATCTCTCTGGTGGCCCGGCCATCACCCAGGCTTACGTCGTCCAACGCTGCCGACCCACGCATGCGGCCGCTGTGAACCCATAGTCATTTGAACAACGCCCGCACTGGACAGTGCTCTTGCCAACTTCATGAAGCTCCGCTCACCCCATCGAACTCTTGCCTGCATCGACCCATTGCAGTCGGCGTGAGCTCAAGACAGCCCGGTGCTTGTCCACTTCAGTGGACAAGATTTCGCACTTGTCTACTGAAATACTCAAAGCAGCTAGCCAGCCCTGAATGGAGCAACGAGAATTCAGCATCGCATGGAGTGCTCAATGTTCGATCAGCCCAAGTCATTGCACGCAAGTACTGCAGAAGCTTTCATAAGATCCATTAGACGGATCGCAGGCGCAAAACCCGCCATTGATGAAGATGGTGAGCGCACTATTGTCAGTCAGGAACAACTCGCTGAGGACGCGGGAATGTCTCGTTCCTCACTAACCAAGTTGCTTAAGCAGAGCAACGAAGCCAATCCAACCCTCAAGTCCATCTGCCAGATCGCCCATGCCCTAGGGGTACCTCCCGCGTTTCTGCTCATGCGCGATAGGGACTGGAAAGTACTCGCGGAGGCAATTTTCACGCACGGGGCAGCAAGCACGAATCCGAGGTTCATCGAATTCGCCAATCGGCTCTGCACCAGCAATGACCACGGTCCTTCCGCCAGTGTCCAGAACGGTCGCGACCTGGCGCGACTTACCAACCATCTGCAGCAGCTGCCCGCGAACGTTGATCAGATGGTTCGCACCAACGTCGAAGCCCAGGCATATCGAATTGGAGCAACAAGTGCTGCACCACCGCTACAGCAACTCCACGCTTCCAACCCAGAATACATCCCTCTTCTCCTGACCCTCTGCGCCGCGATGGGCGCAAATTTTCGAGACTAATCATGACCGTCACCGTTTCTCTTAGCAACGAAGACATCCGTGTTACCAATGATCTGGGAGTGATCCTGGCGGAAGCTGACGCCGAGGATCTCGACATCCTAGTTGACTACATTACCGATCGGGGAGCTGGCCGCCTGACGCTTGACAGCGCCATGTGCAGGATCCTGATCAATGCCAAAGAAAAGCAGCACTACGGCCCAACCGAGCGGGCATTGATTGCTCAGGAAATTCTTGAGTTTGGCGGGAATACAGTCGGTAACGCATTTCGCAAGGCACGCGGCATGTTTTCTGGAAGCTTCCTTGATAACTTGCTGCCAGATGCAGCGCCGACGGTTGCGTACAGCGAGATCGTCAGTGACGTGGCCAGCCACCTTGGTGTCAAGATGCCCAGTGTATCTGCGGTAGCCGACATAGAACTGGTCATCGTCCGCAAGATTCTTGGCAAGGCAGTAGAAAAGATGTCTGAGGAAGAGAAGCAAGCGGTCGCCAATGAGCTCGGTTTGGGCAGCTTGCCAACGGGGCCAGGGGCACTTGCTCTACTGATTCAGACGGCTCGCTTGGGCGGGTTTGCCACCTACAAGATCGCTACTATCGTTGCCAATGCAGTTGCCAAGGCGATTCTCGGCCGTGGCCTTACATTCGGTGCTGGCGCAGCCATTACCAAGAGTGTCAGTTTGGCGCTTGGACCCATTGGCTGGGCGATCACAGCAGTATGGACCTTGGCCGACCTTTCCAGCCCGGCTTACCGCGTGACCGTTCCCGCTGTGATTCAGATCGCTTACATGCGTAACAAGATCATCGCGAAGAAGACCTATAGAACCTGCAGCAGTTGCGAAGCGGTGGTGGAGCGCTCGGCAAACTTTTGCCCCAGTTGCGCCACCCCCCAGAACGCCGTAGCTTGACGCCATTTCTAGAGCGCTGAAAGCCACGCCACCAAAATTGGCGTGGCCAGTGGATGTAGATCCAGGCCGACATGTCGAACATCGATGATCCAGTCTCGTTGCGGACGAAGCAAGAAATAACAAAGGTGCTTGCAGCACGGAGGCCCCTAGTGCTGTTCTTCCGAGGGATGGCAACAGCGAGTACGAGTATGGCTTGCAGTAAGTTAGGCTTGATATTCATATAAACAGCACCGGATCCTAACCACGCTTGAATGGCGAGGTAGGTGCGATTGGTGAGGAGCTTTAGATGTCACTGGAACACATCGTCGACCTGTCCAAGAAGATCGAAGCAAAACTGGAAGCGCTGGGTGCTAGCGGCCGCGGCCTGCACGAGAAGGCTACGAGTATCGAAAGGCTTCTCGGACCGGACCTGATCAAAAAAATCCGCTTTCTGGCATCTGTTCGCAACAAGCTTTTGCATGACCCTGAAGTGCGCTTGTCAGAGTCTCTTCTCGCCGACTACTCAAACACAGCAGCCAATGTAATTTCGTGCCTTGACGGACTCCTGCCACAGCAAACGCGCCCCCCGAAGGAGCCACGCAGCGCTACATCCGGCAACGTTGACCTTGCTGCGGCTTGGCGCGACACATCCGTCACTGGCAAGGCTGCAGTCGTCGCAGGCGCGCTGGTTGCCGGGGCGCTTTGGATCAAATGGAAAGTGAACCACTGGTAGCAATGGCATTAGGGAAATACTCGCCTTGGACATTTTTGGCAGCCCTTACCCCGGAGAGTCGACGCTCAGGTGTGCGGATCTGAATTCTCACCGATCCAGTGTGGCGGACGCCGGTTATCGCCCAACTGCGGTTTAGCTTCGAACGACAGCTGAATTTCCATCTGAGCCAGCGCTGGTTGCTGGTGAAGAGTGCTGGGCCGTTTGGAGTCGAGAAGCAGCTTGGGCGCTTCAATTGAGCAGTGCCTGGCGAACAACGATGTCTGTTTGAGGCCCCGGGGCGCCACCGGCCAGAATCCCCCTAGCCACTTCGCCAACAATCCCTGATAGCCCCCCGCAGAGCACCTGCCGCACCATCAAGCGTCTCTCTGCAGGAACCCAAACATGAGCCTGGCGCTGGTCCACAGCCGTGCCCGCGCCGGGGTCGACGCCCCGCTGGTGCGGGTGGAAGTGCACCTCTCTGGCGGCCTGCCTGCCACCCAGATCGTGGGACTGGCCGAAACCAGCGTGCGCGAATCCCGCGAGCGCGTGCGTGCCGCCCTGCTCTGCGCGCGCTTCGACTTTCCACAGCGGCGCATCACGTTGAACCTCGCGCCGGCCGATCTGCCCAAGGAAGGCGGCCGCTACGACCTGGCCATCGCGCTGGGCATTCTTGCGGCCAGCGGCCAGGTCGACCCGCAGTCGCTGCTGCAGTACGAATTCCTGGGCGAGCTTGGCTTGACCGGAGAACTGCGCCCGGTGGCTGGCGCGCTGCCGGCGGCGATTGCGGCGGCCGAAGCCGGGCGCATCCTGGTGGTGCCGCCGGGCAATGCCGCAGAGGCAGCTTTGGCCGAGCATGCTGATGTGCGGGTGGCCCGTACCCTGCTGGAATGCTGCGCGGGGCTTGGCAATCCGCGCCTGCTGCCACCCGTGGAGCGCGTGGACACGACGCCCCTGCCACTGCCCGATCTGGCCGACGTGCGCGGGCAGGCGCATGCGCGGCGTGCATTGGAGGTCGCCGCTGCGGGTGGGCACCATCTATTGCTGATCGGTAGCCCTGGCTGCGGCAAGACACTGCTGGCCTCGCGCCTGCCCAGTCTGTTGCCGGATACCGAAGAGACTGAGGCGCTGCAGCTGGCCGCGATTGCATCGGTGAGTGGCGAAGGGTTGGACCCAAGACGATGGCGGCAGCGGCCCTTTCGGGCGCCGCATCACAGCGCGAGTGCGGCGGCGCTGGTGGGTGGCGGCAATCCACCCTGCCCCGGTGAAATCTCGCTGGCCCATCACGGCGTGCTGTTCCTGGACGAGCTGCCGGAATGGAACCGCAGCGCGTTGGAAACCCTGCGCGAGCCGCTGGAATCCGGCCACATCCGCATCGCCCGCGCGGCACGCAGCGTGCAGTATCCGGCGCGGTTCCAGCTGGTGGCAGCGATGAACCCCTGCCCGTGTGGCTGGGCCGGCGACCGAAGCAACCGCTGCCTGTGCAGCGACGAACGTATCAACCGCTACCGCGCGCGGGTGTCCGGCCCGCTGCTGGACCGTATCGACCTGCATATCAGCGTGACGCGCATGGACGCGGTGGAGCTGCGGGAGAGCACGCCGCTGGGTGAGCCCAGTGCATCGGTGCGTGAGCGGGTGGAAGCCGCCCATGCCTGGCAGCAGGCACGTGGTGGGCTCAATGCACATCTACCGCCGGCTGCGCTGCGTGCGTGCACGAAATTGAGTGAGGCCGATCAGGATCTGCTGGAGCAGGCGATTGAGCGTCTGCAGCTATCCGCACGGGCGATGCACAGGATTCTGCGGGTGGCGCGCACGATTGCTGATCTGGCGGGGTGTGAAACGATCCAGACGGCGCATCTGGCTGAGGCAATTGGCTATCGGCAGTTGGACCGGGGAAAGCCATAGAAACGCCGGTCGAGTTGGCTATTGGTGGAGTCGACCGTTGGTCGACTCGCGCGCGAAGCGCGGCTCTCTGTGGGGTAGATGCGAAGAGCGGTCGACTAACAGTCGACCCCACCGAGGGCGGGTCATGGCCACCCAGCGACGCAAGGGACGTCCCCGCGCATCACGCTGCGGAATCAATCCGCCCGCGCCTGGCCAGCAACGCCACCCGACGGCTGACCAGCGCGTGCAGCTCCGCCAGCTCCGACGCCCGGTCAGCCGTCATGTTCCCGCCAAACAGCACCCGCGACAACGCCGCCTCGTCGCTGTCGTTCGGGTGCTGCCACCGGTCCCGGTACACCTTCTGGCACACCAGCCAGGCCAGCCGCAGCCCCCCACCGGGCAACGGACGCACCACGCGTTCGTAGACCTGCCAGAACTGATATTCGGCCTGCAGGTCGATTACAGGCGCCACGGACAGCGCCTGCCGGGGCCGTCCTGGGCCCCGGATGCCGAACAGCGGGGTTCGCGGGTTGTGCTGTGCCATGCCAACAGGATGGCCCAGCAACATTGTGGGAACCTTGCGTCTTCGCCAGAAAAGCCCTGTTGTTTGCGCAATGCGGGTTTGTAGGCGGGTTTTGGGGGTCAGATCCCTTTGCGCAGCAAAGGGCTCTGACCCCGCCCCTCGTTGCGTCAGAACGCCATCGAGGTGCTGAACATCAGCTGCCGGGGGGCGCTGCGCTGCAGGGTCTGGTAATCCCCCGAGAACGACGAGCCGGCGATGGTGGCGGTGCCGATGTTGTGGCGGTTGAACAGGTTGCTCACGTCCAGCCGCAGCTCGAGCCCCGGCACGGCGCTGTCCACACCGAAGCGGTAGGCGGCATAGGTGTTGACCTGCCAGAAGGTCGGCACGCGGATGTCGTTCTCGTAGGTGAAGGGCTGGCGCAGATACGAGGTGCTGGTGGCACCGAAGCGCCAGTCACCGAAGTGGGCGGACAGGTCACTGACCAGCGAGATCTGCGGGTAGCCCGGCTGGGCGTTGCCCTTGATCGGGTACACCGTATCACCCACCACGAAATCACTGTCGTAGTACGAACGGGCCACGGCCACGCCTTGGTAGAACTGCAGGTGGTCGGTCAGGTCGGCGGTGATGCCGAGGTCAGCACCGATCACGTGCATCTTCGGCATCAGCCGCACGGTGTTGATCTGCGCGAACTGGGTGCCGATGGCCGCCGACAGCAGGCGGTTGCGGATGTCGTTGTAGAACACGTCGCCGGTGATCGTCAGCCGGTCGAAGCGATGCGACGCGCCGACGGTCAGGTTCCAGTTCTTCTCCGGGCGAAGCGTGCCGGCCACGCGGTCGAACTCTTCCTGGTCGGTGATGGTCCACGCCGAGGCGGTGTAGCCGATGTTGCCGCGCTGGGCCACGCGATAGCCGTTCATGGTGTTGGCCAGGTCGATGAAGGCATCGGTGGATTCGGTCGGGCTCCAGAACAGCGAGACGTGCGGCAGGAAGTTGCTTTTCGCGCGCAGCGTTCCGTTCACCGGCCGGTCCTTGGCATCACCCAGGCCGCCACCGCTGGTGCGGAAGTCCACGGCCTTGAAGCCGACACCCAGCTTCAGCGTGTCGTTCAACACGATGTCGTCCTGCAGGTAGAACTGGCGCGAGCGGGTCACCCAGCTCGATGCGTTGTCGGTCTTGAACGCGGGGCCATACACATCGAACGGACCGGTGGCCTTCAGCGGCGGGCCCTCGCCCAGCAGCGGCTGCTGGTACCACTCGGTCTTGGCCGCGGCCTTGCTCTTCTCCTGCCAGAAGCCAGCAGTGAAGGTGTGCGCGCCGGTCTCGAACTGCAGGTTGACCATGCCGCCCAGGCGATTCACACGCGGCGTCTGCACCTGTTCGGAGAACGGTGCGCCGTTGGGCGACGGCACGGTCGGGTCGGTCAGCGTGGCCTGGGTGTGGCTGTTGGCGTTGTACAGCTGCACGTTGCCGCTCAGGGCCGGGGTGATCTGGAAGCGATGGTTGATCGAGGACACGCGGTCGCGGGTGATCTGGCCGGTGTCGTACGGGATCAGTTCGGACAGCTCACCGCAGGTGTAGGCACCGCAGGATTTGTCGGCGTTCTCCGGCGAGGCCACGAACCAGGCCCACGCATAATCCGGATAGAAGATGTCGGCCTTCCAGCCCAGCTTGCGGATCATGTCGAAGGAGATGTTGTTGTAACCCCAGACCTTGGCCTTGCTGTCGGACAGGAAGACGGTGAAGTCACCCCAGGCGACATCCTGCTGCAGCTTCAGGTCGCCGCGCAGGAAGTTCTGGGTGCCCTCACCCTGGTACTTGTCGGCCGATACACGCTGCAGGTCGACCAGCACCTTCGGGCCGTGCTCACCGAGCTGGCCGCTCTGCCCGGATACGGTGGTGACCAACGTGTTGTTGCTGCCCACGCCCTGCTTCACGCGCAGGCTGGGCGTGTCCTGCAGGTCGCGCAGGCGGTACTCCAGGCTGCCGCCGTTGACGCTGCTGGAGAACACGCTGACCGGTGCGCCGCCGGGGCTGACCGTGATCGCGCCGATGCCATCGGGTACGCCCACGTTCACCACGCTGGTGCCGGTGAGCGAGAGGAAACCGTTGTCGTTCAGCGGCACGCCTTCGAAGGTGATGCCCATTTCGTTCATGCGGAAGCCGCGCACGAACAGGCTGGTGGCGGAGATATCCAGACCCAGCCCGTCGGTGGCGGTGTAGCTGGCACCCGGCACCTGCTTGAGCATGGCCAGGCCGTTGTTGCCGGTGACCATCGCGTCGAGGTCTTCGGCCTTGATGATGTAGCGGTTGGGGCCGACCACCTGGGTCGGTGCAACGGCGGCGCCGCGCGGCGTGGCGATCACCTGCAGCGCGTTCAAGGTGGTGGGGGTGTCATGTGCTGCGTCGTGGGTCTCGGCGGCATACGCAGGTGCGGCGATGGCCGTGATGATGGCCAGGGCGAGACGCGTCGTGGGTGGGGTGTTCATGGGCAGATCCAGGGTGCAGGGAGAGAGCGGCGCAGGCGCACGCCCAGCGCGTTGCAGCACCGGTGTCGGCGCCCTGGCTGGCGGTGCGATTGCGTTGAGGGAGTGACAGCGCAGTGCGCGCCGGTCAGTGGCAGAGGAAGACGATCCTCTGCCTCAGGATTCGATGGCGTGATTTCGACGTGCGGAATTCTTGCATCGCAGTGCCGCATCCGCCATTGCACCGTGGTACAGCGCCGATGGCGGTGGGGATGGGTGGGCTATACGTGGGTATAGCCCCGGCGTGGTGGAGGCCGAGCTTGGTCGGCGCTTGCCGTCTGCGTGTGCCAACCAAGGTTGGCAACCACCTTGGGCGGATGGGGCGTGGTGGAGGCCGACCTTGGTCGGCGCGTGCCGTTTGCGTGTGCCAACCAAGGTTGGCACCTACCAGGGCATAGGGACGCGCGGTTACTGCAGGACGAAACGCTCAATGGCGCGCGCCACGCCTTCATCGGCATTGCTCGTGGTTTCAAAACGCGCCACCGCCTTCACTGCGTCGATGGCATTGCCCATCGCCACGCTGGTACCGGCGTACTGCAGCATGGTCAGGTCGTTTTCCTGGTCGCCGATCGCCATCACGTTGCCGCGGTCGATACCCAGGTGCTCGGCCAGCTTCTGCAGGCTCGGGCCCTTGCCGGCACGGTGGTCGAACACTTCCAGGAAGAACGGTGCGCTCTTCATTACCGCGAAGCGCTCGGTCAGTTCGCTGGGCAGGCGCGCGATGGCGACATCCAGCACGTCCGGCGCGTCGATCATCATCAGCTTGATGAAGGACATCGATGGGTCCATGTCTTCCACGCGACGGTAGGAAAGCGGCATCCGCGAGAGATGCGAGTCGGCCACGGTGTAGTAGCTGATGTCCTGGTTGGGCGTATACATGCGCTGGCTGTCCAACGCCTGGAAATGCACACCCAGTTCGCGGGCCACCTGCTCGCAGAACAGGAAGTCGTCGAAGCTGAGCGGATACTCGACCACGGTTTCGCGCGTGCCGATGCGCTGCACCAGGCCGCCATTGCAGGCGATGCAGTAGTCGTCGTCGCCGGTGATGCCCAGCTCATGCAGGAACGGCGCCAAGCCGGGAACCGGGCGGCCACTGGTCAGCACGATATGCACGCCCAGCGCGCGCGCCTGCGCGATGGCCTGCTTGGCCCGGGCGGTGAGCGTGTGGGTGGGGTCCAGCAGGGTGCCATCCATGTCGATGGCGACCAGTTCGATGGTCGATTGCCTGCGGCCCATGTCCATTGCGTTCAGCTCGTGCGGGGCACGCCAGTTTACCCCTCATGCCCGGTTCACCTCTTTGCCCACGTTGGCCGGGATACTGCGGGAGCCTGTGCGTCCCCCACCGCAGGACGGCCCGCTGACCGCCCTTCCCTGGAGAACCTTGCGACGCATGACCTACCGTGCCCCCGAAACCAATGACAGCGCGCCCCTGGCCCAGCAGATCGAGCAGATGATCGACGAGCTGCCCGGCGACCAGGTGAGCGTCGGTACCCTGCTCAGCGCCCTGGGCGATGAAGGTCTGCTGCTGATCGTGATCCTGCTCTCGGCCATCTTCATCATCCCGGTGTCGATTCCCGGGCTGAGCACCGTGTTCGGCGCCTCGATCCTGCTGATCGGCCTGAGCCGCGTGCGCAACCGCCCGCTGTGGGTGCCGCAGAAGCTGGCGCGCCGCGAGATCGCCACCGACAAGCTGAAGGCCAACCTCGGCCGTGCGCTGAAATGGGTGCACCGCATGGAGCGCCTGTCACAGCCGATGCGGCTGGCGGTGATGGTGCGCTCGAAGAAGATGATGCGCCTGAACAACCTGATGCTGGTGTTCGCGACCCTGTTGCTGATGGCCCCGGCCGGGCCGATTCCCTTCAGCAATACGTTGCCGGCACTGGCGCTGATGTCGTTTGCGATTGGCTTCATCCAGCGCGATGGTGCGGCGGTGGCGGCTGGTTATGGTTTCGTGGTGGCCACGGTGGTGTATTTCGGCGTGCTGCTGGGTGGCGTGGGGTTTGCCGCCGAGTCGGTGTTCAGTGGATTCCGCGCTGCGCCTTCGGAAATGTAGAGCCGAGCCCATGCCCGGCTGCTGTTCGGCCGGTTTCCGGAAACCCCGCGCTGCGCGCGTAAGCCGAGCATGGCTCGGCTCTACACAGGCCAATTCAAAGCAACCGAGCGTGGCTCGACGCTACACAGCTACTTGGCCGACACCCGCCACACCACGTCGCCCACGTCGTCGGCGACCAGCAATGCACCCTCGGCGTCCATGGCCATACCTACCGGCGCGCCCATCAGGGTCTTCTCGTCCTTCGAGGCGAAGCCACTGACCACGGTCTGCGGCCGCCCGGTCGGCTTGCCGTCCTTGAACGGCACGTAGACCACTTCGTAGCCGCTCAGCGGCGTGCGATCCCAGCTGCCGTGCTCGCCGATGAAGGCGCCACCGTGGTACTGCGCCGGCAGCGCCTGCCCGGTGTAGAACAGCAGGCCCAGCGGTGCTACGTGTGAGCCGATGGCGTAGTCGGGCGTGATGGCCTTGGCCACCAGGTCCGGCCGCTGCGGCTGCACGCGCTCGTCCACATGCTGGCCGTAGTAGCTGTAGGGCCAACCGTAGAAGCCATCCTCCTTCACCGAGGTGAGGTAGTCCGGCACCAGGTCGGCACCGATCTCGTCGCGCTCGTTGGCCACGGCCCACAGTTTCCCCGTGCTCGGCTCCCAGTCCAGCCCGGTCGGGTTGCGGATGCCCGATGCAAAGATGCGGCTGCCACGGGTAGCCACGTCCACTTCCAGGACCACCGCACGGCGGTATTCCACGGCCAGGCCATTTTCGGTGATGTTGCTGTTGGAGCCCACGCCCACGTACAGCTTGCTGCCATCACGGCTGGCCAGCAGCTCCTTGGTCCAGTGGTGGTTGATGGTGCTGGGCAGGTCGGTGAACTCGCGGCCCTTGTCGGACATGCGGGTTTCACCTGGTACGTAGTGGTACTGCACGATGTTGCCGGTGTTGGCCACGTACAGCGTGTCGCCGATCAGCTGGATGCCGAACGGCGAATGCAGGCCTTCGATGTACACGTGCTGGGTCCAGGTGTTCGTGCCCGGCGTGCGGCGCAGCAGGGTGACCCGGTTGCCGCCCTTGCCGGCTTTGCCCGAGCGCGCCTTCACCTTGCCGGCGATCCACTGCTTGGGCGTGGTGACCGGTTCTTCGCCGGGGCCATTGCCCTCCACCACCAGCACATCGCCGTTGGGCAGGGTCAACAATCGCCGCGGATGCAGCAGGTTGGCGGCGATGCGTTCGATCTTCAGGCCTTCGGCCACCGTGGGTGACTGGCCCTCGGCCCAACCCACGCCGCGCGGCACCTGCATCGGCGGCATCAGGAAGTTCTTCGGTGCCGGCAGCGGCGGCTTCGCACCGGACTGATCGGTGGGGTGGTACTCGGCCTTGCCGGCACAGGCCGACAGGGTGACGGCCAGCGCCAAGGCGGCCACGGTGGGCAGGATGTACTTAGCCATGACGACCTCCCTGGAGCACCGGCGGCTGCAACGACAGCAGGATCAGGCCCAGTGCGATCAGGGCCACGGTCAACGCCGACAGGATCGTGCCTGGCACCGCCACGGCATACGCATCGCGGCTGTGCACGAAGGCATTCCAGATGGCCAGCACCACTGCGACCAGGTTGAGGAAGAAGTCGATGCGATCGATGCGGGTGGCGGTGCCGTTGCGGCGCCAGACCGCGAACAGGTTGATCAGCCGCGGCACGATGGCGATCAGCAGGCCGAAGGTGATCAGCCAGGCGGCGGCCTTGCCCCACATCACCTCGGCGCTGTTGAGATAGATCGCGTCGAAGATCAGCGCGCCGACGAAGAAGCCGAACGGTATCGGATTCAGCAGGCTGAACAGCGTGGTGCCGAGGCCGCGATGGGCCTGGGCCAGAGGGTTGACCATCATCGTGCTCCGATGCGGAAGGGTGCACGGGCTGTAGTAGCACAGCCGGATGTGAGGGCGCGCGACGATGCCGGGTAGATCCACACCATGCGTCGATACGCGTGCCAACCAAGGTGGGCACCTACCAGATGCGGGCCGCTGCAGTCGTCATTACCCCACGGCATAAGTGTTTGTGACGCAATTTGCACATCTGCAGATTGCGGGTGTGAAGAGGTAGGGGGTTGTTCGTTGTGTCGCGTTTGGCTCGTTGCGATGGGGCAGTTCCGCCCTGCCGTCCTGCCATGCCGATTCACAACAGAAGGATTCGTGTATGAAGCGACACACGCAACGCTCCACGCCACCGCGCTCCGCGCGCCTGGCCTTGGCCACTGCCCTGGTCCTGGGCAGCCTGGCCGTCACCGCCCAGGCCCAGCAGGCCGATCCGCTGGCCGGGCGTCAGTGGCATCTGCTCAACACCGGACAGGCCGTACTGGGCGATACCCTGCCGGTGGCCGGCAACGATCTCAACGTGGATGGCCTGTTCCGCAATGGCATCCGTGGCCAGGGCGTCACCATCGCCATCGTCGATGACGGCCTGCAGATCGCGCACCCGGACCTGGCCGCCAACGTCGCGGCGGTCGCAGGCAAGAACTTCGCCAACCAGAGCAACAACCCTTCACCGTCCAATCCGGACCGCGACAATCACGGCACCATGGTCGGCGGCATCGCCGGTGCGGTGGGCGCCAACAACCTGGGCGTGCGCGGCGTGGCCTCGGCGGCCACCCTGAAGGGCTTCAATTTCCTGGCGTCCAATGCCCAGGGCAATTCGAATTCCAACATCGAGTACTCGTGGTGGGACGGCGCCGAAGTGGCCGACGTGGGCGTCTTCAACAACAGCTGGGGCTCAAGCCCGGGCAACCCCAACCTGCCGTTGGCCTACAGCCAGAACGACATCACCGCCTATGAGCAGGCCATGTCCGGCACCCGTGGCGGGCGCGGTGGCATCTACGTGAAAGCCGCCGGCAACAATCACAACAACGGCGCACGCTCGGATGGCACCGACATCTGCTCGGCAGACACCAAGAACCGCAACACGGGTTGCATTCCGGCAGGCCGGGATCCGCGCAACAACCTGTTCAACGTGATCACCGTTGCCGCCGTGCGCGCCGATGGCGTGCGCTCGTCCTACTCGTCCACCGGCTCGGCGCTGTGGGTATCCGGCTTCGGCGGTGAGAATGGTTGGCAGCGGCAGGTCGTGCCGGGGCAGCTGGCGATCCGCTACGATCCGGCCATCCTCACCACCGATGTCACCGGCTGCGCGCAGGGCAGCAACAAGAACACGAGCCTGCGCAACACCTTGGACGGCGACCAGTCTGCCATCGACAGCACCTGCAACTACACCGGCAAGATGAACGGCACCTCGGCGGCCACGCCGATGGTGTCGGGCGTGGCGGCACTGCTGCTGGAGACCAACCCGAACCTGTCCTACCGCGATGTGAAGTACATCCTGGCCACCACCGCCACCCGCACCGATCCGAACCGGGCAGCGGTGACCCACTCCGACGGCCGCGTGCTGGTGCCGGGCTGGACGGTGAATGCCGCCGGCCGTGCCTACAGCAACTGGTACGGTTTCGGTGTGGTCAACGCGGCACGCGCGGTACAGGTCGCAGAAGACTTCCAGCCGCTGGGTGCACTGGTGGATAGTGGCTGGCGCAACACGACGCGTACCGTGGCCATCGGCAATACCTCGGCGGCCGCTGCACGCCTGACCTTCCAGCTGGCCAATGGCGCGCGCAACATCGAAAGCGTGCAGCTGGGCTTCCGGGTCAATCACAGCAATACCCGCCAGCTGCAGTTCGTGCTGGTCTCGCCCAGTGGCACGCGCAGCGTGGTGCAGCCGGCATTCACCGCGATCGGCTCTGGCCTCAATGGTGTCCAGCGCAACTTCACCAACTGGGACCTGCTGTCCAGCAATGCCTTCCTGGATGAGAACGCCACGGGCACCTGGACACTGGAAGTTACCGACCTGGGGCAGGCCGCGAACGCTGCATCGCGTGGCAACCTCGAATTCTTCAAGATCCGCGTTCTGGGGCACTGATGATGAAGACGACCATTCTGTTGAGCACCCTCGCCCTGGCGGCGATGACCACCACCGCCTGGGCACAGAGTTCGGGCCAGACACCTCCGGCGAAGACCTTGTCGACCGTAGACACACAGCAGTTGAAGGCGGAGGCCACTGGCCGTTCGTTCAATGTGGGCGGCTCGCGCTTCCAGCTGGCGCCGTCGGCAACCGTGCAGCAGGCCAGCGGCGGTCAGTTCCGGATCACCACCGGGGCTGATGCCAGCGCTGCGGCCGTCGGCACCCGCAGCAAGCGGTCCACCGATGCGTCTACCGGTGTGGCCGCACGTGCGGATGCCGGTGCCAGCAAGTTTGCGGCCGCTGTCTCCAACGATGGCGCGCCGGTGGTGGCGACCTCGCGGGTCAAGGTGTTCTTCACCGATGCGGCCTCGGCCCAGCGTGCGGCCACCGCCACCGGCGGCACCGTGGTGAAGGTGTCCAAGGCCTCGGGCCGCGCGATTGTGGAGTACCCGTCGGTGAACGCGGCGCTGGATGCGACCACCAAGCTGCTGTCGACCGCCGGCATCAAGGCGGCCGAGCCGGACGTGGTGCAGTGGGAAGAAACCAAGTAAGGCGTTGAGTGGTGCCCCCGGTCGGTTGGCTCTCCTGGCCGGCCGGGGGATTGGTGTGTGGGGGTGTGCCGACCAACGGTCGGCACCCACCAGATTCATTCACCGCGTGTCGACCAAGGTCGACAGCTACCGGGGCAGCGGGCGCAACGAACGGTTGGTATCAGTCGGGCATGGCCCGGGACTACCGGGCAGCGAGCGTGTCGCTTTGCTTGAGGTGGCAGCTGGCCAGTGCGTCGTTGCCGGCGGCTGGATGGGCCGGCTCCAGCAGCAGGCGCTGCACGTCGGAGAACAGCTTGTCCACCGGCATGCCATAGGGCGCGAACAGGCGCAGGCGGCCTTGGCGGTCGAATACGTAACCGCCCGCGATGTGGCTCATGGTGTAGGTCTCCGGCACCTGGCCAGGTTCCTTTTCATAGAACGCCTTGAAGTCGCTGGCCATCGCGGCCAGTTGTGCTTCGTTGCCGACCAGTGCGATCGCCTTGGGATCGAACGCTTCCACATAGGTGCGGGCGACTTCGGGCGTGTCGCGTGCGGGATCGACGCTGACGAACACCACCTGCAGCTGGTCGGCATCCTTGCCCATCAGGTGCTTGACCTGGCTGAGCTCGACCATGGTGGTCGGGCAGACATCCGGGCAACTGGTGAAACCGAAGAACAGATAGGTCACCTGCCCCTGCAGGTCCTTCGGGCCGCGCAGGGTGCCGTGGCTGTCGGGCATCGACCACTGCTGGCCGAGCTCTTCGCAGGCGATGTCCTTGGAATAGAAGTCCATGCGCGACTGCGCGCTGCAACCGGCCAGCAGGCCGATGGCCAGGCCTGCCAGCAGCGGCAGGCGGAAACGGGGAGAGAACAACGAACGGACAACAGCAGCAGGACGCTTCACGGGGTACCACCAACGCAGACGCGGGCGGGGTCTCGGTCAGGCCTGCCCTTGGGGGGAAAGAGGACGGAGGTGCCGGGGTGATCGCGCGGTCCATGCCGATCACCCCGGCCACGGTCAGTTGATCATCATGTGGTAGTGCATGCTCCAGATGATCCACACCGACAGCGCGACGATGATGAACAGGATCACCAGGGTGAACACGAAGCTGGCCAGGTTCCAGCCGCCTTCGGACTTGCGGTCCATGTGCAGGAAATAGACCAGCTGCACCAGGATCTGCGCCACCGCGAAGCCGACCAGCAGGAACAGCGTGAGCGGCCGCGACAGCACCGGATTCATCACCAGTGCGAACGGCACCACGGTCAGCAGCGCGCACAGCACGAAGCCGATCAGGTAGGACTTGGTGGAACCGTGCGCATTGCCGGCGCGCGAGGTTTCGACGTGGGCCATGTCAGAAGGCTCCGATCAGGTAGACGAAGGTGAAGACGCAGATCCACACCAGGTCCAGGAAGTGCCAGAACAGGCTCAGGCACGACACGCGGGTGATGTTGGTCGGGGTCAGGCCGCGGCTGTAGACCTGGTGCATGACCACCGCCATCCAGATCAGGCCGCTGGCCACGTGCAGGCCGTGGGTGGCGACCAGTGCGAAGAACGCCGACAGGTAGGCACTGGTGCTGGGGCCTGCGCCTTCATGGATCAGGTGCGAGAACTCGTAGATCTCCATGCCGATGAACGAGGCACCGAGCACGAAGGTCACGCCCAGCCAGCGCAGCACCGCCGAGGTGTCGTGGCGGTGCATCGCCAGTACGGCCTGGCCGTAGGTGATGCTGGAAACCAGCAGCAGGAAGGTCTCGGCCATCACGAACGGCAGCGAGAACAGGTCCTTGCCGGTTGGGCCGCCGGCGTAGGCGGTGCTGAGCACCGCGTACGAGGCGAACAGCGAACCGAACAGCACCAGATCGGACATGAGGTAGACCCACATGCCGAACACCTTCATGCCGCCCTGTTCGTGGCCGTGGTCGTGTTCGTGGTGGTCCTCGTGCGCCTGCGTGTCGCTGGCCAGCTCCGGGCGGGTCAACAGGTTCATGCGCGTACCTCCTTCAGCTTGGCAAGGCTGGCCGCTTCGGTGCGCGCCACCTCTTCGGAACTGACGTAGTAGTCCACGTCCTCGTCGTAGGACCGCACGATCAGGGTCACGATCATCGCGATGAAGCTGGCCGCGGCCATCCACCAGATGTGCCAGACCAGGGCGAAGCACAGCACCAGAATCCAGATGTTGAGGATCAGCGGCACGCCGGTGTTCTTCGGCATGTGGATCGGTGCGTACTTCTTCGGCGGCGGCGGCAGGCCACGCTTCTTCGCTTCGTGGAAGGCGTCCAGCTCATCGGCCTTGGGCACCACGGCGAAGTTGTAGAACGGCGGCGGCGACGGCGTGGCCCATTCCAGCGTGCGTGCGTTCCACGGGTCGCCGGTCAGGTCCAGGTTGCGCTTGCGGTCGCGCACGCTCACGTAGATCTGCACCAGCATCAGGATGATGCCCGCGAACACGAACAGTGCACCGATGAAGGCGGCGATCAGGTACGGCGTCCACGCCGGGTTGTCGTACTGGTTCATGCGGCGGGTCATGCCCATGAAGCCGAGCATGTACAGCGGCATGAAGGCCAGGTAGAAACCGATCACCCAGCAGGCGAACGACCACTTGCCCAGGCGCTCGTTGAGGGTGAAGCCGAACACCTTCGGGAACCAGTAGGCGAAGCCGGCCAGGTAGCCGAACAGCGCGCCGCCGATGATGGTGTTATGGAAGTGCGCGACCAGGAACAGGCTGTTGTGCAGCAGGAAGTCCGCGCCCGGGATGGCCAGCAGCACGCCGGTCATGCCGCCGATGGTGAAGGTGACCAGGAAGGCGATCGTCCACAGCATCGGCACGCTGAACTCCACGCGGCCGCCATACATGGTGAACAGCCAGGTGAAGATCTTCACGCCGGTGGGGATGGCGATGATCATCGTCATGATGCCGAAGAAGGCATTGACGCTGGCACCGGAGCCCATGGTGAAGAAGTGGTGCAGCCAGACGATGAACGACAGGATGCCGATTGCCAGCGTGGCGCCGACCATCGACTTGTAGCCGAACAGTTTCTTGCGCGCGAACGTGGCGGTCACTTCAGAGAAGATGCCGAACGCCGGCAGCACCAGGATGTACACCTCCGGGTGGCCCCAGGCCCACACCAGGTTCACGTACATCATCGGGTTGCCACCCAACGTGTTGGTGTAGAAGTTGAAGTCCAGGTAGCGGTCCAGGGTGAGCGCACCCAGGGCTACGGTCAGGATCGGGAAGGCGGCGATGATGATCACGCTGGTGACCAGCACGGTCCAGGTGAACACCGGCATCTTCATCAGGGTCATGCCCGGCGCACGCATGCGCAGGATGGTGATGAACAGGTTGACGCCAGTCAGCAACGTACCGATGCCGGACGCCTGCAACGCCCAGATGTAGTAATCGACACCCACTCCTGGACTGAACTCGATGCCCGACAGCGGCGGATAGGCGACCCAGCCGGTCATGGCGAATTCGCCAACACCCAGCGAGATCATCATCAGCGCAGCGCCGACCACGAAGATCCAGAAGCTGAAGGCGTTGAGGAACGGGAACGCCATGTCGCGCGCGCCGATCTGCAGCGGCACGATGATGTTCATCAGGCCGACCACGAACGGGGTGGCCACGAAGAAGATCATGATCACGCCGTGCGCGGTGAAGATCTGGTCGTAGTGCTCAGGTGGCAGGAAGCCATCACTGCCCGGGCCAGCCGCTGCCAGCTGCGCGCGCATCATCAGCGCATCGGCAAAGCCACGCACCAGCATGACCAGCGCCACCACCACGTACATGATGCCGATCTTCTTGTGGTCCACGGTGGTGAACCAGTCACGCCACAGCGGGCCCCACAGCTTGAAGTACGTCACCGCGCCAAGCAGCGCGAGGCCACCCAGCACCATGGCCGCCAATGTGACCACGACGATCGGCTCGTGCAGCGGCACGGCCTCCCACGTCAATTTACCCAACATGTTCGTTACTCCTGGGAAACCTGGGCACCGCCGGCAGCGCCCGCCGGGGTCGCAGCAGCGGTGTTCTCACCAACGCCGATGAACTGGTCGATGACCTTCTTGAACAGCAGTGGTTCAACACTGGAGAAGTGCTGTACCGGTGCGTTCTTCGACGGCGCGGCCAGCGCCTTGAACTGGTTGAAATCCAGCGCCTGCGGCGCACTGCGCACCTCGGCCACCCAGCGCTCGAAGTCTTCGTTGCTGCTGGCGGTGGCGATGAACTTCATGTTCGAGAAGCCATGCCCGCTGTAGTTGCCCGACATGCCGCGGAACTGGCCGGGCTCGTTGGCGATCAGGTGCAGCTGCGTGCGCATGCCGGCCATCGCATAGATCTGCCCACCCAGCTGCGGGATGAAAAAGGTATTCATCGTCGAGTTGGAGGTGATGTTGAACGCCAGCGGGCGGTTGGCCGGGAAGTTGAGCTGGTTGACCGTGGCGATGCCCAGGTCCGGGTACACGAACACCCACTTCCAGTCGGTGGCGATCACGTCCACGTGCAGCGGCTCACCGGCCACGTCCAGCGGCTTGTACGGGTCCAGCTCGTGGGTCGACTTCCACACGATCACCGCCAGCACCGCGATGATGATCAGCGGCACGCCCCAGACCACGATCTCCACCTTGGTGGAGTGTGACCAGTCAGGCATGTATTTCGCTTTGGTATTGCCGGCGCGGTAGCGCCAGGCGAACACGAAGGTCAGCACGATGGCTGGTATCACCACGATCAGCATCAGGCCGATGCAGATCAGGATCAGGTCGCGCTGGGCGAGCCCGACCATGCCCTTCGAATCCAGCAGCACCCAGTCACAGCCCGACAGGCCGACGCAGGCCAGGGCGACCAGCGCCAGGCGGATGCGGTTCCAGCAGATATTCATTGGAGGTCAACCCTGTTGAAGAAGCGCGCTTGACCGGCTCGCCTGCGCGCAGCGCCCGGGCGTGGAGCGGCTACACTGTGGGTACGAGGTCGCCTACAAGCAGGCGAACCACTCCAATCAAGCCCATACAAGATACAGCATTGTATGGACTTGTGCATCTGCACGTATGGAAAAAACTGACCGATGACGCCACCTGCCGCCGGCCGCCGCCTGAAACACCCCAATCGCACCTGGGTTCGCCCCTTCCGCGAAGGCGCCGGCCCGCTGTACCTGCAGATTGCCCAGCAGGTGCGCGAGGCGGTGGATGACGGCGTGCTGCGCCCGGGCGACCGGCTGCCGCCGCAGCGCGACCTGGCCCAGCAGGTCGGCGTGGACCTGACCACGGTCACCCGTGCCTTCGCCGAGCTGCGCCAGGCCGGCCTGCTCGACGCCCAGGGCGCCGGTGGCACCTTCATAGCGCTGTCGGCCGGCAACCGCAGCACCTCGGTCGACCTGAGCATGAACATCCCGCCGCTGCTGGGCAGCGCGCCGTTCGCGCAGGGCATGGAGACCGGCTTCCAGCACGTCGGCCAGCAGCTGGGCCAGGGCGAATTGATGAGCTACCACGTCGGCGCCGGCACCCGCGAGGACCGCGCCGCCGCAGTGCAGTGGCTGGCGCCGATGCTGGGCACGGTGGGTGCCGACCAGGTGGTGATCTGCCCCGGCGCGCAGACCGCGCTGTGCGCGCTGATCCTGGCCCGCACCCAGCCGGGCGAGCTGATCGCCGCCGAGCAGCTGACCTACCCGGGCCTGCTGGCTGCCGCGCGCGTGCTGCAGCGGGGCGTGGTGCCAGTGGCGATGGACGCCGAAGGCATGCTGCCTGAAGCGCTGGAAGAGGCCTGCCAGCTGCGTCGCCCGCGCCTGCTGTACCTGGTGCCGACCATCCAGAACCCGACGACGGCGACGATGTCGGCACAGCGCCGGCAGGCCCTGCTGACGATCGCGAAGCGCCACGATCTGACCGTGATCGAAGACGATCCCTACTGGTTGCTGGCCGGTGACGCCGCACCGCCGCTGGCCGCCCACCGCGATGCCGGCTGCCCGGTCTATTACATCTCCACCCTGTCCAAGTGCCTGGCCCCGGGCCTGCGCACCGCCTATCTGGTGGTGCCGGCCGGCGAGCCGATGGAGCCAGTGCTGGACGCCCTGCGCGCGATCGCGCTGATGCCGACCCAGTCGATGGTGGCAGTGGCCTCGCAGTGGATCCGCAGCGGCCAGGCCCAGGACATGGTGCAGCGCTTCCAGCAGGAGCTGCGCGAGCGCCAGTCCATTGCCGCGCGGTACCTGCCGGCCCGTGCCCAAGCGCATCCGGCCGGCCTGCATGTGTGGCTGCCGTTGCCGCCGCGGCTGGACCAGTACCGGCTGATCCAGGCCGCACAGGAGCAGGGGCTGGGCATCGCCAGCTCCGATGCCTTCAGCGTGGAAGAACCGCCACCGGGCAATGCGATCCGCCTGTCGCTGGGTGGCGCGGTTGACCAGGGCGCGCTGGCCGGGGCGCTGGCCAAGCTGAACGAGATCCTGTCTGAAGCCCCCGAGGCCCGGCACAACGCCATCGTCTGAGCGGGGCGCATGGCGCTTTATCCATACAAGGTGATATTTTGTATGCAATGTATGGATGAAGGGACGTGCATCGATGCGCGCCGAGAAACTGAAGTTCCACCTGGTGATGGCGGGGTGCGGTGGCTTTGTGGTGCTGATGCTGGCCGCGCTGGCCTGGGTCTGCCTGCAGCCACAGACCGTGGACGTACAGGCCGCCGAACGCCACGCCATCGAGCAATGCGTGCAGCGCAGCGAGGATCCGTCGCGTAGCGAGATCCAGCGCCGCGCCCAGGCCGATTCCTGCCGCGAGATGCGCAAGCAGTACCTGCACAAGTTCGGCCGGGAAGATTCCTGATGGGCGCAGCCGCGCCGCGTCGCCGCTGGCTGCTGCCGACGATGATCGGCCTCGCCTGCCTGTTCATGGCCGGCGTCGCGGCTGCGCTGTGGCAGTACTTCGGCTACAGCGCGCAGTCCACCTTCACCGAACAGGCCATCGTCTTCGACGATTCTCAGCTGCGCCTGCCGGCCGACCTGGCCGGTGATACCGGCCGCATCCGCGTGGTGCATTTCTGGGACCCGGCCTGCGGCGTGTGCAACCGCGAGACCGGTGCGCACCTGAGCTACCTGATCAGCATGTACCGCCGCGCCGGCATCGACTTCTATGCGATCCGCCGCCCGGGTACCCAGGGCGAGCTGCCCGAGCCGCTGCGCAACAAGGTGATCAACCTGCCGACCATCGACGGCATCGAACACATCCCGGCCAGCCCCGCAGTCGCGATCTGGGATCGCCAGGGCCACCTCGCCTACGCCGGCCCTTACAGCATCGGCATGGTCTGCAACTCGGCCAACAGCTTCGTCGAACCATTGCTGGACAGACTGGTACGCGGCGAGACCGTGCGCCCGAAAGGACTGCTTGCCGTGGGCTGCTACTGCCCGTGGCAGGCCAAGCGCTGAGGACGCGCAATGACATCACTGACACTGGCCGGCGTGGCCGCCGCAAACAACAACGGCGGTCACCTGTCCGAACCGACCGATGGTTATGGACAGGCTCCCGCCGTTGGAAGCAACGATACGCCCCGACATGCTCCGTACATGCCGCGACCGGATGTCGCAGCACGCGAATGGGTGCAGGACGTGCTCGCGCACAACGGGCCGATCTACCTGCGCATCGTCAATTCGCTGGAACGCACAGTGCGCCGCGGTGGTCTCGCACCGGGCCAGCGCCTGCCTTCGCAGCGCGCGTTGGCGCAGCAGCTCGGCATCGACCTGACCACGGTGACGCGGGCCTTTGATGAAGCGCGCAAGCGCGGCCTGATCGAGGCGCGCGGTCCGCAGGGCAGTTTCATCGCACCACCCAAGGCCGGTTTCGACCAGGTGGTGGACCTGAGCATGAACGTGCCGCCGGTGCCCGACGCCGATGCGCTGGCCGAAACGCTGCGGCGTGGCGCGGCCGCCGTACTCGCACGCAGCAACGCGCCGAACCTGATGACCTATCACCTGGGCGGCGGCAATCCGACCGATCGCCACGCGGCGGCGCGCTGGTTGCAGCCGATGTTGGGCGCGGTGGACGATGCCTGCCTGCTGCTGACCGAGGGTGCACAGGTGGCGCTGGCGTCGATCCTGGTCAGCCAGGGACGCGACGACGACGCGATCCTGTGCGATGCGCTGGTCTATCCGGGCCTGCTGCAGGCGGCCGCCGCACTCGGTCGGCGCTTGCTGCCGGTGGACAGCGACGAGCACGGTATGTGCCCCGAGGCTCTGGTGCGGTTGGCACGCGAAAGCGGTGCGCGCCTGGTCTATCTCAATCCCACCTGCCAGAACCCGACCGCACTGACCCTGCCGCTGCAGCGGCGCGAAGCGCTGGCGCGTGTGCTGGAAAGCGAAGGCCTGCTGGCGATCGAAGATGATCCGTACTGGCACCTCTCCGAGGTTGCACCGACACCGCTGGCGGCGCTGGCGCCGCGTCATGTGTTCTACGTGGCGACGCTGTCGAAGGTGATCAGCCCCGGCCTGCGCACCGCCTTCGTGCGTTGCCCGAGCGCCGCGCATGCCGAGGCGATGACGGCCGCACTGCGAGCGACGCGGTTGATGGGCCATCCGCTGGTCTCGGCGTTGGCCAGCCAGCTGCTGCTGGATGGTTCGGCGCAGTCACTGCTGGCGCAGGTGCGCACCGAGGCGCGCGAACGCGTGCGCCTGGCGCGATATCTGCTTGCGCCTTCGCTGCTGCAGCGCGCGGAAGGGCTGCATGCCTGGTGCCGGATACCGGCACCGTGGACCGATGCCACCCTGGTGCGTACCGCACAGCTGCAGGGGCTGGCGATCGCGCCGTCATCGGCGTTCTGTCCGCCGGGGGTATTGCATCAGAGCGGTGTGCGGCTGTCGCTGGGACTGGCTGCGGACCGCCGGCAGCTGGAAAGTGCGCTGCGGAGGATCGACCGGTTGTTGTTGTCGGATGCGTTGCCGGCGATCGAGCGGTAGGCGCAAGGAAGTGCCAACCAAGGTTGGCACCTACCAGAGCCGTAGATCCACGCCATGCGTGGATGCGCGGCGCCCGGGATGGGGTAGCGCCGGGCTATGCCCGGCGGGGGATTCGCCGGCGCGGACGGAATGTGCCAACCAAGGTTGGCACCTACCAGAGCAGGGTCAGGCCAGAGCGGAGAGGGCCTGCACGAGCGCATCCATCTGCTCCGGACGGGTGAACACCGACGGTGTCACCCGCACGCACGCGCCGGACTCCAACCCGTCGCGATGGGTGGTGAACACGCGATGCTCATCCAGCAGGCGCTTCTGCAACGCGATGTTGTCGGCCACGCTGGTGCGCCCCCGCAGGCGGAAGCTGGCCAATGCACTGGCCAACGCCGGATCCGGTGACGACAGAACCTCGATATGCGCCATCTGCCGCGCCGCCACCGTCCAACGCTCACGCAGGTAGCGCAGCCGCGCCTGCTTGTTCGCTGCGCCGATGCGCTGATGCAGCGCGATGGCCTCCGGCAGCGCCAGATAGGCCGCGAAGTTGACCGTGCCGGTGTGCACGCGACTGCCCACGCGGCCGTCGTCGGTCTCCCCCATGTACGAATCCAGGTCGGCCACGCGTCCTTTGCGCACGTACATCGCGCCCACGCCCACCGGTGCGCCGATCCACTTGTGCAGGTTGATGCCAACGAAATCGGCCTTCAGGTCCGGCACCGCGTAGTCGATCTGGCCAAAGCCATGTGCAGCATCGACAATCACATCGATGCCGCGCGCCCGCGCACGCTCGGCGAGCTCGGCCACCGGCAGCACCAGCCCATGGCGGTGGCTGACCTGGGTCAGCAGTACCAGTTTCAGGCGCGGCAGGCGCGCGAACGCCTCATCGTAGGCCTGCAGGATCTGCTCATGGGTGGGCACCACCGGCAGTGCGATGCGCTCGACCTGCACGCCACGACGCTGCTGCAGCCAGCGCATCGCGTTGATCATGCTGTCGTAGTCGACGTCGGCGTACAGCACCTGGTCGCCTGCAGCCAGCCGGTTGTAGCCGCCGATCAGCGCGAGCATCGCTTCGGTGGCGCCACGGGTCAGCGCGATCTCGTCGGCGCCGACGCCAAGCATGTCGGCCACCTGCCGATGCACGGCCATGTACTGCGCCGGGAACGCGTGGCGACCGTACCAGGCATTGCCCCGGTTCACTTCGGCGGTATGCCGCTGGTAGCTGGCCAGGGTCTGCTTGCCCATCGCGCCCCAGTAGCCGTTCTCCAGGTGGTTCACTTCATCGGTGATGTCGAAGTGGCTGGCCGCAGCGGCCCAGTAGCCTTCATCGCGGGCCAGCACGTCCGGCGCCACGGTCGTTGCGGGAATCTGCATGGGCGCAGCGTAGCGCGCGGCGGCCGTGGCGGGCAGTGAAGACAGTGCGGCTGCGGCCGGCAGCAGGGTACCGGCTCGCAGCAGGTTACGGCGGCGGCTGTCCATCAGAAGCTCATCCGGTACTGCGCGTACAGGTTGGCACCGTCGGTGTCATACGGCGCGTTGCGCGAGTAGACCAGGCCACGGCTGGCCTGGAACGTGGCCTCATCCGGGTAGCGATCGAACACATTGTCGGCGCCCACGCGCAGGCTGTGGTGCTCGTTGATGCGATAGCCCACGGCCAGGTCGAGGAAGCTCATCGCACCGAAGCGCTGGTAGATGTCGCCGACCGCGTTGCCGCTGGAGTCGGTCCAGGCACCGTAGTAGCGCATGCGCGCCATCAGCGACCAGGCGCCGATGTCCCAGCTGCCGGTCAGGCTGCCCTTGTGCTCGGGCAGGCGGTCCTCGAACAGCACGCGCTGGGTTTCGTTGGTGGCCACCGAGGTGCTGCCGTTGTCCACGCGGGTGCGGTTGTAGTTGTAGGCCAGGGTCAGCGTCATGCGGCCGGCGCCGAGATCGCGCAGGTAGTTGCCGACCACGTCCACGCCGGTGGTGGTGGTATCGAAGTCGTTGGTGAAGTAGTTCACCGAGGTGTAGCCCAGCGGGTTGGGCGTACCGGCCGGAATGGCGAAGCTGGCCGACTGGCTGAAGCGGTCGGTGAGCTTGATCTGGTAGACGTCCACCGAGCCGGACAGGCCGAGGTCGGTGCGCCAGGTCAGGCCCAGCGAGGCGGTGCGCGATTCTTCGGGCTTCAACGGCTTGGCCCCAAGCAGCTGCGCCAGCGGATCGTTCGGCGACAGGCGGCCACTGGTGAAGATCTGCAGCGTGCGCGTGTCCAGGCCCTGGCTGGTGCTGGTGGTGTTGAGCTGCGCCGGCGTCGGTGCGCGGAAGCCGGTCGACACGGTGCCGCGCAGGGCCACGTCCGGGGTGATCGCAAAGCGCGCCGACAGCTTGCCATCCAGCGTGCTGCCGAAGCTGGAGAAGTCCTCGTAGCGGCTGGCCGCGCCGATGCTCCAGCGCTCGCCCAGCGGCACTTCCATGTCCACGTAGGCGGCCTTGCTGCGCTGGCTCCACTGCCCGGCCTGACTGGCCGAGAAGCCGGGCGCCCCATTGGAATTGGCCTCCAGGCCCGCGGCCGCGCCCGGGCCCACCGCGTACGAGGCCGGATCACCGGCGCGCACCTGGTAGGTTTCCTGGCGGAACTCGCCACCGAAGGCGACGTTGATCGGCTTGGACAGCGCGCCCACATCCCACTCGTAGTTGAAGTCGGCGTTGGCGTTCTTCTCGGTCTGGGTCAGGCGGCCGAGGTCGAACGCGGTCGGGCTGGCGGGACCCAGCGAGGCGTTGATCGAATTCTTCAAGCTGTAGTCGATGGCGTTGCGGCCATACGAGGCGCTGACATCCCAGCGCAGCTTGGGCGCGATCTCGCCGCGCAGGCCGCCGACCAGCTGCAGGTCATTCTGGACGTTGCCGTACTGCGGGCTGAAGCCGACCGGATAGATCGAGCGCAGGTTCCAGCCGGGGAAAATGGTGGTGGTGCGGTAGGCACCGGTGGTGGTATCCGGGTTTCGCCAGTTGAAATCGCTGACGCCGTCGCTGTGGCTGTACAGGCCGAACGCATACAGCTCCAGTGTGTCGCTGGCGTTGGCCTTCACGTTGAAGCCGACGCGGCGGCTTTCCAGCTCCGGCTGGCCCCAGCGCTGTACCGGGTTGGGCACGTCCAGGTCCGGATGCGCGGCCTGGAAGGCAATGGCATCGGGGCGTTGGCGGGTGCGCGAGGTGGCGTCGGAGTTGGACGATTCGGCGAACAGCACCAGGCTGCCGTAGTCACCCAGCGACCAGCCGGTGCGTGCACTGAAGTCGCGCGAGGCGCCATCGCCCTGTGCGTACTGCGAGTAGCCGGCAGTAATCTCGGTACCGGGGCCATCTTCGAGAATGATGTTGATGACGCCGGCGATGGCGTCCGAGCCGTACTGCGCCGACGCACCATCGCGCAGCACTTCGATGCGCTTGATCGCACTGGTCGGAATCTGTGCCAGGTCGGCCGCCTGCGCGCCACGGTTGCCGAGCAGCGCGCTGCGATGGAAGCGACGACCGTTGACCAGCACCAGGGTCTGGTCCGGCGACAGGCCGCGCAGCGTGGCCGGGCGCACGAACACCTGGCCATCCGCCATCGGCAAGCGCTGCACCACGAACGACGGCACCAGCTGCGCCAGCACGTCCTTCAGATCGGTCGACTCGACGGACTTGATGTCTTCCTTGGTGAACACGTCCACCGGCGCCAGCGTTTCGAACTGGGTGCGGTTGGAGGCGCGGGTGCCGGTGACCAGCATCGCGTCGAGCTGGGTGGGCGCCGCACGGCTGCTGCCCGCGGCATCAACCGCATCGGCCTCCGCTGCGATCGCGCCTCCTGCGCTGGCCATGGAAAGGGCAAGGAGGATGGAACGCGAAAGCTTCGAACGATGCACGGCAGGGCTCCGGGAGGACGCGACAGGGCCAGCACCTGTGCGGACGCAACAGGCCTGGACAAGGCGCGCAGTCTCGGCGCGATGTGTGAAGGAGCCATGACGTCAGTACGACAGCTTGATGCCGCACGGGCGCACGCGCAGGCAGTGGACGCAGCGCTGCGGCTCTTTGGCCTGTCCCTGCGCTAGTGGCCGCCGGGCATGGGTCGGCGCTACAGTGGGTGCGTCCGCGGAGGATCGATCATGCGCCTGCTGCACCTCACCCTGCCGGTATCCGACGTCGCCACCGTCGCCGCGTATTTCCACGATGTACTGCAGCAGCGCGTGGTCGGCAATCATGTGCACATCGGCTGGAGCACGATCGAACTGCAGCCGGCGGGTGACCACCCTGTCGGTGGCGTGCACCTGGCCTTCAACGTACCGGACAACCGCTTCAGCGAGGCGATGACCTGGTTGCGTGAGCGCACGCCGCTGCAACGCAATCCGGCGGGACTGGACTACTTCGCGCTGGAGAGCAGCTGGCAGTCGCAGTCGGTTTACTTCACCGGCCCTGACGGCCTGATCCTGGAACTGATCGGCCGACGCCGTTTGCCGGCCAGCGCGCGCGAAGGCGCGTTCCATGGCAGCGAGCTGACCTGCGTGAGCGAAGTCGGCCTGCCCAGCCACGATGTCGATGCCGTGCGGGCACAATCACAACAGCGTTTCGGTCTGGAACCGATCAGTACGGCCTCGCCGCAGTTCGCGCCGATGGGCGACGACGAGGGCCTGCTGATCGTGGTCGCTGCCGATCGCCGCTGGTTCCCCGAGCAGAAAGACCTGCCCAATGCGCAGGGCCTGCAGCTGCGGGTGGGGGATGTCGCCGGCATCGGCGAACTCTGCGACGACGCACTGGGCTGGCGCGTCGCTTCGACCTGAGGCGACGCGCCAAGCGTGACGCGCTACTGCATGCGCGTGCCCTGCCCCGCCTCGATCTGCGCATGCAGCACCTGCAGCTGCGCGGCGGTCTGGTTGAACACCTGCAGATCCGCGTCCACCAAGACCTGCCAATCCGGTGCGTGGCCCAGCAGCTGTGCCACCTGTTCCTGCGGCGCGCGGTCGAAGCCCTCGCCCAGCACGCCGAGATAGCGCTGGCGGAACCCTTCCGGATCGCGCTGGTCCTGCACATAGAGCTGCACGGCCAGCAGACCCGCATACAGATAGTTCACCAGATAGTTCGGGTCTTCATACATCAGGCGCTTGGCGATCCAGCTGTTGCGCAGCTGCGGATAGCGCTCCGGTTGCTGGCCGAAGCGCGCCAGCACCTGGCCGGTCAGCGCATCCAGATCATCGGCGGTACCCAATGTGCCTGCGGCAACGCCGCGATAGATCGACTGCTCCAGCTGCGCTTCCTCGGAAGAGGTGAACAGCTGCAGCACCATGTCGTCCAGCAGTGACTTCAGATAATAAGCTTTGGCACGCGGATCCTGTGCCTGCTGGTAAAGCTGGTCGCGGAAGCGCAGCTCGTTGTAGATCGCGAACGCCTCGGTCAGCCACTGGCTGCCATTGCGCTGCAGCGGCGACGCATGACCGCGCTGCATCCATTCACCATGCACGGCATGACCGGCTTCATGTGCGATCTCGACATCGCTTTCCAGATCACCGCTACGCACGCCAACGAACAACATCGCCGGCACACCGGGAGCGCTCACCGAGAACGCGTCCTGGCTGCGGTCACCGCGTTCGGTGGCCAGATCCATACGCTGGTTGGCCGGATCGAGCAGCGCGCGCAGTTCGGCGACGTACGCAGGCCCCAGATGCTGCATGGCATCGGCGGCGTTGTCGCGCAGCTGCGCCAGCGTAAGCACCGGTGGCGTATAGCCGGCATCGGGCAGCGTGGTGTCCCAGATCTGCGGCGCGTCGATGCCGGATCGCGCAGCGTGGTGCAGCAGCATGTCCTGATAGGCGCGGCGGTCGCCGGCGTGATGTTCGATCGCTACCAGCGTTGCATCCACTGCGGCGGTGTCCAGGCCCATGCGCTGGTAGCCACGTGCCGGCGCCGAACCATCGCCCTGCAGGCGTGCGGCGGCGTCGTTCACCTGCACCAGCCCCAACAGCACCGAGGCCATCGGCTCGCGGCGCGACTGCAGCCCCTGCCAGTAGCCCTTCCAGCCCGCCTCGCGCAATGCGCGATCCGGTTGCAGCGACAGTGCCCGCTTGTCGCGCCCAGCATCCCAGTGCCGACCATCACGCTCGATCTGCGGGTACTCGGCACTGCGCAGGATCTGCCCACGCAGGCGCGCGAAACTGTCCAACGCCGGATCGGCCAGCGCATCCACCGCCTCGTCCAGCGCGGCATTGGCCGGAGCGGCAGCCTCCTTCAGCCCACGCGCGCGCAGGAAAGCGTAGGGCGCGGCCCACGCCGCGTCCGCAGGCGCCGCGCGCAGGGCGGCGCGACCAGTGCGGGCGATGCGGCTACACAGCCCCATTGCCTGCTCCATCGCCTGTGCCGGACGATGATCACGTGCGTTGCGGGCGGACTGCAGATGCAGGTAGGCGAGATGACGCAGGCACTGCGCTTCCAATACCTCGGCCTGCTGGAAGCGTTCCACCGGCGCGAGGGTGGAAGCGTGCTGCAGGGCCTCGACGCGCTTGCCCAGCGCATCACGCGCGGTCTGTTCAGCCGCGGCGTTGGCGAAGTAGACGCGATCGTCGGCATGCACCGACTGTGCCTGGGTGCCGCTGAAGGGGGCCATCGCCAATACAGCGGCGATGACGGTGGTGGTGGCGTGCTTCCTGAAAGCCTGCATCGGCGTCTCCCTGCCTGGACCAGGCCTCGAGCCTAGCAGCCGCTGCCCCGCCGTGCCTGTGCCGGATCAGGCCTCAGATCGACTCATCCTCACGCTTGACCAGCAGCCAGCAGGGCGACTGCGCGAAGGTATAGGTCTGCTGGTCGCTGCTGTCCGGCGTGCGGATCTGCACCTGGCGTTGCCCGTCAGCCAGCGCGCTGACCTGCATTTCGCGGCCCTGCCCGGCCAAGGCGGCGGGATCGGGCATCACCGGCCACTCGACATCGGCCCGCGCCAACCGGCTTTCCACCTTGCGCGGTTCCGGCTCGGCCTCGGCATCGATGTAGCTGTCCAGCAGCGGATCGGCGGTGGCCTTTTCCTGCAGGGTGATCTCGTTGCCGAAGTGCTTCAGGAACACATCGAAGTCCGGGTACGGGCATTCACTGCTGGCAGGCACCGGTGCAGGCTGGACCGCTGCCGCCGTGGACGACGGCGCGGGGTCGGCGGGTGCGGTTTCCGTGGGCGTCGACTGCGGCGCAGGTCTGCAGGCGACCAACGCTACGCCAACGGCGAGCATCAGCAGTGCCTGGAAGCGATATCGACGCATGGGCTTATCCTGAATCCGGTCCGGTCCGGTCGCTCCATGCTACCGCGCACCCTACAATTCCGGCATTCCGCCTGTCCGAGACACCCCATGCGTCGCCTCCTGCTCATGATCGGCCTCCTGCTACCCGTCCTGTGGCCAGCGGTGGCGATGGCCGTCGATGTCCACGAGGGCGACCTGCTGTTCGTCACCGCCGGCCGCAGCGGCCTCAGCGCCGCCATCGACGATGCCACCGGCAAGCAGGGCGCGCCCAGCTTCGATCATGTCGCGCTGGTCGCTTCCGCGCCGAAGGGCTGGGAGGTATTGCATGCCGACGAGAAGGGATCCCGGCGGCAATCGCTGTCCGAGTTCCGCCAGGACGCGAGAGCAAAGCAGCGGCAGATCGTGGTCTATCGCCTGCGCGCACCGCAGCAGGCGGCAATCAAGGATGCAATCGCCACCGCGCGCACGATGCTCGGCAAGCCGTATAACACGTCGTATGTGTTGAACGAGGACAGCTACTACTGCTCGGACTTCATCGAACGTGCGTTCCGTGCGCACCACGTGTTTGCGCTGCAGCCGATGAACTTCCGCAACCCGCAGACCGGGGAGATTTCCCAGCACTGGATTGACCTGTATCGCGGCATGGGCATGGAGGTGCCGCAGGATCAGCCCGGCAGCAATCCGAACGACATGTCGGCGGCGCCGGTGTTGCAGCGCATTGGCGTGCTCGAATAAGCGAAGCCCCGCGCAAGGCGGGGCTTCACCGGTCACTCCGCATGCGCGGCGCGGTCATTCTTCTTCGTCGTTGCCGCCCTGCTGCTGGTTCTGATTGCGCTTCTGCTGTTCCTGCTGCTGTTGCTGCTGCTGGTCACGGCCACGACCCTGCTGCTGATCCTGCTGGTTCTGCTGGCCGTGTTGTTTCTGGTTCGGGTTCTGGTTCTGCTGTGCCATGTCCGATCTCCAAAGCCACTCGCGGAATGCGGTGGACGTGGCCATCGTCTGCAGCAAATGGTTAATCACGCGTGGGGGGGCGGCTACATCTGTGTGTACGCCCGTGAATGAACACGCAGAAGCCCTTGTGGCACAAGCGGCTGAAGGATTCATGCGGGTTCGGCATGTGTTCATGCCATCGTCAACGGTGCACGCATTCATGGCGTTCGCAGCCGGAAACACGCGCTGAACGAGGTTGGCTTTCCAACGCACGCAGGGAAGCCAACCCTCCATTCAGGGCATCACCGGCGGCACATACGCCAGGGTCATGCCCAGCAGCCACAGCAGGCCCAGCACCAGCGGAATGTGCACCAGCAACTGGATGAAGGTGAAGCCGACGATGTCGCGTGCCTTCAGGCCCAGCACGCCCAGCAATGGCAGCATCCAGAACGGGTTGATCAGGTTCGGCAGCGCTTCGGCCGCGTTGTAGACCTGCACCGCCCAGCCCAGGTGTGCCTTCAGTTCGTTGGCAGCCTGCATCACGTACGGCGCTTCGATGATCCACTTGCCGCCACCGGAGGGCACGAAGAAGCCCAGCACCGCCGAGTAGACGCCCATCACCAGCGCGAACGTATCGGTGCTGGCTACGTGCACGAACAGGCTCGACAGCCGGTGTGCCAGCGTCTGTCCATCGCCGCCGGCAGCGTGGGTGAGAATCATCGCGATACCCCCGTACAGCGGGAACTGGATCAGCACACCGGTGGTGCTCGGTACCGCCTTGGCGACCGCGTTGAGGAAGCTGCGCGGCCGCCAGTGCAGCAGCAGGCCCAGCGAAATGAACAGGAAGTTGTAGGTGTTGAGGTTGGCGATGGCCGTGACCAGCGGCTTGTTGGCGAACTCATTGAACAGCCAGCCGAACGCCAGCAGTGAGAGCAGCACGGTCAGCAGCGGGCTGTACTCCAGCCATTCGCCCGGGCGCGTGCGGCGCTGCAGTGGTTCCGGCTCGGCCTGCGCAGCGCCGGGGAAGTCTTCAGCGGTACGGGCGCTGCCGGCGGCCGGTGCGGTCAGCCAGGCGATCAGCAGCGAGACCAGGATCAACGCCGCGGTCAGTGCGATCGACTGCCACAGGAAAATGGTTTCGGTGAACGGCAGGACGCCGGTGATCTCGACCAGTCCCGGCGGCATGCTGGCCGGGTTGGCCTGCAGCTGCGCGGCCGACGAGCTCAATCCCATCGCCCACACCGCACCCAGACCGAGATAAGCCGAAGCACCGGCGGCGCGGTAGTCCATGCGCAGCTCGGTACGGCGGGCCAGCGCGCGCACCAGCAGGCCGCCGAACACCAGCGAGAAGCCCCAGCTGAGCAGCGAGGCGAGCATGCTGACCAGGCCCACGTACACCACCGCACCACGGCCGGTGCGCGGCACACGGGCGAGGAAATCGATGAAGCGTGCGACCACCGGCGCGGTGGCCACGGCGTAGCCACCGATGACCACGAAGGCCATCTGCATGGTGAAGGGAATCAGGCTCCAGAAGCCGTCGCCGAAGGCACTGGCGGTGGCCTGCGGGGTGGAGCCGAAGCTCATCGCCGCCAGCGCGACAATGACCACGCCCAGCACCGCGAACACGTACGCATCGGGGAACCACTTTTCCGCCCAGGCGGCCGAGCGCAGCGCAGCGCGCGCCATCCAGCCGTCCTGTACTGCTGCCGTCGAGGCCATCGCCTACCCTCCCAGGTTCGATGGACCGATTCTGGGCGGTGGGGTGCGGGCTGTCAGCCACCTATTGGTCGTAGGTGGCCGGTGGCGGTAGTGCCGGCCGCTGGCCGGCAACCTCGGGGTCACACACGGATGCAGCCGGCCAGCGGCCGGCTCTACCTCACCTTGGGCTCAACGCAGCGCCAGATCCACGGCAATGCCGGCAAACAGCGCGGCGCCCACCCAGTTGTTGTGCAGGAACGCCTTGAAGCACGGGCCGCGCTCGCGGTTGCGGCAGATCCAGAACTCGTACACCACCAGCGCAGTGGCCACCGCCACGCCCACCAGGTAATAGCCACCCAGCCCACCACGCACGCCGACCAGCGCCATGGTGGCCAGGAACAACGCGTACAGCACGCCCTGGATGACCAGATCGAGGTCACCGAACAGGATCGCGGTGGAGTGAGAGCCCATCTTCAGGTCGTCCTCGCGGTCGACCATGGCGTACCAGGTGTCGTAGGCGGTGGCCCACAGGATGTTGGCGGCATACAGCAGCCAGCCCAGCAACGGCACGCGGCCTTGCACGGCGGCGAAGGCCATCGGGATGCCCCAGCCGAACGCCATGCCCAGATAGACCTGCGGCAGGTGGGTATGGCGCTTGAGATAGGGGTAGCTGGCGGCCAGGAACACGCCGGGCACGCTCAGCGCCACGGTGAGCCAGTTGAGCGTGAGCACCAGCGCGAAGGCCACCAGCATCAGCACCACGAAGACCCACAGCGCCTCGTGCCCGGAGACCGCGCCGGTGGCCAGCGGACGCGATTTGGTGCGCTCCACGTGCGGATCCAGCCAGCGGTCGGCGTAATCGTTGATCACGCAGCCGGCCGAGCGGGTCAGCCACACCCCGGCAGTGAACACGAACAACGTCCACAGCGGCGGCAGGCCATCGGCAGCCAGCCACAACGCCCACCAGGTGGGCCAGAGCAGCAGCAGGCTCCCGATCGGGCGGTCGCCACGGACCAGCTTCCAGTACTGGCCCAATCGCTGCGGCCACGTCAGCGCGCGCGCTGCGGGCAGTTGTTCGACACCATGCTTGCTCATGCGGCAAAGGGTAGCAGCGCGGCTCGGCCGTGGTCATGTGGGCGCGGGGTGGGCGCTGTGCGGGCGGCAATCCTGGCAATGCCCTGCCATCCATGATGGCCGGCTGTCATGGGGTGCGGCTGGCCGCAGCGATCAAGGTTGCGAGCGGCCAGGGCCGGGCGCTGGTGCGGGTGGGCTGCGGCAGGTGATACGGCCTGCCACGCAGGCTCGGCAGTGACCGCGCTCAGGCGCGTGCCCAAGCTGACGGTCAGGTGGGACGTTGAGCAGGCTGCCTCTGCGACGGCCGCTTGAGATGGCCACACCGCTGCACGTCTGGACCCTGTGCGCTTGAACCTGGGCGTCCGGTGCCGCCCGGCGACTGCCCGGGCCGAGAGGCCGGTGTCATCACATCTGGAGTGACGTAGTGGCTGGCCAGGTCGCGTGTCGCCCAGCCCCATCACGCGCACGCCGGCTGTTCTGGCATAATGCGCGGCCAGGCGCTCGTAGCTCAGCCGGATAGAGTAGTGGCTTCCGAAGCCATTGGTCGGGGGTTCGAATCCCTCCGGGCGCACCAGTTCAGTTCCAGAGCTTGTGCTGGGATTTAAAAAACCCTCGAGAGATCGGGGGTTTTTTGTTGCCTGTACAGCGAACGGTCCACCCGGAGCCATTGGCATCCAGGCTGATCGGGCATAGATGGGCGCACCTGCCCTCAACGCAGAAGATGGATGCCCCATGCAGTCAAGCGGCTTCATGGAACGCTGCAACGGCAGCGACCAACGCGGCGTCCTGGATATGCGTGGCTTCCGCAGTTTGAGCGACGCGAGCAAACAGACCGCTGCCGCTTGGCTGGTTGCACACAGCCGATAACGACTGCATGGACGCGGCGGGCAAACACCCGCCGGGTTCTGCGATCAACATCATCAGCATGCCTGTCCATTCTCAACTGCGGGAGTGGCATCGCCGGGCGCCAGGGTCTAATGGATGTGCCATTCCTGGAGCAGTACACGCGCCCGCCGCTCGATGAAGCGGTTCGCGTTGGCCTGCGCCTGCTCGGACTCCTGCTTGGCCTCCGCTTCCCCGATGACACCCTCATGCGCTTCGTCAAACTGAGCCATCGCCCACGTGATCGCCGCATCCTGCGCCGCTTTTCCTTCCACATCGTGCATGGAGATGTAGGCCTTCAGTGGCGGCCACATTTCCACACGCCCGGTGAGTTCATTCCTGCTGCGCAGCAGCGTCTCCCTGGACAGCCCCAGGTCGGAATTCCTCAGTGCTTCCAGCAGCAGGCCCAGTGCGGTCTGGTGGTCCTGCGTGTGCATGAGCTTGTGCTTGAGCATCTCGGCAAACGCGGTTTTGGCGTCTCCTCGCACGGCGGGCCCGCGCCCACCCACTTGCGTCATGCCATCCAGGTTGAGCGTCTTGATGGTGTGGTCGCTCAAGAATTGGCCGAAGCTGCTGCGGAATTCGGGTGACCGAATGGCCTCGGCTACCACCTGGTCCAGCAGGGGCATGTCGGCCGATGTGATGGATGCGCCGAAGATCCTGGCATTTTGCATCAGGCCTTGCGTCCATTTCTCAAAACGCTCGCCCAGGTCGGCATCGACACTGCGCAACACGCGCGTGAACTCGGGGACGCGGTTCCACGACGACCCGGCCTGTTGCGCCGCCGGCACGGGCGCGCGTCGTCTCCGCTCGGCCAGCCGCTGTGCCGCGCGCTGTGCCTGGCGCTGCGCGCGCTCCGGGTCGCGGATCTGCAGCAATCGGTCTGCCAGATGATCCGGCACCTTGATATCGCATTGAGCGGGCAGTCGTGCCAGCGACTGTGGAAGAGTCTGCAGGCCCGTGTCGCGCAGGTCCAGCAGTTGCAGCTGGGCCAGATCCCCCACGCTGTCCGGCAGCTGCTGCAGCGCAGCGCAACTTCTCAGCGACAGTTCCGTCAAGCCGCGCAGTTGCCCGATGTCCTCAGGCAAGTGCGCCAGCCGGCGGTTGGATGACAGGTCGAGTTTTTCCAGCAGATGCAGCTGCGTGAGGCTGCCTGGCAGCTGCTCCAGCTTGGAATTCGATGCCACCTCCAGTGACCTGAGCCCCTGCATGAGGCCGATGTTTTCAGGCAACTGGCGAAAATGCGACGAGTGCGACACGCGCAACTCGCTCAACCGGCTCAGTTCGACGATGCTGTCCGGCAGGCGCGCATAGTGCCCGCGGCCTAGCGCGAGGCCGCGCAGACCCTGCATGCGCCCAAGGTCTGCGGGTAATTCGTCTAACGGGACCATCGCCAATTGAAGGGTTCTGAGATTGGACAGGCGCGTCAACGAGGGCGGCAGCGTCTTCAGGTCCGGCGCGCCAGTGATCTGCAAATGGCGGAGCTGGCGCAGCTGCCCCAGGCTGTCTGGCAGCGACTGAAGCCCGGTATGGAGCAGCGTCAATTTCTGTAGCGCGTCGAGCCGGCCGATCGCGTCAGGTAGCGTCGTGGCAGGCAGGCAATCGACGACAAGTTCGGTGCTGCGGCGGCTCGCTGCACGGCGGATGGCGTCTGCGGCGTTTTGCAGTACTTCCCGCGACATATCTCTCGACCCGTCGTGCAGGTTGTAGCCCGTTCGAACCCGCTCTGCCATCGGTAGGCTTTGCGCAAGCCAATCATCGATGTCGTGCTCGATGCTGCGCGGTGGCGCAGAAGAGGCACCCGCAAGTGCAGCCGGCTGGCCCGACGGACGCAGAGGTGAACGGAAAGGGCTCCCGTGCACTGGGTTTCCAGGCGTCGACGTGCCGGCCGCTGACGTGCTTTCGCGCCGTCGCGGCCGCGCGAGCAGGGGGCTCAACAAGCCCTCTGCGTTCGAAGGTTGCCGTGAAGGACTGTCTTGCGCGGGCGCTTGATCGGCGTTGTCCGTTCGCGGGCGAGAGCGGAGTAGGCGATTGACATTGAACATGGAGATACACCCTGCTTGGTCGGCTGGCTGCGGCGTTCAAGCGTGCAGGCTACTGCGATGCGACTGCCATCGCCGCATCAACGCGAAGAGGCTGCATCGCCTGGCGAATCGGTTTTTGTAGAAGCGCGCCGGTGCTGCATCCCTGCTCACCGACAGCGGTGATTGTTCGGCATTCGATGTCATCGGCTGTCGGCGCGATGCACACGATGGCAACCGGCGATCGATCTGGTGACGCGCCGCATCGTTTGCGACGCAGTCTCCACGTGTATCGCCGGTCTTCATTGCCAGGATGTCGATGCTCGCGGGAGAGCTTCCGGTATCCCGCCACCTGTTCGCCAAGGCGCATGGCGCAGCGGCGCCGGAACGTGCCTCCAGGCACCTGGAGGCACGTTCATACGAAGGTCGCCGAGCGATACCGCAACGCATCAGCGCGATGCTGCCGCACGTCGTGGCCCATCGACCGGCGTTGCCTCAACGCCTGCCTTCGAGCACCAACGCCGGCGGCAAGACGCCGAAACGAAACCTCGCTGTGGCATGCGCATTATCTGCGACGGATCCGGATATTGCGCAGATTCTGCCGCAGGTCTCCCTCGAAGTTGTCGGCGATGCCTTTGGGGATAATCTGCTTACCCACCGGGACACCGCCGGCGTTTTCCAGCTTCTGGTGGATCTGTCCGTCCTTCTGCTTGTCCAGTTGATATTCTTCGTAGTGCAAGCCCGCCAGGACGGGCGTCTTGAGAATTTCAACCGATTTACTGATGGCGGTGCCGCCCACGTAGCCTTTTGCGAACTCAGCGGCGCTCGGCCGTTCGGCGGCGGTTTTACCGCCACCTTTGGCGACGCCCTTTGCCGTTCCCTTTGCAGTTCCCTTGGCCGCGCCCTCGGCTGCTCCCTTGGCCGCGGCTTCGGCCACTCCCTTGGCCACGCCCTTGGCCCCGATTCTGGCCGTGGGGCCGCCGACCGCTCCAACCACCGCCCCGGCCATATTGATGCCGGCCAGCTTCAAGGCCAGCGACATGTCGCCACCTTGAATCGCGGTGTCGACCACCTGCGCCGCCTGCGCCTCGCTCTCCAATGCAATCGACGCCGCATCGGCAATTTCGCCGATGATGGGGATCCCGTTCAATGCGCTGAGCCCCACGGACATCCAGTCCAGCATCTTGCTGTCCCACTTGAGGAACTCGTGCAGGCCCTGTTGGAACGTGCCGACATCCTTTTTGGGCTTCTTAATCGCCGGCGGATCGTCCTTGCCCACCAGCATGTCCGCGACAGCCTTTTGCTGATCGGGCGAGCTCGCCTCGTGCGTGGCCGGCGTGTCCACGGTCTTGTTGGCTGCACTCATGTGGTCATAGAACTGCCGGAAATCGTCCTGGCTGATCTTGCCCGAATCGACGACATGGCCGCCGCCGAAGAAGTGATGGGGCTTCTTGTAGCCGGTGATGGAGTTGTTCAACAAGCCGAACAGCAGCGGGTCGGCCAACAACTGCGTCGCGGCCTGCTTGACGGCCGGGTCGGCCTTGTCGTCCTTGGAGATCGCGTCGAGCTTGTCGCGCGTGATTTCCTTGCCGTCGCCGTAGAACGCGTCCTGATGACTGTTGATGGTGTCCAGCGTCTTCTGCTCGTCCGCGGTCAGGTGCATCTCGGAGGTGGATTTCTGCAGGAAGTCCGGCGTGCTCATCGAGCCCGAGTCCCCTGCAAATTCCTTCCACTCGTCCGGATGATCGCGAAAATATTGAGCAGCCGCGATCACCTGCGGCGGGCACTTGCCGGTCTTGCTGTCGCCATCGACGATCTTGGCGAATTCGTCCTCGCTCAGGTTGCCGGGCAGATAGTCGGAATAGCGATACAGCTCGCGCAGGGCATCGCTTTTGGTCATGACCGACGCCTTGGTTTTGTCGGGGCTATCGGATGCGATGTAGTTCTGCGTGTAGCTCTTTGCCTGCTTGTCGTTGTATTCGGCAATCTGCGGATGGTAGTACGAGAAGTCTGTGAGGTCCTGCGCCTTGATCTTGCCGCCGCACTTGCCGTCCTTCTGCGAGCCGATGGCAAAGAACAACCGCGGATCCTTCTGCAATCCTTGCAGCGCTTTCTTCAAGTCAGGCTGCGTCGACGGGTCGTTGATCTTGGCGTCCAGCTGATCGAAGGACAGCGAGTCGACCTGGTCCTTGTGCCGATCCAGAACCGAAACAATCTCCAGTTCGGATTGATTGAGCTGGCCCTCGTTCCAGGTGACCGTCGAGCCCTCCGCCGCCGGCGGCGGGTTGGACCCCTTGATGTTCTTGGGGTTGAACTCGTCGTTCTTCCCGCCCAGTTCCTTGACCTGCGGATGTGAATCAGAGAAATCCCAAAGATCCTGCGCGCTGATCTTGCCGCCGCACTTGCCGTCTCCCTGGGAACCGATCGCAAAGAACAAGCGCGGGTCCTGTTTCAGCCCCTGCAATGCAGCCTTCAGGTCGGCGGGCGTGGAAGGGTCGTTGATCTTGTCGTCGAGATTCTTGTACTCGAGCGGCATCTGGTCCTTGTGCGCATTCAGCGTCGAAACGATCTGAAGCTCCGACTTGGTCAGCGTGCCATCGTTCCAAGTCACCGTCGAACCTTCCAGCGCCGGCGGCGCATCCTTCCCCTTGATGTGCTTGGGATCGAAGTCGTAGCCCAGCGATGGCCAGGAGGTGCGCTTTTCGATCGGCTGGGTGGCCTGCCAGTCCGATGCGGACAGCTGGGTATCGGCATCGCCGCTTGCCGTATTGGCCGGCGCATTACCCGACGCGCTGTTTGGCGTGTTGGCCTGGAGGGCCTCCAGCAGCAGGTAGATTCGCTGAAAGATGTTATCCATCGTCGATGGCAAGTCGGAGCCATCCTTGGACGAATCCGACCCGAGCAGCTCCGATGAAGACGACTCGTTGAAAGAGGTGCCCAGCAGTTGGCTGGGGTTGCTCCCGGTAGAAAGCGTGTTGAGCGACATAGAGGCGGCCTCGCGAATGACAGAATTGGCAGAGCACCTTCGTATAAGTTGATTCTTATACGGCCGCACGGATGCGCCCATGCGGTGTAGACGTATGTTGCCAATCTGCGCAAGGTGCACCCTGGCCGACGAACTATTTTGGCGAAAAAAGCGCAAAAATCGGCCCGTCGATGCGTTGCCTGCCGGTGCTGCTTGGCGCCGATAGTTGAGCGGCGATTGTTCCTGCTGTGGGCCGGCGCACTCATGTACATCGATACGATACGTGCTTGGAGATGCAGATCATCGCGGTGTTCCGGCGGCGTGTGCAGCGATCACCAGCGTTCCGTCACGCGGCGGCCGAACCCCTCAGTATTGGAATTGTGAGGGCTGTTCTGACTGCAGCCCTGGATTTGCTGAGAAACCAGGGGATTTCATGGAGCCTGGTTGCATGACATTTCTTTTATTGCCCGGCCGGAGCCATGAATCACGGCCATGAAACGTGTTGGGATCATCTGGGTCGCCAAGTGGGGCTTGCACCGAATCAACGCGCTGGCCAACGCTGGAGCTGACACGGATGAAGTGCGCAGTTAGTTAATATCTCGGTAATTTGCTTGCGTCAGTAGACCGCCTGGACGCGAAATTGCCGGCGGTGCCTGCAGGTGCACTTATCAGTCTTGGTTCCTTCGCCAGGTCAGGGGCGCTTTCCTTCTGATTGTGTCCGTTTTATTAAGGTGTGGCGCAGGTTTTGGTTGGGCACTTTACCGGCACCCCACTTCGTGTATGGCGCAGGTGGTTCGCCCCGCTTCGCTTGGGCGCGCATTTGTGGGCAAGACAATGTGCCGCGCGCTGCTGGCGCGTAGCAACTCATCGAATTTCCTCACGGAGTACTTCAGATGACGTTGGAATCGCACAATCAACAAACAGCGAATACCGCTTTTACCGCTTTTTTTATCGACCTGAGCGCATGCCTTGGGTTACCTGGTGAGCTTGCGCAGCGGCTCGGCGAAGGCGAGACCATTCTGGGCCCTGCCGGCATGCTGTGCCGCGTCCACACGCAGGGGCAGCCAGACGCATTGATGGCCTTCCCGGAAGTGATCTTGCCCCTGGCGGCACGCGAGCTTGGAGGCGAGGAGGTGGTGATGCTGCTGTCGCTGCAGGAGCAACTGCTGACCGAGTATGGCTGGCGGCTCACGCTGTCGGATCTCGGCCTGCTCTGCGTCTGCCCGCTGTTGCTGGTGCGCATGCCTGAAGAGGTGGCCGCTGCACTGGACCGTGGGCAGGTGGTTGCCCGCGTCGTGCTGGATGCGCTGGCGACGCAGGTCGAGACGGCCAAGGAGGTGGCCTCATGAAACTCTCCTGCGATATCGGCACCGCTGCCAGTCGCGGCGCAGCCTCGCATCCTCCCGTCCAACCAACGCAGGCCGAAGACGTTGCTGCCCCGCGGGAAGAACGCGCACCCACTGGCCCGCTTACGGGCCTGGCCTCTTCCAGCGCGGCGCTGCGTGGTCGTCGCGCATCATTGGCCGGTCGCGCCAGTCCTCATGCAGATGAAGAGGGGGCCATGCTCGGCGGCTCGCATCGGTCCGACTCGTCGCAGTCGTCGCAAGCGTCGGACGCAACGTTTTACACCGCGCAGGTCGTGTCCCCTGCCCGGGAAATCGACACACCGGATGTGCCTGCCGCCGCGGCGACCTATGCCGAACGCAGCACGGCGGCGGCCGCCGAGGTGAAAGCGCAGCTGCGTGCCCGCCTGGACGCTCTGCCATTTGCTGCGCCCTCGGAAGAGCAGACGGCCCTGCAGGCCAGCTATCTGGAATGGGCTGACGCGCGCGTGCAGGAACGCATCACTGCCTTTGGGCCGGATGCCGGGTACCAGGCTGTCGGTGACATGAAGACGGCGGGCACGAAAGCGGCATTGCCGATTGCCTACGAATGCCTACGGGCGTTCATTATCGGTGCGATGCGCAATCCGGTCGGTCTTGCCACGGGTGCGGCCTATGCGTCCCGGCGCCCGGCCGACGCGGAGGAGCTGAGTACGGCGATGGTTGCAGGTGTCGCGGCGGGGTCTGCGTCCTATACCAGCGATACGTTGTTGATCCCGGCAATGGACCGGCGCGCGCGCGTTGCCAACCTGCCGAGGTTTCAGGCCATCGACCCCAAAATCCTGGTGCCCGATCCACCACCGGTCATTCTGGAAATCACTGCCGAGGGCAAGCGCTTCACGCGTCCGGGCGAGAACAATGCGCCGACGCTTGCCGACCTCAAGGCGCAGACCTACGACCGCCGCCTGGGCATCACGCAGCGCCAATCGACCCTGGATGACAAGTCACTGGATACCTTGTTGCTCAAGCCAGTGATCAACGCAGGGTTCAACGCCGCGCGCCGGACTGGTGGTGAACCGGGCTTACTGACGCCTGTCGGCCAGTGGGGGTTGAGCGCGCTGGCCATTGGCGGCGCCGGGGTCGTGCAAAAGGCACTGCTGGAAACAGGCAAAGCCGTGGCACGGACCGGCCAAATGCGTGTCCCGGATCTGGTTGGCGGAGAGCAACGGCTGAACCTGTTTGCCTTGGCGTTGCCCGACAAAGCGCGCCGGCCTGCACAATGGTCCGACGCCGTGCATTTCCCGCCTAGCTATTTGCTGGACACCGGAAAGGAAGCGTTGGCGTTGGCGTTGGCAAGGCAGGGCTTCAACAGCGCAAACGCCGTCGCCACCACGGCACGCGACCTGTTGACCCGCCACATGCTGAGCAACGTCATGGCCAGCTTCGGCTCGATGGGGGCCGGGCGCATCATCACAGCGCCGTTGCGTCGGGGGAGCCACATCGGTGTTGCTGGCGAAGCCGTCAATTCCACGGCTGTGGTCGTGCAGCAGGCCGTGCAAACCCTGTTCAACGATACGTTCTGGAATGCGCTCAAGGCCAAAAACGGCGCCAATACCTCCCAGGCGGCGCGCCTGGACAACGAACGTGCCGCGCTTGCAGCCGAGCATCAACGCACCATCGAACGAACCCTCGAGGCCCTGGCCGAGCCTGTGGACCAGGCGATCGCCAGGCTCTCGGGGCCGACACCTGCCGAGGCAGAACGTGCCATGGAGGAGGGGATGCGCGCCGCGCCTGGCCCTGGGCCGCTTGGCCAGACACTGCGTACTGCGCTGCAGACATTGCGTACGGAGATCGGCACGCAGTCCGTTTCGATCGCGACCATCGATGCGGTACGCACTGCACTACGCGAGGGGTGGAGTCAAACCTTTAGCGGCGTCCCCCGCGACGCGGCCACGCAGGCACTGGATGGCCAGCTGCAAACGCTCAAGCGTGCACTGCATGACAGCGAAGCACTTCGCCAGTGGCAGAGCGGGCGAGCATGAGCGCTCAGCTGCCGCGTTGATACTCAGGAGTGTTGTACACCGCCGCCACAGACGTCGCGTTCGTCGCGTCTGTGGCTTGGTGGTGTCTGGCAGCTTAGCCATTACCAGCAATCATGGAACACCACGGCCTCATGCCGCGATCTGCGCAGGTCGCTCACTGCACGAGGCAGGCATTGCATCTGCGACTCGATGGCGCCGTCGCTCCGGAACGCGTCGACCTTGACGCGCACGTCAAACACCGGAAAGAACTCGCCGGCAAAGTGGTCGTGTCCCTCGTCAGCGCCAACAGCACCGGTGCATCAGCTGCCGTCGCGGATGTGCACGGTGTAGACCATGCGTCTGCGCCTGCCTTTGTTCTGTGCAGTGTCGGCCATCGCGGTGAGCCGGCACGACAGACCTGCGATCTCCCGCCAAACCTATATCGGGGAGCAAGCCAGCGCAGATGCAGGCGTGTCAGGCTTCGACATGGCAAGTGGGTTTCACTCAGCGCCACCGGCGCCATCGGGCAGAGGAGTGCCAGGCCGGTGGAGTTGGCCGGCAAGCTAGGTTGCTGTGCCATGGCGAATGGGCGCCGCTGCGGCCGTGATTGAGGCTTCGGCAAGCTGCCAACAAGCCTGTATCAGGCGCGTAACCACAGATAGTTGCCCGTCGCGATTCCTTCGAACATCTCGTCGTGCGCCACGAAGATATTGTTGTTCCAGTAGCGGCCATGCTCGGCGTAGTGGGCAAGCAGATCGCAGATCCACGCCCCATCCACGTCGTCGTCCAGCGGTACCCGCACAATCAGCACGATAACGCCGTCATCGTTCAGTCCAAGCTGTGCCTGGTCCTGCGCATACACCGAGAGATTGGCTTCGAGCAGAAGCCTGAAAACGGTCAATGTCCGCCCGGCAGGTGGTAACCCGTAGGCGATGCGCAGATACAGTGCTTCTTCCTTTACGTCGTCTTCGGGCTGTGGGGTCGGCAGGTGCAGATAGACCTCAAAGCCCTCCACCCAAAGCACACGCCGATTCAGCACCGACTCCACATCCGGCAAGTCCAGTGCCTCGCACATCTGTCGAACGATGGTTTCGAATCGCGCGCTGCTCATCTGTGGTGAGACATGCACAGGACCCCCTACAAGCCCTGCGCATGCCCGAGCCCATTACTGGCCAACGAGCTGCTTAGCGTTGTCGCCCGCCTTGCCGATGAACTTGTTGAGTGCCACGTTGAAGTCCAGATCGTTTTTGAGCATCGTGATCTTGTTGTTCATGGACTTCTGAGCGTCGTCCGAGGCTGACATGTCGCCGAGTAGCGAATCCATCTGGCCGTTTGCACCAGAGAGTGCAGCAGCGCCGGAAATTCCATTGGACAAACCACCGGTGAAGCCATCCATGCATTGGCCAACACGGGACCTCCACGAGCTTACTTCAGGAAAAATTTGCATACCAGTACTCCTTCGTAGTGAGCATGTAATGGTGCGCCTATCGGCGCGTTTTACTTGGTCCGAGCGACCAAGAAATCGATTTACGGCATGCTTGCGATGTGCGCGACGATGTTGCGCGCGGCCGTGATGCCGTCATACAAGACGTTGAAGTCGTTGCGCGCGACCTGGTCGCTCGCTGCAGACCAGTGCACGCGAATCTGTTGCGCAGTGGCATCCAGCGCTGTCTCCACGTTGCGCAGCCGCTCGCCGGACAGATCCATCGCCTTGGCCTGCAGAATCTTGCTCATATCCTGAGTGACCGCATCGGTCATTGCATCGAACATGGTGTGATCTCTCATTGCGCCGCTTGCTGCGGCAGGGATGTCATATGCTTGGTGCCATCCGGCGTTTCGACATAGTGCAGGCCATCGGCGAGCAATGCCGCGTCGTAATTGTCCGGTGGTTTGATGGACGGGTCTTGCTGGCTGATCTCTACGTGCAGCGCGCGGACCTCCGGGCCCAGGTCGCTGCGGACGTCGGCAATCCGGCGGCTTGCGCGTTCTGCGTAGTCGCTGCTGCCGGAAACCGAGAAAACGCCATTGCCCTCGTAACGGACGGTGAGGGCGGGGTCGGCCAGGGTGTCGCGCAGCGTCGCCACGACCTCGTCCACCACCGCCACGTTGACGGCAACGCCTGGGTGATAGCGATGCACCTGTGCACGCAAGCGTGCGGCATCGGCGCTGCTGGGGACCAGGCCTTCGATCAGCACGCGCGTGCCGACCTGTTCTGCGTGCGCTTCGCGGAAGCCCAGCTGCTTCAATAAGGCTTTGGCCTGATTGAGGGTATTTTCCGGATGTTGCCGGGTGGCCGCATCGGACAGAAACGCCGGCTGCAACGAGGGGAGCAACGCTGCGGCGGCAAGCGCTAGCACGGCGCCCACCGCAGTACGCAAGACTTTGCGCCTGGACGCGCGCGGCGCCGGCGGCGGTGCTGGGGAAAGCAGCCGCTCCAGCAACGCCACATCGTCCGGCCACTCGGCAGCAGCATCGCCAACGCATAGCACCAGCGGGCCGAAGCGGACCGGCTGAAACGCAACAAAGAACGTTTCTTGCACCGTGTCGCTGCTATAGCGGATCTGACCATCTTGGTCTACCTCGATAATGAGTGAGCAACCAGGCCAATCGTCTATTCGGATATCGGTTTGGGGATCGCTCCCCAGGGTGTAGCGGCCTTGCGCCAAATCTAATCGTGCGCCTGCGTGGGTTCCTGTCAGTACGCGAAGCTGCATGGTCATGGGCGAACCTCCTGAGCCGCCTGTTGTGGTTGCTCAATCAGCAGTGTGTTCAGACGTGTGATGGCATGTGTACGGTCGATGCGTCTGCGCGGTTTTTCCGCATTCAGCAGGATCAGTGGAAGCAGGAGATGAAAATTGCGTAGCGCGGGCACCGGCTCCAACTCCGATGGCATCAACTCCAGCAATCGGGTCCGCAAGGCCAGCAGGTTTTCCGCCGCAGTGGCCTTGTCGTACGCGCGTAGATGCTCGCGCATCAACCTCCAGATCGTTGCGGTCAAGGGGGCGACGGCAGGATGCGAAACGCCGACGGCGCGCAGCTCGACAAGCGCAGCAGCCAGCGCGTGTCGCTTGGCCACTGGATCGGCGTCGCGCCTGGTCACGTAGCGATCGACAATCGCGTCGATGCACGTGCGGATGCTGTCGCTCAATTGCGCTGGAGCGGCGCTGTGCCACGGACCGGCCTGCGGATCGTCGGTATGCGTGCTGCGGTCACCGCCGTGCTGGTCGCCCTGGCCATGCTCCCGGCTCTGGGCCGGCGTGATCGCCACGCTCACCCGTCCGCGCAGTGCGCACTCGCGTTTGGCTTCGATCTCTTCCTGCTCGTTGGCGTCGAATTCATCCTCCTGGCCGTCCAGCGACCGGATCCCGCGGCGTCGCCTGCGCGGTGGAGCAGGGCGCAGACGCGGTGCTCGTGCCGCAATGTCGGTAGGCGACCCCGCGCTGGTGCCTGCCGCATCGGAATGATGATCGCCATGGTGATGCGAGCCGCCATGCTCGATGGAAACCGAGGGCCGCAAGGTGCCGGGCGAGATGCGACGGATCATGGGAACGCCGCCTGCATCAATGCCTGGCCGAACTGCATGATGGCCGAGGCGCCCCACGGCGCCGTCACGGCAATGGCGGCCACCACCACCACCAGCTTGAGCGCGAACGAGATCGATGCATCCTGCAGCGACATCACCGCCTGGACGAAGGCGATCAGCAGCCCGGCCAACGCAGCGACACCGACCACCGGCAAGGACACCTTGAGGCAGAGCAGCAAGGCTTCGGAGGTGAATCGCACTAGATCGTCATGGTCCATGGCGTCACCGATAGCTCAGAACCAGGCCGTGAATCAGCATCGACCAGCCGTCCATGGCGACAAACAACAGCAGCTTGAACGGGATTGCCACATTGGTCGGGGTGACCTGTGAAAGGCCCATCGCCATCAGCGCGTTGGCCACCACCAGGTCGATGACGATAAACACCAGATACAACAGAAACCCGATGCGGAAGGCTTCGGTCAATTCGCTGAGCGTGAATGCCGGTGCCAAGACCAGCAAGTCGTCCGACTTGAGCGTGGCGGCCTTGTCCTTGGGCCAGATCTGCTGTGCAGAACGCATGAAAAACGCCTTTTCGCGCTCGCGTGTGTGTTTGAGGAGGAATTGCCGAAACGGCTCCCGGCAGGCGTCGAGCAGCACCACCACGCGGCTGTTATCCGACCCGGCACCGTAGTTCTGTGCGGCCTTGAACGCCTCCATGCCCACCGGCGCCATCACAAAGCACGACACCAGCAATGCAACGCCATTGAGGACCATGTTGGGCGGCACCTGCTGTACCCCGATCGCATTGCGCAGCAGGCCGAGCACGACCACGATCTTGGTGTAGGAGGTGACCACCATCGCTGCGAAGGGCAGCAAGCCCAGCATGATGACCACCAGCAGCAGCGAGCCGACGTCAGGCATCTGCATGCGTGCTCTCCGACATGCTGAGGATCTGCACGCCCAGATGTTCGCCCACTGCCAGCAGCCTGCCGGTGCCGATGGTCTGGCCGTAAACGACCAGGCGGATGTCGGCTTGATCGACCGGCACCGACAACTCCAGGATCTGCCCGGGCTGTAAACCCGACAAGGTCGATAGAGACAGCGCAAGTTGATCCACTTCCAGCTGCACCGGCAGTTCCAGCTCTGCCACGTTGCTGGTGGACGGCGCGACTTCAGGCTCAAACGTATCGTGCTGCATGGTGGGGCTGGCCTCCAGAATCATCTGTTGCAGGTTCAAGCGCACTGGCGCGCGCAATACCACGCCTCCGGCGATACCCCAGAGCACATCGCCGCTGGTCACCGCAGCCGAGGCCGTGCAATGCAGCAAGACATCGCCAGGCCGCAGCGACTGCAGCAATGCCGCCGATGCGGTGCGCCCGCCGATGCGCAGGCGCGTGTTGACGCGCAGTGCAGCCAGCCAGGCTGGCTGCTGCGCGGGCGGCGCAAGTCCGCCGACTGCGGCCTGCAACGTGGCCAGCAGCGGCGCGCTCGCCGTCAGCGCAATGGCATCGAGATCGCCCAGTGTCATGCCGATGCCGTGGCAGTCGTCTGGCTCTGCATCGCGCTCGAAGGCGATCACCTCGGCAGCGCCCAGGCCGAGCGGCGCAAATGCGCCCAGGCGATCAGCCAGTAGCATTCCCGCGATCGAAACGCGTAGTGCGTCATCGTCCTCGTTCAATAGCAGCGCCAAGCCGTCGCGCGCGGCAATCCGCAACTCCATCTGGCCGGCATCCAGCTGCAGGCGCAGGCGGGCCGCATCATTGGGCCAGATGCGACGGCAATGCGTGGCAAAGCCGCATTGGCGTGCTGCGCGTGGGTCGCCGAACACTCTGCCAAGCTGGGCGCGCTCGGCCGCAACGCGCGTCAACGCCTGAGAGAGTGCACATGCCGGCGGAGTCTGGCTCTGCTCGGTTAGCAAGATGGAGTTCCTCCAAATGGCTTTCTGTCGCCAGTGCCGCGTTAGACAACCTCGATGCTGATCTGGAGCGTGCTACTCAGCGTGGACGTCAGTGCAGCCTCCAGGCGCTGCTTTCCGCACCAAAGTACCTCGCGCGCATCTGGCGAACTGGTATTGAAGCGAAGCGATAGCTGGTCCGGCGAAAGCCGCAAAAACAACGTCGTCTGTGCGACGACCTCTTGGTCGATAGCCAGCCACGCTTCCCAGCTCCCTGCGCTGCGCACCGGTTGGGCATTGCAGAACTCGGCCACCCGCAGCGCGATGTGGTCGATCGCCATGTGGGCGCGTTGCGTGCGTATCCACTCGGTCGCAATCTGTCGCCCCACTGCGCCATCGTCGTTGCCTTGGGACGGCTCTTGGTGTTTCGTCCCCTCGATACGTAAGGGTGGGTCGGTTTGCACGGGCACGCTGTCATGCGCCTCGGTGAAGCCCTCCTCGGCATCAGGCTCCGGCCGATCCTCGTCGCACTGCGGTGGCAACACCATGCAGGGAAGCGCGAGCTGTGCGCTGCGCAAGCGCTGGCGCAGTTGCAGGAAGCTGGAGCGCAGCGCCGACCGGGCCGGCGTGGCTGGAGCCGCCGGCCGCTGCAGTGCGCCGCTGACCGGCAGGATGCGCACATGGCGGAGGGGCGGCTTGCGCATCACACCACCACTCTACCGATCGGCTGCAGCTGCACCTCCGAACCCAGCTCCTGGAACGAATAGACCTGCAGCCAGGTCAGCCGTGCTTCGATCATGCGGCGCACATACCTGCGCACGTCCATCGACGCGACCACCGCCAGCGGATGCTGCGCATGGTCGCCGACGATGCGTTCCACCTGTTCGACAAGCTGGTTCGCCTGCTCGGGCGGAAGTGCCAGGAAATTGCCGGCCGCGGTCGCGCGAATCGATTGCCTGATCAGTTGTTCGACAGCATGGTCGAGCATCACTGCGGGCAGCTGCCCGGTGCCTGCGGTTGCGGTATGCGCCAGATAACGGCCCAGATCGCAGCGCACATACTCGGTCAACATCAGAAGATCCTTTTCCTTCGGCCCCCAGACCACCAGACTTTCCAGAATGCTCTTGATATTGCGCACCGGAATCCTTTCTTCCAGAAGGCGCCGCAACACATCGGCTATGCGCTGGGCGGGCATCGCCTTGTTGACTTCCGCAACCAGCCCGGGGTAGTCCACGGCCACCTGCTCCAGCATCCACTGCGTCTCCTGGATGCCGACGAACAAGTGCGCTCGTGCATGCAGGGGTGCGATGGCCTGCCGGGCCAGTGCGGCCTGCATGTCGTCGGTGTTCTCCAGTTCGGCGCGTGTCTCGGGGACATCATGAATCAACACTTCGTATTGCATGCCTTGCAGCGACTCGGTCTGCCATATCGCGATCCCGGGAAACGGCAAGCCCAGCAATTCGACCAATTGCCGCCGCTCGCTTTCGATCGCCTGATCCAGCCGCGCGGGGTCGAGCAGAGCGGCCAGCTGCGGCGACAGCCGCATCGATAAGGGTGAGGCGAAATCCGGGGCGTTTTTGCGAATATGTGGCGCCTCGCCTTTGGCACCTTTACGGCTCGCCGAAGGCAACTTGCGCTGATCGGTGCCGCTGATGTCGCGTTGCTTGCGCCAGATCGTATAGCCACCGGCGCCGACGACCGCTGCCAGCAGCAGGAACAGCACGGCGGGAAAGCCGGGGACGAACGCAAAGCAGGCCAGCAGCACGCTCGCTGCCATCAGGGCCCGCGCATTGCTGGTGAGCTGACGGCCGATATCGAGCCCGAGCGAGCTGAGCCTGGTCTCATTCTCGTTGGCCACGCGGGTGATCATGACGCCGGCGGCCACCGATATCAGCAGTGAGGCGATCTGCGACACCATCGCATCGCCCACCGACAGGATCGCAAAGCGGTTGGCGGCATCGCCGGCCGTCATGCCGTGGTAGGTCACGCCGACCACGATACCGGCCAGGATGTTGACCATGGTAATCACCAGGCCGGCGATCGCATCACCCTTGACGAATTTCATGGCGCCATCCATGCCGCCGTGCAGTTGGCTTTCCATGGCCAGCCGCGCGCGTTTGCGGCGTGCCTCATCTGCGGTCAGGTTGCCGCCACGCAGGTCGGCATCGATACTCATCTGCTTGCCGGGCATTGCGTCCAACGTGAAGCGCGCACCGACCTCGGCAACGCGTTCGGAGCCCTTTGCGATCACGATGAACTGCACGGTGGTGATGATCAAGAAAACCACCAGGCCCACCACCAGATTGCCGCCGACCACCAGCTCGCCGAAGCTCTCGATGATATGGCCCGCCTCGGCATGCAGCAGGATCGACTTCGTCGAGGCGATATTCAAGGACAGCCGCAGTAGCGTGGTGAACAGCAGCAGGGAAGGAAACGACGAGAGCGAGATCGAGTCGGGCACATACATCGTGACCATCAACAGCACCACGCTCAGGGTGATGTTGATGCCCAGCAACGTATCGATCATGGGCGTTGGCAGCGGCAGGATCATCAGCCCGATGACCGCCACTACCAGGGCGGCGATGGCTACTTCGCCGCTATAAGCGAAATACCTTGTCGCTCGCACGCGGTCTCCTAGCATGGCAGGGCTCCATCGCCGTCGCCGTGGTCGCGACCGAGTTCATCGACCCAGCGCAACACCACCGCAACCGTTTCGAACAGTGGCTCGGGGATTGCATCGCCCAATTCAACCTGATACAGCGCACGCGCCAGTGGCGGATTGGCAACGATCGGAATGCCCTGGTTATGCGCGAAGGCGCGCAGTTCCAGTGCGCCGTCGTCCACGCCCTTGGCAACGACCTGCGGCAAGCCGAAGTCGTCGGGCTCGTAGGCCAGCGCCACTGCGTAATGGGTCGGGTTGACCACCATCACCTTGGCCTTGGCCACGCGCTCGCGCGGGTCGCCGAAGACCAGCTCCTTGGCGAATTCCTTGCGCTTGTCCTTGATTTCGGGGTCGCCCTCGCTTTCCTTGACTTCGCGCTTCTGCTCGTCCTTGCTCATTCGCTTGTCGCGGATGAACAGCCAGCGCTGCACGCTCCAGTCTGCAGCGCCGACCAGGACGAACAGCAGCACGCCCAGTGCGAAGAGCATGCCCAGGGTGCGCCAGGCAATTTGCGCAACGTCAAGCGGTGTCTCGTAGGCAAGCCCAATGATCATCGGCATGAGGGCGCGGATACCGACCCACAGCACCACGCCAATCAAGATGGCCTTGATGATCAACTTCAGCAAGTTGATGAGGCTTCGCAACGAAAAGAGTTTCTTGACCCCGGTTGCGGGATTGAGGGAATCGAACTTGGGCGCCACCGGCTTGAGCGAGGCATTCAGGCCAGTCTGGAACGCACCGCCCGCCATACCGGCCACCAGGCAGGCAGCCAGGAACGGCAGCATCAACAGCAATCCCTGGATGCCGATATGGCCGAGTGCGCGGTTGATGGCCGCTGCATCGCGTGTATGTTCGGAAAAATCGAAGCCGATCGTCATCAATGCGCGCATGTGATCGGAGAAGTAATCGCCGGCCGATTTCATCACCAATAACGCGCCGAAGAGCACCGCCGCTGCAGTGACGTCCGGGCTGACCGGAACTTCCCCGTCCTTGCGCGCATCCCGCAGTTTCTTCTCGGTCGGCTTCTCGGTTTTTTCTTCCGACATTGCCTTCTCCTTCCGCGATCGCTGCGCCCCCGATTGTGGGCAGCTGTGGTGGAGCGATCCGTTTTCCAGGCGAATGTGTGGATGGCCTGGCGAAGCTGGAATGATTTGTTCGCCAGCGAATTCCGATATTCGCTTCCGAAAGGATCCGGCCGGCGTGGCGAGCGTAGCGTTCCCCACGTGTACGGTCCGCATGCCATTAAAAACGAGGTGCAGTGTGGAGAAGACTCAATGTCCCGGGTCGGTCGTGAGTGGGCTCATCGAACTGATCACGGTCGGACTCACCCATGAAAAGATTCAGGACGCTGCCGCTGTGCTGGCCGCAGTCCGCGTCCTGCGGCCAGAGCTGAAAGCGCTGGACACCTTCGATGCATGGATTTCGATCAAGCGCGGCAATTACGTGGAAGGTGCGCGCCTGTTGCGCGAACTGGAGAGCGACGCCGGCTCCAAGCCGCTGTGCAGGGCCTTGTACGCCTGCTGCCTGTTCGCGATGGGGGACCCGTCGTGGCATGGCGTTGCAGACGGGCTGATCGAAGAAGACGCCGATGCCGATGCGGTGGCCCTGGTCAAGGCGCTGTCCGGGCGAAGCACCCCAACGTCCGCGCCGGCGGAAGTACCGGTCGAATCTTCAGCACCGATGGAAGTTCCGAATTCGCAGTACCTGCGCGCCTGAGTGACGCCAGTCCCGACCCCATAGGAGTATGCGATGACGCTCATTCCTCCTGTCCAAGCGATTGCCGGCACCAGTGCTGCCGCGACCCAAGCGCTGTCGCCGGTGGCAACGCCCAACCAAGCGCTGGTGAATCGCTTTCAAGCGCTGATGCAATCCTCCAGCCCCTTGCCGCCCGCCATGCAGCGCGTAGGCAACCCGAGCATGATGAGCCGGGTGGTCGATGTGCAGAACGATGGCGTGCGCACCATCGCCGAGCATATCGATGCCTTCAGCATGCAGGCACCGACCATGGGGCTGCAGGAAATGGCAGCGCAGCAGATCAAGTTGATGCACGAGCTGACCATGGTCGGCTTCAACCTCAATGTCAGCGTGGGCGTGGCGCAATCGGGAAAGAACGCCGTGCAGACGCTGGTGAAGAACCAGTAGCATGCGCGCGCCGAGATGCCTGGTGGTGCTGCTGGTGGCGCTGCTGCTGTCTGCGTGCAGTCAGCAGCTGTACTCCGGGCTCACCGAAAATGATGCCAACGACATGCTCGAGGTGCTGCTGCATGCGGGCGTGGATGCGTCCAAGGTCACGCCAGACGACGGCAAGACCTGGGCGGTGAACGCACCGCACGATCAGGTGTCCTATTCGCTGGAGGTGCTGCGCGCGCATGGTTTGCCGCATGAGCGGCACGCCAATCTCGGCGAGATGTTCAAGAAGGACGGGCTGATCTCGACACCCACCGAAGAGCGCGTACGTTTCATCTATGGTGTGTCGCAGCAGCTATCGCAGACCTTGTCGAATATCGATGGGGTGATCTCGGCCGATGTGGAAATCGTGCTGCCCAACAACGACCCGCTGTCCACCTCGGTAAAGCCGTCCAGCGCTGCGGTGTTCATCAAGTTCCGCGTCGGTAGCGATCTGACCAGCCTGGTGCCCAACATCAAGACGTTGGTCATGCACAGCGTGGAGGGACTCACCTACGAAAACGTCAGTGTCACGCTGGTGCCGGGCGGAGCGGAGAGCGATGCGCAGTTCACCGCATCGGCACCGCCGAGACCTTCGCCATGGCCGTGGCTGGCCGGGTGTGCGTTGGCGTTGTGCCTGGCGGGCGCGGCGGCGCTGTATTGGTGGCCAAACCCGCAGGCGGGCCGTTGGGGCGGCTGGCAGCGCCTGCGCGAGTTGAAGAAAGGCAAAGCCGGGTGAGCGCCGAATGGACAACACGCGGATCGACAATGCGGCACGCTGTGTTCAGCGCTGGACGGACGCGTTGGCGCAACTGGCAGAATCCTTGGACGCCGCACGGGTGGCGCATTGGCTTGGCCCGGTGGCAGCGTCGGGCTGGGCAGCGGCGCCCGTCCACCGTCGTATGCGGGTAATCCAGGCGTGGTCTGGATGGTCGGAATTGTCGCCGTCTGCACTCGGCCTGCATGCGAACCAACTTGCCCTGCTGATGCCCGAGCGATTGGCCAAGGTCCTGATCGCGCGGGCGTTGTTCTCGCGCGGGTTGGCGGTGCGTCGTTGTATCGAGCGCGAACGTCTGGACTGGCTCGAACAGTGTGTGGGGCCGGCCGTGCTTGAGCATGTGCGCCAGAACGCGTCCGCCGGCCTCCCCGTGCCCCTGTTGCCTCGCGATGCCGATCAGGCGGCGTGGGTCGGCGACGGTTGGCGTCGGATGCAGGCCGATGGCGTCTGGTCCAACCCGGTTGTTGCCAAGCTGCTGGCGCTGTCCTTGCCGTTGGGCGCCGCACAGGTGGCCACCGTCGCAGCAGACGGTGCGAGCGATGCCTTCCTGACCGCGCTTCCCACCCTGATACCGGAGGCGTCATGCGTCTGTGGTTGAGGTCAACGCCCGATGCGATCGGCCTGGATTGCGATGTCATTCCGCGCGAGGCGCTGGCCTCGGTGTTGGCGCTGGACGCTGCCACTGCCGAGGTGCACGCACGCTGCGAACAGGCCCTGAGCCAGGCGCAGACACGTGCACAGACGCTGGTCGACGAGGCCCAGCAGCAGGCCGAGGCGATCCTGCACGATGCGCGCCAGAAGGCCGAGCGCAGCGCACGCCTGGGATATGCAGCCGGCCTGCGACGTCAGCTCGATGAGTGGAACGAATCGGGCCTGCGCCATGCCTTTGCCGCCGAAGCGGCCGCGCAGCGGTCACGCGAGCGTCTGGCCGAGATTGTGGCGCGCACCTGCGAGCACATCATCCTCGGACACGATCCCGCGGCGCTGTATGCGCGTGCGGCGCAGGCCCTGGAAGGTGCCCTGGACGAGGCCAAGGCCCTGCGGGTGAGCGTGTACCCCGACGCGGTGGACGCTGCGCGGCGCGCCTTCGATGCGGCCGCCACCGAGGCGGGCTGGACCCTGCAGGTCGAGCTATGCGGCGATGCCGACCTGGCCGTGGGCGCCTGCGTGTGCGAATGGGATACGGGCGTGTTCGAGACCGATCTGCGCGATCAGCTGAGCAGTCTGCGGCGCGTCATTCGCCGCGTGTTGGCCGCACCCCAGGAGCCGGCGGATGCTGGCTGAGACGCCCCTGCTGGAGACAACGCTCGAACGCGAACTGGCCACGCTCGCGGTCGGTCGTCGTTACGGCAAGGTGGTCGAAGTCGTCGGCACCATGCTCAAGGTGGCCGGCGTGCAGGTCAGCCTGGGCGAGGTGTGCGAGTTGCGCCAACGCGATGGCACCTTGTTGCAGCGGGCCGAAGTGGTGGGCTTCAGTCGCGATCTGGCGTTGCTGGCGCCGTTCGGGGAGCTGATCGGGTTGTCGCGCGAGACGCGCGTGATCGGATTGGGGCGCCCGTTGGCGGTGCCCGTTGGACCGGCCTTGCTGGGCCGCGTGCTCGACGGCCTGGGCGAGCCATCGGACGGGCAAGGAGCCATCGCCTGTGACACCTGGGTGCCGATCCAGGCGCAGGCACCGGACCCGATGCGTCGGCGGCTGATCGAACACCCCATGCCGACCGGCGTGCGGATCGTGGATGGCCTGATGACGCTGGGCGAGGGCCAGCGCATGGGCATCTTCGCTGCAGCAGGCGTCGGCAAGAGCACCTTGATGGGAATGTTCGCGCGCGGTACGCAGTGCGATGTCAATGTGATCGTGCTGATCGGCGAGCGAGGGCGCGAGGTGCGGGAGTTCATCGAGCTGATTCTCGGCGCCGATGGTCTGGCACGCAGCGTCGTGGTCTGCGCAACCTCCGATCGCTCATCGATCGAGCGCGCGAAGGCCGCCTACGTCGGCACCGCCATCGCCGAGTATTTCCGGGATCGGGGCCTGCGCGTGCTGCTGATGATGGACTCGCTGACGCGCTTTGCCCGCGCGCAACGCGAGATCGGTCTGGCCGCCGGCGAGCCGCCCACACGCCGCGGCTTTCCGCCATCGGTGTTCGCCGAGTTGCCGCGCCTGCTCGAACGCGCGGGCATGGGCGAGAGCGGGTCGATCACCGCGTTCTACACCGTGCTGGCCGAGGACGATACCGGCAGCGATCCGATTGCCGAGGAAGTGCGCGGCATCCTCGATGGGCACCTGATTCTCTCTCGCGAGATCGCGGCCAAGAACCAGTACCCGGCAATCGACGTGCTGGCCAGCCTGAGCCGGGTGATGAGCCAGATCGTCCCGTACGACCACTCCCAGGCCGCTGGCCGGTTGCGGCGCCTGCTCGCCAAGTACAACGAGGTGGAAACCCTGGTGCAGGTGGGCGAATACCGTCAGGGAAGCGATGCCGTTGCCGACGAAGCGATCGACAGGATCGATGCGATCCGCGACTTTCTCAGCCAACCGACCGACCAGCTCAGTGCCTACGAAAATACGCTGGAACTGCTGACCAGCGTGACCGACGATGCGTGAGCCTGCCTACACCTGGTCGGTGCTGCACCAGCTCAAGGCACGCCGCTGCGAGCGCATGCAGGAACGCCTGAGTGACTGCAGGCGTGCGTTGGAACACTGCGACCGCGAACTTGCCAGGTGCAGACAGGAAGCAGAGGCCTGCACCACGCGCTTGGCCAACTGCGATGCAGCACTGATGGACAAAACCGGCGTGGGGGGTTCGATCGATATCGATACGATCCTGCAGCACGAACGCTTCCGCACCGTGCTGGTCGAGACCTGTCGTGCTGCCGAGCAGGCGCGGGCAGCGGCGGATCAGTCATTGCATAGTGCCCGCGATGAGCTCGCGTCCGTGCAGCAGGCACTGAGCAAGCTGCAGGCACAGGCGCAGGTATACGCAGACAAGGCCGCCAGTGCGCGCCGCGCCAGACAGGCGCAACGCGACGCAGCGGAGGAAGAAGACGCGATCGAGGCACTGGTCGGGCTGCGTTCGCACCGCGCCGCACATGGGGGCGCCCGATGAACGACGCCACCGAAGCCTTGCTGGCCATTTCCTCGCAGGGCGTGTCGTTGTTGACCCTGCTGGCACTGTGCGGGGTGCGCGTGTTCGTGATGTTCATCGTGCTACCGGCAACGGCGCAGGACAGTCTTCCCGGAATTGCGCGCAATGGCGTCATCTACGTCCTGAGCTCGTTCATCGCCTATGGGCAGCCGGCCGATGCGCTGGCGAAGATCCAGACGGCCGGCCTGGTCGGGGTGGTGTTCAAGGAGGCGTTCGTCGGTCTGCTGATCGGGTTTGCCGCATCGACGGTGTTCTGGATCGCCGAGAGCGTTGGCCTGCTGATCGACGACCTTGCCGGTTACAACAATGTGCAGATGACCAACCCGCTCAGCGGCCAGCAAAGCACGCCGGTGTCCACGGTGCTGCTGCAACTGGCCATCGTTTCGTTCTACGCATTGGGCGGCATGCTGATGTTGCTCGGCGCGTTGTTCGAATCGTTTCGCTGGTGGCCGCTGACCCAGCTTGGGCCGAACATGGGGGCGGTTGCCGAATCGTTAGTGATCCAGCAATCCGACAGCATGATGGCCGCCGTCGTCAAACTGTCCGCACCGGTGATGCTGGTGCTTGTGCTGGTGGATCTTGCGATCGGCCTGGTGGCGCGAGCGGCCGATAAACTCGAACCGTCGAACTTGAGTCAGCCAATCCGTGGGGTGCTGGCGTTGTTGCTGCTCGCCTTGCTGACCAGCGTCTTCATCGCGCAATTCGGCGAAGCACTCGGTTTCCTGCATTTCCAGCAGCAATTGCACGATGCTGCCAACCTGTCTGGCAAGGGAGGCGCGACGCACTGATCTTTATTGAGACATTCCCGGCTTTGCACTTCCTACACTGGTCGCTATCGACTTTTTCACTTGCCTAGCAGAGGGAACGCCATGGCTCCTGCCTGTACCACCGCCCACCGCCGACGTGCTCCATTGGCCGCCGTACTGATGCTCAGCCTGCTGCCGCTGTTGTCGCCACATGCCGACGCCGCCCAGGTCCCGTGGCATTCGCGCACGTTCAAATACGTCGCCGACAACAAGGATCTCAAAGAAGTGCTGCGTGATTTGTCCGCCAGCCAGTCCATCGCCACCTGGATCTCGCCAGAGGTGACCGGCACCCTGAGCGGCAAATTCGAAACCTCCCCGCAGAAATTCCTCGACGATCTGGCGGCCACCTACGGCTTTGTCTGGTACTACGACGGTGCCGTGCTCAGGATCTGGGGTGCGAACGAATCCAAGAGCGCGACCTTGAGCCTGGGGACTGCATCGACGAAGTCACTGCGCGACGCACTTGCACGCATGCGCCTGGACGATCCGCGCTTCCCGGTGCGTTACGACGAGGCCGCGCATGTGGCGGTGGTCTCCGGGCCGCCAGGGTATGTGGATACCGTTTCGGCGATTGCCAAGCAGGTCGAGCAGGGCGCGCGTCAGCGCGATGCCACCGAAGTGCAGGTGTTTCAGTTGCATTATGCGCAAGCGGCCGACCACACGACGCGCATCGGCGGCCAGGATGTGCAGATTCCCGGCATGGCCAGTCTGTTGCGCAGCATGTACGGTGCACGCGGCGCACCGGTCGCGGCGATACCCGGGCCTGGCGCCAACTTTGGGCGGGTACAGCCGATCGGCGGTGGGTCCTCCAACACATTCGGCAATGCCGCACAGGGTCAAGGTGGCGGGGCCAGCGGCATCCTCGGGCTGCCTTCGTCCTGGTTCGGGGGCGCATCGTCGTCCGATCGCGTGCCGGTCAGCCCGCCGTTGCCCGGCAGCGGAGCCGCCGCGGCTGCGGGGTCGCCGGCCAGCGTATGGCCGGAACTTAGCAAGGGGCGGCGCGATGAATCCAATCCGATCGACGCCGGTGGTGGCGCAGAGCTGGCCTCCGATGCGCCGGTGATCGAAGCCGACCCGCGCACCAACGCCATCCTGATCCGCGATCGACCGGAGCGGATGCAGAGCTACGGCACCCTGATCCAACAGCTGGACAACCGGCCCAAGTTGCTGCAGATCGATGCCACCATCATCGAGATCCGCGATGGTGCCATGCAGGATCTCGGTGTCGATTGGCGCTTCCACAGCCAGCACACGGACATACAGACCGGCGACGGCCGTGGCGGTCAGTTGGGTTTCAACGGCGCATTGAGCGGCGCTGCCACCGATGGCGCGACCACGCCGGTGGGCGGCACCTTGACGGCCGTGTTGGGAGATGCGGGGCGCTACCTGATGACGCGCGTGTCGGCGTTGGAGACGACGAACAAGGCAAAGATCGTGTCTTCGCCCCAGGTTGCGACGTTGGACAACGTCGAAGCGGTCATGGACCACAAGCAACAGGCATTCGTCCGGGTGAGCGGATACGCATCGGCCGATCTTTATAACCTCTCCGCCGGGGTGTCGTTGCGGGTATTGCCCAGCGTGGTGCCGGGCTCGCCGAACGGTCAGATGCGTCTGGATGTGCGTATCGAGGATGGCCAGCTCGGATCCAACACCGTGGACGGCATTCCGGTCATTACCTCCAGCGAGATCACGACCCAGGCGTTCGTCAATGAAGGCCAAAGCCTGCTGATTGCAGGATACGCCTACGATGCCGACGAGACCGATCTGAATGCGATACCGGGCCTGTCGAAGATTCCGTTGGTCGGTAATCTGTTCAAGCACCGCCAAAAAAGCGGGACCCGCATGCAACGGCTGTTTCTGCTGACCCCGCATGTGGTGTCGCCCTGATGGTTCGCGAAAAGCCATCGCTAGGCGATGGGGGGGCTGCAATTGTCTGACAATCGTTGCATGCCATCGGCCGGATATTGCCGGATATTGCCGGGATTGTTTGGGCAATCATCAGGCTGGTCAAGTGCTTGGTGCGGATGTGTATCGACTCAGCGCGCCTGAGACCGCCGCCTGGATGATCATCGGGTGGCTGAGGCTTCGCCTGTCCTGATTAGCCCTGACCCTCAGCCATGGAAATTGCTGGCAGCATGCAGGACCGGCTCCGGGCAGGGCTTGCAACGCATCATCGCCGTGGCAAGTCGTGGCAGCATCTCGCGCAGACGGAAGCGGCGGTTGAAGCGATAGGCCGCTTCGGCCAGATACCGTCTTGCATATTTGCCTTGCGCGATGGCGTGGTAGACGCCGCTGATGGCACGTTTGAGGTTGCCA
>JAAIGE0100616065.1_pt1 | contig 89249 bp, 69 predicted proteins | sample 6487951 | NCBI WGS metagenome assembly JAAIGE01 (sample SAMN13974128, study PRJNA590717) | phyllosphere metagenome | biome: tomato field; feature: multiple bacterial spot infested tomato fields; material: tomato leaves; isolation source: leaves from tomato fields | host: Solanum lycopersicum ...
CAATGGCGCGAGCTTTCTCGGCTTGAACGCGGTGGTGGTGAAGAGCCATGGCGCGGCAGGCGAAGTCGGTCTCGTTCAGGCCATCGAGCGCGCTCTGCGCGACGTGGAGACTGATCTGCCTGGCCGTATCCGGTTAAACTTGGCGGCTCTGAAAGCGGTGTGACCGACCGGTCGACACCGACATCTCAGTCTGTCAGTGGCGGAATCGCGGTTTCGCCAGCAATGGACCTACAAGAGACCTGCCTATGTCCGCCTCTCTCGCTTTCGTCTTTCCCGGTCAGGGTTCCCAGGCCCTGGGCATGCTGGGTGAGTTGGCCACGCACCATGCGCTGATCGGCGAAACCTTCGCCGAAGCCTCCGCCGTCCTCGGCTACGACCTCTGGGCGCTGACCCAGCAGGGCCCCCAGGAGTCGCTCAACCAGACCGACCGTACCCAGCCCGCCATCCTGACCGCCTCCATCGCGTTGTGGCGTCTGTGGCTGGCCGAAGGCGGCACCAAGCCGGCCTATGTCGCCGGTCACAGCCTGGGCGAATATTCGGCGCTGGTCGCCGCGGGCAGCCTGCCGTTCGCCGAGGCGGTACGCCTGGTGGCGCGTCGCGGTGAGCTGATGCAGCAGGCCGTGCCGGCCGGGCAGGGTGGCATGGCCGCCATCCTGGGTCTGGAAGATGCCCAGGTGCTGGCCGCCTGTGCCGAAGCCGCCCAGGGCGAGGTCGTGAGCGCAGTCAATTTCAATGCCCCGGGTCAGGTGGTGATCGCCGGTGCCGCCGCCGCGGTAGCGCGCGCCATCGAGGCTTGCAAGGCGCTGGGTGCCAAGCGCGCCGTGGCCCTGCCGGTCAGCGTGCCGTCCCACTGCGAGCTGATGCGCCCGGCGGCCGAGCGGTTCGCCGAGGACGTACGCGGCTGCACCTGGAGCCAGCCGGAGATTCCGGTGGTGCAAAACGTCAATGCCGGCGTCAACACCGACCTGGACAGCCTCCAGCAGGATCTGCTGGCCCAGCTCTACAGTCCGGTGCGCTGGGTCGAATCCGTGCAGTACCTGGCTGCCCAGGGCGTCACCCACCTGGTGGAGTGCGGCCCCGGCAAGGTGCTGGCCGGTCTGAACAAGAGATGCGTCAAGGGCGTGGAAACGCTGGCCCTGGACACCCCCGACGCCTTCGCCGCCGCGCGCGCGGCTTTTTGAATCGAGGAAAACGAGATGAGTCTGCAAGGTAAGGTCGCCCTGGTCACGGGCGCCACCCGTGGTATCGGTCAAGCCATCGCCCTGGAACTGGGTCGGCTGGGCGCCACCGTGATCGGCACCGCGACCAGCGAGGCGGGCGCCCAGCGCATCGCCGAGTCGCTCAAGGCCAACGGCATCGAAGGCACCGGCCTGGTGCTCAACGTGTCCGACAACGCCTCTGTCGCGGCCGCCCTCGAGCAGGTCCAGACCCAGTTCGGCGCCCCGTCGATCCTGGTCAACAACGCCGGCATCACCCGCGACAACCTGATGCTGCGGATGAAGGACGATGAGTGGTTCGACGTGATCGGCGAGGGAATCGACGTGACGGTGCGCATCGGTAGTCCGGAAGCCTGGTCGCCGCTGCTGGGCCACCGTTTCCTGGGCCAGGACCAGAAGGTATTCTGCGCGGCGCCCGGCTATCTCGATGCGCACGGCGTGCCGGCCTCGCTCGACGACCTGGACCGGCATGCGGCGATCATGTACGGCAAGGCCGACGGCACGGTCAGCGCCTGGCTGGTGCGCCACGGCAGCGCCCTGGTCGAGCGGCGCGGCGCCAGCGAGCGGATCGTGGCCGGCGATGCCGAAGCCCAGGCCGGGCTGGTCCTGGCTGGCCTGGGCGTGGCCCAGATGTCGACCTGGCTGGTCGGGCGCCACTTGCGCGAGGGCAGCCTGGTGCGGATCCTGCCACGGCATGCGGTCGCGGGCTTGCCGATCCACGTGGTGTGGCCGAAGGCGAAGGAGGACGTGCCGCGCGTGCGCGAGCTGGTCGGGACCTTGTGCGCGGCGCTGGAATGGGATGGCTTGAATGCCGGCTGGAACGCACCGCCATTGTCCCGCAGAACAGGCGATATCGATGCTTGATAAACCAGGGATCCATCCTAAGCTGGAAGGCTCCAGTGGTTTTTCTTACATCTTTTTCAGGAGGGCATCATGCTGCACACCGCCGAAATCCAGCAACGTTTTAAAAGCATCCAGCAAGTCGTGAACCAGGCCGAGCAGGTCTGCCAGAGCGACCAGAGCGTCCCCCTCCTAAGGGGAAGGTCGCCCGTTCGAATCGGGCCGGGGTCACCATTCAGGCCGGGAGTTCGCTCTCCAGAACCTGGGATGGGATGACAGAGCAATCGCTGCCATTGCTTCCATGTGTTTGCGGTCGGATATGGATCTTCGAGGGCGCTTGCTCTGGCCCGTGCTTTCTTTTGTTTGTCCCCAGGTGGCTTGGTGTCGATCGATCTTTATTCGCCCTTCGTGCCAGTTGGAATCGCCCTGCTCGCACTGCTGTGTGCTTTGCCACTGGGGAGGTTCGTGCCGCTACCGGACTCCAAGGGGCGTGCTACTTCGATCGATGGTCTCAGGGGGCTGCTTGCCCTGGGTGTGTTCGTCCACCACTCATCCATCTGGTATGTCTACGCGAGGAGTGGGGAGTGGAAGGCTCCAGCCTCCGCCTTGTATGCGCAACTTGGCGAGGCCGCAGTTGCCCTCTTCTTCATGATTTCGGCCTATCTCTTTTATCGACAAATTGCCGGTGGCGTCACTGATTGGACGAGGCTCTACGTCGGCAGAGTCCTGCGTATGTTGCCGCTTTACGCGATCTGCGTTGTGTTGTTGCTGCTTCTGGTCTTGATCGAGAGCGACTTTCACCTTGTCGATCCATTAATCCGGTTTGGAGTGGGGGTGATCCAGTGGCTCTCATTCACTGTGCTTGGGGCGCCGGATATTAATGGTGTTGTTGGGACCCGCTACATCATGGCCGGAGTCGTTTGGTCGCTTCCGTATGAGTGGGTTTGGTATTCAGTATTGCCACTGTTGGCGTATTTCATGCGTCAGCGTGTCCGGCGCGGATTGCTGCTGCTGTCGGCACTTGGTCTGGCGTATGCGGCTGTCCGCTTGAGCTGGGTGCTGATGTTGCCCTTTGCCGGTGGTGTCGCCGCGTACTACGCAACAACTCGAATGGCCGTTGTGAGCTTTCTTCGTGGGAAGTGGGGCTCGATTCTAGCGGTTTCGTGCATAATCCTCTCGGTTGCCTGCTTCGATTCAGCCCGGCATCCTGCGGCAGTCGTCTTGTGGTCGGTTTTCTTTGCGGCGATTGCGTGCGGTAACACCTTGTTCGGATTGCTTACACTTCGGGTTTCAGCCATTTTGGGTGAGCTGTCCTATGGCATCTATCTCCTGCACGGATTTGTACTCTTTCTTGCCTACAAGAGCTTAGGTACGGTTGCCTTTGCAGATCTCTCGCCCGCCTTGCACTGGGCTTTGACTGCAGCCTTGTTGCTTCCACTGCTCATCGCTTGCGTTGTCAGTTATCGATGCATTGAACTTCCTGCGATGCTGTCGCGTAGAAGTGTCCTCGAAAAAATACAGGTTGTGAGCGAAGCCCTTATTGCCAGATGGCGCATTTTGCTTAGGCCTGAACGAGTGGACTGAAGGTTATTCCGGGTCTAGCAGCGGCGATTTCGTCAGTGCTTGGATCAGTTGGGGACGTCTGCCACCGGAGGTGGCAAGATTTGACTAGTTGTTGGACAACAACCCCAGCCCACCCAGCACCGCCGTCACCTCCTCGCGCTCGCCACCACGCAGCCCCTGCAACGGCAGCGGCAGGCAGTCCTCGCCGCACAGCCCCAGCAGCGCCGCCGCGCAGGCCATCACGCGAATCCCGCCAAACCGGTCGTACAGCGACCACAGCGGCGCCAGCCGCGCAGACAGGGCAATCGCACCCTCTTCATCGCCACTACCCACGGCCCGCATGATCTGCAGCGCTACCTCGGGGAACAGCCCGGCGGTTACCGAATACCAGCCATCGCACCCCGCCAGCAGTCCACGCACCGCTGAGGCGTCACCACTGACGCCCAGCGTCACATGCGCAGGAACGCACGCACGGAGTGCAGCAACGCGCGTGGCCGCCTCAGCCGGATCATCTGCGAGGCGCGGAATCTTGATCGAAGCGACGTTGGGCAGCGCGGCAATCCGGCCATGCAGTGCATCGGTGAAGCGGAAGTGCGTGGTGCCCGGATTGTCGTAGACGCAGATCGGTGTACGCACCGCCGCACAGACGGTTTCAAACAGACCATGCACCTCATGGTCCTTCAGGGGCTGGTAAGACACGGGGGCGAGCAGCAGGCCGGCAGCACCTGCATCCTCCGCGTCCAGCGCCAGCTCCAGCACATCTCGGGTACGCAGTGCACCGATGCCGGCGATGACCGGTACGCCTCCTGCGTGCGCCAGGGCTTCGCGCAACGCGCGCTTGCGCTCGTGCTTCTCCAGATAGGCGTAGCTGCCAGTGGAGCCAAGCACGCCCATCGAATCAACATCGGAATCGGCCAGGCGCTCGACCAGTCCGGCAAACGCACGAAAGTCGATGCCGGCTTCAGAGAGCGGGGTCAGTGGAAACGCGCTGAGGCCTTTGAACACAGGATCTCCAGAAGAGGGAATGGGCTGGACGCCTGGAATTGTTTATTGTCCTATGACAAATCTCAAGTGCCGCTGTGCAGCGTGTCTGCCCGGTAAAAAATGGCGCACCATGAACGTCATGGAACCGAACCTTTGCGCTGTCCAGCCTTCCCACTACGCCACCATTGCCGGCTGGCTTGATTCCGCCGCGGCCACCCAGCGCTGGGCGGGCCCCGGCGTGCCGTTTCCCTTGCCGCCGGAACGGTTCGCGCAGGTGCTCGAGCTCGGGGCGCGGCCGGGCTGGGCGCTGCTGGACGAGCAGGGCCGGTGCCTGGGCTTTGGCCAGTACTGGATAACCGACGTCGGCACTGCGCACCTGGGCCGCATCATTGTTTCCCCACTGGCACGCGGGCGCGGCCTTGGCCGGCTGCTCATGCAGGCCTTGAGTGCACAGGCCATGCACGAAGACGGCATCGAGCGGCTCACCCTGCGCGTCTATCGTGACAACACGGCAGCCGTGGCCCTGTACCGCGATCTCGGTTTCCAGCAGGTTGAAGCGTCCTCAACACCAGAACTTCTTTTCATGCAGCGCACGTCGGCCTGAACTCCGCTCATGCCGGCAAGGTGGCCTGCAAGGCAAACCAATGCTCGCGGGTGATGCGACTGATGTGCTCGGTGCGGTAGTCGCCGAGGAAGCTGTTGAACTTGTCCACCTCGGTATGATGATGCTGGAAACCGCATTTGCTCTGCGCGGCCAGCGACTGCAGGTTGTCGGCGAAGTAGCCGCACCACAGCGCGTCCAGCTCCAGATCCATGAAGGCGTGCCGCATCACTTCACGCACTGCTTCGGGCACCAGCCCGCGCCCCCAGTACGGCACGCCGATCCAGTAGGCGATCTCGCCTTCGCGATCGCTGATCTCGAAGTTGCTGTCGGTGCCGATCAGGATGCCGACACAGCCGATCGCGTGGCCGTCCTCGCGGCTCTGCAGTGCGTAGATCTCTGGCCGGTTGAAGACGGTGCGGATGATTTCGGTACTTTCCTCGACGCTGGTGTGCACCGGCCAGCCGGCGATGGGGCCCACGCGCGGGTCGCGGGCGTACTCGTACAGATCGGCGGCATCGGTGTCGCGCCAGGGGCGCAGGATCAGGCGTTCGGTGTGTAGCTGCATGGCAGTTCCAGATACGGAAAGAGAGTGCACAGGCTAGGTTCCGGCGCATCGCGGGCACAGGGCCGGACCTTGATGATTTCGGTACTTTTCACAACTGGCGGTCGAGCCCGGGTATGCTGGGGCCCGGATTACAGCCGGATCGGCCCATGGACCGCGTACCCCAACTTCTGGACCAGGACGAATCCATGCGCCTGGAGGTCAGCACGCTGGCCGAAGGGCAGGGCGTCCCGCTGTCGTTCGGACACGCCTATCTGGCGGTGCTGGTATGCGTCTCGGGACGCGCACGCTTTGCACTGAACTTCCGCGAGGTAGCGGTGCAGCGTCATGATGCGCTGGTGCTGGCAGAGGACACACTGGCACTGCTGCGGCAACGCTCGCGCGGCTTCCTTGCGATGGTCTGTCTGATGCCCAAGTCGCTGGCATCGGAGGTGGCCTATGTGTTGCCCAATGCGCTGTTCCAGTTCCTGCACGAGCAACCGCACTGCAGGCCATCACCGCTGGATGTGCCGTTGCTGCAGGGGTGGCTGCAGCTGATGATGGACGCGCAGCACAACGGTGGACGGCACCGCCATGTGATGCTGCGCAATCTGCTGCAGAGCTTCTTCCTGAAGATGGCCACGTTGCTGCCGAAGCAGAAGAGGGTACCCGCGCAGGTCAGCCGGCGAGAACGCCTGGCTTGGAACTTCTGGGAGCTGGTGGGCCAGCGCAGCACGCGCCAGCGTGACGTGCAGTCCTATGCGGAGGCGCTGTGCATCACCCCGTTCTATCTCTCGCAGCTCACCCGCGAATGCTTCGATGAAACGCCGAAGGCGTTGATCGACCGCCAGGTGGTGCTGGAGATCAAGGCGCTGCTCACGTACAGCGAGTTGCCGATCGGACGCATTGCCGATCGCCTGTGTTTCGAGGATGCGTCGTACCTGTGCCGGTATTTCCGGCGGCATACCGGTCAATCGCTGACCGGCTACCGCCGAGCGGGGCAGGGTGGGACTAGTGCGATACGAACAGTGGCGCCGGCACTTCGGCAAGCAGGTCCTCGGTGACCCCGCCAAGCACGCGCTCCACCACCCGGCTGCGGCTGTAGGGGCCCAGAACCAGCAGATCGGCTTCGGCGTCCAGCACGTGTTGGCGGATGGTCGCGGCGATGCCGCCCTGGCTCGAGTTGATCGCCTGTATTTCCACTTCAACGCCGTGCCGTGCCAGATGCTGGGCCATCTCGGTACCGGGTGCGCCTTCGGTCTTGGGCGTGTCGACCATCAGCAGGTGCACGGCCTGCGCACGGGCGAGCAGCGGCAGCGCATCGGCCACTGCGCGACGCGCCTGTTTGCTGGCATTCCAGGCCACCACGATGCGGCGGCCGACCTGATCGCCTTGCCAGTGCGGCGGCACCAGCAGCATCGGCACGCCGGTCTGGCGCAGTGTGCCCAGGGGCCGCCAGCCGCTGGGGGCCCCGGGTGTATGCGGATAGCCGGCGATGATCAGGTCGCAGTACAGCGATTGCAGGGCCAGGTCGGCTCCGCCCAGATAATCCGAAACGATGCGTAGCTCGGTGCTGATCTGCAGTGGTTCGGACAGTGCGCGCAGGTTCTGCATCAACTGTGCGGTACAGGCCGCGTCGGCGCGCGCTTCATGATCGAGCGCTGCGGCGATGCCGGCGCCACGCGCGAAGCCGTTGGCGATGTCGGTGGGATGCTGGGCAGTGGACACTGCGACCAGATGTGCCTGCTGTGCCTGTGCCAGGTGGGAGGCGATGTTCAGTACGCGTTGTCCGGTGTCGCTGGCATCGAACAGCACAGCGATATCGCGCAGTGGATGCAGCATGGCCTTTCTCCTTCGATGCCTGTGACGCGTTCCCTGCCATGCACCGACCCGGGTGCACCGGACGCAGCTCCGTTGTAGCGCATCTGTGATTCGGGTGAATCAATTTTGATTCAGTTTATTAATTGATGATTCATGCTAGCGTGTTCGTACCCCCGGTTTCCGACCCTTTCATGCGACCCGCCACCGCCCGCCCACGCCGCGACCTGCACCACGCCCTGGCGGCCACCCTGGTCAGCCATCCGCGCTGCACGCTCAGTGAGCTGGCGCGGGGTGCCGGCATCAGTCGCGCCACCCTGTACCGGTTCGCGCCGACCCGCGAGGCGATCGACGAGGCGTTGTTCGCCGCAGGCTTCGAGCGCTTGGAGGCAGCGGCCAGTTGGTTCGACGATGGCGCGGATGCACAGCATGTGCTGGAGCAGGTCACCACCACGCTGCTCGCCGATTGGGAGCTGGTGACCCTGGTGTTCGCGCGGATGATGGAAGAGCAGCAGCGGCAGGGTGACCTGCATCTGCTGCCAGAACGCTGGGCACCGATAGGCGGTCGATTCGAAGCCTTTTTCCTGGGTGGTCAGAAGACAGGCGAGTTCAACGTCGAATTCAGCGCGGTGTGGCTGGCGGACTTCTACTGGACCTGCTTCTACGGCATTACCTGGTCGCTTGCGCGTGGCCGCATGGCACCGGCATCTGCAGCTTCCACGCTGCTCGCATCGTTCCGTCATGGTGCTGGGACGGCCTGATAGGGGTGTCCGCGGCGCGCAATGCGCCGCGATGTGCTGCGGCGTGCAACTCGCGCCGAATTCGCGTGACGTCTTGCCGGAAAGGGCGTTCGCACTGCCGGAATCGTGCACGGTGTCGCACTTCCGGGTTGCTACAACTGTGGTCGTCGAACAACGCCGGAAGCGGCAAGTTTAAATGAGACATTCATCACACTTTTGCTGCAGTGCGGTATCGTAGTTGCAGAACTTCATACCTGACCAACGGGGTCCAGGGACGGTTGTAGTGGCCATGGAGCCGGCAGAACGTGCGTCCGCGCGTGTGGCCAGGCCCATGAGCTCGTCCCACGCGACCCACTGAACAGCGGCTCCACGCGAGCCGACCGGGGAAATCACCATGTGGCAGTCGACGACGTCGCGCATTCGCGCGGGCGGTGGATGCGTTCATCCCAAGAAAACCCAGCAGTGCTCAAAACCCGGGCGCTGGATCACCCGCGGCCTGCTGTTGCTGCTGTCGATGGCAGTGCCGTCGTTGGGGTGGGCGGCCGCGTATGCGACCGGCGGCAGCAGCCCGTATCGCAACACGGTGTTGTGGTTGACCTGGGGCGGCGGTGCCAACGGAGTGAACAACGTCGTACTCAACGATGGTGCGACGTCATCGATCGACCTGCCCATCGCATCGGGCATCAACCTGCGCGTCGACTGCCGGTTGAACACGGCCGAGACCAACGTGCTGCGCAGCTATCGTCCCGGCAACTTTGGCGGTGACAGCCTCGACGATCTGTACAACATCGGCGGTACCGGCAGCAGCAACCAGCTGATTGCCGGCATTGCGCGTGCCGGTGGTACATCCAGCTTCAGCATCACCTGCACCTCGACCGTGGGGGGGGCGCCTTATCGCCTGCGTGGCGTGGTGATGGCCGACGCCGAGTCGATCAACAACAGTGGCGAGTTCGTTGAAGCCAGCGCGCAGGGCACCTGGAACGTGGTCGAGGTCCGCAAGAACCTGGCCAACAGCACGCCGTATCTGGTCAACAAGTCGACCAGCGGCGCCAACCAGGTGATCCGCTTCGGCCCCGGCAACGACGACAACACGGCGGCGGTCACCTTCCTCAGCTTCGACAACGCTGCGCATGCGCCTGGCAACCTGGCCGTGAACATGGGTTTCTCGATGCGTGGCAGCGGGACCACCGCCATCGCCATCGGCCTGCTGGTGCCCTACGCCGACTTCGGCGATGCGCCGCAGAGCTACGGCGATGCGATGCACGTGGTGGATGACCTGCAGTTCCGCTCCGATGGCATTCCGCAGGGCAGCAGCAACTTCAATATCAACACCGCGGCGTACACACCGGGTGGCCTGGCGCCACCGTTGACCGACTTCCTCGGCAGCCTCGGCCCGGATACCGAACAGCAGAGCAGCTACAGCCTGGATGCGCTGGGTGACGATAACTCGCCCGTTGCTGGCAGCCGCGAAGAAGATGCATGGCCGAGCAGCTACCGCTTGACCGTGATGCAGGCCGGCACGCAGATCAACCAACCGGTGGCTTGCGTGGGCAGTGGCAGTGTGGCCGGCTGGATCGACTTCAACCGCAATGGCAGCTTCGATGCCAATGAGCGCAGCACTATCGCGGCGTGCAGCGGCGGGCAGGCCAACCTCAGCTGGAGTGTCCCGAACACAGTCAGTGCCGGCACCAGCTATGTGCGCCTGCGCTATGCCACCAACGCGGCACAGATCCAGAACCCGACCGGCGTGGCCGATGACGGCGAGGTGGAAGATCACCGGATCACCATCACTGCGCCATCGCTGAAGGTGGTGAAGAGCAACAACGCTAACGGTGGCATCTGGAACTACGGCCAGGCCGGAACCCAGTACACGCTGACGGTGAGCAACACCAGTGATGTGCCGACCGGCAACCCACCGAACGTGCCTGCGGGTGTGATCACCGTGCGCGACCAGCTACCTGCCGGCATCGTCGCGAACTGGGCGGGCGTGCATGTGAGCGGCAACTGGAGCTGCACCGCCAGCGGCCAGGATGTCACCTGCACCAGCAACCAGGTTCTCTCCGCAGCGGGCAGCGCTGGATCAACGTCAGCGTTCACCCTGCCGGTGACGGTCACCGCCGCAGCGACTGGTGTGCTGACCAACCACGCCAGCGTGGGCGGTGGCCACGATCCGTTCAACAACGGTACGCCGCCAACGCCGGGCAGCAGCTGCACCGACGCCGACCACTGCACGCGCAGCGATGTGACCGTGCCGGTGACGCGCGTCAGCTATGCCAAGCGTTCCAACACGGCCGGCCCGGTCGCGGTGGGTGCGACGGTCAGCTACACCGTCGACGTCACCGTGGCCGATGGCAATACCCGCGATGTGTTGACCCTGACCGACACGCTGGGCACCGGCCTGGATTTCGGCAGTGTCAGCAATGCCGGCTCGTTCACCTGCAATGCGGCCAATCCGTTGGTGTGCACGCTGCCGGCCGGCACGGTACCGGGCACCTACAGCCTGAGCTACACCGCCACCGTCAACGCGCAGGCCAGCGGCCAGGTGGTCAACACCGTGGTCGGCACCGGCACAGATACGCCGACCTGCAGCAGCAACTGCACCACCACCACCCCGGTGGCGGCACCGAAGATCTCGGTCTCCAAGGCCAGTGGTACGACCGGTCCGGTCGCGGTGGGCGACAGCGTCGCCTACACCGTCACCGTGGTGGTGGCTGATGCGCGTACCACGGCGGTGGCCACGCTGACCGATACGCTGGGTACCGGCCTGGACTTCGGCAGTCTGACCAATGCCGGCGGTTTCAGCTGCGTGCAGGGCAACCCACTGGTGTGCACGCTGCCGGCTGGCACCGTGCCGGGCAGCTACGCGTTCTCCTATACCGGCATCGTCAACGCGCAGGCCAGCGGCCAGGTGCGCAATGCGGTGGTGCCGAGCGGCACCGACAACCCGTCCTGCGTGGGCAGCTGCGATACCACCACGCCGATGGCCAGTCCGCAGGTGGTGTACGCCAAGCAGGCATCCACCGGCGGCCCGGTGCGCGTCGGTGACCGCATCGACTACACGCTGAGCGTGACCGTGACCCGTGCACGCACGACGGGTGTGCTCACCCTCACCGATACCCTCGGCAACGGCCTCGACTTCGTAGGCGTGAGCAGTGCGGGAGCCTTCACCTGCAATGCCGCCAATCCGCTGGTCTGCACACTGCCGGCGGGCATCGTGCCTGGCACCTACAGCCTTACGTACGGCGCGACCGTCAACGCACAGGCCAGCGGCAGCGTGCGCAATGCCGTGCTCGGCAGCGGCACCGACACGCCGTCGTGCAGCGTGAACTGCGACACCACCACGCCGGTGGCAACGCCGGGCGTGAGCTACGCCAAGTCGGTGAACAGCACCGGTCCGGTGTCGGTGGGCGATCGCCTGACCTACACACTGACCACGGTGGTGACCAACTCGCGTACCACCGCTGTGGTGACCCTGACCGACACCCTGGGCACCGGTCTGGACTTCGGTTCCGTGACCAGCACAGGCGCCTACGGCTGCAATGCCGCCAATCCGCTGGTGTGCACGCTGCCGGCCAGTACCGTGCCGGGCAGCTACAGCCTGTCCTACACCGCCGTAGTGAATGCGCAGGCCAGCGGCCAGGTCACCAACGCGGTGCTGGGTAGTGGTGGCGACAATCCGTCGTGCACGGCCAACTGCGATACCACCACGCCCGTGGCAGGCAGCGAGATCGATTACCGCAAGACCTCGGCCGCTGCAGGTGCGGTGAAAGTGGGCGACAGCATCGCCTACACGCTCACCGCCGTGGTCAGCCGTTCGCGTACCACGTCCTTGTTCACCCTGACCGACACCATGGGCCCGGGTCTCGATTTCGGCGCGGTCACCGCCAGCCAGGGCTTCAGCTGCAACGCCAGCAATCCGCTGGTGTGCACGCTGCCGGCCGGTACCGCGCCGGGCACCTATGCGGTGGATTACACCGCAAAGGTGAACGCGCAGGCCAAGGGCAGCGTCAGCAATGCGGTGCTGGGCAGTGGCACCGGCACCAATACCTGTACCAGCAACTGCGGCACCACCACGCCGGTGCTGTCGGCGGTGGTGACCTACCGCAAGCAATCGAGCACGGTGGCGCCGATCGATATCGGCGATGCGGTGGACTACAGCGTCGAGGTGACGGTCGCCAATTCGCAGACGCTGGATGTGGTGACCCTGACCGATACGCTGGGCCGCGGCCTGGACCTGCAGTCGGTCACCCAGCCCGGTCCGTTCACCTGCAACAGCAGCAACCCACTGGTGTGCGCGCTGCCGGCCGGGACCGCGCCGGGCACCTACACACTGGGCTATCGCGCGCGGGTCAATGCGCAGGCCACCGGCAGCGTACGCAATGCGGTGCTCGGCAGTGGCGGTGATACGCCCACCTGCAGCGGCGACTGCAGTACCGAACATGCGTTGGCCGACCCGCGCGTGGTACTGGAGAAGCAGTCCGGCCCGGCCAGCGGCACCGATGTTCGCCCAGGTGACCGCCTGAGCTACACCCTGGTTGCCACCGTTGAGCGCGCTGCCCTGCGCCAGCCGCTTCAGCTGGTCGATACACCTGATGCAGGGTTGAGCATCGAAAGCCTGCCCGCTGGATGTGCGCAGCAGGGCGCGGACATCGTCTGCACGGTGCCGAGCGGTACACCGGTTGGTCGACACGAATACGTCTACCAGGCGATCGTCAACCAGGAAGCGCGGACCCAGGTGCTGAATCGTCTGCGCGGGCAGTACCCGGATGGCTCGCCGCCCCCGGAGTGCACGACCTGCGAGACGCATCACAAGGTGATCTCTGATTTCTCGCTGCGCATCACCAAGACCGCCAACCCGCGTCGGGTGAAAGTGGGTGACCTGGTGCGCTACCAGCTGGTGGTGGAGAACGTGGGAGGCAGCCACTGGCGCGATGGCGTGGTGGTCGACACACCACCGCCGGGCTTCAGCTACGTGGATGGCTCGATGCGCGTGGCCGACGATGACGGTGCATTCGCGTTGGCCAGCAGCCAGTCGCCGCTGCGTATCGGTGCGGTGGACATCGCGGTGGGTCGCAGTGCCACCATCACCTATCTGCTGCGGGTGGGCGCCGGTGTGCGCGCCGGCAACCATGTGAACCAGGCGGTAGCGACTGCCGATGACGGCAGTCCGTTGTCGAACGTGGCCACTGCTGAGGTGGCGATGGATGCGGACCCGCTGCTGGAAGACAGCCTGGTGTTCGGCACCGTGTTCGACGATCGCGACGGCGACGGTTGGCAGGACAGTGCCGAGCTGAGCGGCGTGCGAGTGCAAGGCGGGTTCGCTGCTGCGGCCTATGTGCCGGGCTCGACCACGTTGGACCGTGGTGAAGGCCCGCAACCGCTGGCCGATGCCAGTGCGCCGCTGCTGCATGGCGTGCAGATCGGTGTGGTGCACGGACGCGCGTCGACCTCCGATACCGTCGAGGTGCATCAGGTGGTGCTGCGCCAGCGCCTGCGCGAGTTGGCCTTCAGCGATGACTTCGTGCTGGAGAGCGCACAGGGGCATCGCTTGCGGATGGATGCGCAGGGGGGCACGAGCGTGCAGCTCAGTGGCGATGCCGGCAAGGGCCTGACCGCCGCCGCGCCGACCGTCCGCCGTGAGATCGCACGCGTGGCCGATGGCTACGAAGTGGCCTATGTGATCGGCAACGAGGGCATCCAGGAGCAGGGCATTCCGGGCGTGCGCCTGGCCACGGTGGAAGGCCTGCTGGTGGAGACCGATCCGTTCGGGCGCTACCACCTGGCCGATGTCCACGGCGGTGATGCACGCCTGGGGCGCAACTTCATCATCAAGCTGGACCCGGCCACGATACCGGCCGGAGCCGAGCTGACCACCGAGAATCCGCTGCTGCGACGGGTCACCCAAGGCGTGCCGACGCGCTTCAGCTTCGGCGTGCGCCTGCCACCGTCGCCGCAGGCTGCGACCGAACGCATGGAGCTCGCCCTCGGCGAAGTTCTGTTCGCTCCGGGTAGCAGCGAACTGCGTGCCAGCTATCACCCCGTGCTGGCGAAGATGGCCGAGGTGGTGGACCGCTACCAGGGCGGGGACGTGGTGATCGCGGCCAATGGCGAAAGCCAGGCGCTGGCATTCGCCCGTGCGGCGGTGGTGCGCGATGCGCTGCAGGCCGAAGTGGCAGAGAGTGCGCGCGCAGGCCTGACCGTGCAGCTGCGTACCGATGTGCAGGATCCGCACTCGCTGCTGGCCGGTGTCGATGCCGCTGGCGCGCTGCTGGGCAACGTATTGTTCGACACCGACAAGGCGGTCGTTCGCGAGGAGTTCAAGCCGCTGCTGGCGGCCATCGCCGCGCGCCTGGAGAAGATGGGGGGTGGTCAGGTCAGCCTGGTCGGGCACACCGATGTGCGCGGCAGCCATGCCTATAACCAGGCGCTGGGCCTGCGTCGTGCCAATGCCGTGTTCGAGGCGCTGCGCAGCCAGCTCAGCCCAGCCGTGCAGCAGCGCCTGCGCGTGCGCAACGAGGAGAGCGCCGCCACCCGCGCGGCCGCCCGCCAACAGGAGGCACGCCGATGAGCGCGCATCACTCTACCGCGCGTCGCGCGGCCCACCTGCAGCGCGCCGTTCTGTACCAGGCGATGCTGCTCGGGCTGGCCGGTGCCGTCCAGGCGGCGCCGCCCGCCGCCGAGCCAACACCGATCCGTTGTGACGGCAACCAGTGCAATGCCGAGGGCGAACTGCTGTTCAGCCTGCGCTCGCGCAGCTATGACGAGCCGGTGACCGAAGGCACCTCGACGCGTTCCAGCTCGCAGGCGCTGCAGCCGGATCGCCGGGTCAGCGTGGCGATCGATGAACCAGGCAAAGCGACGGTCCGGGGCGAGTTCATGATCCGCCTTCCGGAAGGGGGCGCGATCTGGGCCACCGAAGACCCGGCCATGGGCCAGCCAGAACTGTCGGTGTCGGCACCGGGCATGGTCGCTTTCGACGAAGGTCGCATCGTGCGACCGGTCGAGTTCTATGTGCGTGGCAACTACACCGCCTTCATCCAGCGGCTGGAAGTGAGCCTCTATCGCGGCAGCGACACCGACCGCGTTGCACCGCTGGCGCAGTTCGAACTGCCGGTGGCCGCCGTCGCACAGGGCAGCTGGGATGGCACGCTGCCGGCCTCGACACCGCTGCGTCGTGGCGACCGCCTGGTCTATGTGCTGCGTGCCTTCGATGCCGAGGGCAATGTGGATGAGACCACCGCGCAGTCCATGCAGCTGGTGACCCCGGCGGAGTTCGAGCGTGGCAACCAGCAGTTGCGTGACGCGCTGGAGGACCGCCGCGGGACTGCGGTGGATGCCAACCAGGCAGCGTCGTTGTCGCTGCTGCAGCAGGTGTTCGACAGCAACGGCCTGCGCCAGCAGAACATCCCGGTGTACGGCTCGCGGGTCCGCCTGCGTGGCCGTGACCTGCCGCTCGGCGCCGCGCTGAAGATCAACGGCGACAGCTATCCGCTGGACCAGGACCGCAAGTTCGCTGCCGAGTACCTGATGCCGATCGGCCACCACGCATTCGACGTGCGCGTCGAACGGCCGGATGCGCCGGCCATCGCACGCACGCTGGAGGTCGATGTCAGTGGCCGGTACCTGTTCGGTGTCGGCCTGGCCGACATCACCGTGTACCAGAACAAGGCCAGCGGGGCAGGGCAGGACCTTGCCCGCGGCGAGCGTAACGATGACGTGCTCAGCGATGGTCGTCTGGCCTTCTACCTGAAGGCCAAGACCCGTGGCCGCTACCTTCTGACTGCGCAGGCCGACACCCAGAACCGTCCGCTGGACGAGCTGTTCACCGGTTTCACCACCGCCGATCCGCGCGACCTGTTCCGCAGCCTCGACCCCGACCTGTACTACCCGACCTACGGCGATGATTCGCTGACCCAGCGCGATGTGGACAGCATGGGGCGCTTCTACCTGCGCCTGGACTGGGACAAGAACCAGGCGTTGTGGGGCAACTACAACACCGGGCTGACCGGCACCGAGTACGCGCAGTATGTGCGCTCTCTGTACGGTGCGGCGTTGTCGTGGCGATCCCGTGGTGCCAATGCCTGGGGCGATGCGCGCAGCGAACTGCGCCTGTTCGGGTCGCAGGCCGAAACCGCGCCCGGCCACAGCGAGTTCATCGGTACCGGCGGCAGCCTGTACTACCTGCGCCATGCCAGCATTCTCAGTGGCTCGGACCAGGTGGTGCTGGAGATCCGCGACCGTACCACCGGCCGTGTCGAGCAACGCGTGCCGATGTTGCGCGGCGCCGACTACGAGATCGATGCCCTGCAGGGCCGCATCCTGCTGACCCGGCCGCTGGCCCAGGTCAGCCGCGAGAACCTGCGCCGGATCAGTCGCGACGTACCGCTGGACGGCTACGAACAGCGCCTGATTGTCGACTACGAATGGGTGCCGACCGGCTTTGACAGTGATGACATCACCGCCGGCGTTCGTGGCAAGCACTGGTTCGGCGATCACGTGGCGGTGGGCGCCACCTATGTGGACGAACAGCGCGCCGGTCAGGACTACTCGCTGAAGGGTGTGGACCTGACTCTGCAGGCAGGCCGCGGTACCTACCTGAAGGTGGAGCACAGCCGCAGCGAGGCGACCAGTGCGCCGGTGTTCTTCTCCGACAACGGCGGACTCAGCTTCAGCCGGCTCAATCCAGAGGGGCCGCGCGAAGGTGAGGCGACGGCGGTCGAGGCCCGCATCAACCTGCGCGAGCTGGGCTGGACCCAGCGCGACTGGAGCGCCGGTGCCTGGTGGCGGCAGGTGGACGGAGGTTACTCGGTTGGGCGCTTCGACACCGGCCAGCGCGTGCGCGAGCAGGGCGCTGAGCTGCTCGGCTATGTGACCGACGACTTCAGCCTGTACGCGCGCTACAGCGAGGCACGTCGTGGCGCGCAGTCGCTGATCCAGGCGCAGGCCACCGCCGAATGGCGGTTCGGCGACAACGATCGACTGTCGGCCGAGCTGCGCCGGGTGCAGGAGGATCGCGGCAGTGGCGGCAACGTGGCCGGCGTGCTGGCGGCCGCACGCTACACCCATCGCATCGGCACCTCGCTGGATGTGTATGGCGGCGGCCAGTTGACCGTGGACGACGACCACGGCCGTTATGCCGACAACGATGCGGTGGTGGCTGGCGGCACCTGGACCTTTGCCAACCTGTCCACCGTCGGCGCTGAAGTCAGCGATGGCGATCGCGGAACCGCGGCGCAGATCAACGCCGAGTACCGGCTGACCCCGCAGCACAGCTTCTACGGTGCGTTTACCCAGTCGACCGACCGCAGCGAGTACGACCCGTTGTTCAGCCCCAATGCGCAGGATGGATGGACCCTGGGCCAGCGCTGGCGGCTGTCCGACCAGGTCAACGTGTTCAACGAAAGCCAGTTCTTGAAATCCGGGCAGGAGTCCGGGCTGGCGCACACCTTCGGCATGGATTTCTATCCAGCGGTGGGCTGGAATGCGGGCTTCACGCTGAGCAATGGCAAGCTCGACGCCAGCACCGGCCAGGTCGACCGCAAGGCGGTGAGCCTGTCCGGCGGGCGTACCTCGCCGGGCACCGAGTGGCAGAGCAAGCTGGAGTGGCGCCGCGATACCGGCGCGGAGCGGCGCACGCAATGGGTGAGCACCAACCGGCTGAGCCATCGCCTCAACGACAGCTGGCGCATTGCGGCGCGCTTCAACTACGCCGATACCGATGATGCGATCAATCCGGTCGCGGGCGCGCGCTTCATCGAAGGCAACCTCGGCTTCGCCTACCGCCCGTGGGACAACGACCGTTGGGCGTTGTTCGGTCGCTACAGCTACCTGTATGACCTGTCGACGATGGGCCAGGTCAACGGCGTGGACTACGACCAGCGCACCCAGGTGCTGTCACTGGAAGGGGTCTACCGCATCGATCAGCGCTGGGAAGTGGCGGTGAAGGCCGCCCGCCGCGAAGGCGAGGTGCGCTACGGGCGTGGTACCGGCCCGTGGTTCGATTCAGCCACCAGCTTTGCCTCGGGACAGCTGCGCTACGACCTGTACTACCAATGGCATGGCCTGCTGGAATACCGCCTGCTGGATGTGCGTGACGGCGGCCGCCGTCAGGGGTGGTTGGCCGGTGTCGACCGCGATATCGGCCGCAACTTCCGCGTCGGCGTCGGCTACAACTTCACCGACTTCAGCGATGATCTGACGAAGTTCGACTACACCCACCGCGGCTGGTATCTGAACCTGGTAGGGCGCTATTGAGGAAGGCAGCGGAGCGTGGGCTCGGCTCTACGGCACGGACGTGCCGGGCATTGCCCGGGCAGGCCTCACGCCTGCTTCAGCAGCTCCACCAGCTGGCGCAGGCGATAGGGCTTGGGCAGGAACTCGACCTGCTCGGGCAGCGGCGGCAGCTGCGAGCGGGCGTAGCCGGATGACAGGATCATCCGCGCCTGCGGCTGATCGCGCGCCACATGTTCGCTGAGTTCGATGCCGGACATGCCGTTGGGCATGCTGATGTCGCTGAACACCACGTCGAAGCGTGCTTCACCCTTCAACAGGGCGGCCGCTTCGTGTGCATCGGCGGTCGTCGCCACGTCGATGCCGAAATCGCGCAGGGCCAGGCCGATCATCTCGCGAAGATCGGTCTGGTCCTCCACCATCAATACACGGATCGGGTCATCGGTCATGGGCAGGTTCCTCCATTGCGGGAAGCAGCAGGCTGACCGTGGTGCCGACACCGGGCGTGGTGGACACGTCGACGAAGCCGCCGCTCTGGGTAGTGAATCCGAACACCTGGCTCAGGCCCAGGCCGCTGCCTTTGCCGATGTCCTTGGTGGTGAAGAACGGTTCGGTTGCCCGTTCGGCGATTTCAGCGGCCATGCCATGGCCCTCGTCGCAGACACTGAGGGTGACGTAGCCACGTTGCAACGTGGTGTCCGCATCCGGGTCGAGGCGATGTTCCAGGGCGGTACCGACCAGGATGCGACCACCGTCGAGGGTCGCCTCCACGGCATTGGCCACCAGGTTGGCCAGTGCGGTCTGCAGCTGCATCGCATCGGTGCTGACCGGTGGCAGATCCGGCGTGAAGCGGGCATCGAGCACGACCGAAGGAGGGCAGGCACGCTGCAGGTCGGGCAGCCACTGCTGCACCAGCGCATTGATGTCCACTGCCTCCCGGATCAGCGTCTGGCCGGTGCTGAAGGCCAGCAGCTGGCGGGTCAGCAGGGCGCCGCGGTCGGTGGCGGTCTGCGCAGCATCCAGTAGTTCGGCGGCGCGTACGTCGTCACCGCTGACGCGCAGGGACAGCAGGTCCAGCGCGTTGCCGATGGTGGTCAGCAGATTGTTGAACTCATGCGACAGCCCGCGGCTGAGTCGGCCGACGGTCTCGAACTGCTGGGTATGGCGCAGTGCCCGCTGGGCATCGCGCAGCAGCCGCTGTGCCTGCCATTGCTCGGTGATATCACGGGTGATCTTGACGAAGCCGAGCAGTTCGCCGGCTTCGGAGACCGGCTCGATCACGATGCTGGCGCGGAATGAAGAGCCGTCACGGCGGACCCGCCAGCCCTCGCTTGCATGATGGCCGTGCTGCGCTGCAAGACGGAGCAGGCGCTGCGGTTCACCCGCCTCGCGATCGGCAGGCAGATAGAAACGACCGAAATGGGTGCCGATGACCTCGTCGGCTGAATAGCCCTTGATGCGCTCGGCACCCGGGTTCCAGCTGCATACCCTGCCATCGGGATCAAGCAGATACAGCGCATGGTCGCGAACGCTGTCGATCAGCAATCGCAGTTGTCGGGAAGGGTCCGTCAGCACGGACGCCGTAGAAGCTGCTGCGTCCACGTTGAAATGAGCATTACCCCTGTGAGGGACGAAAAGCTAGGCATTGAAGTGTGAAGGATGCGTGCAGGCGAGGCGCGTGCCAATGGTCCTGTGCGGCTGAATGCGACACGGAGTACCATCACCCACCTTTTTGTCTACTGGAGCCGACCTGCATGCGTCCTGGTGCGACCACGCGTGACCGCTGGATCTGGATGACCTCCGCTGTGCTGCTGGCCGCAACCATCGCGCTGGAGCTGGTGGTGCCGCTGGGCTATGCGGTATGGCTGGCTTACTTCCTTGCCGTGGGCGTGACGGTGTTCCAGCGCAGCGCACGGGCACCGTTCATTGTGGCGGTGCTTGCCTGCATCCTGCTGATCGTCGGCTACAACATCGCACCGGCCAGCTCGAACTCGGCATTCTCGTTCGTCAATCGCAGCATCGGCGGCGGCGCATTCCTGATGATCGCGCTGATTGTTTCCCGTGCGATCCAGGCCCGGCGCCAGGCGATGCGCGCGTTGTGGCTGCAGGAGGCGGAGAACGCGGTGGCGATGAGCCTGCGCGGCGACCTGGGGCCGGAGCAGATCGCCGATGCGGCAGTGACCCGTCTGGCGGAGCAGCTTCGCGCCGACGTGGGGGCGGTCTATCGGCTGGAGGGCGGACGGCTGCAGTTGACCGGTGGCATGGCGCTGCCCTCAGGCACACCCGCCTCGTTGTCGTTGCAGGAAGGACTGGCCGGGCAGGTCGCGCGTGATGAACGCATCCGTCACCTGCACGGCGACGAGGCAGCCGTGCTCGAACTGCAGACCAGCCTGGGCCGGTTGCCGGTGCGCGAACGCATCCTTGCGCCGATCAACAGCGATGGCAGCGTGGTGGGTGTCATTGAGCTGGGCCGGGCGCGCGTCGGTGACCAGCAGGGCCTGGACGACGAACTGCTGGAGCGCTGCGCCGAGACCATCGGCATGGCCCTTCGTGCGTCATTGCTGAGGGCGCAGCTGGTGGTCCTGCTGGAAGAATCGCAGCGTCAGGGCGAAGAACTGCAGGCCCAGCAGGAAGAGCTGCGTGTGGCCAACGAGGAGCTGGAAGAGCAGAGCCGCAGCCTGTTGCAGTCACAGAGCCATCTGGAAGAGCAGCAGGCCGAGCTGGAGCAGAGCAATGTCCAGCTGGAAGAGCGCACCCATGAACTGGAGGCGCAGAAGCAGGCGCTGCTGGTTGCGCAGGGGCAGTTGGTCCGCAACAGCAATGAGCTGGCCGCCACCTCGCGTTACAAGTCCGAGTTCCTCGCCAACATGTCGCACGAACTGCGCACGCCACTGAACAGCTCGCTGATCCTGGCCAAGCTGCTGGCCGACAACAAGGACGGCACGCTGACCGAGGAGCAGGTGAAGTATGCCCGTGCGATCCTGTCGTCCAACAATGACCTGCTGGCGTTGATCAACGACATCCTCGATCTGTCCCGCATCGAGGCCGGCCACGTTGAGCTGGCCGATGAAGTGGTGGTGGTCGACAGTGTGCTGCAACGCCTGCGCGAGACCTTCGAGCCGATGGCGCGGCAAAAGGGGCTGGCGCTGGAGATCGAGGCCGATGCGCTGGCACCGACCCAGCTGATGGCCGACAACCAGCGCCTGCAGCAGATCCTGAAGAACCTGTTGGCCAATGCCCTGAAGTTCACCGAGCACGGCAAGGTCAGCCTGCACGTGCGCGCTGGCGGCAGTGGACGCGTGCGTTTCGATGTCTGCGATACCGGCATCGGCATCGCCCGCGAGCAGCTGCCGGTCATCTTCGAGGCGTTCCGCCAGGCCGATGGCAGCACGCGTCGCCGCTACGGCGGCACCGGCCTGGGCCTGTCGATCTCGCGCGACCTGGCCGAGCGCATGGGCGGCAGCATCCAGGTCGACAGCGAGCCGGGACGCGGCAGTTGCTTCATCCTTGAGCTGCCGCTGCAGGGTGCGCCGGCGTCCGAAGCTCTCCCGGCGACTGCGACGGAAGCTGTCCTGTTGCCAGCGGCGGCACCGGCACCGGCAGCCGCTCGTGTTGTGGCTGCGCCTGCGGCTGTGCCCCCGGCCGCTGTGTCGATGGCAACTGCAAGCGTGGTGGATGACCGGGGCCGGCGCCAGCGCGCCGGTCGGCTGATCCTGGCGGTGGAGGATGACACCACCTTCGCCGAGGCGCTTGTGGCATTGGCCCATGAGCTGGACTTCGACTGCGTGGTAGCCAGCACGGCCGAAGAGGCCCTGGCGCTGGCTGCCGAGTTGCGCCCGAACGGCATCCTGCTCGATATCGGCCTGCCCGACGTTTCCGGTCTGAGCGTGCTGGAGCGGCTGAAGCGCAATCCGGACACGCGCCACATCCCGGTGCATGTGGTTTCGGCGATGGACCGCAGCCAGGTGGCGCGCGAGTTGGGCGCGATCGGCTTCGCGATCAAACCGACCACACGTGAGCGTCTGGCAGCGGCCATCGAGCAGCTGGAACAGACCAGCCGGCGCGATGTACGGCGCCTGCTGATCGTCGAGGACGACAGCGAGCTGCGCCGCAACCTGGAGCTGCTGCTGGGCCGCGAGCAACTGCAGATTGTCGCCGTCGGTACTCTTGCCGGCGCGCTGGAACAGCTCAGCACGGTTACCTTCGATTGCATGGTGATGGACCTGTCGTTGCCGGATGGCAGCGGTTACGACCTGCTCGAGCACATGGCCAACAACGATGACGTCGGCTTCCCGCCGGTGATCGTCTACACCGGCCGGGCGCTCAGCCGCGAAGAAGAGCAGCGCCTGCGCCGTTACTCGAAGAGCATCATCATCAAGGGCGCGCGTTCGCCGGAGCGCCTGCTGGACGAAGTGACCCTGTTCCTGCACAGCGTCGAGGCCAGTCTGCCCAGCGACCAGCAGCGTCTGCTGCGGGAGGCGCGCCGCCGTGACACCGTGCTCGACGGCCGCACCGTATTGCTGGCCGAGGACGACGTGCGCAACATCTTCGCGCTGTCCAGCGTGCTCGAACCGCTTGGCGTGACCCTGGAGATCGCGCGCAACGGCCAGGAGGCGGTTGACCGCCTGGCCGAGCGTGAGGTCGACCTGGTGCTGATGGACATCATGATGCCGGAGAAGGATGGCCTGGCCGCGATGCGCGAGATCCGCGCGCAGCGCCACCTGCAGGACCTGCCGATCATCGCGTTGACCGCCAAGGCCATGCCGGACGACCGCGAGCGTTGCCTGCAGGCCGGTGCCAATGACTACATCGCCAAGCCGATCGATGTCGACAAGCTGGTCTCGCTGTGCCGGGTCTGGTGCTCGCGGCAATGAACGAGCAGGCGCTGTTCGATCTGGAACTGAAGGTGTTGCTGGAGGCGTTGTACCAGCGCTACCACTATGACTTCCGCAGCTATGCGGTGTCGTCGCTGCGCCGGCGTATCCGCCAGGCCATGCAGCGTTATGAGTGCGAGCGCCTGGCGGACCTGCAGCATCGCCTGCTTCACGAGCCGGAGCTGTTCGCCCAGGCCATGCAGTTCTTCACCGTGCAGGTCTCGGAGATGTTCCGGGACCCCGCCTATTTCCGTGAGCTGCGCGAACAGGTGGTGCCGGTGCTGCGCACCTATCCGTCGGTGAAGCTGTGGGTGGCCGGTTGCAGCACCGGGGAGGAAGTGTGGTCGCTGGCGATCCTGCTGCATGAAGAAGGGCTGCTCGAGCGCAGCATCGTCTATGCCACCGATATCAATCCGGCCGCGCTGGCCACGGCCGAGGCGGGCGCCTATGGCATCGACCGGATGGCCCAGTTCAGCCGTAACTACCTGGCCGCCGGTGGCACCGCGTCGCTGTCCAACTATTACGCCACGGCCTACGATGGCGCCGTGTTCGACCGCCAGCTGCGTCGCAACGTGGTGTTCGCCGACCACAGCCTGGCCACCGATACGGTGTTCTCCGAAGTACATCTGGTGTCGTGCCGCAACGTATTGATCTATTTCAACCGTGATCTCCAGGACCGGGCCGTGGGACTGTTCCGCGAGGCGCTGGTGCACCGGGGATTCCTCGGCCTGGGCAGCAAGGAGTCGCTGCAGTTCGGGCGCCACCACGATGCCTTCGAGGTCTGTTCGCGCGAGCATCGCCTGTACCGGAAGGTGGCCTGATGGCGGTGCAGGTTCGCCCAGCGGTGCTGGTGGTCGGTGCCTCCGCAGGAGGCGTCGCGGCGCTGCAGGCTGTGCTGGGTGCGCTTCCGGCCAGGCTGCCGGCGCCGGTGCTGGCCGTGTTGCACCTGCCGCGCGACCGCTCCAGCCGCATTGCCGAAGTGCTGGCGCCGTACTGCGCGCTGCAGGTGCGCGAGGCGGAGGACAAGCAGCCGCTGCAGCCCGGAACGGTGACGTTCGCCCCGCCGGACTACCACCTGCTGGTGGAGGATGCCGGCGCGGTCGCTTTGTCGGTGGACGCGCCAGTGCTGTTCTCGCGCCCGGCCATCGACCCGCTGTTTGAATCGGCCGCTGCGGTGTTTGGTCCGCAGGTGCTGGCGCTGCTGCTGACCGGTGCCAGCAGCGATGGCAGCGAAGGCGTAGCCGCTGTACGCGCCGCCGGAGGCCGCGCCTGGCTGCAATGCCCCGAGGAGGCCGAGGCATCGATGATGCCGGCTTCCGCCCTGCAGCATGCCGGCGCCGATGCCGTGCTGCCCCTTGAACTGATGTGTCGTCGCCTGAAGGAGTTGTTTGCATGAACCTGCTGCCACCGGACCCTGCGCAGTCGCAGTCCCCGGTCAACCTGCTGATCGTCGATGACGTGCCGCAGAACCTGGTGGCCATGCAGGCGCTGCTGCAGCGCGAGGGCGTCAATCTGTTGCTGGCCAGCTCCGGTGCGCAGGCGCTGGAGCTGCTGCTGGAGCATGAGGTCGCGCTGGCCCTGCTGGACGTGCACATGCCGGAGATCGATGGCTTCACCCTGGCTGAGCTGATGCGCGGTTCGCATCGCAGCCGCACGGTACCGATCATTTTCCTGACCGCCTCGCCGGATGATCCGGTGCGCGCGTTCAAGGGCTACGAAACCGGCGCGGTGGATTTCCTGCACAAGCCGGTGGCGCCGCAGGTGATCCTGAGCAAGGTCAACGTCTTCATCGAGCTGTACCAGCAACGGCAGTTGCTGAAGGCGCGCAACGAAGCGCTGGAGCGTGCGCTCAAGCTCAACGAGACGATGGCTGCGGTACTGACCCACGACCTGCGTACGCCGCTGTCGGCGATCCTGCTGTGTGCCGACAAGCTGGCGCTGGACATTCCGCAAGGCAACGCGGGTGCGCAGCAGACGCTGCAGTACCTGGAGGCCAGCACCCTGCGCATGGCGCGGATGGTGGAGCAGCTGCTGGACTTCTCGCGGATCCGCAGCGGCGGCCTGCGCCTGCAGGCCAGTACCTGCGATCTGGCCGAGGTCACCCGGGCGGTGGTGGCGGAGGTGGGGAGTGCGCATGGTGCAGGCCGGATCCGACTGGATACACACGGCGACACGCAGCTTCAGGGCGACCTGGATCGACTGGGACAGGTTGCAGCAAACCTGATCGGCAATGCGCTGACGCATGGCAACGAGGCACAGGTCGAGGTGGATGGCCGTGACCCGCGCAACGTGCTGTTGCGGGTGCGCAATGCCGGGGAGATCGATGCGGCGCTGCTGCCGCGCCTGTTCGAACCGTTCAAGGCCAGCTTCCACCAGAGCAACGGACTTGGCCTCGGCCTGTACATCGTCGATCAGTTCGTGCGGGCGCATGGCGGTCGTATCGGTGCCCGCAACGAAGCAGGGCAGGTGGTATTCGAGGCGTTGTTGCCGAGGCGCAGTGACGGAGCGCTGGCGGCCGCAAGCTGAATTCTTCAGCAAACGTTTCCCGATACTGAGACGGGCTCGTCCGCAACTGCTACCGTGGCGACTCACGTTGCCAAGGAAGCTCCATGCCATTGCGTGCCATCGCCTACGTCAGCAAGGTGCTGCCGGATCTTTCCGCCGAACGCCTGCATGTATTGGTCGAGGACGCGGCACGCTTCAACAAGCTGGCCGGGGTGACCGGCGTGCTGCTGCATGACGGCGACCGTTTCCTGCAGTACATCGAGGGCCCACCGGACGGCATCGATTCGGTGTATGAGCGCATCCTGCAGGCTGGCAGCCATATCGACATCGTCGAGCTGGCACGCGGCCGGCTGGGCCAGCGCCAGTTCCCGTACTGGTCGATGCGCGCGCTGCCGGTGGATGCTGCGCTGCTGCGCCAGCTGTCTTCCAGTGACTGGTCGGGCTTCACCCGCGCACTGCAGGGCGACCGTTCCGCGCCGACGCCGGTGGATCTGCTCGACAGGGTAGTGCAGCCGGTCCTGCACGTCGGCTGAGCCCGCATCCCCGCTCAGCGCGGGTCGCCACCACAGTAGGCGGCATGCAACGCTTTCAGCACACCCAGCGCCGGGCCATCGACCACGCGGTAGTGGATGGCCTGCGCCTGGCGCCGGGTCGCAACGATATCCAGTTCGCGCAGCACCGCCAGGTGCTGCGACAGCGCCGATGCACTGAGCCCGGTCAGCGCCTGCAGCTCCGGCACCGGCGCTTCGCCTTCCACCAGCCGGCACAACACGCGCAACCGCGCAGGATGAGCCAGGCGCTTGAGCAGAGCGGCGGCCTGCGTGGCGTGCTCGGCCATTGCTGCGCTGTCGAGCTCGATGTGGGCCATGGTTGACCTTTTTGTTTAGAAGAAGCTAATTTAGAAAAAACTAAATAAAAAGGCAAGCCGATGAACGGAATCGACAGGGGCAGGGCGTGAACCTGCCATGGAGTGCAGTGGCTGGCGGGGCGCTGATCGGCGCCGCCGCGGTGCTGTTACTCGCCACCCTCGGGCGTGTGGCCGGCATCAGCGGAATCGCTGCGGGTAGCCTGCGCGCAGCAAAAGGGGAGCGCGGCTGGCGTTGGGCGTTCTTGCTCGGACTGCTCACTGCGGCGGGGTTGGTGTTGCTGTGGCAATCGGTGCCGGAGGCATCGCCGCAGGTACTGCTGCGTGATGCGTTGCCGGCCTGGCAGCTGGTCGGCGCCGGCCTGCTGGTGGGCTTTGGTACCCGGTTGGGTAGCGGCTGCACCAGTGGCCACGGCGTCTGTGGCATGGCCCGCGGCTCGAAGCGTTCGCTGCTGGCAGTGCTGGTGTTCATGGCCTGCGCAATGCTGACCACCTTCCTGATCCGGCACGGCGGAGGTCTGGCATGAGTCGCGCATTATGGGCCGCCGCTGTGGCCGGTGCGCTGTTTGGCGCTGGGCTGGCGCTTTCCGGGATGACCGACGCGCGTCGTGTGCTCGGCTTCCTCGATGTGGCCGGTGATTTTGATCCCACGTTGATGTGGGTGCTGGCCTCGGCGATGCTGGTCAGTGCGGTCGGGCAGCGCTGGGTGCTGCGACGCACGCGCCCCTGGAGTGCGGCCCGCTTCCAGCTGCCCACCGTACGTGATATCGATGCGCGCCTGCTGCTGGGCGCCGCACTGTTCGGCATAGGCTGGGGCTGGGCAGGCTATTGCCCCGGTCCGGCCATTGCCGGCCTGGCGGTGGCATCTCGCGAAGCGCTGTGGTTCGTACCCGCGATGCTGCTGGGCTTCTGGCTGCACGACCGCTTCGTACGCTGAGGTTTCACCGCTGTGTCACGATGGATCGGGTCAGATCCACGGACCACGGGGAAAGGAGCGTACTGATATGGCACGGATGAAGTGGAAGGGTAGGGCGATGCTGGCCGTGGCGCTGGCCGCCGCGATCACACCGGCACTGGCTTGTACGCGCGCGGTGTACCTGGGTGACAACGGTGATGTGATCACCGCACGTTCGATGGACTGGAAGGTCGACGTAGCGACCAATCTCTACGTCCTGCCGCGCGGCATTGCGCGCACCGGCCAGGCGGGTCCGAAGTCGCTGGCGTGGACCGCGCGCTACGGCAGCGTGGTGGCCACCGGCTACGACGTGTCGACCACCGATGGCATGAACGAGAAGGGCTTGGTCGCCAACCTGCTGTGGCTGGTGGAGTCGGAGTACCCGCAGCAGCGCGGCAACAAGCCGGGACTGGCCATCTCGCTGTGGGCGCAGTACGTGCTCGACAATTTCGCAACGGTGGAAGAGGCGGTGGCGGCGCTGAAGCGCGAGCCGTACTCGATCGTCACCGACAAGGTTCCCGGCGAAGACCGCCAGGCGACGCTGCACCTGTCACTGTCCGATGCCAGCGGCGACAGCGCCATTGTCGAATACATCGGCGGCCGCCAGGTGATCCATCACGACCGCCGCTACCAGGTGATGACCAACTCGCCGATCTTCGAGCAGCAGCTGGCACTCAACAGCTACTGGCAGCAGATTGGTGGCACGGTGATGCTGCCGGGTACCAACCGCTCGTCCGACCGCTTCGCGCGGGCTTCGTTCTACATCAATGCGATTCCCAAGGCCGAAGACCCGGTGGAGGCTCTGGCCAGTGTGTTCAGCGTGATCCGCAACGCGTCGGTGCCGTACGGCATCACCACGCCGGGCGAGCCGAACATCTCGTCCACGCGCTGGCGCACCGTGGCCGACCACAAGCGGCGGTTGTACTTCTTCGAATCGGCGTTGACCCCGAATACCTTCTGGGTCGATCTGAACAAGGTCGATTTCGGCGGCCAGGTGCTCAAGCTCGAGCTCGGCAAGGACCAGCGCAACACGTTCGCCGGCGACGCACTGAGCCACTTCGTGCCCAGCGCGCCGTTCACCTTCCTCGGCGTCGAAAGTTAGTTCGACGCCTGGCTGGATGCCGGGTAGACGGCCTGGATCGTGCAGCTGCCGCGGGTGTACTGCGGCAGCGGCGCCAGCGCATCGTTGCGCAGGTCGCCATTCTCGAAATCGGCGGTGAGGATGCGATCGCCGGCATTGCCACAGATCAGCCCGTTCTGCATGCCGGAGCGGAAGCTGAGCTGCGGCGCGCGGTCGAGCTGACGGCAGTGGCCGCCGAGTTCGACGCGGTAGTAGCGGTGACCACCATTGCGACGCGGGTTGGTCTCCACCAGCATGCCCTGCGGGTCGGATGACCAGGCACGGACGTTGCGGGTGGCGAAGCAGTAGGACGGTGAGCCGCCGAAGCTGCGGCGGATTTCCTTGCGCTCGCGGATGGTCACGGCGGGCAGGGTGGCCGTGCGCAGGCGATCGCTGTCACGGGCGACGCTGGCGTAGTCGCGATCCTGTACCGGGGTAACCGCGCTGACGGCGCAGCTGCGGCCGTCGACCACGACGCGTTCGCTGGGACGACCACAGGCCCAGCCGGCCGGTGCTTCCAGTTTCAGCGTGGTGGCACCGCGGACACCGGGGCAGTCTTCGTTGAAATCGATGCGATAGGCCTGGCCGGAGGTGGCGCGCAATGCAATCGAGCGCGGTGATGCCTGCTCCACTTCCTGCACGCCGACCGCATCCATGCAGTGCGGAGCGGGCGGGGTGCGTTCCTGTGCCGATGCCGAGCTGGCGACTGCCAGGCCGAGACTTGCGGCCAGCACCACAGACACGTGTTGATGGGTCATGACCTGCACTCCCTGCGTTGGATGACGGCCCGACTATAGCAGCGGTTTGCACGGCCGTTGTTACACGCGCACACTGTCAGGATGGGCGCCATCTTCCATCTGCGGCACTATGGACAGGCCACCGGCCTGGACCGTCATGACTATGCGCAATGGGTGCTGCCACTGCAGGGCGAACTGCAGTTCGAGATGGAAGGCCGCGGCGGTCGCCTGGACCTGCTGCAGGGCGCTTTCGTGGCTGCTGGTGAAGCACATGACCAGATGGCCGATGGCCCCAATGGTTTCGTGATTGTCGATTGCCCCCCGGGCGTGCTCGATGACGGTACGCAGGAGCATCTGTGCCGGCAGCGCTGGCTGCACCTGCCGCTGGCGCTGCGACACCGCCTGGCGGGTGTGCAGGGCGGCCAGCCGATGCCGGCCCTGCTCCCACAACTGCTGCAGGTGTTCGCACCAGCGGGCAGTGGTGCGCGCATGCAGGGGCTGTGCGCGGCGGTGCAGGTCGATCCGGGGCAATCGTGGCCGGTGGCACGTATGTCGGCCTTCGTGGGCGTCAGCGAGAGCCGTCTGCATGCCTTGTTCCAGCGTGAATTCGGGCTCAGCCCGCAGGCCTGGCTCAGTGCGTGCCGGCTGCGCTGGGCCAAGCACCAGCTGCGTACGAGCGCCGCGCCGATCAGCGATATCGCGCTGGCCGCAGGCTATTCCGAGCAGAGCGCACTGACCCGCGCGCTGCGGCGTGAGTGTGGGCAGACCCCGGCCGCCTGGCGCAGGGGTGCCATCTGATCTTTAGAGCCGAGCCCACGCTCGACTGCTTTTGCTCCGACCACCCCGCGAACGGCAGTCGAGCATGGCTCGGCTCTACAACGGCGGCAGGGCAGTAGCCTCGGTCAAGAGCTCGCGCTGGCCACCGCTTACACTGCGCAGCCTGTTCTCCCCCCAAGAACCCGAAATGCGCAACAACCCGATGGCCCTGGGCATCGTCAATGGCGTTGCCGCCGGCGCGCTGTGGGGCGTGGTCTTCCTCGCGCCCGCCGTGCTGCAGTCGTTCAATGCCCTGCAGCTCTCTGCCGGCCGCTACCTGGTCTACGGTCTGATCGCTGTGGTACTGCTGCTGCCGCGCTGGAAGCGATTGGCCCCGCGGCTTGGTCGTGCCGAGTGGATCGGTCTGCTGTGGCTGAGCCTGGCTGGCAACCTGGTGTACTTCCTGCTGCTGGCCACGGCCGTGCAGTGGGCCGGAGGTGCGGCGGCGTCGTTGATCGTCGGCCTGATTCCGGTGGTTGTGACGTTGGTTGGTGTGCGCGAGCAGGGCGCGGTGCCGTTGAAGCAGCTGTTGCCGGCACTGGGCCTGTGCGTGCTCGGCGTGGCGCTGGTTGGCTGGGAAGCACTGATGTCCGAGCATCTGGCAACGCCCTGGCGGCAGCGCCTGATCGGCCTGCTGTGCGCGTTTGGTGCGCTGTTCTCGTGGGCGCTGTACTCGATCGGCAACAGCCGCTGGCTGGCGCGCCGTTCCGACTTGTCCAGCCACGACTGGTCACTGCTGACCGGCGTCACCACCGGCGGGCTGGCCCTGCTGCTGGTGCCGATGGCGTTCATCGGCCACACCGGCAGCCACACGTCAGCGCAGTGGAGTGGCTTCTGGGCGATCAGTGCCGGCGTGGCGGTGGTGGCCTCGATCCTCGGCAATGCGTTCTGGAACCGCGCCAGCCGCCTGCTGCCGTTGACCCTGACCGGGCAGATGATCGTGTTCGAAACCCTGTTCGCGCTGCTCTACGCATTCGCCTGGCAGCAGCGCTGGCCCTCGCTGCTCGAAGCCCTGGCGATCGTGTTCCTGGTGGCGGGCGTGATGCTGTGCGCGCACGCCCACCGTACGCCACGGGCGATCGCCGAACATGCCGGCTGAATGCCGTCGTCAAGCGCGCTGATGCCGGTTTTGTCACAGATGCAACCAAATGGCGGCACGATGACCGATGATCGTCGCAGCGATTTTTTGCATCGCAGCACTTGACAGCACCCCGGCGGCCGGTGTTTTCTGTGCGTCATGGTCCTTGATGCCGCCCACGCCAGCCTGATCGCCCCCGCCACCGCGGGCCGTTCGACTGCGCCGGTCGCCACCACCACCATTACCACCACCACCGTCACCACTGCCCTGGTGCGGCCCGTCGTCTTCGTGTAACTCCCGAAAACCACGGCCCCGCACCATACAGGTGGCGGGGAAACTCGACACCTGCATGCGACGGGGCCTCCTACCGAGGTCTGCATGTCTTCCCACGCCCCCGCCCAACCCGTTGCACCGGCCGATCTGGCTGCGCCGTCCACCGTCGTGCACAAGTTCGGTGGCACCTCGGTGGCCGACGCCGAGCGCTACCGCCATGTTGCCGGCCTGCTGCTGGCCCGCCCCGAATCGCTGCAGGTCACCGTTGTCTCGGCAATGAAGGGCGTCACCGACGCGCTGATCGAACTGGCCCAGATGGCAGCAAAGGGTGACGAAGGCTGGCGCGAGGCCTGGCATGCACTGCGCGCCCGCCACCGCGGCGCGGCGGTAGCCCTGCTCGGCGAGCAGGTGGGCGAGACCGTGGAATGGATTGACGTGCGTTTCGATCAGCTGGCCGAAGTGCTGGCGGCACTGGCGGTGATCGGCGAACTGCCGCGCGAGGTGCTCGATCGCGTGCAGGGTCTGGGCGAAGTGTTCTCCGCGCAGCTGCTCGGTACCCACCTGCGCGCGCTGGGTGAGGACTGCGCCGTGCTCGATGCGCGCGACGTGCTGGTGGTCGCGCACGGCGAGCTGGGTGTGGACGTGGACTGGGAAGCCAGCGCCGACCGCCTGGCCAGGTGGCGCCTGCAGCATCCGCAGTCGCGCCTGGTCGCCACAGGTTTCGTTGCCCGCGACCGCCACGATCGCATCACCACGCTCGGTCGCAATGGCAGCGACTACTCCGGCGCGATCTTCGCGGCACTGTTCAACGCCGACCAACTGCACATCTGGACCGACGTCGACGGCGTGCTGTCGGCGGACCCGAGGCTGGTCCCGGAAGCGGTGCAGCTGGAATCACTGAGCTACGACGAAGCCTGCGAGCTGGCCTATTTCGGCGCCAAGGTGGTGCATCCGCAGACGATGTCGCCGGCGATCCGCCTTGGCCTGCCGATCTTCATCCGCAACACCTTCCACCCGGCGCATCCGGGTACGCGCATCAGTGCCGAGCGCTCGCCGCGCGGGCCGGTGAAAGGCCTGACCCTGAGTCCCGGACTGGCCCTGCTCAATCTGGAGGGTACTGGACTGATCGGCGTACCCGGCACCGCTGAACGCGTGTTCGCGGCATTGCGCCAGGCGCAGGTTTCGGTGGTGATGATCTCGCAGGGGTCGTCGGAGCATTCGATCTGCTGCGTGGTGCGTGCGGCCGAGGCCGCGCGTGGCCGCGAGGCGCTGCTGCAGGCATTTGCGCATGAACTGTCGGTAGGCCACGTGCAGCGCGTGCAGGTCGGCGACGGTGTCAGCGTGCTGGCGGCGGTCGGCGACGGCATGGCGGGCCAGCCCGGCGTCGCCGCGCGCCTGTTCGAGGCCCTCGGCCGGGCGCAGGTGAACATCCTGGCGATCGCGCAGGGCTCGTCGGAACGCAACATCTCGGTGGCGGTGGACAGTGCCGATGCCACCCGTGCGCTGCGCGCTGCACATGCCGGCTTCTGGCTGTCGCCGCAGACGTTCGCGGTGGGGGTGATCGGCCCGGGCAATGTCGGCGCCGCACTGCTGGACCAGTTGCTGGCGGCGCGCCCGCAGCTGCTGGCCAAGGCCAATGTCGACCTGCGCCTGCGCGCGCTGGCCTCGCGTTCGCGCATGCGGCTGGAGGCTGATGGCCTGCATGCCGATTGGCGGCAGGCGCTGCAGCAGGCGGGTGAGGCCAGTGACCTGGACCGTTTCACCGAGCACCTGCTTGCCGCGCACCTGCCCCACGCGGTGGTGATCGATTGCAGTGGCAGTGCCGAGGTGGCCGAGCGCTACGAGGGGTGGCTGGCCGCCGGCATCCACGTGGTCACTCCGAACAAACAGGCCGGTGCCGGTCCGTTGGCGCGCTATCAGCGCATCCGCGCTGCTGCCGCTGCCAGCGGCGCGCGTTTCCGCTATGAAGCCACGGTGGGTGCTGGGCTGCCGGTGATCACCACGCTGCGCGACCTGGTCGATACCGGCGACGAGGTGCTGGCCATCGAAGGCATCTTCTCCGGCACGCTGGCCTGGCTGTTCAACCGTTACGACGGCAGCCAACCATTCTCGGCACTGGTCGCGCAGGCGCGCTCGATGGGTTACACCGAGCCGGATCCGCGTGACGATCTGTCCGGCATCGATGTCGCGCGCAAGCTGGTGATCCTGGCCCGCGAAGCCGGTCATCCGCTCAGCCTGGAACAGGTCCAGGTGGAAAGCCTGGTGCCAGCGTTGCTGCGCGGGGGTGGCGTGGACGATTTCATGGCGCGCCTGGGCGAGAGCGATGCCAGCCTGTTGCAGCGCCTGCAGGACGCACGGCAGCGCGGTGCGGTGTTGCGCTACGTGGCGCGGCTGGGTGCCGACGGTGCCTCGGTCGGACTGCAGGAACTACCCATCGAGCATGCGTTCGCCAATCTGCGGCTGACCGACAACGTGGTCCAGTTCCGTACCCGCCGTTACTGCGACAACCCGCTGGTGGTGCAGGGACCAGGCGCCGGCCCGGAAGTCACGGCCGCAGGCGTGTTCGCCGACCTGCTGCGGGTGGCCGCCGGCGAAGGAGCGCGGCTGTGATCGCACGTGCGTTCGCACCGGCCTCGGTGGCCAACGTGGCGGTGGGCTTCGATATTCTCGGCCATGCCATTGCCGGTGTCGGCGATACCGTGAGCGTGCGTCGCATCGATGAACCGGTGGTGCGGATCGAGGCAATCCGTGGCAGTGCGGTCGAGCTGCCGCTGGACGCTGCCGGCAATACCGCAGGGGCCGCGCTGATGTCGTTGCGCGAGGGGCTGGGTCTGGACTTCGGCTTCGCGATCGAGATCGACAAGGGCATTCCGTTCGGCTCCGGCATGGGCGGTTCGGCGGCGTCGAGCGTTGCAGCCCTGGTCGCCGCCAATGCACTGCTGGGCGCACCGCTGCCGCGCGAGGCGTTGTACCCGTTTGCGCTGGATGGCGAGGCGGTGGCCAGTGGCGGCCGCCACGGTGACAACGTCGGCCCGCTGCTGCTGGGCGGCTTGGCGTTGTGCACCGCTGATCGCCTGCTGCCGATTCCGGTTCCGGCCAGCTGGCACAGCCTGTTGGTGCATCCGCATGCGGTGCTGGAAACACGCCGTGCACGCCAGGCGCTGCAGGGCAGCTATGCGCTGGGTGAATTCGTCGCACAGAGTGCCAATCTTGCGCTGGTCCTGAGTGGCTGCCATCGCAGCGATGCCTCGCTGGTGCGCGCTGGCCTGCGCGACGTGCTGGTGGAGCCGCGTCGCGCCGGACTGATTGTCGGTTTCGAAGCAGCACGCGACGCAGCGCTGTCGGCCCATGCGATGGGCGCGGGCATCTCAGGCGCAGGACCCAGCGTGTTCGCCTGGTTCGAGGATGCCGATCAGGCCCATGCCGCAGCAGCACCGGTGCGCGCAGCATTTGCAGCGGCCGGCTTTGACAGCGATGCCTGGGTGTCGCCGCTGGACGCGCCGGGAGCGCGGCTGTGCTGAATCCTTCCCCTCTACTGGATACCTTGCCCATGCATTTCGTTTCGACCCGTGGCCAGTCGCCTGCTGTCGGCCTCAGTGCGGCAATCGCCGCAGGATTGGCGCCCGATGGCGGGCTGTATGTGCCCGAGGTTCTGCCTGCACCTCGTGAATTGCAGGCCGGTGCAACCCTGGCCGATACCGCCGCCGATCTGCTGGCACCGTTCTTTGCCGGCGATGCGCTGGAAGGCGCGCTGCCGTCGATCTGCCGCGAGGCCTTCGACTTCCCGGTCCCGCTGCGCTCTCTCGGCGATGGTGACCACGTGCTGGAACTGTTCCATGGGCCGACCGCGGCGTTCAAGGACATCGGCGCGCGATTCCTGGCCGGTACGCTGTCGCGGCTGCAGGCCGGCAAGTACCGCGATCTGACGATTGTCGTCGCCACCTCCGGCGATACCGGCGCAGCAGTGGCCGCAGCCTTCCATCGCCAGCCCGGCGTGCGTGTGGTGGTGCTGTATCCCGACGGCCGCGTGTCGCCGCGACAGGCGCATCAGCTCGGTTGCTTCGGTGGCAACATCCGGGCGCTGCGCGTGGCCGGTTCGTTCGATGACTGCCAGACCATGGTCAAGCAGGCGCTGGCCGACCGCGAGCTGCAGGCACAGGTGCCGTTGAGTTCGGCCAACAGCATCAGCCTGGGCCGCCTGCTGCCGCAGATGAGCTACTACGCGCATGCGGCGTTGAGCCATCATGCCGCACATCGACGTCGGCTCAACCTGGTGGTGCCCACCGGCAACCTCGGCAACGCAATGGCGGCAGTGCTGGCGCGCGCGCTGGGTGTGCCGATCGGGCAGATTGTGCTGGCCACCAATGCCAATGCCGTACTGCCGGCCTACTTCAATGGCGACGACTATCAGCCGCAGGCCAGTGTTGCCACCGTTGCCAACGCGATGGACGTGGGGGCGCCCAGCAACTTCGAACGCCTGCGCTGGCTCTACCACGGCGATGACGCGGAACTGCGAGCCGCCTTCCGTGCATTCGCGGTGGATGACGTGACCATCCGCGCGACGATTGCGGCTGAGCATGCCAGCCATGGTGAGCTGTTCTGCCCACATACGGCCACCGCAGTGAAGGTGCTGCAGGATCTGCGCAGTGGCGGTGCCAAGGGGGACTGGGCGGTGGTGGCCACCGCGCATCCGGCCAAGTTCGAAGCCGTGGTCGAGCCGCTCATCGGCGAAGCAGTAGCGGTGCCGCCGGCGCTGGAGGCATTGCTGCAGCGACCGGCGCATGCCGACCCGTTGGCCGCCGACTATGCGGCGTTGCGCAAGGTGTTGCTGCGCTGATCGGAGATGGACGCGGTTGCCGGCCAGCGGCCGGCACTACCGGGTGGATGCAACACGGAGCCGGCAACCTCATGAACCGCGATGCGGTCAGATCAACCCTTCACCGGCCAGCGTGCGCAGCCCATCCTCGTCGAGGATCTCCACCACGTTCAGGTGGGGCAGGGCGATCATCTCCTGCTGGCGCAGCTTGGTGAAGGTACGGCTGACTGTTTCCATGGTCAGGCCCAGATGGTCGGCGATGTCGCCGCGGCCCATTGGCAGCGACACGCGCAGGCCATCGCCACCGAGCTTGGCCTCGCGTGCGGCCAGGCGCAGCAGGAAATCGGCCAGCTTCTCGGCCGGCTGCAGCCGCGCCAGTGCCAACGCGGCGTCCTGCGCGGCGTCCAGCTCCTGGCAGGCGCGTTGCAGCAGCTTGCGTTCCAGGTGCGGGAAGCGGCTGCGCAGCGCCTTCATCTGCGGCAGCGCGACGCGGCACACGCGGCTGTCGGCGATGGCTTCGATATCGTAGCGGTGGTGGTCGCTGCCGCTCAGGCCCAGGTAATCGCCGGGCAGCACGAAACCGTTGATCTGGCGGCGGCCATCGGCCAGGGTGCGTACCAGGCGCAGCGCGCCGCCGGTCAATGTATAGACATGGTCGCGCTCTTCGCCGGTGCGGGCCAGGGTACTGCCCATGCTGACCTGCTGGGAAACGGTGACCTGTTCCAGTGCCTGCACTTCATCGGGTGACAGCGCCGAGCACACCGCAAGGTGGCGAACCGAGCAGTGCAGGCAGTCCTGCGTGACGCAGGACGGCGAGGCGGAGTCATTGGTGGCGGGCGGAGCGCCGGAAGGCCGTGACATGTTGCGGGGGCGTATCGCGGGCGGGGAGGGCCTTATGATACTTCAAGCGGCCGTTCGACCCTGCTCGAGGCGGGGGCGCTAGAATGTCGCCCCCTCCCACGTCCCGTTCCAGCAGGAGTTCCGCCCGTGATCAAGCCCCGTACCCCGCCCGGCACCCTTGAACTGCTGCCGCGCGAGCAGATCGCATTCCAGCGCATGCTGGACGTGATCCGCCGCAATTACGAGCGCTTCGGGTTCCTGCCGGTGGAGACGCCGGTGTTCGAGCTGTCCGATGTGCTGCTGACCAAGTCCGGCGGCGAGACCGAGCGCCAGGTATATTTCGTGCAGTCCACCGGCGCGCTGGCCAATGCCGCCGAATCGGGTGATCGTTCACTGCCGGAAATGGCGCTGCGCTTCGACCTGACCGTGCCGCTGGCGCGCTACGTGGCCGAGCACGAGCATGAACTGACCTTCCCGTTCCGCCGCTACCAGATGCAGCGCGTGTACCGCGGCGAGCGCGCCCAGCGCGGCCGCTTCCGCGAGTTCTACCAGTGCGACATCGACGTGATCGGCAAGGACAGCCTGAGCGTGCGTTACGACGCCGAAGTGCTGGCGGTCATCCATGCGGTGTTTGCCGAGCTGCGCATCGGTGACTTCAGCATCCAGTTGAACAACCGCAAGCTGCTGCGCGGCTTCTTCGAAAGCCTGGGCGTGGCCGAGGGTGAACGCCAGCTGGCAGTGCTGCGCGAAGTGGACAAGCTGGACAAGCGTGGCCCCGACTACGTGCGCGAGACGCTGGTGGGCGAGGGCTTTGCCATTCCGGCCGAACAGGTCGAGAAGATCCTGGCCTTCGTCGCCGTGCGTTCGCAGGGTCATGCCGATGCGCTGGCACAGCTGGCAGCGCTGGAAGACGGCGCGGGTTCCTCGGAGATCCTGCGTGCCGGCGTGGCCGAGCTGCGCGAAGTACTGCAGCTGGTGCAGGCACTGGGCGTGCCGGAAAGCGCCTACTGCCTGAACTTCTCCATTGCACGTGGCCTGGATTACTACACCGGCACGGTGTACGAGACCACGCTGACCGACCACCCGCAGATCGGTTCGATCTGTTCCGGTGGCCGTTATGAAGACCTGGCCAGCCACTACAGCAAGTCCAAGCTGCCGGGCGTCGGTATCTCCATCGGCCTGTCGCGCCTGTTCTGGCAGCTGCGCGAGGCTGGCCTGATCGACGGCATCGAAGCCAGCAGCGTACAGGCGCTGGTGGCGCTGATGGACGAGCAGGGCATGCCGCAGTCGCTGGACATTGCCCGCCGCCTGCGCGCCGGTGGCATCAACACTGAATTACAGATGGAGCCGAAGAAGATCGGAAAGCAGTTCCAGTACGCGGCCAAGGCCGGTATCCGCTTCGTGGTGCTGGCGGGTGAGGATGAGCTGGCGCGCGGCTTGGTGGCGGTGAAGGACCTGCTGCGCGAGCAGCAGTTCGAAGTGTCGCGCGACGAACTGGCCAGCACCCTTCTGGTGGAGCTGGAGCAGTCCAGGGCGATGGTGTGATGCGTGCCGCCGCAGGAGTGCTGAGCGTGCTCCTGCTGGCGGGCTGCCAGAGCGATCGGTCGTTGCACAGCACGCGGATCGGGCCGGCGCAGTACCGGCTGGTGGTTGATCGCTGCCACGTGATCGACCGCGCACAGCTGGAGGGCGACCTGCAGGCCCTGGCCTCACGGACGTGCCGGGCGGGAGCGGGGGCGTTGGAGAACATCCAGTCCCTGCCGAGCCGACAGGGCAGCCTGTTCGGCGAATGCCTGCGGCGCGGCGCGCTGCAGGCCGAGGTGCGTTGCCTGCCCTGAGTCGGGTCAGGTTGTTGATTTGAAAGCATAACGCCCGCCCTTTGGTGGGCGTTTTGCGTTTCAGGACAACAGCAGTCGAGCATGGCTCGACTCTACAAAAGCCGGTTCCGATCAGTTTCCTGACGAGATCCAGCAGGCCGCAGCCAACTGTCGAAGGTGGGGAGGGTCCGGTGGCAGGGGTGTGAGCCGCATGGGCCCGAGGCATGCCTCGGGCGGGTTGGACAGGACGCCCAACCCGGGTCTTGCCGTGTGCGCAGGACTGCGCACACGAGCAAGCCGCGACCAAGCCCCCATGGACGGGTTTACGGCGTCCCCTGCCACCGGACCCTCCCCGCCAACGCTCAGGAAACCAGCTTTTGCTTTTGCTCTGGCTCTTAGCGGGTGCAGGGCAGCAGCCCTGCCGTACCCCAACCCAATCCACGATTTGACGCACTGCGCAAGAATGCGTTAATGTACTAACACGCTATTACATTGATGCAAGAACCACGCCCGTGAAAGCCCGCCCCGACATCGCCGCCAAAGACCCGCAAGCCGATCTGGACGCCCTGGCCCAGGCCTTTGCCGCGCTGCGCGAGCCGGAGCAGGTGGTCGCCTTCCTGCGTGACCTGTGCACCCCGGCCGAGCTGGAAGCCATGGCCGACCGCTGGAAGGTGGTGCCGCTGCTGCAGCAGGGCGTGCCGTATCGCGAGATCCACGAGCGCACCGGCGTCAGCGTGACCACCACCGGACGGGTGGCACGCACGCTCGAGCATGGCCATCGAGGCTATGCCGCCGCTGTCGACCGCCTTGCTTCGCGCTGAACCGCGCCCCGTTCCAGACTTCGAGACCTCCCCCATGAGTGCAACCCAGGCAGCGCCGGCGCGAGACCGGCTGCGTATCGCCATCCAGAAGAGTGGCCGGCTGGCCGAGCCCGCCCGCAACCTGCTCAGTGCCTGTGGCCTGAGCTGGCGCGAGAGCCGCGACAAGTTGTTCTGCTACGGCGAATCGCTGCCGGTGGATCTGTTGCTGGTGCGCGATGACGACATTCCCGGCCTGATCGCCGATGGCGTCTGCGACCTCGGCATCGTCGGCCGCAACGAACTGGACGAACAGGCGGCCGCGCGTCGCCAGATCGGCCTGGCCGATGCCTACCAGGCATTGCGGGGGCTGGGCTTCGGCCAGTGCCGGCTGATGCTGGCGGTGCCCGAAGAATGGCAGTGGCAGGGCCCGGCCCAGCTGGCCGGCACCCGCATCGCCACCAGCTACCCGGCCATCCTCAAGCAGTGGCTGGTGGAGCAGGGCGTGGACGCGCAGGTAGTCGAACTGTCTGGCTCGGTCGAGATCGCACCGCGTCTGGGCACCGCCGACCTGATCTGCGACCTGGTCTCCAGCGGTGCCACGCTGCGCGCCAACCAGCTTACCCCGGTGCACAACCTGCTCGACAGCGAAGCCGTGCTGGCCGGTGCGGTACGCGTTCCCGATGATGCGCGCGGCGCCCTGCGCAGCATGCTGCTGCGACGCCTGGACGGTGTGGTGCAGCGGCAGGACCGCAAGCTGCTGATGTTCCGCGCCAGCGAGGACCGCGTCGATGCGTTGTCGCAGCTGCTGGCCGATGCCGAACCGTTGGTGCGTTTGCCGGCTGATGGCGGTGCACTGCGCCTGCAGACCATGTGCCCCGGTCCGTTGAGCTGGCAGCGCATGGAGGAACTCGAGCGCGCCGGTGCGCAGGGCCTGATGGTACTGAGCGTGGAGCGATCGCTGGCATGAACCGTCTGATCTGGTCCCGACTTGATGAGGCCGCGCGCAGCGCGGCACTGACCCGCCCGGTGCAGACCGTGGCGCAGCAGACCCGTGATGCGGTGGCCGCGCTGATCGCGCAGGTACGCACGCAGGGTGACGACGCGCTGCGCGCGATCACCGCACGTTTCGATGGTGTCGAGCTGGCCTCGTTTGAAGTTTCCGAAGCCGAATTCGCCGCTGCAGAAGCAGCCGTGCCCGCCGAGCTGCGCCAGGCGATGGTGGACGCCGCCGAGCGCATCACGCGCTTCCACGCAGCCGGCATGGGCAAAGGCTACGCGGTGGAAACCGCGCCCGGCGTGGTCTGCGAGCGCATGCTGCGGCCGATCGGCCGGGTTGGCCTGTACGTACCGGCTGGCAGCGCGCCGCTGCCGTCCACCGCGTTGATGCTGGGCGTACCAGCGCAGCTGGCCGGCTGCCCGCAGGTGGTGCTGTGCACGCCGCCGCGCGCCGACGGTACGGCCGATCCTGCGGTGCTGGTGGCCGCGCGCCTGACCGGTGTGCAACGCGTGTTCAAGCTGGGTGGTGCGCAGGCGATCGCGGCGATGGCCTATGGCACCGAAAGCATCCCGGCCAGCGACAAGCTGTTCGGGCCGGGCAACAGTTTCGTCACCGAGGCCAAGCAGCAGGTGGCACAGGACGGTGCCGCCGCCATCGACATGCCGGCCGGTCCCTCGGAAGTGCTGGTGATCGCCGATGCCGGTGCCAACCCTTCATTCGTTGCCGCCGACCTGCTGTCGCAGGCCGAGCACGGCCCGGATTCACAGGTGCTGCTGCTGACCGATGACGCGGCGATGCTGGCCGCCGTCGAGGCCGAAGTTGAGCGCCAGGTGGCCCTGCTGCCGCGGCAGGACATCGCCCGCCAGGCGCTGTCGGCATCGCAGTTGATCCAGGTGGAATCGCTGGCCGATGCGTTTGCGATCAGCAACCGCTACGCCCCCGAACACCTGATCCTGGCCCTGCGCGAACCGCGCGCGTGGCTGGACCAGGTGCAGGCGGCCGGTTCGGTGTTCCTCGGCGACTACACGCCGGAAGCACTGGGTGACTACTGCAGCGGCACCAACCACGTGCTGCCCACCGCTGGTGCCGCGCGCGCCTACAGTGGCGTCAGCGTGGCCAGCTTCCAGAACCTGATCAGCGTACAGAGCGCGAGCGCCGCTGGCCTGGCCGCGATCGGTGGCTGCGCGCGCATCATCGCCAGCGCCGAAGGCCTGGATGCGCACGAACGTGCGGTGGCACTGCGCATGGAGGTGGCCGCATGAGCGCGGACATCGACGGCGTGCTGGCCTTGGTACGGCCGGACCTGCAGGCCTTTGCCGGCTACAGTTCGGCGCGCAGCAGCGCGGTGCAGGGCGAGGTGTGGTTGAACGCGAACGAATCGGCGTGGGCCAACCCAGCCGACGCCACCGGGGGCAGCCGCCGCTACCCGGAGCCGCAGCCGGCTGCGCTGCGTGATGCGCTGGCGTCGCTGTACGGCGTGCAGCCGCAACAGCTGCTGGTAGGCCGTGGCAGCGACGAGGCGATCGATCTGCTGGTGCGCGCCCTGTGCGTGCCCGGCCGCGATGGCGTGCTGGTGACGCCACCGGTATTCGGCATGTACGCAGTCTGTGCACGCTTGCAGGGTGCGCCGTTGATCGAGGTGCCGCTGATTGACGATGGTGAGGGCCTGCGCACGGACCTGGATGCGGTGATTGCCGCTGCGAAGGGGCAGGGCGCCAAGCTCGTTTTCCTGTGCGCGCCGTCCAATCCTGCCGGCAGCGATATCCCGCTGCCCGAGATCGAACGGGTGGCTCGTGCCCTGCGTGGGCAGGCGCTGGTGGTGGTGGACGAGGCCTATGTCGAGTACGCACAGCGCGCTTCGGCGACCACGTTGCTTGCCGCGCACGCCAACCTGGCGGTGCTGCGCACGTTGTCCAAGGCGCACGCACTGGCCGCCGCGCGTATCGGTACCTTGATCGCCGCGCCGGAACTGATTGCCGTGCTGCGCCGCTGCCAGGCGCCGTACCCGGTGCCGACGCCGTGCTCCGAGCTGGCCGTGCAGGCGCTGCAGCCGGCCGCGCTCGCGCGCACCGCTGAGCGGGTAGCCACGGTCATCACCGAGCGCGAGCGCCTGTACCGCGCCCTGCAGGGCCTGCCCGGCATTGGCCGGGTATACGCTTCGGCCGGCAATTACCTGCTGGTCCGCTTCGCCGATGCACAGGCCGCGTTCGATACGCTGTTGGAAGCCGGCGTGGTGGTGCGCGACCAGCGCGCTGCACCGCAGCTGGACGATGCACTGCGCATCAGTATCGGCAGCCCCGAAGAGAATGACCGCGTGCTTGCGGCCCTGTCGGCGCGGAGGGCCGCAGCATGACCCCGATCCTGTTCATCGACCGCGACGGCACCCTCATCGAGGAGCCGTCCGATTTCCAGATCGACGCCTACGAGAAGCTGCGCTTCGTGCCACAGGTCATTCCAGCGCTGCTGAAGCTGCGCGATGCCGGCTACCAGTTCGTGATCGTCACCAACCAGGACGGGCTGGGCAGCGACAGCTACCCGCGCGCCAGTTTCGATGGCCCCAACGACCTGATGCTGCATATCTTCGAAAGCCAGGGCATCACCTTCCGTGACGTGCTGATCGACTGCAGCTGGCCGCAGGACAATGCGCCCACCCGCAAGCCGGGCATCGGCCTGATGACTGCCTACCTGCAGGACCGCAGCATCGACTGGGCGCGTTCGGGCATGGTCGGCGACCGCATCACCGACCTGCAGTTCGCCGACAACCTCAACATCCGTGGCTTCCAGCTGCGCACCGAACAGTTCGGCGGCGAGTGGGACTGGCCGGGCATCGCCCACGCACTGGCCGATGCACCACGCACGGCGGTGGTCCAGCGCAATACCAAGGAGACGAAGATCCGTGTCGAGCTGGATCTGGACCGTGCCGGCGATGCGCGCATCGACACCGGGCTGCCGTTCTTCGACCACATGCTGGAGCAGATCGGCAAGCACGGCGGTTTCGCCCTGGACATCCGCGCCGAGGGCGATCTGCGCATCGACGAGCACCACACCATCGAAGACACCGGTCTCGCATTGGGCCAGGCGCTGCGCGAGGCGCTGGGCGACAAGCGCGGCATCGGCCGCTACGGTTTCACCCTTCCGATGGACGAGACCCTGGCCAGTGCCGCGCTGGACTTCAGTGGCCGCCCCTATTTCGTGTTCGAGGGCGAGTTCAAGCGCGAGCGGGTGGGCGACATGCCGACCGAGCTGGTTCCGCATTTCTTCCGTTCGCTATGCGACGCCAGCGGCCTGAACCTCAACCTGCAGGTGCGCGGCGACAACGACCACCACAAGGTCGAGGCCTGCTTCAAGGCACTGGCGCGGGCATTGCGCCCGGCGTTGGCCCGCCAGGGCACGGCGCTGCCCACCACCAAGGGGGCGCTGTGAGCGACGTTGCGCTGATCGATGCCGGCGGCGCCAACCTGGGTTCGGTGCTCTACGCATTGGAGCGCCTGGGTGCAACGGTGCGGTTGGTGCGTGATGCCGATGGCCTGGTCGGCGCACAGCGGGTGATCCTGCCCGGCGTCGGCGCCGCTGGTCCCGGCATGCAGCGCCTGCATGCGCAGGGTCTGGTGGAACCATTGCAGCGGCTGGAAGTGCCGTTGATGGGCATCTGCCTGGGCATGCAGCTTCTGTTCGAGCGCTCCGAAGAGGCCGGCGTAGAAGCGCTGGGACTGATTCCCGGGGTGGTGCGCAAGCTGGTGCCGGCCTGTGGCATTCGCGTACCGCACATGGGCTGGAACCGCCTGCTGCCGCTGCGCGAATCGCTGTTGCTGCAGGGCGTGCCGGAGCGCGCCAGCGCCTATTTCGTGCACAGCTATGCAGCACCGCTCAACGCCCACACGGTAGCCGCCTGCGATCACGGCGGCCTGTTCACCGCGGTGGTGGAGCAGGGGCGCTACTTCGGCGCACAGTTCCATCCCGAGCGCTCCGGCGATACCGGTTCGTTGATGCTGCGCAATTTCCTCGAGGGCACTGCTGCATGAGTTTCATCGTCTACCCCGCGCTGGATATCCGAGATGGCCGCGTGGTGCGGCTGCGCCAGGGCGACTACATGCAGGAAACCTCCTATGGTGACGATCCGCTGCCGCGCGCACAGGCCTTTGCCGCGCAGGGCGCGCAGTGGATGCACCTGGTCGACCTGGACGCCGCACGCGCCGGTGGCTACACGCTGGCACCGCTGCTGTCGTCGATCCGCGCGCAGACCACGCTGCAGGTGCAGACCGGTGGTGGCGTGCGTGGCCGTGACGATGTGGCGCGCATCCTCGATGCCGGCGCTGGCCGCGTGGTGGTCGGCTCACTGGCGGTGCGTCGCCCCGATGAAGTGGTTGGCTGGCTGGAGGAGTTCGGCGCCGAGCGCATCACCATCGCGCTGGATGCCCGTCAGGACGCGCAGGGCCAATGGCAATTGCCGGTGCATGGCTGGACCGAGAACGCCGGAGTGACCCTGGATGCCCTGGCCCAGCGTTTTGCGCGCGCCGGCATGCGCCACCTGCTGTGTACCGACATCGCCCGCGACGGCATGCTGGCCGGCCCCAACATCAGCCTCTACCAGCACCTGTCGGCGCTGCTGCCGGGCGTGGCGGTGCAGGCCTCCGGTGGTATCCGTGACGTGGCCGATGTGGCCGAAGCCCGCGCCGCCGGTTGCGGCGGTGCGATTCTCGGCAAGGCGCTGCTGGAGCAGCGCATGGACCTGGCGGAGGCGCTGGCATGTTGAGCCGCCGCATCATTCCCTGCCTGGACGTGCGCGATGGCCGCGTGGTCAAGGGCGTACGCTTCCGCGACCACGTCGATATGGGCGACATCGCCGAACTGGCACAGCGCTACCGCGACCAGGGCGCCGACGAGCTGGTGTTCTATGACATCGGCGCCAGTCCCGAGGCACGTTCGGTGGATGTGGCCTGGATCGAGCGCATCGCGCGCCTGATCGACATTCCGTTCTGCGTGGCCGGTGGCATCGACAGCGTGGAAACTGCACGTCGCGTGCTGTTCGCCGGTGCCGACAAGGTGTCGATCAACTCGCCGGCGCTGGGCCGCCCGGAGCTGATCACCGAGCTGGCAGACGAGTTCGGCGTGCAGTGCGTGGTGGTGGGGGTCGATTCGGTACGCGAGGCCGATGGCCAGTGGCGGGTGCGTCGATTCAGCGGTGACCCTGACAAGACCCAGGCGGTGCCACTGCGCACATTGGACTGGATCGTCGAAGCACAACGGCGTGGCGCAGGCGAGATCGTGCTGAACTGCATGGACAGCGATGGTGTGCGCCGTGGCTACGATGTCGCGCAGCTGCAGCAGGCGCGGGCACTGTGCCAGGTGCCGCTGATCGCCTCCGGCGGTGCCGGTGCGATGGAACACTTCGCCGAGGCCTTCGACCAGGCCGATGTCGACGGTGCGCTGGCGGCCAGTGTGTTCCACAGCGGCGCCATCGCCATTCCAGAATTGAAGCGCTACCTGCGCGGACAGCAGATCGAGGTGCGGGATGTCTATTGAAGTGAAGCCATCGCTGGATGCGCTGCAGGCGCTGGACTGGGACAAGGGCGGAGGCCTGCTGCCGGCCGTTGTGCAGGAAGCCGACACCCTGCAGGTGCTGATGCTGGGCTATGTCAGCGCCGAATCGCTGGCGGCTACCCTGGCGATCGGTCACATGACCTTCTTCAGCCGCAGCAAGCAGCGGTTGTGGACCAAGGGCGAGCAGTCCGGCAACGTGCTGGTGGTGCAGTCGATCAGTGTCGACTGCGATGCCGACACGCTGCTGGTGATGGCGCGCCCGGCCGGGCCGACCTGCCACACCGGCGCCGAGAGTTGTTTCGACGGGGCACCGAAGGACTTCCTGGGTGGGCTGGGCCAGCTGGTGGCGATGCGCGAGGCGCAGCGGCCGCCAGGCAGCTACACCACCAGCCTGTTCGAGGGCGGCATCCGCCGCATCGCACAGAAGGTGGGCGAGGAGGGCGTGGAGACGGCTCTGGCGGCGGTGGCACAGGACGACGAGGCGCTGCTGGGCGAGGCCTCGGACCTGCTGTATCACCTGCTGGTGCTGCTGCGCGCGCGCGGCTTGTCGCTGGATGATGCGCGGGCGGTACTGGAAAAACGCCATCGTTGAGCTGCGGTAGTGCCGGCCGCTGGCCGGCAACCACCAGATGCCCGACGATCATGAGGTTGCCGGCCAGCGGCCGGCACTACCGGCAATGCGCCACCGCGTGCGCGATGTCATCAACGGAATCTACAATAGGCGGTCTTCTTTTTCCCCGGACCGCCCATGAAACTGCCTGCCACCTGGCTGTGCTGCCTGTTGCTGACCTCGCCGGCCTGGGCCGCGGATACCGTGGTCAGCGGCAAGGTCTATCTGGAGCGCGATGGCCGGCCGGGTCGCGGCGCGACCGATCCGGGCCTGGCCGGGGTGCAGGTCTCCAACGGCGAAGCCATCGTCAAGACTGCCGCCGATGGCAGCTACAGCCTGCCGGTGCGCGACGGCCAGACCGTGTTCGTGATCAAGCCCGATGCCTACGCCTTCCCGAAGGCCACCGACGGCCTGCCGTCGTTCTGGCGCCACTACCGCCCGAACGGTTCACCGGCACTGAAGTACGGTGGTATCGCCGCCACCAGCGATGTCACCCGCAACTGGGATTTCGCGCTGCAGTCGGACCGCCACGACAGCCGCCGTGGTTTCCAGATGCTGGTGTTCACCGATTCGCAGACCGCCAGCCTGAAGGACATCGGCTACTACCAGCAGTCGATCGTGGCACCGCTGGTCGGCCAGACCAGGGCGCGCATGGGCACCACCCTGGGTGACATCGTCAACGATGATCTGACTCTGTATCCGGCGATCAACAAGGTCACCACCGAACTTGGCGTGCCGTGGTTCCATGTGCCGGGCAACCACGACCTCGACTTCGATGCGGGCAGCGACGAACATTCGCTGGACAGCTGGCGCAACATCTATGGCCCGGACACCTACGCGGTGGAAGAGGGCGGTGCCAGCTTCGTGTTCCTGGACGACGTGGTCTACGACCCCAAGGCCAAGCCGAAGTACGTCGGCGGCCTGCGCGAAGACCAGTTCGCCTTCCTTGCCAGTTACCTGAAGGGCCTGCACAAGGACCGCCTGCTGGTGCTGGGCATGCACATCCCGTTGTTCGACGCCGCGCCGGGGCGCGAGACCTTCCGCCACGCCGACCGCCAGCGCCTGTTCGACCTGCTGAAGGATTTCCGCAACGTGCTGGTGCTCAGCGGCCACAGCCACACCCAGCAGCACGTCTACCACGGCAAGGCCGAGGGCTGGAACGGCGACAAGCCGCTGCACGAGTACAACGTCGGTGCCAACTGCGGTGCGTTCTGGTCGGGGGTGAAGGACGCCGCCGGCGTGCCGGACAGCACCATGAGCGATGGCACGCCGAAGGGTTATGCGCTGCTCGACGTGGCTGGCAATGGCAGCTACAAGCTGCAGTATCGCGTGGCCGGCCAACCGGCCAGCGAGCAGATCGGCCTGCATGCCCCCAAGGTGCTGCGCCAGGGCGCCTACCCGGCGTGGGGTGTCTACGCCAATGTCTACATGGGTGAGGATGCCAGCGTGGTCGAGTACCGCGTGGATGGCGGCGCCTGGCAGCCGATGAAGCAGGTCAGCCAGCCCGATCCGCGCCTGATGGTGGAGAACGTGGCCGACGATCTTGCAAACAACCTGCGTGGCTACGATCGCTCGCCGGAGGCCACCGCATCGCCGCACCTGTGGCGCGGCGCGTTGCCGACCGATCTGGCGGTGGGCAGCCACAAGGTTGAAGTGCGTTCGACCCAGCCCGATGGCGCGGTTTTCACCGCCACCACCAGCTACAGCCTGCAGACTGCCCAGCCCTGATCCAGGGCGCCGCTGCCCAACGCGAAAGGACCCCGCATGGATATCCGCTTCATGGCCGGCACCACGCCGGTGACGCTGAGCCGCCACTGGTTCACCGGCGCGATGCTGCTGCAGAGCGCTACCGAAAAGGTCTGGGTGCAGCATCCGCTGCACCCGGGCACCCACTTCTCGTTCTCGCTGGTACAGTCGTGGTTGCGCCACATCGCCGGCCACGAAGTGCTGGTCGAGCGCACCCGGCCACTGTTGTTCGCCGGCTTCCGCCCGCAGCGCCTGCGCGTGCTTGTGGACGGCGTGCAGGTGGCCGAACAGGAAGGCATGTAGGCCAACCTGAACCATCGGCGTGCTAGGCAAAGCCGCCCCGATGCCTGAGAATCGGGGCGATTCAATCGATCCAAGCAGGCCAGCGTGACCATCGCAGCAGCGTCCCCGGTTTCCACCGACTCCGCCCGCGGCGGTCTTCCGCGCAGTCTCGTCGTCGCCGATGTCGGCGGCACCTTCGCCCGTCTGGCCTTGGCTGCGACCCAACCCGGCCAGGCGCCGCTGCTGGGCAGCCATCGCACCTATGCCTGCGCCGAGCACCCCAGCCTGGCTGCGATCCTGGCCGATTTCACCGCTGGTCTCGGCCAGCCAGTGCAGACCGCAGTGGTGGCCATCGCCGGTCTGCTCGATGGCGATGTGCTGATCAATGCCAACCTGCCGTGGACGGTCTCGCTGTCGACCACGCGCGAACAGTCTGGCCTGCGCGAACTGCAGCTCATCAATGATTTCGAAGCGGTGGCGCTGGCGATCCCGTACCTGCAGCCGGAAACCCTGGTGCCTCTGAACGGCGACGCCGATCCGGCGCAGGCCTTCCCGGCGCTGGTGCTGGGCGCGGGTACCGGCCTGGGCGCGGCACTGCGTTTTGCCGATGGCGAGCGCCCGGTGCTGGCCAGCGAGATCGGCCATGCCGCGCTCGGTGCCGGCAACACACTGGAGCTGCAGGTGCTGGGCAAGCTGCTGCAGCGCTGGCCGCACGTGGACAACGAACGCGTGCTGTCCGGCAGCGGCCTGATGAACCTGTATCCGTGCCTGTGCGAACTGCGCGGCGTCACCCCTGTGTGGACCAGTACCGAGGCGCTGATCGGTGCCGCGCGCAGCGGCGAGGATGCACTGGCGGTGGAAACGCTGCAGGTGTTCTGTGCCTGGCTGGGCAGCCTGGCGGGCGACGCGGCGATCGCCGTCGGCGCGCGCTCGGTGTACCTGGCCGGGGGCATTTCCGCGCATGTGCAGGATTTCCTGGCCGATGGCCGCTTCCGTGAGCGCTTCCTCAATAAGGGCGTGCTGACCGAGGTGCTGCGCCAGGTACCGGTTTGGCGGGTGGAGCACGGCCAGCTGGGTGTGCTCGGTGCAGCGGTCTGGCACGCCGCGCGGCAGCCCATGCACGACTGATCAGCAGGGCCGGCATCGGGCCGGCCGTGCATTGCAGACTGGGAGGGGACGATGGTGGATCGCAGGCAGTTCCTGCAGGCCGGTGCACTGGCCGCAGGCATGGCGGCATTGCCGGGCGTGCAGGCGCGCACGCAGGGTGGGGCCCGGGTGGTCTCCACCTGGGACTTCGGCGTACCGGCCAACCAGGCCGCATGGAAGGTGCTGGCGCAGGGTGGCAGCGCGCTGGATGCGGTGGAAGCAGGCGCACGCTGGGCCGAGAGCGAGCTGTGCAACCCCACCGTTGGCCATTGCGGCAATCCGGATCGCGATGGCGTGCTGAGCCTGGACGCGAGCATCATGGACGGCGATGGTCGCTGTGGTGCGGTGGCGGCGCTGGTCGACATCCTGCATCCGGTGTCGGTCGCCCGCAAAGTGATGGAAAACAGCCCACATGTGTTGCTGGTGGGCGAGGGCGCGCAGCAGTTCGCGATGCAGCAGGGCTTCGAACGCAAGCACCTGCTGACGCCGCAGGCCGAAGCCGCCTGGCGCGAGTGGTTGAAAACCGAGAAGTACCAGCCGCAGATCAACGCCGAGCGCCGCGGCATTCCCGGCAACAGCGACAACCACGACACCATCGGCATGCTGGCACTGGATGCCAAGGGCCACCTGGCCGGTGCGTGCACCACCAGCGGCATGGCCTGGAAACTGCACGGCCGCGTCGGCGACAGCCCGATCATCGGTGCCGGCCTGTACGTCGACAACGACGTGGGTGCGGCCACCGCCTCGGGCGTGGGTGAGGAGATGATCCGCAATGCCGCTTCGTTCCTGGTGGTCGAGCTGATGCGCCAGGGACGTTCTCCCGCGCAGGCCTGCCGCGAAGCGATCGACCGCGTGGTGCGCAAGCGCCCGGAAGCGAGCAAGACACTGCAGGTGTGCTTCCTGGCCATGAACAAGCAGGGTGAGGTGGGCGCTTACGCGCTGCATCGTGGTTTCGTCTATGCGGTGTGCGATGCGCAGCGCCAGGACGATCTGCGTGATTCGCCGTCGATCTACACGAGCACCCAGGCGTGAGCACGCGGCTGACCCTGGAGATCGCCAGCAATTCGCTGGCATCGGCGCTGGCCGCGCAGGCCGGCGGCGCCGACCGCATCGAGCTGTTCGACAACCTGGCCGAGGGCGGTACCACGCCGTCGTTCGCCAGTATCGCGATCGCCCGCGAACGCCTGTCGATTCCGTTCTTCGTGCTGGTGCGGCCACGCCCGGGCGACTTCCACTACGACGGGTTGGAAACCGAGCTGATGCTGCGTGACATCGCGCAGTGCCGCGCGCTGGGCTGCGATGGCGTGGTGATCGGTGCGCTGGATGTGCAGGGCGGCATCGACGTGCCGTTGTGCCGTGAACTGGTGCAGGCTGCCGGGCCGCTGCAGGTGACCTTCCACCGCGCCTTTGATGCTGCCCGTGATCTGCCCGCCGCGCTGGAGCAGGTGATCGGGTTGGGTTGCCAGCGCGTGCTGACCTCGGGCGGTCAGGTCAGTGCCGAGGCCGGTGCCGATGTGCTGGCAGGCCTCGTTACCCAGGCAGCGGGCCGCATCACGGTGATGGCCGGCGCCGGATTGGCACCGGGCAACATCGCTACCGTGGCAAGGCAGACCGGCTGCACCGAACTGCACGCCTCGGCCAAGGGCCTGCGGCGTTCGGCCATGCAGTTCCAGAACCCGGCTTTGCGAGGGTTGGATCCGGACTGGAGCCAGACCGCCACTGCCACCGTAGCCGCGCTGCGGCAGGCGCTGGACGGCGCGCAGTAACCCGCTTCTTGTGTAGAGCCGAGCCTACGCTCGGCTGCTCTTCGCGACGAACAACAGCAGCCGAGCTCAGGCTCGGCTCTACAACGACCCGCTGCCGTACGCGGACAAATCCGTTCCGCGCACGATTGTCGCGATCGTGTCATTGACGTGTGCGCCGTTTTCTCAGCGATGTTTCGCAACCCTTTGATTGTATTGGATACCTGCAGCCGATAACGGCATTGCGCCGCGTCTTGCTGCGTCGCCGCATGCCCGGCGTGGTTCAGCTGTGCTTTAGTTTGGATCGATCCACAGGGGAGGGCGCCGTATCGGTCTTGAACCGATCCAGGTGCCCGGATCAGCCGTAGAGCCGCGCCACCAACCGTCCGTGCGTCCACACTTTCGAAGAGCAACCACCCATGGCTCAGTCCGTTCGCAAGCGTCGTCACCTGCTGTCCCAGGCGTTGATCCTGGCCCTGTTGCCCCTGGCGGCCAGCGCGCAGGAGGCCGCCAGTTCGTCCACCAAGGATCTCGACGCGGTCACCGTCACCGGTTCGCGCATCAAGCGCGCCAGCGTTGAGGGCCCGGCACCGGTCAACGTGATCACCGCCGCACAGATCCAGAAGGAAGGCTTCGTCAGCGTGTACGACGCGCTGAAGACGCTCACTGAAGCCACCGGCACCGTTGAAGCCGCCTCGCAGTGGGGATCGCATACGCCCAATGCCAGCGGCCTGAACCTGCGCGGGATGGGCCCGAACCGCTCGCTGCTGCTGGTCAACGGTCGCCGCGTGGCCGACTACCCGTTGCCCTACGGTGGCGAAACCAACTTCTCCAACTACGGCAACATTCCCGCTGCTGCGGTGGAGCGCATCGAAGTGCTGACCGGTGGTGCCTCGGCCATCTACGGTTCGGATGCGATCGCCGGTGTGGTCAACGTCATCCTGAAGACCAACTATGACGGCGACGAAGTACGCGTGCGCGGTGGTACCTCCACCGAAGGCGGCCGCGATACCTGGGACCTGTCCTGGGCCGGTGGCAGGACAGGCGACAACTGGAGCGTGACCTACGCACTGCAGTACACCAAGCGCGATCCGCTGTTCGGGCGTGACCGCCCGCAGATGGACGATGCCGACGATGCGCCGTATCCGTCCTGGAACATGGAACAGCGCAAGGTCGGCTTCCGTCCCACCGCAGGGCTGGCGCTGATCGATCCCACCACCGGCCAACGCCTGGCGCCGCCCGCCGGCACCTGCGAGAAATTCGACGGCGAGTACTACACCGCCGATCGATTGGTCTACAACTACGCCGCCAACACCATCACCAACACCGGCCGCCTGTGCGGCATGAGCGCCGACTACGCCAACTGGCTGCTCACCGGTGGTGCCGAGAACGTGTCCGGCAACCTGTATGCCACCTTCGATTTCAGCAACGACCTGCAGGTCTGGACCAACCTGGCGGTATACCGCTCCGAAGCGATATGGGGCACCAATCCGCCCAGCGTGTCGCTGATCGACGATGACAACGGCTACTACTGGGATGCCAACCGCAACCGCCCGATCCTCGGCGTGCGCCAGTTCACTCCGAACGAGGTGGGCGGCCTGGATACGCTGCGTAACACCAACCGCGAACTGTCCTGGGACTGGAGTGCGGGCCTGCGTGGTCGCCTGGCCGATCGCTTCGACTGGAGCGCCACGGTGGGCCGTTCCTACTACCGCGTTGAAGAGCGGCAGAACGTGGTCGACAAGCAGAAGTCGTACGACTATTTCCTCGGCCCGAAGCTGGGCACCACCGCCGACGGCGAGGCGATCTACGCACTGAACGAATCGCGCTGGTGGAGCCCGCTGACGCCGGAACAGTACTGGCAGATGGGCACGGTGGCGAAGAACCGTGCGTCCTCATGGGTCAACCAGGCTTCGGCGGATATCACCGGCGAACTGTTCCAGGGCTGGGCCGGCCCGGTCTCGTTCGCGGCGGTGGCCGAAGTCGCGCAGCAGGGCTACCACCTCAGTCCGGACCCGCGCGCCGGCATCGACTTCGACCTGCAGAACGTCGATCGCGGTGGCGGCGAGCGCACCCGCTATTCGGCCGGCGTCGAGTTCAAGATTCCGCTGCTGGAAAGCGTGACCGCCACTGCGGCCGCGCGCTATGACCGCTATGGCAGCTACAAGGCTGACAACAGCGGTGAAGCGCTGGACATTGGCAGCCAGAAGGAGACCACCTGGAATGTCGGCCTGGAATGGCGCCCGGTCGAATCGCTGCTGGTGCGTGGCTCGTATGCCACCAGCTTCCATGCGCCTGACATGCACTACCTGCTCGGCCAGCCGAGCAGCTCCGAAGTGCAGACCTATGACCGCCTGCGCTGCATCCAGAGTGGCGCGTACCTGGTCAACAACTGTGGCGTGGGCAATACCGATGTCTGGTACACGTTCGATGTGAACCGGCGTGGCACGCCGCTGCTGCGCTCGGAGACCGGTGATTCGTGGACGGTCGGTTTCGTCTGGGACGTGATGCCCAATCTGTCGGTCAGTGCGGATTACTGGGCAATCAAACTGGAAGACATGATCGTCGACGTTGGCGCCGACGAGGTGCTGGCCAGCGAAGCGGGCTGCCTGACCGGCAAGAACATGGACGGTACGCCGTGGGCCAATCCGGCCGGTGGTGAATACTGCGCCGGCATCCTGGCCCGGGTGAACCGTGACAGCAATGGTCGCCTGGTATCGATTGAACGTGGCCCGTTCAACCTGGCCAGCCGCGAAGTGCGCGGCATCGACCTGACCGCGCGCTATCGCCTGGAAACCGCGCAGTGGGGCAGCTTCCAGCTCGGCCTGAACTACACCAACCAGATCTCAACCAAGGAACAGCGCTACGCCAACGATCCGAACCCGGAGCGTCGTGACCGTGACCTGCGCAGCAAGCTGCGCGCGAGCCTGGCCTGGCAGCGTGGCAACTGGAATGCCAACGTCTATGCCGATCGCATCGGTTCGGTGCCGGGCGTTCGCTATCACTGGGGAACCGATCGCCTGAACAATCCTGGTGGTTGCCTGCCGTTCGCTGACGGTTACGTGCCCAGCGACAGCCCGTCGTTGAACTGCCTGGAGCCGGCGACGCGTCCGGATGGCTCGCCCAACCCGAACCCGAACGCCGGCCAGCAGACCACGCGCTACTACGGGCGGGTCGGGCCGTTCATCACCTGGAACTTCAACATGGGCTACCAGGTGACCGAACGCGCCAAGGTCAATGTCTACGTCAACAACGTGTTCAATTCGGCCAGCTGGAACCATAAGGATCCGTACAAGCTGGACTATGACTTCGCCCCGACCCGCCTGCTCGGCGCGGTTGGCCGCGAGTTCGCGCTGGAGTACGTGTTCACCTTCTGAGGTGGACAGCGGGGGCGTCGGGCCTTGATCCGCAAGGCGTCCCCGTCCGCTCGGTAGATCCACGCCATGCGTGGATGGACCCCTTCATGAACCCCGGGGTGGCTGGATTTGACCTTCCCACGATGGCAAGGTTTAGCCTGTCCGCATCCAGAAGGAACCCCGGGAATCCGATCATGACCACGCCCCGCGCCACTGCAGTCCCCGCCAGCTCGGCCACCATCAGCCTGCCCATCGAGGGCATGACCTGCGCCAGCTGCGTCGGCCGTGTCGAAGCGGCACTGTCCAAGGTTGAAGGCGTGGGCAGTGTCTCGGTGAACCTGGCCACCGAGCGGGCGGATATCCGCGCGTCCGGACCGGTCGATCGTGCCGCGCTGATCCAGGCGGTGGAGCGGGTGGGCTACGACGTGCCGGCCGCCACCGTCGAGCTGGCGGTGGAGGGCATGACATGTGCCTCCTGCGTCGGTCGCGTCGAGCGCGCGCTGCTGGCGGTACCGGGCGTCAGCCAGGCCAGCGTCAACCTGGCCACTGAACGCGCCACGGTGCGCGGCGTGGCAGCCGCGGACGCGCTGGTGGCGGCCATCGACAAGGTCGGCTACGCCGCACGCCTGATCGAGGCCGGCGTGCAGTCCGATGATGAGGCCGCCGAAAAGAAGGATGCCGAGCGCGCCGAACTGAAGCGCGACCTGATCGTGGCGAGCGCGCTTGCGTTGCCGGTGTTCGTGCTGGAAATGGGCTCGCACCTGATTCCCGGCATGCACGAATGGGTGATGGCCACCATCGGCATGCAGACCAGCTGGTACCTGCAGTTCGTACTGACCCTGCTGGTGCTGGCCATTCCCGGCCGCCGCTTCTACCAGAAGGGTTTCCCGGCACTGCTGCGGCTGGCACCGGACATGAACTCGCTGGTGGCGGTGGGTACCGCCGCAGCGTTCGGTTACTCGGTGGTGGCGACCTTTGCACCGCGGTTGTTGCCGCCGGGCACGGTGAACGTCTACTACGAAGCAGCGGCGGTGATCGTCGCGCTGATCCTGCTCGGCCGCTTCCTTGAGGCGCGCGCGAAGGGCCGTACCTCCGAGGCGATCAAGCGCCTGGTCAACCTGCAGGCCAAGGTCGCGCATGTGATCCGTGACGGCCGCACGATCGAGATTCCGGTCAACGAGGTTCTGAGCGGCGATGTGGTGGAAGTGCGCCCGGGCGAGCGCGTGCCGGTCGATGGCGAGGTGATCGAGGGCCGTAGCTACATCGACGAGTCGATGATCAGTGGCGAACCGATTCCGGTCGAGAAGCAGCCGGGCAGCAGCGTGGTGGGCGGCACGGTCAACCAGAAAGGTGCACTGACCGTGCGTGCCACGGCGGTGGGCGCGCAGACCATGCTGGCGCAGATCATCCGCATGGTCGAACAGGCACAGGGCTCGAAGCTGCCGATCCAGGCGGTGGTCGACAAGGTCACCCTGTGGTTCGTGCCGGCGGTGATGCTGGCCGCACTGGCGACCTTCGCGGTCTGGTTGATCTTCGGCCCATCGCCGGCGCTGAGCTTCGCGCTGGTCAATGCGGTGGCGGTATTGATCATTGCCTGCCCGTGTGCAATGGGCCTGGCCACGCCGACGTCGATCATGGTCGGTACCGGCCGCGGCGCCGAGATGGGCGTGCTGTTCCGCAAGGGTGAAGCACTGCAGTTGCTGAAGGACGCGCAGGTAGTGGCGGTGGACAAGACCGGTACGCTGACCGAAGGCCGGCCGCGCCTGACCGACCTGGAGATCGCCGACGGCTTTGATCGCGCCACAGTGCTGGCCGCGGTCGCCACCGTGGAATCACGTTCGGAGCATCCGATCGCCCGCGCCATTGTCGATGCAGCCACCGAGCAGGGCCTCGCGCTGCCATCGATGGTCGATTTCGATTCGGTCACCGGCATGGGCGTGCGCGCCAGCGTAGAGGGCGCACGGGTAGAGGTCGGCGCCGATCGCTTCATGCGCGATCTTGGCGTGGATATCACCGCGTTTGCGGCGCTGGCGGCCGAACTCGGCGCGCAGGGCAAGTCGCCGTTGTACGCGGCCATCGATGGACGCCTGGCAGCGATCATCGCAGTATCCGATCCGATCAAGCCGAGCACGCCGGCCGCGATCGCGGCGCTGCATCAGCTTGGCCTGAAGGTGGCGATGATCACCGGTGACAACGCCGGTACCGCGCAGGCGATCGCGCGCCAGCTGGGTATCGATGAAGTGGTGGCCGAAGTGCTGCCGGAAGGCAAGGTCGAGGCGGTGCGCCGCTTGAAGGCCACTCATGGCCATGTTGCCTTTGTTGGTGACGGCATCAACGATGCGCCGGCGCTGGCCGAGGCCGATGTCGGCCTGGCCATCGGGACCGGCACCGATATCGCGGTGGAGTCGGCCGATGTGGTGCTGATGTCGGGCAACCTGCAGGGCGTGCCGAATGCCATCGCGCTTTCGAAGGCAACGCTGGGCAACATCCGACAGAACCTGTTCTGGGCCTTTGCCTACAACACCGCATTGATTCCGGTGGCGGCCGGCGTGCTGTACCCGGTCTGGGGTGTGCTGCTGTCGCCGGTGTTCGCCGCCGGTGCGATGGCGTTGTCCAGCGTGTTCGTGCTGGGCAATGCGCTGCGCCTGCGCCGCTTCCAGCCGCCGATGGCGGATGTACCTGCCGCGAGTCATTGAAGGAGAACCGCATGAACATCGGTGAAGCCGCCAAGGCCTCCAGCGTTTCGGCGAAGATGATCCGCTACTACGAACAGATCGGCCTGATTCCCGCGGCAGATCGCACCGAGTCCGGCTACCGGGCGTATTCGCAGGCGGACATCCACCGCCTGCGTTTCATTCGCCGCGCGCGCGATCTCGGCTTCCAAGTCGCCGAGATCACTGACCTGCTGGGCCTGTGGAACGACACCTCGCGGCACAGTGCCGACGTCAAGCATCTTGCCGAACAGCACATCGCCGACCTGGAACAGCGTATCGAAAGCATGCGGCAGATGGCCGACACGCTGAAGTCGTTGATCAGCTGCTGTGCGGGCGATGAGCGCCCGGAATGCCCGATCCTGCAGCGGCTGGGCGAGGACGAAGAGACCCTGACACCGCCGGAGACCGCGAAGACCGGTGCGGTACGGCGCCGCACGCACAAGCACTGACCTGGCGTTGCATGCATGAAAAAACCCGCCCGGTGCAGCTGCACCGGGCGGGTTTTTCGTTGCAGGCGCAGGGTAGGGAATCAGGCCGTGCGCGGCGGGAAGCCGGCATCGGTCAGTGCCGCCACGATCTGTGATTCGCTGGCCGAGGTCTGCACCTGCACGCGACGGCTGGCCGGATCTGCCTGCACGCTGGCCTGCGGATCGACCAGCTCGATCGCCTTGGTCACGCTGCGTGCGCAGCCGCCGCAGGTCATGCCTTCAACGTGGAATTCCATCTGTAGCTCCTTCGGTGCTCTTGGGGTGGAGCCAGTGTGCACCTTCCAACATTGGCAGGGTCAAGCGCAGGGCTGAACCGAAGAAAAGCGCCAACAAAAACGGCAGCCACCTGTACCAGCGCGGCTGCCGTGGAGGACCGTCCCCGCCAGGGCGGGACGTGGGTTGCACCGGGGCGGGCCCGGGCAACCCGGTGTTGCCTTAGAACTTCCAGGTGGCGCCGAAGTACAGCTGGCGGCCTGCGTAGGTATTGGAGATCAGGCGTGCCTTGGTGTCGCTTCCCAGGTGCACGCGCTGTTCGGACTTGGTGGCATTGATCACCGAGGCGGTCAGGGTCCAGTCCGGGGTCAGGTTGTAGGCCACGTTCAGATCCAGCTGGTCATACGGCTCGGTGTAAACGGTGAGGCCGTTGTTGAGCCCGCCGACCACCTGGCCGCGACGGTTGAACGAGGCGCGCGCGAGGAACTTCTCGTTCTCGTAGAACACCGTCACGTTGGCCTGGTTCTTGGCGCTGCCGACCAGCGGCGAGGAGCCGATTTCCTGGCCGTCCAGAACAATGGAGGCCAGGTTGGTGTCGTTGTAGGTGTAGTTGGCCTGCACGCCGAAGCCGAAATCGAAGGTGTACTGGCCATACAGCTCGACGCCCTGCGAGACACCATCGCGGCCATTGGCCTGGGTCTCGTAGCGCTGCACGTTCACCGCTTCACCATTGATGACCATCGGCGTGTCGCGCACGACAGGCAGGGTGAAGTTGTCCACGTTCTTGCGGAACAGGCCGACGCCGGCGACCGCGCCCGGCTGGAAGTACCACTCCAGGCCCAGGTCGAACTGGGTGGCCTTGAACGGTTCCAGCTGCTTGTTGCTGCCCTGGCCAACCCAGCCTGCGGTCGATGCGCCACCGGCAACGCGGCGATCATTGACATACTCTTCGCTGTAATAGCTCAGTGCGCCCGGTGCTGCGATGTCGGTGTAGCCGGGGCGGGCGATCACCTTCGACGCGGCACCACGCAGTACCAGCGTATCGGTGATGTCCCAGGCGATGTTGAAGCTCGGCAGCACGTCGGTGTAGGTACGGTCCACGCCGATCAGGCTGTAGGTCTTGCTCTGCGCCAGGTCGTGCGGCAGGCGCACGAAGCCGCTCTCACAGCTGTAGGTCGGGTAGGCCGCGGCGGCCGGATCGGTGCACGCCATCGGTGCGCCGGAGGCGTTGTCCAGGAAGTAGTCGTTGAACTTCTCGATCGAGTCGGAGGACTGCGCGAACTGCTTGGTGCGCACCACGCGCACGCCGACATTGCCGCGCAGGCGTTCGGTACGGAAGTTGGCCTGGAAGTAGCCCGAGTAGATCTTCTCGTTGACGTTGTAGACGAAGTCTTCCTCGGTACGGTTGTGCGAACCGCCGTAGGTCTTGTTCAGGTAGTCGATGTAGGCCGGGTAGTTGATGCCCGGGAACACGTTGGCATTGAAGCCGCCGGCAATGTTGCTGATCGGATTGGACAGGAAGAAGCCGGGCTGCGCGTCGCCGGCAGTCGGATCGCAGCCACTCTGGTAGCGGCTGTTGTCATAGTCGGCCGGGTCGCGGCCGGGGCACACCCAGTAGGTGTTGCCGGTGTTGCGGTGGACCTTGCCATCGCGGTACTTGGCACCGAACTGGATCGAGTCCAGCCAGCCTGACTCGAACAGCTTGGTCACGTCAGCCTGGAAGTAGTTCTGCTTGACCTCGGTGCGCTTCCACGACGAATCGGTCGAGCCGGTGTCGACTTCGGCGATGCCGTTCATCAGCTGCTGCTGCAGGTCGGGCGAGAAGGTGGCCGACGGCGTGCCGGTCAGGTCCCATGCGCTGTACAGGTTGCCCGACAGGTAATCGTTGCCGACCTTGCGCCGCGGCTTGGCCGACATGCGGAAGTTCATCGACGGACCACCTTCGGACCAGGTACGGCCGCCGGTGAACGAGGCCTTCCACAGCGGGCTGATATCCCAGTCGATGGTCAGGTCAGCGGTCTGCGACAGCGCCTTTTCCTTGCTGTAGCCACCGGTCAGCTGCGGCGTCGGAACCGTGCAGTCGTCCGGGCCCCAGCCGCCGGGCTTCAGGCCAGCGGCCTTGGCCTGGTCTTCGCTGCAGTAGTAGGTCTTTCCAGCCAGCTTTTCGAACTGGGCGCCGGTAACGGTGTTGCCGCTGGGGTCGAAATCCAGGCCGTTGAGCAGGCGGCCGCCGGCCCAGTTTCCATCGCCGTTGAAGCGGGCCATGCTCCATTCCGGAATCTTCAGCATGTTCTGGGTGTAGTCACCCTGCAGCTCGAAGCGGAAGTAGTTGGCCGTCATCGTGACGTTGTCGACCGGCTTGAACTGGAAGGTCAGCTGGCCGCCCTTGCGCTCGCGCTTCTCTTCCTTCACTGCGAAGTTGACCGAGGTCGGCATGAAGAAATCGCTGTAGTTGCCGCCGGTCTGGTTGTTGAAACCGGACTTGCCCCACCAGTAGTGAATGCCATCCTGCGCCTGCACGTTGCCATAGGCATCGCGCGCCTTGCCGGCGCCATACCACTGGTAGTCCTCGGTGCTGGCTTCCATGGTGCGGGTCGTGCGCTTCTGCTGCGTCACGCCGATCAGCACGCCGAAACGCTCGTCCTTGCTGTGCCACGAATACAGGGCTGAGGCCTGCGGGTCGATATCGTGGTGGGTATCGGAGGAGGTGCCCTCGAGCGTGACGAAGCCCGAGTTGGATTCCATGTCCAGCGGACGCCGCGTGTGCAGGATGACTGTGCCGCCGATGCCGCCTTCGTCGATGCGGGCTTCCGGCGACTTGAACAGTTCTGCACTGGACAGCATGTTCGACGGCAGCAGGGTGTAGTTGAACGAACGGGTGGCTTCGTCGTTGGTTTCCGACGTGGCCACGTAGTTGCCGTTCAACTGGGTCAGGGTCAGGTCCGGCGCAAGGCCGCGCACGCTGACGCTCTTGCCTTCGCCGCCACTGCGGGTGATGACGACGCCGGGCACGCGCTGCAACGCGTCGGCGACGTTCTTGTCGGGGAACTTGCCGACATCTTCTGCGGTGATCACTTCGACCACGGCGTTGGCGTCGCGCTTCTGTGACAGGCTCTTCTCGATGGCGTAGCGGTAGCCGGTGACCTGGACGCTGTCCAGGTTGGTGGCCTCCTGCGAGCCGGTGGAGGTGGCCTGTTGCGCGGCGGCGCCAGCCGGAATGACGGCGGCGGCCAAGGCAAGCGCGATGGCCAACGCCAGTGCGTCCTGACCATGCGTACGTGTTGAATGCTTCATTCCCATCTCTCCCTCTCTCCTGGATTGATCCGGTGACGTGGCACGGACAACTTGAATCGATCTAATTTGAAGTGACATTGTCGCTATTGCCATGCAGTGGCAGTAGCACCGTGCGCGTGGCCTGGTACGTCCTGTTGCTGCTCCCCCAACTCCCGGCCATCGCAGTGTCGTTCTTGGATCGATCTAAGCGATGGGCGGGCGATTTTTAGCATGGGTCGCCCGCGGGCGCATGCTGCTCCGCAATATGGTACTGGCGTGGCGAAGGGATGACGGTTTGCTGAAAACAGTGAAATCGTTTTCGTGCGCAGGGGGAGGGTGGGTCGGCAGGGCTGCGCCCTGCACCTGCTGTGTGCCAGGGCAACAGCCAAAGCCAAAGCCAAAGCCAAAGCGGCTCTGGGTTGTCTGTGTATTGGGCGGGGCGGTGTCGGATTGCGGGGACGCCGTAAACCCGTCCATGGGGGCTTCGCCGCGGCATCCATGCCGCGGACACCCCGCAATCCGACACCGCCCCGCCTTGGACAGTTTCCCGGTGACGGTTGGATTGATCCTGGAACGACATGGGGTCGTGGGGTCAGATCCGTTTTCCTTTGGAAAACGGATCTGACCCCGATTGATTTCGTTATCTGTCAGAGATTGATCGACGCATGGCGTGGATCTACCGCAGATCGCGGAGATCTGTCGAAGGCGGGGTGGGTCCGGTTGCGGGGGCGTGAGCCGCATGGATGCGGCGACCGAGCCTACATGGACGTATTTACGGCGTCCCCCGCAAACGGACCCACCCCGCCATCCCACGGACAGCCGGCTTTTGCTGCTGCTTCGGCTTCAGCAGGTGCAGGGCGCAGCCCTGCCGAACACCCTCTCTCATGCTGCGCCGCAGAATGCATTCGGCTGAACCTGCATGCTCTACTTGAATCGATCTAAATTCACGGTCTGGTGGGTCGGGCGTCATTCCAGGGGGAGCTCTCTGCAGGTCAGGGCAGGGCTCAGCGGAACGGTGTCGGACGGCCCCGGCCGTCTGCCTCCGCGTCATCGACTACAGGAACCCGACATGCGTCCAGTGCCGTCCGCTCCCGCCGTCCCATTGTCCACGCGCCCGCTGGTGCGCCTGGCCTGCCTGCTCGCACTGTCGGCGGCGCCGATGCTGCTGCAGGCGGCGCCGGCTGCGCTGGAGCGCGAGGTCAACACCTTCATCGGCAGCAAGGACGATGGCAACACGTTCCCGGGCGCATCGGCGCCGTTCGGCCTGATCCAGGTCAGCCCGATCGGCAGCCACTATTCGGGCTGGCGCTACGACGACGAGAAGATCCGCGGTTTCGGCCACTCCTTCATCTCCGGCGCCGGCTGCTGGGAGCAGGGCGGCCAGGTGTCGGTTCTGCCGGTCACGGGCTCGATCGGTCCGGGCGGCGATTTCGATACTGGCAATGCGAAGAAGTTTGACCATAAAGCCTACGCCGCGTCGTACACCCATGACGGCGAGATCGGCCAAGCGGGCTATTACAAGGTGCGGCTGACCAGCTACGGCGGCATTGATGCGGAGGCGACTGCACGTACGCGTGCTGCGGCCGAGCGCTACACCTTCAGCCAGCGCAGTGGCGATGGCCACGTGCTGGTCAACGTCGGCCAGGCCAACGAGCGCCATTCGGTGATCGGCAGCGTGGTCGACGTGGTCGGCGACCGCGTGGTCGAAGGCAAGCTGGTCACCAAGAGCTTCTGTGGCGGGCACCAGTACACCACCTGGTTCCGCATCGAGTTCGACCGTCCGTTCAAGGCGCATGGCACCTGGGGCGAGGGCGGTGGCCTGCCCGGCGCGCGCCACAGCATGGAAGGCGAGCAGAAGCCGAACGGTGCCTGGCTCAGCTTCGATCTCGGCAAGGGCCAGTCGGTGACAGCGGTCAGCGCGATCTCGCACGTGGATGCCGAAGGCGCGCGCACCAACCTGCGCGCGGAGGGAATGCAGGGTGGGGCGCTGCTCGGCTTCGACCGCATGCGCGCGCTGTCCCAGCAGTCGTGGCGTGAGCAGCTGGGGCGGGTACGTGTGCAGGGCGGTACGGCCGATGACCGCACCGTGTTCTACAGCGCGGCCTACCACGCGCTGCTGCAGCCGATGACCGGCAATGATGCCGACGGCCGCTATCGCGGCTATGACGATGGCATCCACCGTGCCGATGGCTGGACCTACTACGAGTACTTCTCGCTGTGGGATACCTACCGCGCGCAGAACCAGTGGCTGGCGCTGACCCGCCCGGACGTGGCGCGGGACATCGGCCGCACCCTGCTGGCGATCGACGAGCAGGGTGGCTGGCTGCCGCGCTGGGGCTATGCCAACTTCGAGACCAACATCATGACCGGCGATCCGGTCACGCCGTTCATGGTCGATCTTTGGCGCTTCGGTGCGCTCAAGGGCCGTGAATCGCAGGCGTGGGATGCGCTGCGTCGCAATGCGTTCGGTACGCCGCCGCTGAACTCGCGCATGGCCGGTCGCTCCGGCAACCCGACCTACCTGGACAAGGGCTACGTGGTCTACGACCGCGCCTTCCCGTCCAAGGGCATGGACGTCGATCCGCACCACGGCGGCTCGGCCACGTTGGAATATGCGCTGGCCGACTGCGCGCTTTCGCAGATGGCCGATGGGCTTGGCCATGCGCAGGACGCGGCGACGTTGCGTGAGCGCGGCCGCAACTGGCGCAAGGTGTGGGACCCGCAGGTGCGTGACGCCGAGACCGGCTTCACCGGTTTCCCGCGCCCGCGTACCGAAGATGGCCAGTGGTACACGCCGGCCGATGGCCACTACAGCCCGCGCTCGCACCACGGTTTCCATGAAGGCACGGCATGGCAGTACCAGTGGCTGGCGCAGCAGGACGTGCCGGGCCTGGTCGAAGCGATGGACGGCCGCGAACAGGCCGGCCGCCGCCTCGATGCATTCTTCGCGATGGACGCGCTGCAGGCCGATCCGCTCAATGCCGCGCGCAAGGAGTGGGTGGTCGGGCCGTACAGCTATTACAACCAGTTCCGCTACAACCCGAACAACGAGCCCGACCTCCACTCGCCTTGGCTGTACACGCTGATCGGCCAGCCGTGGAAGACCGCCGCCGTGGTGCGCGCCGCCCAGCAGCTGTTCACCAATGCACCGAATGGCGTGACCGGCAACGATGACCTCGGCACGATGTCGGCCTGGTACCTGTTCAGTGCCATCGGCGTGTACCCGGCGGTGCCGGGCAGTGGCCAGTTCCTGCTGCACACGCCGCGCTTCAGCAAGGTGGAGGTGGACATGGGCAATGGCCGCACCCTGCGCATCGATGCGCAGGGCGCCGATGGCCGCCGCCTGCAGTACGTGCAGGGCGTGCAGGTCGATGGCCAGGCGCATGCACCGGTGTGGCTGGACTGGAACCGCCTGCAGCAGGGCCCGCGCCTGCAGTTCGCGCTCGATGCGAAGGCGCCGGAGCAGGGCTGGGGCACGGCGGTGAAGGACCTGCCGGTATCCTGGTGCGCGGCACCGGGCAGCCAGCTGCGCTGAGACGGACTGTGCCGTTCGCGGTCACCCAGCGAACGGCACGGCACGACAGGGCCCTGATCCATTAGGCTTGAGCATCCAGCGGAGTCCGGGAAGACGATGAACGACAACGGCAGCAGTCCCAGCAAGCGCGCCGGCAAGGCGGTGACGGTAACCGACATCGCGCGTGCCATCGGCGTGTCACGGGCAACCGTGTCGCTGGTGCTGCGCGGCAGCCCGCTGGTCAACGTTGATACCCGCGCCAAGGTCGAGGCCGAACTGCGTCGCCAGCGCTATGTCTACAACCGCGCCGCTGCCAACCTGCGCCGGCGGACCTCGTCGAGCATCGCGCTGGTGATCAACGATCTGTCCAACCCGTTCTTCGCCGAATTCGCTTCGGGCGTGGACGAGGCGCTGGGCGGGCGCGGCTACGTGACCCTGCTGGGCAGCACGGGTGAATCGCCGGAGCGCCAGCAGGCGGTGCTTTCGACACTGATGGAACACACCCCGGCCGGCCTGATCCTGTCGCCGGCCGAAGGCAGTGACACCGCGCAGCTGCGCCAGGCGCTGGGTGCCAATGCCAACGTGCTGCTGTTCAACCGCGAACTGGAGGGGGCCGACTGGGACTTCCTGACCCTGGACAACCAGCACGGCGCCTACCTGGCCACGCGCCACTTGATCGAGCGCGGCCATCGCCAGATCGCCTTCTTCGGTGGCCACGCGGCATCCAGTTCGTGTCATCAGCGCCGCGCCGGTTTCCAGCAGGCGCTGGCCGAGGCCGGTCTGTCGTTGCCGCCGGGTTGGATGATCGAGTCAGCGCCGAACCGCCTGGAAGCTGCGGCGCGCACCGATGAGCTGTTTGCCGACGGCCATCGGCCGAGTGCAGCGGTCTGCTACAACGACACCGTCGCGCTGGGCTTGATGCTGGGCTTGAATTCGCGTGGCATCCGTCCGGGCGGTGACTTTGCCGTTACCGGTTTCGATGATATTTCCGAAGCGTCGGTGGCGGTGCCGCCGTTGACCACGCTCACCGCTGACCCGCGCGAGCGAGGCCGGCAGGCTGCCGCGCTGCTGCTGCAACGACTGGACGAACCGGACGCGCCGCCACGGCGCACGGTCGCGCCGGTGCAGCTGCGCATCCGCGAAAGCAGTGCCGCACGACCGAACTGATTCCTTCCATACACCCCTTCCACGCAACAACGACCTTCCGCGCATCGAGGCGCGTACCGCATGCCGATCTCCGCAACGCCCCGTCCATCCGGTTCTTCGGGCAACGCACCCGCCGTCACCAACGGCAAGGCGCTGGCCGTGGTCACCACGATCTTCTTCATGTGGGGCTTCCTGACCTGCCTCAATGACATCCTGATCCCGCACCTGAAGGCGGTGTTCGAGCTGAACTATGCCAAGGCGATGCTGGTGCAGTTCACCTTCTTCGGCACCTATTTCCTGATGTCGCTGCCGGCAGGTCGCCTGGTGGCGGCGCTGGGCTACAAGAAGGGCATCGTGGCCGGCCTGGTGATTGCTGGTATCGGCGCGCTGGGCTTCTGGCCAGCGGCCGAGCTGCGCGTGTACGGCGCCTTCCTGGGCGCGCTGTTCGTGCTGGCCACCGGCATTACCGTGCTGCAGGTCGCTGCCAATCCCTACGTCGCACTGTTGGGCCCGGAGCAGACCAGCTCCAGCCGCCTGACCCTGGCGCAAGCGCTGAACTCGCTGGGCACGGCCATTGCGCCGATCTTCGGCGGCATGCTGATCCTGTCCAACACAGTCAAGAGCGCCGATGAACTGAGCGCGCTGCCGGCCGCCGAGCAGCTGGCCTACCGCGCCGCCGAGGCGCAGGCTGTGCAGGGCCCGTACGTGGGTCTGGCAGTGGCGCTGGTGCTGCTGGCGTTGTTCGTGTTCCTGTTCCGCCTGCCGGCGCTGAGCGACGCCACCGAGCAGGCCGACCAGGGCCACCACCACAGCTATCTGGATGCGCTGCGCAAGCGCCACCTGTTGCTGGGTGTGCTGGGCATCTTCTTCTACGTCGGCGCCGAAGTGTCGATCGGCAGCTTCCTGGTCAACTACTTGTCGATGCCGAGCATCGGCGGCTTCAGCGAGCAGGAAGCCACCCACTACGTGTCGGCCTACTGGACGATGGCGATGATCGGCCGCTTCGCGGGCTCGGCGCTGCTGGCGCGCTTCTCGCCGAGCCGCCTGCTGGCGATCTTCGCGCTGGTCAACGTGGCGCTGCTGGCCACGACCATGCTGACCTCCGGCAGCGTTGCGCTGTACTCGGTGGTGGCGATCGGCCTGTTCAACTCGATCATGTTCCCGACCATCTTCGCGCTGAGCATCGAGCGCCTGGGCCCGCTGACCAACAAGGGTTCCAGCCTGCTGATCATGGCCATCGTCGGCGGCGCCGTGGTGCCGTACCTGCAGGGCGTGCTGGCCGACCACATCGGCGTGCAGGCCAGCTTCATCCTGCCGCTGCTGTGCTACGGCTACATCATTTTCTACGGACTGGTCGGCGCGCGTACGCCGGCTTCCGCAACGCAGGGAGGCTGAGTCCGGAATGGGTGCCATTGTCTGCTTCGGCGAAATTTTGATCGATCTACTAGCGCAGCCGCCGGCCTCGGCCGACACGCCGCGCGCGTTCCTGCAGTACGCCGGCGGTGCGCCGGCCAACGTCGCGGTAGCGGCTGCGCGGCTGGGCGCGAAGACCCAGTTCGTCGGCATGCTGGGCCGTGACATGTTCGGCGACTTCCTCGCCGACAGCCTGGTCGAGCACGGCGTGGGCACGGATTACATCGTGCGCACCGACGCGGCCAAGACCGCGCTGGCCTTCGTCGCGCTGGATGCCAGCGGCGAGCGCAGCTTCAGCTTCTACCGCCCGCCGGCGGCCGACCTGCTGTTCCGTGACAGCGACTTCCAGGCCGCGTGCTTCGACGGCACACAGTGCTTCCACGTGTGCTCCAACAGCCTGACCGAGCCGGCCATCGCCGAAGCGACCTTCGCCGGGATGGACCGCGCCCGCGCCGCCGGTGCGGTGGTCAGCCTGGACCTCAACCTGCGTCCGGCCCTGTGGCCGGCGAACGAGGATCCGACGCCGCGCCTGTGGCAGGCGCTGGAACGTGCCGACCTGGTCAAGCTGTCGCGCGAGGAACTGGACTACCTGGCAGCACCGCTCGGCGATAACGGCGAGGCGCTGGTGCTGCGTCGCCTGCTGGCCGCGCAGGCGCGCTGGGTGATCGTCACCGATGGTGCGGCCACTCTGCACTGGTACACCCGTGACAACCACGGCATGGTCACCAGCTTCCGCGTAGCTGCGGTCGACACCACGGCGGCCGGTGATGCCTTCGTCGGCGGCGTGCTGGTCGGCCTGCTGCAGCGCGGTGGGGCGGGCGCGGGTTTCGCCGCGTTCTGCCAGGACCCGGACGCGATCGCCGCCACGCTGCGCTTCGGCGCCGCCGTGGGTGCGCTGGCGGTTACCCGCAAGGGCGCGTTCGCCGCGATGCCCTCGCTCGATGAAGTGCAGCAGCTGCTGCAGGCACAGGACATTACTGCATGAACATCCCGCCCGATTTCCGTTCGCCCGCGTTCCTGCGCGCGCATATCGCCGACACGATGGCGTTCTACCATCCGCGCTGCATCGATCCGAACGGTGGCTTCTTCCACTACTTCCGCGATGACGGCAGCATCTACGATGCCAGCCACCGCCACCTGGTGAGCAGTACCCGTTTCGTCTTCAACTACGCGATGGCCTACCGTGAGTTCGGCAATGCCGAGTACAGGGAGGCCGTCGAGCATGGCGTGCGCTACCTGCGCGAGGTGCACCGCAACCCGGCCACCGGCGGCTATGCCTGGACCCTGCGCGACGGCAAGGTCGAGGACGACATGAACCACTGCTACGGCGTGGCCTTCGTGCTGCTGGCCTACAGCTGCGCACTGAAGGCCGGTGTCGAGCAGGCCCGCGAGTGGATGGACGAGACCTGGCAGCTGCTGGAAGCGCGCTTCTGGGAGCCGCAGCACGGCCTGTACAAGGACGAGGCTGACGGCCAGTGGAACTTCACCGGCTACCGCGGCCAGAATGCCAACATGCACATGTGCGAGGCGATGCTGGCGGCGTTCGAGGCCAGTGGCGAGCAGCGCTATGTCGAGCGCGCGCTGCAGCTGGCCGACAACATGACCCGCCGCCAGGCCGCCAAGGCTGGTGGCCTGGTCTGGGAACATTACGATGTGAACTGGGAAATCGACTGGGACTACAACCTGGACGACCCCAAGCACCTGTTCCGCCCGTGGGGCTTCCAGCCCGGCCATCAGACCGAGTGGGCCAAGCTGCTGCTGATCCTCGATCGCCATGTGCAGGCCGATTGGCTGGTGCCGACCGCGCAGCACCTGTTTGACGTCGCCGTGGCGCGCAGCTGGGACGACGCCCGGGGCGGCCTGTACTACGGCTTCGCTCCCGAATCGCGCCGCCAGCCCGGCATGGATGGCGCGCCGATCGGCGGCGACAGCTTCGTCTGCGACGACGACAAGTACTTCTGGGTGCAGGCCGAAACGCTGGCCACCGCCGCGCTGATGGCCAAGCGTACCGGCGACGACCGCTACTGGCAGTGGTACGAGCGCATCTGGGCGTACTCCTGGGAGCACTTCGTCGATCACCAGTACGGCGCCTGGTTCCGCATCCTCGATGCCGACAACCGCAAGTACAGCGACGAGAAGAGCCCGGCCGGCAAGGTGGATTACCACACCATGGGTGCGTGCTACGAAGTGTTGAACGTCGTGCGTTGAGGCGCGTAGCGCCGTACGCATGATGAATCGGAATCGGTAGCGCCGGGCCGCGCCCGGCGGAAAACAGGAGCATCACGTGCATCGCATTTCCCTCGTTGTCCGTCTGCTCCTGCTGCTGATTGCAGCCATTTCCTTCCCGTTGGCTGCAGCCCCGCTGCAGGCGCAGTGGGAATTCCGCATGCTGCCCGGCGACGCCCAGGGTGCAGCCCACCCGGGCCTGCAGCAATGGCGGGCCGCGAAGGTGCCGGGCAGCGTGCACACCGACCTGCTGGCGCATGGGCTGATCCGCGATCCGTACGTCGGTGCGCCCGAGGCCGAGCTGCAATGGATCGGCCTGGCCGATTGGGAATACCGCGCCCGCTTCGACGTGGACGCGGCGACGCTGGCCAAGCCCAATGCCGAGCTGCGCTTCGATGGGCTGGACACCTATGCCGAAGTCAGGCTCAACGGCAAGCCGCTGCTGCGCGCGGACAATGCGCACCGTACCTGGCGAGCGCGCGTGGAGGGACGCCTGCGCGCCAAGGACAATGAACTGCAGATCGTGTTCCGTTCACCGATCCGCACCCTGCTGCCTGGTGTGCAGGCGATGCCGCACAAGATTGCTGGTAACTATCCTTCACCCTATGGTGATGAGCCCAAAGACGCGATGGTCGGCAACTTCGCGCGCAAGCCGGCCTATCACTTCGGCTGGGACTGGGGCCCGCGCTATGTCACCGCCGGCGTCTGGCGCGGGGTCGAACTGCAGGCCTGGGACGCGCACCGCCTGACCGATCTTGCCGTGCGTACCGATGCATTGAGCGCGGAGCAGGCGAAGCTGGCGGTGCTGCTGCAGGTGGAGCAGGGCAGCGCTGCCGGTTCTGCGGTGGTCAATGTCGATGTGCGCGATCCGCAGGGACGCAGCGTGGCCCAGGTGCAACGCACGGTGCTGCTGAAGCCCGGCCAGAACACGGTTGAGCTGCCGGTTGAGCTGGCCACGCCGCGCCGCTGGTGGCCGGTGGGCCATGGTGCGCAGGACCGCTATACCGTGCAGGCTCGCCTGGACGGTGGCGCCGATGCAACACTGGCGCGCGAGCAGCGCATCGGCCTGCGCACGGTTGAACTGCGCCGCGAGGAAGACGGCAAGGGCGGGCAGGGCTTCGCTTTCGTCATCAATGGCGTGCCCATCTTCGCCAAGGGCGCCAACGTGATTCCGTTCGATGCCTTCCCCTCACGTGTCGATGCCGCACGACTGCGCCAGGTGCTGACCGCCGCGCGCGACGCCAACATGAACATGCTGCGCAACTGGGGCGGCGGCTACTACGAGGAAGATGCATTCTTCGACATCGCCGATGAGCTGGGCCTGCTGGTCTGGCAGGACTTCATGTTCGGCGGCGGCATGCAGCCGGGCTACGATCCGGCCTTCCGTGCCAGCGTGGTGGCCGAGGCGCGCGACAACGTGCGCCGGCTGCGCCATCACCCCAGCATCGTGCTGTGGTGTGGCAACAACGAGGAAGAAACCGCCTGGAAGGACTGGGGCCACGGCCGCGACCTGAAGGCGGCCGACCCGGCATTTGCGGCGAAGGTCTGGCAGGGCTATCTCGACCTGTTCGGCAATGATCTGCGCCAGGTAGTGGGTGAGGAAGGGCTGGGCGTGCCGTATTGGTCCAGCTCGCCCAGCAACGACCTGGATGAAAAGGCGAACGATTCCACCCGAGGCGACAAGCACTACTGGCAGGTCTGGGGCAATCCGGCACTGCCGGTGCAGGCCTACCTGCGTGAGACCCCGCGCTTCATGTCCGAATATGGACTGCAGGCATGGCCGTCGGTGGCGACGGTGGACCAGATCGCCACCCGCGCCGAGCAGCGCATCGACAGCCCGGTGATCCGCGCGCACCAGAAGTTCATGGCGGGCGAAGGCAACGGCCGCCTGCTGCACTACATTGAACTGGGCTATGGCACGCCGAAAGACTTCGAGGACTTCGTCTACCTGAGCCAGGTGATGCAGGCCGATGGCATCGCACTGGCGGCGCTGCACCATCGCGCCTCGCGGCCGTACACGATGGGCTCGCTGTACTGGCAGCTCAACGACGTCTGGCCAGGTGCTTCATGGTCCAGCGTGGACTACTTCGGTCGCTGGAAGGCGCTGCACTTCGCCGCGCGGCGCTTCTTCGCGTCGGTCACGCTGGCGGCATTGCGTGATGAGGACAGTACGCGGGTGCGCCTGCTCAATGACGGGGCCGCGCTGGATGCGCGCTGGCGGCTGCGGGTGATGGACGTGGACGGCAAGGTGCTGCGCCGTCGCGAGGAAGCGGTGACGCTGGCCGCTGCCGGTGTCACCTCGATCGGTGATTTCCGCGATGCCGAATTGTTGGCCGGTGCCGACCCCAAGCGCACCGTGGCGGTGTTCGAGCTGCTGCAGAACGGGGCGGTGAGTGCCCGGCAGGTGGTCGGATTCGTCGAAGCCAAGGACCAGATCCTGCCGCGGCAGAAGCTCAAGGCCAGCCTGTCCATTGAAGGCGACCACTATCGTCTGCGATTGGAAAGCGCGGCCTACGTGCGTTCGGCGTGGATCGACTTTGGTGCATTGGACGTGCAGGTGGAAGACAACCTGCTCGACCTGTTGCCCGGCGAAACCCGCGACATTGCGGTTCGCAGCCCGGTGGACCTGGCTGCCCTGCGCGAAGCGCTGAAGGTGAAGACCCTCAACGACCGTTGAGGGGTATTCCGCTTTGGTAGGTGCCAACCTTGGTTGGCATACCAGGAGCATGCCAACGAAGGTTGGCATCTACCAGAAGCGGAGTCGGGTAGGTGCGGACCGTGGGTCCGCAAACCTTCCTGCTTACAGCAGTATCTGCTGGAAGTTCTCGACGCGCTCGTGGCCGTTGGCGGCCTGGCCGGTGCGCGGCAGCGGGTAGTCATCCAGGCGATCGATCAGGCGGGTCTGCAGGCCGGCGTCTCGGGCGGCGTCCAGTTCCTCGACCACATCTGACAGGAACAGGATCTCGCCGGCCGGCACGCCAATGGCCTGCACGATGCGGCGGTAGCTGTCGGCCTCACGCTTGCCGCCGATTTCGGTGTCGAACCAGCCCGACACCAGCGGGCTGAGGTCACCGGCGTCGCTGAAGCCGAAGAACAGCTTCTGCGCCGGCACCGAGCCGGAGGAATACACATACAGCGGCAGGCCGGAGGCGTGCCAGCCCTTCAGCACCGGCGCCACTTCCGGGTAGAAGTGCGCGGTGTAGTCGCCGCGGCGGTAGCCTTCGTTCCAGATCAGGCCCTGCAGCGCCTTCAGTGCGGTGTGCTTGCGATCCTGGTCGATCCAGCCCTGCAGCGTCTCGGCTACCAGACTGTCCTGGCAGGCACCGCCGATCTCGGTAGCCACCGCATCCAGCCAGCGGCGCACCTCCGGCTGCTGGCCGTGCTCGGCGACGAACGCGGGCAACGCCTTGCGGGCATAGGGGAACAGCACGTTCTTGACGAACGAGATGCTGCTGGTGGTGCCTTCGATATCGGTCAGGATGACGCGGGGCTGCATGGATCAGGACGCCTGGGTCGGAATGTAACGGGGGAATTTCTGCGCGATGTCGGTGCCGGTGAAGTGACCGACCCAGCCATCCGGCTCGGTGAAGAAGCGGATCGCCACGAAGCTCGGCTCATCGCCCATGTCGAACCAGTGGGTGGTGCCATCGGGTACGGCGATCAGGTCGTCCTTCACGCACTCGATCTCGTAGACCTTGTCGCCCACGTGCAGGGTGAACAGGCCGGAGCCTGCGACGAAGAAGCGCACCTCGTCTTCCTTGTGGAAGTGTTCGTCGAGGAACTTCTTGCGCAGCTCGGCGCGGTTCGGGTTGTCCGGGGCGATCGAGGCCACGTCCACGCTCTTGAAGCCACGCTCGGCGACCAGTCGATCGATGTCGGCGCGGTAGGCAGCGAACACCTCATCCTGGCTGGCGCCCGGCGCGACCGGCGCGGTGGCCTGCCAGCGTTCGAAGGTGACGCCGATCTTCTGCAGTTCGGCAGCGATGACCGCGCCGTCCTGGGTGTCCAGCAGCGGCGATTCGGGGCGGGTGTCGTCGTAGATGCGCAGTCGGCTCATGGCGGCAGCTTGAACGTCTCGGGGGGAAGACAGGGTAGCAGGGTGGGCACGAGGTGCAGATTCCGGATCGGCATCTGCACCTGCGCGCGGGTTCAGCCGCGCAGCTTGCGCAGCTCCAGCTCGCAATGCAGCAGGAACTCGAAGGCTTCCATGTGCCGGCGCGCTTCGGCCATGTCGCGGCCCCAGGCATACAGGCCGTGGCCGTCGATCAGGTACCCCCACAGGTTCTGCCGGTCGAGCAGGTCATCGACCTGCTTCGAAAGCACGTTCATGTCCTGGGTGTTGGCGAACACCGGAATATCGATGGCCATCTCATGGGTGCTGTTGCCGGCGAAGGCCTTCAGCAGCTCGTAGCCTTCGACCCGGATGTGGCCCTGCGGCGCGTACAGGCGCGAGGCGATGGTCTGCACCGGCGAGTGGGTGTGCAGCACGCAGCCGATCTCCGGGAAGCGACGATACAGCTGGGTATGCAGCAGCGTCTCGGCAGACGGGCGCAGCGGACGGCCGACGGCCTGGCCGTCGAAGTCCACCACCATGATGTCGTCCTCGATCAGGCGACCCTTGTCCTTGCCGGAGACGGTGATCGCGGCGTGGCGGTCGTCCAGGCGGTGGGAGAAGTTGCTGCTGGTGGCCGGGGTCCAGCCGGCGTGGGCAAGTTCGCGGACGTTGTCGATCAGCAGCTGGGCCAGTTCGCTCAGGCGCGCGGTGTCGTAGGGGAAGGTGGGGGCGTTCATGGGGGCGATTTTACTGGATTCGGCCAACGGCTGAGCCCCTCGTGGCTGGCGTCAGAAGCAGATTCCGTGGGTTGGCCGGTCGGGTGGGCTGCGCAGGGGACGCCGTGAACCCATCCCTGGGGGCTTGGCCGCGGCATCCATGCCGCGGACACCCCTGCACAGCCCACCCGACCGGCCACGGACAGATTCCGTGCGGCCAGCCACGGATTGAAGAAGGAAAGGCAGAAGCGGGTCGCTTCGCTCCGCTTGCTCGGAGCTGAGCATGGCTCCGCTCTACAGCAGATTCGTCCCCGAACATTCATTTCCCGGAACGCTTCATCCACGCATGGCGTGGATCCACTGGACGCGCCAGGACGCTGTCGGGGGCGGGGAGGGGTGAGATTGCGGGGGCGTGAGCCGCATGGATGCGGCGATCGAGCTTACAGGGACGTACTTGCAGCGTCCCCCGCAATCTCACCCCTCCCCGCCAAACCTTCAGACCCGCTGTTGCTGTTGCCCCAGCGGGTGCAGGGCCGCAGGCCCTGCAATGCAGAAAACCTTACTTCCCGCGCAGGCGGCTGTGTTTGAACCCGTAGAAGAAGTAGATCACGAAGCCGACAAACGTCCACACGCCCATCAGCATCCAGTTGTGCATCGTCATCGCCGACAGCAGGGCAAGACAACTCAGCACGCCCAGGCTGCAGATCAGCCACGCCATCGGCATGCGGAACGGACGCGGCAGGTCCGGCTGGGTGCGGCGCAGGATCAGCACGCCCGCGCACACCGCCGCGAACGCGATCAGCGTGCCCATCGAGGTCAGTTCACCGAGGATGTCCAGCGGGAACAGCGCCGCCAGCAGGGCGATGCCGATGCCGGTGATCACGGTGTTGATGTGCGGGGTGCGGTACTTCGGGTGGATCTTGGTGAACACCGGCGGCAGCAGGCCGTCGCGGCCCATGATCATGAAGATGCGCGGCTGGCCGATGATCATCACCAGCACCACCGAGGACAGGCCGACCAGTGCGCCTACCTCGACCACCCAGCGCAACCAGCCCAGCTGCGGATGCGCGGCCACCGCGGTCACCACCGGCTCGTCGGTGCCCAGCAGCTGGAACGGCACCAGACCGGTCATCACTGCGGCCATCGCGATGTACAGCACGGTGCAGATCACCAGCGACAGCATCATGCCGAACGGCATGTCGCGCTGAGGGTTCTTCGACTCCTGCGCCGCCACCGACACCGCCTCGAAACCGATGTAGGCGAAGAACACCATCGCCGCGCCACGCAGCACGCCTTCCATGCCGTACTTGCCCGGGCCTTCATTGGCCGGAATGAACGGGGTCCAGTTGCTGGTGTCCACGTACTTCCAGCCGACCACGATGACCAGCACGATCAGGCCGGTCTTGAGCACGACCATCGCCATGTTCATCGCCGAGGACTTGCTGATGCCGACGTAGCACAGCCAGGTCAGCAGCAGCACCAGTGCGGCGGCGGGCAGGTTGGCGATCGCCCCGGTCGGGCGCAGCTGCGCGTCGAGTGGCGCGCTGACCAGCGCCGCCGGTAGATGGATGTCGAACTGGCTGAGCAGGCTGAGGAAATAGCCGGTCCAGCTGACAGCTACCGCCGAGGCCGAGACACCATACTCGAGCACCAGCATCCAGCCGATGAACCAGGCCGAGAGCTCGCCGAAGGTGGCGTAGGTATAGGTGTAGGCGCTGCCGGAGACGGGCACCATCGAGGCGAATTCGGCATAGGCCAGCGCGCAGAAGGCGCAGCAGATCGCCGCCAGTACGAAGGACAGCATGATGGCCGGGCCGGCGTGGTTGGCGGCGGCCTGGCCGGTGATGACGAAGATGCCGCCGCCGATCACCGCGCCGATGCCGAGGGCGGTCAGGCCCCAGGGGCCGAGGTGGCGGCGCAGGCTCAGGCCGTTGGCGTCTTCATGGGCGGCATGCGGGTGCTTGGTGGCCCACAGTTGCTTGAACATGTGTGGTGGTCTTGTCGAAGCGCGCCGCAACGGGCGCGCGGGGAAAACGGATGGGCCGGCGCAGGGCCGGCCCGTAGGCGGTTCAGGAGGACTTGGCCAGCTTGCTGTTGCGGATGCCGTAGCCCAGGTAGATCAGCAGGCCGAGCAGGGTCCAGCCAACGAACAGGTGCCAATGCACCACGAACGCCTGCCAGAACAGGAACAGGCAGGTGGCCGCGCCGAGCGGGCAGATGATCCACACCGCCGGCACGCGGAACGGGCGGTGCAGGTCCGGCTTGGAATAGCGCAGCACCAGCACCCCGATGCAGACCGTGGCGAAGGCCAGCAGGGTACCCATCGACACCAGTTCGCCCAGCACGTTCAGCGGCACCAGGCCGGCCAGTGCGGCGGCGATCACGCCGACCACGATGGTGGCGACGTACGGGGTGCGGAAGCGGGCATGGACCTTGCCGAAGAACTTCGGCAGCAGGCCGTCGCGGGAGATGGTGTAGGCGATGCGGGTCTGGCCCATCATCATCACCAGCACCACCGAGGACAGGCCGGCGATGGCACCGATCTCGACCAGCGTCTTCAGCCAGGCCAGGGTCGGGTAGGGCTCCAGCGCGGTGGCTACCGGCTTGTCGGTGCCCAGCAGGTGGTACGGCATCATGCCGGTCAGAACCGCGCAGACGATGATGTAGACAATGGTGCATACCGCCAGCGAGCCGAGCAGGCCGATCGGCATGTTGCGCTGCGGGTCCTTGGTTTCGCCGGCGGCGGTGGAGACCGCATCGAAGCCGATGTAGGCGAAGAACACGATCGTTGCCGCACGGAACACGCCGCTCCAGCCGAACTCACCCGCCACGCCGGTGTTTTCCGGGATGAACGGTTGCCAGTTGGCCGGATCGATGTGGGCCGCGCCGATGCCGATGAACAGGCAGATGACGGTGACCTTGATCGCCACGATGATCGCGTTGACGAAGGCCGACTGGGTCACGCCCACGTACAGCAGGCCGGACACCGCCGCGACGATCAGCACCGCCGGCAGGTTGAACAGCTTGCCCGAGGCGATGAACTCGCTGCCGGTCCAGGCAATGGGAGCTGCGCTGAGCGCATCCGGGAACGGCATGTGCAACGTGGTGGTGATGAAGCTGATCAGGTACGCCGACCAGCCCACCGCGACCGAGGCCGAGGCGAACAGGTACTCCAGCACCAGGCACCAGCCGATGAACCAGGCCATGCCTTCGCCGAGGGTGGCATAGGAATAGGAGTAGGCACTGCCGGAGACCGGCATCATCGCTGCGAACTCGGCGTAGCACAGGCCCGCCAGGGCGCACGCGAAACCGGCGATGACGAACGACAGCATCACTGCCGGGCCAGCGTGGTTGGCTGCGGCCTGGCCGGTCAGCACGAAGATGCCTGCGCCGATCACCGCACCCACGCCAAGCAGGATGAGGTGTTTAGCCGTGAGGGTCCGTTTCAACGTGGCTTCGCCGTCCAGGCTGCCTTCGATGGGTTCGCCAGCATCGACGTGCCCGGCCGGTTCAACCGGCTTGACCCTCAACAGAGCTTTCAGCATGCAGTACTTCCTAGTGATCGGATTGGGTGGGCCGCCGATACGTTGCCGGCAACCCTGGAATGGTGAAGGCCGCGCGAACGGCCCGCTGTACCTTAGCCAAAGCTGAAGCCAACGCACAAGCGCAATCGCAACAATGAACGGCGATAATGAGCAGTATTTTTCCAAACGCCGCCCATTCATGAGCCAGACCGCCGAAACCCTTGCCGTGCTTGACGATCGCCTGCGTGGCCTGCTGCGGGACTATGCCCGCCGCGAGCCCGCCCACGACGCACTGGCTGCCGAATTCGGCACATTGTTGGACGATCCGGAAGATCCGTTCCGTCGTGAACGGCTGGCTGGCCACTTCACCGCCAGCTGCTGGCTGGTCAGTGCCGATGGCCAGCGCCTGCTGCTGACCCACCACCGCAAGCTGCAGCGCTGGCTGCAGCTGGGCGGCCACGCCGACGGCGACCGCGACCTGGCCCAGGTGGCGCTGAAGGAAGCCGAGGAGGAGTCGGGCCTGAGCGGCCTGGTGCTGGAAGATCCGGCCATCTTCGATATCGACAAGCATTGGATTCCGGAGCGCAAGGACGTGCCAGGGCACTGGCACTACGACGTGCGTTTCGTGATCCGGGCGCTGGGTGGCGAGGTCTTCGTGCTCAGCGAGGAGTCACTCGACCTGGCCTGGCGGCCGGTCGATGAGGTCGCGGTCGATCCGGAATCGGATGAATCCATGCAGCGCATGGCGCACCGCTGGTTGGCACGCTAGCAACCTGTCGAGTCGAGCCGATGCTCGGCTCAATACGGGCCGGAACCGCAGCCGAGCATGGGCTCGGCTCTACAAGTGCACGGCGGGATCCGCGTCAATACAGGATGCGCGTGCGCAGCGTACCCGGAATCGCGGCCAGCTCGTCGCGCACCGCAGCAGCCTGTTCCTCGCTGGCGGTGATATCGATCACCACGTAGCCCACCTTCGGGTCGGTGCGCAGGAACTGGCCGTCGATGTTGACGTTGTGGCGCGAGAAGATCTCGTTGACCTTGGACAGCACGCCCGGCACGTTCTGGTGGATGTGCAGCAGGCGCAGGCTATCGGCGTGCTCGGGCAGGGTCACTTCCGGGAAGTTGACCGCCGACAGGGTGCTGCCGTTGTCGCTGTAGCGCACCAGCTTGGCCGCTACTTCAATGCCGATGTTGTCCTGTGCTTCCAGCGTGCTGCCACCCACGTGCGGAGTCAGGATCACGTTGTCGTGGCGGGTCAGCGGCGATTCGAAGATATCGCCATTGCCCTTCGGCTCGACCGGGAACACGTCCAGCGCTGCGCCGCCGAGGTGGCCGCTGGCCAGCGCGGCATCCAGCGCATCGATGTCGACCACGGTACCGCGCGCGGCGTTGATCAGGTGTGCGCCCTTGCGCATCTTCGCCAGCTCGGTGCTGCCGATCATCCACTGCGTGGACGGGGTCTCCGGCACGTGCAGGGTGACGATGTCGGCGCGCGCCAGTAGGTCGTCGAGGCTGGCCGCGGCCCGGGCATTGCCCAGTGACAGCTTGGTTTCCACATCGTGGAAGATCACCTGCATGCCCAGCGATTCGGCCAGCACACCCACCTGGGTGCCGATGTGGCCATAGCCGATGATGCCCAGTGTCTTGCCGCGCACCTCATGGCTGCCGCTGGCCGACTTCGACCAGCCGCCGCGATGGCATTCGGCGTTCTTCTGCGGAATGCCGCGGGTCAGCATGATCGCCTCGGCGATCACCAGTTCAGCCACGCTGCGGGTATTGGAGTAGGGCGCGTTGAACACCGGGATGCCGGCCAGCTCGGCTGCGTCCAGGTCGACCTGGTTGGTGCCGATGCAGAAGCAGCCCACTGCGATCAGGCGCTTGGCCTCGGCCAGCACTTCGGCACTGAGCTGGGTGCGCGAACGGATGCCGACGATGTGTGCCTCGGCGATGCGTGCCTTCAGTTCGTCCTCGGGCAGCGCCTTGGTGTGCGCTTCGATCTGGCTGTAGCCGGCGGCGCTGAACACCTCCACGGCGGTCTGGCTGACCCCCTCCAGCAACAGCACACGGATATCCTGCTTCGGGAACGAGGTCTTCTTCGGCGACATGGGGCAACACGGCCAGTGGGACAGGGGCTGACCACTATGCCAGATCGTGTCGCCCATGGTGCAGCGCGCAATTGGTTGCATCCGTAGCTATCTGCACGGCTGCGGGGGCTGGACGCTGGCGCGTGCCACTGGCACGCTTGCCCGTTCTTCACGCACCGCGCTGGACCGTCATGACCGATTCCCGCATTGCCTCGCTGCAGCAGGCCTGTCCCAGCCTGAAGCTGAAGACCGACCCGGCCGACCTGGAACATTACGGGCGCGACTGGACACGGCGCTGGACGCCGGCGCCGCTGGCTATCGCGCTGCCGGCCACGGTCGAGGAAGTGCGGGCGGTGATGCGTTGGAGTGCAGCCGAAGACGTGGCGGTGGTGCCGTCGGGTGGCCGCACCGGCCTGTCGGGCGGCGCGGTGGCCGCCAACGGCGAGCTGGTGCTCAGCCTGGAACGGATGAACAAGGCGCTGGCCTACGACGCGGTCGATCGCACCCTGGTAGTGCAGGCCGGCATGCCGCTGGAAGCCGTGCACAACGCCGCGCTGGACCACGGCCTGATCTACCCGGTGGATTTTGCCGCGCGCGGGTCCTGCACGATCGGCGGCAACATCGCCACCAATGCCGGCGGCATCCGCGTGATCCGCTACGGCAACACCCGCGAGTGGATCGCCGGGCTGAAGGTGGTCACGGCTGATGGCGAGTTGCTGGAGCTCAACAAGGGCCTGATCAAGAACTCCAGCGGCTATGACTTCCGCCAGCTGCTGATCGGCTCGGAAGGCACGCTGGGCGTGATCGTCGAGGCGACGGTGAAGCTGACCGACCCTCCGCCGGCCAGCAACGTGATGCTGTTGGCACTGCCCAGCTTCGACGTGCTGATGCAGGTATTTGCCGCGTTCCGCGCGCGCCTGCAGCTGCAGGCCTTCGAGTTCTTCACCGACCGGGCACTGGAGCACGTGCTGGCACATGGCGCACAGGCGCCGTTCGACCAAGTGCACCCGTATTACGTGGTGACCGAGTTCGCGGCCGGCGACGAGGCTCAGGAAGCGGCGGCGATGGCGGCCTTCGAGGACTGCATGGGTAATGGCTGGGTCAGCGACGGCGTGATCAGTGCCAGCGACGCCCAGGCCGCGCAGCTGTGGCGCCTGCGCGAGGGCATCACCGAATCGCTGGCGCGCTACAAACCCTACAAGAACGACGTTTCAGTGCGGATCTCGGCGATGCCGGCGTTCCTGGCCGAGACCCAGGCGCTGATCGGGCAGGCCTATCCGCATTTCGACGTGGTCTGGTTCGGCCATATCGGTGACGGCAATCTGCACATCAATGTGCTCAAACCCGACGACACCAGTGACGCTGATTTCGTGGCGCAATGCGAGCACGTAACCAAGCTGCTGGCACAGGTGCTGGCCCGCTTCGATGGCAGCATCTCGGCCGAGCACGGTATCGGTCTGGTCAAGAAGGGCTACCTGGACAGCACCCGCGGGCCGGCTGAGATCGCGCTGATGAAGGCGGTCAAACGCGCGTTCGATCCCCAAGCGCGGCTGAATCCCGGCAAGCTGTTCGACGCCTGAGACGGGCAAATCCTTCACGTACCCGTTACGCTCCACGCATTCTCACAACCGGCTTCGAACCGATGACCCGTCCGCTTCTGCTGCTTGCCCTGCTGTCCCTGCCGCTGGCCGGCTTCGCTTCCAGCTTCGCTGGCACTTCGGCCGGCTCGGCCACCGGTGCGTCCTCCGGTTCGTCGGGCAGCAGCTCGGGCGATGACAAGGTGGTACTGGCTGCGCGCGACGATGCGGCTGCGTTCGTCGCCAGCGACGGCCAGATCCGTGGCGCCCGCCTGCAGGCGGCGCTGGTCCACCTGCGCGAGCAGAGCACCGCCGCACAGCAGCAGAGCGACCTGGAACTGGCCCGCACCCTGCTGGCGCGTTGATCCGGGCCGCATGACACCCGTGTTGAATGCCGCCGGGCATCGCCCGGCGCCACCGAAACGCGGGTGGCTTGTCGCATTGGCGTGGCTGGGCATTCCCGCGGCATATGCCGCTGACCGCCTGCAGCTGGACCCTGCCGGTCTCGACCCGGCGCAGCAGCAGCTCGCCCTCCAGACCCTGGCCGACGTGCAGTCGCTGTTGCCGCAAGGCCTGCTGCACGCCTTGCCTGCGCAGGTACGGGTGGCCTGGCGCGATGACCTGCCGGATGACGTGCACGGCCGAACCTTCGCCGGTCACATCGCGCTGCGCCGCGAGTTGCTGGATGACGCCGTGCCCGGCGCCCGCCGTGCGCGCCGCAGTGCGCTGGTACACGAGCTGACCCATGTTGCCGACCGCAGTGGCGCGAACTGGTCGCGCAGTGCGCGTTGGCGGGACCTGGCGGGGTGGCAGCGCAAGCCGTGGCACCTCGGCCGTGGCGACAACGACTTCCGTGACCGTAGTCCGGATGCCTATGAACTGAAAAGTCCGGCCGAGTATCTGGCGGTGAACGCCGAGCATTTCGTGCTCGACAGTGAGTTCGCCTGCCGGCGACCGGCGTTGGCGCAGTGGTACCAGACGCATTTCGGAACACCGCCGTCGCTGCCACAGCCGCATTGCCCGACGACGCTGCCGTTGCTGCAGGCGGACCCCGAAGAGGGCGCGGCCTCGTTGCTGCAACTCGACCCGGCACGCGTCTACGCGGTGGATTACCTGTTTGCCGAAGGCAGTGCCCAGCCGATGAGCCGCTGGGGCCACAGCATGCTGCGGTTGGTGATCTGCCGGCCTGGCCGTGCGCCGGGGCCGGACTGTCGCCTGGACCTGGAGTACCACCGGGTACTGTCGTTCCGTGCGTTCGTCGGTGACGTACAGATTTCCAACTGGCGTGGGCTGACCGGCGGTTATCCCTCGCGGCTGTTCGTGCTTCCGCTGCAGCAGGTTGTGGACGAGTACACCAAGGTCGAGCTGCGCGGGTTGCAATCGCTGCCGTTGCAGTTGGAGCGCAGCGAGATCGCCAGCCTGCTTGAGCGCACAGCACAGGTGCACTGGAGCTACGACGGGCGCTACTACTTCGTCAGCAACAACTGCGCGGTGGAAACCGCAAAGCTGTTGCAGGCCGGCGTGCCGAGGTTGGGCGAGGCAGGCCTGGCCCAGCTCAGCCCGCGTGGGTTGAAGCGGCGGCTGTCGCGGCTGCAGGTACTGGATGAGCAGGTGCTGGCTGATCGCGATTCAGCACAGGCGCAGGGTTACTACTTCGCCTCGGCACGCGACCACTACCAGCAGTTGTTCGGCGTGGCGGCAGCCCGGCTGGCATTGCCCGCACGTGATGTACGCGGCTGGTTGAAGCTGCCTGCACAGCAACGGGCACCGTGGTTGCTGAAGGGCGACCTGCGCGCCAGCGCCGGCCTGCTGCTGCTGGAACAGGCCGCACAGCGGCGTGCCGAGCTGCGCGCACGTGACGTGCTCAAGCGCCGGTTGCTGGCCGCGCCCGACAGCGCAGAAACCCGCAGCCTGCGTGGGCTGCTTGATCAGAGCGGGCAATGGCTGCGGCCGGGCACCCTGCTGCGGGACGCTGGCTACGGGCTGCCGTTGGCTGACGAACAGGCGGTGCTGACCGAGGCCGTGTCCACCGCCAGCGCACAGGCGGTACCGGCGTGGCAGGCGCTGCGCGTGCAGCTGCGTCAGCAGCTGCCGGTGAAGCAACGCGATGAGATGGATGCGATCGATGCCAACCTGGCCAGGCTCGGCGCGCATCTGCGCGAACAGGCCGCTGCACCGGCTACTGGCGCGGCAGTTCGATGACGAAACGGCTGCCGCCGGCACTGCCCGGCGAGCAGTAGACGCGGCCGCCGTGCGCGTCTGCGATGGCCTTGACCACCGCCAGGCCCAGCCCGCTGCCGCCGCCCTGGCGTGAGCGCGAGCCATCGGCGCGCATGAACGGGGTGAAGATATCGGCGTGCAAGGCCGGGTCGATGCCCGGGCCCTCGTCCTCGATCGCCACCTGCACATGGCCGGGCGTGTCGTGCACGGCAATCCGCACCTTGCCCGGGCTGGCGTAGCGGCGCGCGTTCTCCAGCAGTGCCAGCAATGCCTGGCGCAGCCGGGTCGGATCGCAATGGGCGGTGTGCTCCTCGCGGCTGGTTTCCAGTTCCAGCACGAAGCCGGCGGCGCGGAACTGGGGGTCGACCAGGGTCATCACCGAATGCACCTCGGCCACTACGTCGGTGCGCGCGCGGCGTACATCCAGCCGTGCATTGTCGGACAGGCTCAGCACGCGCAGATCTTCGATCAGGCGCGAAAGGCCTTCGACCTGGGCAAGCAGGCTGCGGAACTGGGATTCGTCTGGCTGGAAGACTCCTTCGGCCAACCCTTGCAGGCGGCCGCGCAGGATCGTCACTGGTGTCCGCAGCTCATGGGCGATGGCCGCATGCCACATCGAACGTTCGCTCTCCATGTGCTGCAGGCGGCGCGCCATCGCATTGAAATCCTCGACCAGGGTGGCCACTTCGCCCGGCGAGTTTTCCTCGACGCTGGCGCGCGCGCCGAGGTCGCCGCCCGCGAGCGCGCGCACGCTGTCGACCAGTGAATTCAACGGTGACAGGATGCGGTGGGCAAGACGGAACGAGGCGGCGATGGCCAGTGCAAGGCCAGTCAGGATCACGCCGACCATCCATGCCAGTTCGGGGCCGGTCGGCAGCCAGCTTTCCGGCTCATCGGTAGTGCCGGGGAAGAATTCGACCAGCACTGCATACAGCAGCCAAGACGACAGGATCATCATCACGATGACGCCGATCACCATCAGCGACATCGAAACGATGATGTGGCGGCTGAGCCCGGAGCGGCGCAGTCGGGCCATCAGCGGTCGGCCATCAACCGGTAGCCGACACCGCGCACGCTGGCAGGAACGTTGACCATGCCAACTTCATCCAGCTTGCGGCGCAGCTTGCTGACATGGCTGTCGACCGTGCGCTCCAGCGCCTCGCTTTCCGGCAGGCATTCGTGCATCAATTCGCTGCGGCTGAAAATGCGGGTCGGCGCCAGCGCCATGCAGTGCAGCAGCTTGAACTCGGTGAGCGTGAGCAGCACCTCGTGGCTGTAGCCTTCGCCCTCGACGTGCACGGCATGGGTGGCCGAATCGATCAGCAGCGGGCCCACGCGCAGTGCGGTGGGCGCGTCCACGCGCGAGGTGCGCAGCGTACGCCGCAGCACGGCACGCACGCGCGCCGCCACTTCGGCGGGATTGAACGGCTTGACCACATAGTCGTCGGCGCCCATGCGCAGCGCGGTCAGCTTGTCCAGGTCCTGGTCCAGTGCAGTCAGCATTATCACTGGCGTCTCGCCGCGCTGGCGCAGCTGGGTCAACACGCTCCATCCATCCAGGCGCGGCAGCTGCACATCGAGCAGGACCAGGTCGGGGCGGGCGCTGCGATGCAGGTCCAGCGCACTGTGGCCGTCGGCGGCACGGAGCGTGCGCAGTCCTTCGCGTTCGAGGTAGGCGGTGAGAATGTCGGCGATCTCGCCCTCATCCTCAACGATCAGGACGAGGGCGGCGAGGGCAGGGGAGGCTTGCATGCGGGGGGCGGGGCCTTAAGGTGCTTGCCTCCATCGTATCTCCACAGTTCCTCCATCGAAACCCCATCATCGCCACGCAGACTGCACGCTTCAGAACCTATCAGCCGCCTGCGCGGCATTGTGCACAACAATGAGAACCTTCAGGACTCCGGTCGCGTTGATCGCGGCCCTCGCCCTGGCCATGACGGCCTGTTCCTCTCCCGACGCCACGCCCGAAGCCGCACCGCGCGTCAGCGTGGTCACTGTCGGCCCGCAGGTGGTGCAGCGTGACGACGAGCTGCCCGGCCGCGTGGCCGCGGTACGTACCGCGCAGATCCGCGCCCAGGTGGGCGGCATCGTGCAACGCCGGCTGTTCGACCAGGGCGCGGAAGTCAGCGCCGGCGAGGCGCTGTTCCAGATCGATCCGGCCGCGTTCAAGGCCGACGTCGATTCGGCATTGGCCGCGCTGCAGCGCAGCGAGGCGGCACTGGGCCGCAGCCGCGTGCAGTCGCAGCGCCTGCAGGCACTGGCCGCCGCACAGGCCGTCAGCCAGCAGCACCGCGACGATGCCAGTGCCGAGTACGAACAGGCCCGTGCCGCCGTCAACGAAGCGCGCGCGATCCTCTCCCGCCGGCAGCTGGACCTGCGCTATGCGACGGTCAGCGCGCCGATTGCCGGCCGCATCGACCAGGCGCTGGTGACCGAAGGTGCGCTGGTCGGCGTGGCCGATGCCGAGCCGATGGCGGTGGTACAGCAGATCGACCAGGTCTACGTCGATGTGCGCCAGCCGGCGGCCCAGCTTGAATCGCTGCAGCGCAGCGCCGCCGGTGGCGGCGAGTTGCCGGTGACCATCATCGGCGCCGCCGGCAAGCCGATGCCTGAGCGCGGACAGCTGCTGTTCTCCGGCATAAACGTCGACGCGCGCACGGGTGACGTGATCCTCCGCATCCTGGTCGACAACCCGGATCGTCAGTTGCTGCCCGGGATGTATGTGCGTGCCCGGGTGCCGCGTGGCGCGCCGACCAGTGCATTGACCGTGCCGCAGCAGGCAGTGCTGCGCAGTGCTGGCGGCCAGGCGTACGCCTGGGTGATCGGTGGCGATGGCAAGGCAGTGATCCGCACGCTGGAGGTCGACGGCAGCGTTGATCGCCAGTGGCTGGTGCGCACGGGCCTGAAAGCGGGCGAGAAGGTGGTGGTCGAGGGCCAGGAGCGCCTGCAGGAAGGCGTGGTGGTCGATGCGCGCGACTGGCGGATGCCGGTCGCCGGCGCCGGTGCGGTGCAGGCCGGCAGCAAGGGCTGAGCCTGTCCCGGTCCAGCCCCTCCAGGAAAAATCCAACATGGCACGTTTCTTCATCGATCGCCCGGTGTTCGCCTGGGTGCTGGCGATCTTCATCATCCTGGCCGGCGTGCTGGCGATTCCGCGCCTTGCGGTGGAGCGCTATCCGGCGGTTGCGCCGCCCAGCGTCAGCATCTACGCCAGCTACCCGGGTGCCAGCCCACAGACATTGAACGATGCGGTGGTCGGCCTGATCGAGCGCGAGCTGTCCAGCGTCAAGCACCTGCTGTACTTCGAATCGTCGGTGGATACCTCCGGTGAGGCCTCGATCACCGCCACGTTCAAGCCTGGCACCAATCCGGAGCTGGCGCAGGTGGACGTGCAGAACCGGATCAAGGCGATCGAGCCGCGCCTGCCGCGCAGCGTGCGACAGAACGGCCTGTTCGTGGAGGCTGCCGATTCCGGCTTCCTGATGCTGGTCGGCCTGCGTTCGCCGGATGCCAGCGTGAGTGAGGCAGCGCTGGGTGACTTCATGGCGCGCAACATCATCGAAGAGCTGCGGCGCATCGATGGCGTCGGCCGTGTGCAGCTGTTCGGTGCCGAGCAGGCGATGCGGGTGTGGCTGGACCCGACCCGGTTGACCGGCTACGGGCTGACCATGGGTGATGTGGCCAGCGCCATCGAGCAGCAGAACCTGGAGATCTCGCCAGGGCGCATCGGTGATTCGCCGGGCGTGCCAGGCCAGCGCATCACCGTGCCGCTCAGCGCCGACGGCCAGCTGTCCACGCCGGAACAGTTCGCGGCGATCGTGCTGCGTGCCGGCGCCGATGGTTCGCGCGTGCTGCTGGGTGACGTCGCCCGCATCGAGCTGGGTGCGCAGAGCTACGCCTGGGGCACCCGCGAGGACGGCCATCCGGCGACGGCGGTCGGCGTGCAGCTGCGCCCCGGAGCCAACGCAGTACGGACCGCCTCGGCGGTGCGCGAGCGCATGGCCGAGCTGGCGCCGCTGCTGCCGCGTGGCGTGCAGTCGAGCATTCCGTTCGACACCGCGCCGTTCGTCAAGATCTCGATCCAGAAGGTGGTGCAGACGCTGCTGGAAGCGATGCTGCTGGTGTTCGCGGTGATGTACCTGTTCCTGCAGAACTGGCGCTACACGCTGATCCCGGCGCTGGTCGCGCCGATCGCGCTGCTCGGCACCTTCGCGGTGATGCTGGCGCTGGGCTTCTCGATCAACGTGCTGACCATGTTCGGCATGGTGCTGGTGATCGGCATCGTGGTGGACGACGCCATCGTGGTGGTGGAGAACGTCGAGCGCATCATGAGCGAGGAAGGCCTGTCGCCGCTGGAGGCGACGCGCAAGGCCATGGGCCAGATCTCCGGCGCCATCGTCGGCATCACCGTGGTGCTGATCGCGGTGTTCGTGCCGCTGGCCTTCTTCAGGATGTTGCCCACCCGCTTGTTGGCGGCGGCCAGCGCCGGCGCCTCGGGCAGCTTGGAGAAGGCGCGCACCGCCGCCAGCTGCTTTTGCACCAGCGCCAGGAAGCAGCTGGATTTCATCGTGCTGGATCGTATGGCCAAAATCCAGATGGGCAACGGGATGCTGGACGCCAACTCGTCGATCATGATC
>JAAIGE0100128826.1_pt1 | contig 89075 bp, 89 predicted proteins | sample 6487951 | NCBI WGS metagenome assembly JAAIGE01 (sample SAMN13974128, study PRJNA590717) | phyllosphere metagenome | biome: tomato field; feature: multiple bacterial spot infested tomato fields; material: tomato leaves; isolation source: leaves from tomato fields | host: Solanum lycopersicum ...
ATGCATAGGCCACGACGAGGCCGTGTTCGAAGCGCCATTAATTCGATAGCACACCTGTGCTATCGAAAAGCATCAGCCGCTCGATTACTGTTTTCCTTTCAGTACACCTCAAAGTGCGTACTGACTAGTCACAGCGGTGTTCTGACGCTTTGCAACTTTGCAACCTAGAGATTTCAGGCAATGGACATTCAAACGCAATCCTCTTACGACGCCAGTCTGCGCGATCACCAGGCGGAAGCCGAGCTTGAGGCTTACTTCCACAAGCACCGCAAAACGGGCATCGTGCTGCAACGGATTTATCCACCCACCGCGTTTCCCCGCGTGCGCAGTCGGCTCGGCGGCCTGCCGCAATTGCCACAGGCTTTTGAATGGCCACTGGGTGTCAGTTACGGCGAGTCCACGCCTATGCATTTTCTCGCTCAGATCGACTGCGCAGAATTGCCCATTATCGAATCGTCTATGCCAACACAGGGGATGTTGTTCTTCTTTGCTGTAAACGAAGAAGAACAGATCTGGGATACCGACGCCCCGCAGGAACGTGTCCGGGTGCTGTATGCGCCACATGTGCCAGAGGACCAGCCCGAGCGCCAGGCACCGGAACAGCTGCGCCCGATTCTAGGCGTGTTCGCAACGCACAGCCCCTTTACGGGACCGGGCTGGCTGCTACCCGGTGAAAGTGGTCCATGCCTGCACGTTCAATGGCCACTGGTTGCGCGGCGGATGGAAACCTGGCCAGACATCGACAGTTTGCCGACGCCGCAGAACGGCTCGATGCCAGACTTCACCGCCTACCTGCAGCGCTGGTCCGAGCTGAGTCTGGGAGCCGCAGTGGCTGCGACAGGCCTAATGCCTGACGCCGACGCTGGTCTCCAATGGAAGCCGCCGCTGTCCGCATCGCTGCGCTATCAACTGGATTTCCCACAGGTCGGCATCATGATAGATCGCCTGGCGCGCCTTGTAGGCAATGAGCGAAGCAAGCAAACACGGCAGTTTGTAGCTGACGAGGATGTGTTGCGTTGGGTGGATCACGCTGCGCTGCTCGGCTGGGATAATGTTCCCGATGAAGCCACGAGGGAGGCATTCAGAAACTGGCTCATTGAACAGATCGGCGATGAAGGCACCACGTTGCACGAGCGAATAATGGGCCGTGTCTTACGCAAAGGGCTGCTGGCGACTGTCGCGTACGCCGCTGGCTCACCTGAGACCGCCGGGTTGATCCCACTGAGGCTATACCGCGACCTGGAAGGCGAGCACTTGCCCTATGAGGAAAGCCTGCGCCAGCATCCCGATGGGCGCAAGCACTGTGCCAGGGCCAGGGTTCATCAGTTGCTGGGACATGTTCCGCTGTTACAGGGCACAATGCCTGATATCGAGGGGGAGCCAGTATGCCTGCTTCAGCTCGCCTGGGACCCGGCCATCAACCTCAATTTCGGGGATTGCGGCCAAGCGACTTTCTGGATCTCCAGGGAAGACCTGGCGGTACGGAACTTTGATCGCGTAGCAGCAGTGGTTGAATCACATTGAGGCTTTCTTCAGGCTTTCTGTCACGGTATGAGCAAGGACTGAAACTTCGCTAACTTCCAGTTGGCCGGTGGATGGAACACCCGTTCGAAATCGACTCGGCGAGCCAACAGATAAAGCCTCTAAGTTATGCCGCATGCGCCCTGCTCCTTTTATGCGCAGTACCGATAGAAGCACAGAAACGCTGCCCGGTAGGGGCTCAAGCGGGGAGTATGCAATGCTTGCCCGATGAGCCTCTGAGAGGCGCGCCCCCTTCCCGCTCAACCGGTGAATGGCTAAAACCTGGGGGGTGATTGCGCGCTCTGAGGCGACTGGAGAAGTGGGAACTGCCGCCAATAAATTATCTGAAGATGAAGCGCGGTCGGTGGCTATTTACCAGTGCGCATTAGGCGGAGCCACTGATTGCAAAATCTATCTGGATGTCGAAACACAGCCCGGCTTCCCGCCCATCAGCGCGGCCCACGCCAGTCTGCCCAAACTGGTTGAATTCCCCATTCCGCGCCCTGTCGATCATGCCGTACAGGTAGCCCGCCGGGTTATGCATCACTTGCCTGTCACAGCGCTGCGCCCATTGCTCAAGCACCTGGCTTTGCAGTTGCGGGGAAATCAGGTTCAGGGCTACCTGGATTTTCTGTCGCTGGTCGTATGCCAAGGCCTGAAATGCGGCGGGATATACCACTGACTGGTCGCCAGGCGATTCGCTTGCGCGCGGTACTACGTTTTTAAATACAGTTGTATTAGTACTAGTACTACATGAGTTCGGATTCGCTTGATGGCTTGCTCACCCATGCCTGTCGGCCAAGCCGCTGCTGAAGTATGTCAAGCCGGCTTGGCACCTTATGGATACGATTTTCATGACGCACGCCTCCAAATCGATTGATCAAGAGACGGCACCGGATCGTCAAAACAGGGAGCGCAACTTTTTTCAGCTGCAAAAAAACAAGGTCTTGCAAGATTTCACTTCTGAAAGCCAAATGACCTATTCATTGTCATTTGATCGTGCTTTCAGCAGAAACTACGCAAGACCTTGATTTACATCATAAAATTCTGGCTCCACGACCTGGACTCGAACCAGGGACCCAGTGATTAACAGTCATTGGTATATTGACTTTGGGAACTGGTTAACAACTTGAGCCATTCGCCATATTCAAGGTCTTGATTACTATTTTGACGGTCCTCTGCCGTCACAACGAGTAAATTAGTACCCTCGTGCAATCAAGTCAAATAAGTTTAGCCAAGGTCGATGATGTTTATAGTTACACCATGGTGTTTATCAGGTCACGCATCTGTGCATGGTTGACAGCCACATATTTCATGGTGGTCGCAATATTCTGATGGCCCATGATGTTCTTGACTGTATGGATATTCCGGTCCGGATCGCGCATCAGCTCAGTGGCGATAGTATGCCTCAACCTGTGCGAGCTTATTCTTTCAGGTGTTTGCTGAGACAAGCGTTTGAAAAAGGTCGAAAGCTGATTCATGTCCATCTCATCACGAGAGTGCCTGCTTGAAAAAACATTCACATTGAAAATTTGCTGCTCGGGGCTCACATGCTTTTTTCGTGCATTGAAGATCAACTGCCTCAAATAAGGCTCCAGGTTTTCATGGATGGGAATCTTGCGCTCATGATAGTTTTTTGAAAATTCTGCTGCCACACGAAGCAGCCCTTCGTGCAAATCGATATCACATATCCTCAAATGGAGTAACTCATTCGCACGAATCCCCGTATATACGAGCGTTTCAAATGCCGTCCTCCAAAACCAGGCTGGATGAATCTCACTCATCTGACACCACTCGTCCTCCTGCTTTTGCAAGATATCAAGATAGCCTCTGGCAAACTTTATCGTTTCTTTCTTGACCGTCTTGTTAGGCTTTTTCAGGCAACGAACCTGGGTGTTTTCAAAGGGATTGCTCATGGGTCCTATGAGCCCGCCCTGAAGCCCGAACTGGTACAGAATGCGTAGCTGTCGCATGTAGGTGTTCCAGCTTACGGCCTTCAGGGTGTTATCCAGAACCTCGAGACGCCACTGAAGGACAGCCGCTCTGTCGATTTCCTCTATCAGACAATCCCCAAAACGACGAATCAAGGCACGAGAGGCAACGCCATACGAATCGCATGAACTCTTCTTCAAGCGCTTCTCGGTCATGTAACTGTTGAGCAACTCAGATATTGAATACATTAGAGGCCTGCCTCTTCTTGAGATGATGTCAGCAATCTGAGATACGGATTATCGTAGGGCACTGAAGCAAAAACACTCGACGGTTCCTTAAGCAAGTAACCTTTGAGGTTCCGGGTCTTGCGTGGCCCTTGAATTTCACATGTCCATATGTTCAATCCATCCCATCTCTTTTTATGAATGTCCATTTTTTCAAAAGCGCGCTGTACCATTCTCCAATCGCTTATCCCCTCCTCCTTCGCATGATGAGTCAGTTCGACATGCTCCTGAGCGTACCGCTGAAATAACTCTGGAGTTACCAGAAAAGCCGTTCCTGATACGGTATGAATTTTTGCTCGGGCATCATTAATAACAATTTTGTGGTTAATTATTCCCTTTCTCAACCAGTCCATAAACATAAGACCCAGTCTAGATCTATCAAAACCTTCTTGAAATGTATAAGAAATATTCGAGAGCATTCCGACCGATTCCGAGGAAGAACCTTTGTCAGAATCGTGAACCCTCTTACAGGATCCATCCGTTTGAATGGAGCTTGTAGCTAATGGAGCCTGGGGGACACTCAACATGTTTATCAATAAATCAACTTCATCAGCCTGAGGTGGTGCCAAACTGCAGGTATCGGGCAAGCACAGTGCTGCACTTGATGATGAATCTGGATTGATGCACCCAACCTTCGGAGGCATGGCCGAAACGGGCTCCATGTGCAGAGTTTTTTCTTCAGATATATCGCCCGAAGACGCAGTGAGATCAGAGGTAACAGAGCCGCTAAAGGCTTCAGGTCGATCATTACCATTCCAGATCAGGGCGGGAGAAATCTTGATAAACGTCAGCGTCTGTTCCCAGTTGCCAGCGACAACGACCGCTTTCCAGATGGCCTTGCCCGCATCATTAGGCAGGATAAGCCCCTGATCCTGGAGCAGATTGAACAGAACGGGGTTAGAGCTGGGTATCCCCTCAGTTCCCTGAGCAAGCAGGTGCGCCCTCAACTTGTCAGCCACTGTCTTGCTCACCAGCCAAAGGGCATCAGTGGTAAGCCAGCCATCCGCAGCGCCCATCTCATTCAATTTGAGCTGTTCCTTCACCAACAGGCGCAGCCCATCCACCAATTGACGCTGCAATGAGCCCACTGCCGCACTGATCGCACGATCCGGATTCGCTCCGAGCTCCTGAGCAACAGAAGCACGATCCGCCAGAACAACCAGCTCCCCCAGAATGCCGGCGTGTTCATACTGCCCAGCCAGCAGAAATACGAATGGAGTCCAGACCTCAGAAGTTGCGCTGAGCCAGTCCAGAACACGGGATGGCAGAATCTGCATGTACACCAGACCAGCAGCAGCGCTGTGCAGCCGGTATTCACGCTCAGAGGGATAGCGGATGCGGTAGTCCCTTGTGATAGGTCCATGCCAGGGGTGCCAGCACCGCCCATCATCCAGAACGACCTCCACATCTACCACGATCTTGCCAACATCATGCAAGAGCGCGGCATACGCGACCGCCGCAGTCCATACCTCTGCCTGCGCCGCCTGGGCTTCCGGTGCGGCCCCGAGAGGTAACAGATGCGACTGCCTCAGTTTGAGTGCATAGGCCATGATCTCAAGCCCATGATCCAGCATCCCACCCGGGTAGGCATGGTGATGATTCTGTGAGGCGGGTATGTGCTGAACCAGCGCAGCGAATCGCTCAATGGGTTCCAGATATAGACGCTGAAATTGCTTACGCGACAACGAAGTCTTCTGCCAGATGTGCTCCAGCACGCGCTGGCGACGAGGAGTATCAAGCAGCTCTGATGCAACCTGTGGCCGAAGCGCCCCGCTCATCAGTGGAGCTTCGTTTTCCGGGGTTGAGCCTTTTACTTTTCTCCATCTCAGCGGCCAAATCATTTCATCCTCAGAATCCAGTGCAGTGAGAACCTTTTTGCTTTTCCAATCAATCAACAGCCATTTGCAGGTAAGCCTCTTACCCTTGACTGCCCTTCCCTTGCTTACCCTTTGCTTTTTCCTTTCAGGGTCAGCATTAGGCTGATTGCAGCAAATGCACTCAACACGAAAACTGGTTCAGAGTACTCATCAATAAGCATTTGGTATCAAGCGCAAAAACACGACCTGACCCTGTGAGTGCGGACTACGCTCAAGCACTCCAGACTGCCGCCAAAAGCTACCCAGCACTGCAGCAATGACAGCAGTCCACAGAGAGATTGAAAATCCAAGACGGTGGTGAAATGAAGATCAAGCTGAAAGTATTAGCGACGTTCTCTGTACTATTGCTGCTCGCTGGATGTCTGGAACGCTCTGTATCAGGCACTTACGTATCATCCCAATCATCGAGTGCTGAGTTACTTCAACTCACACAGACAAAAGACCAGCAACTCGTCGGAACGATTCAGCGAGCCACCCTCACCCCTGATGGCCGCATCGTCAACACAACAACCAACGTGGCCGGCGTGGTGGATGGCGAAAATCTGACACTGACTATTTTCAACGCACTTCTACAAATCGGAGACAATTTCGGTGGAGCGGTCACCAGCAGCGGGCTGGATATCACTGTTCCAGCAAGCAGCGGATCGACAAAAACAGGGACCGTGCGCTTCGATCGCGGCACCTTGGGCGATTACAACGCAGCGGTAGGTAAATTGACTGAGGCTGGAGCAGTGATCCAGGCCAATAATCAGCATAACCGGAGGGTCGAGGTACTGAACCGTGAGGCCAACTTACTCACCCAAGGTTTGAAAGACTTCGTCATTCGGGCACAGCGAATGATCGAGCAACAACCGCACATCATTGAGTACTACACAAAAGCGGTTTCCACGGAACAGGCAAGGCTTGATTTGGCACAGCATCTGGCTACTGGAAATGACCGACAGCAAGGACAAGCACAGGCATTAATTGGCCAGATAAATGCCAGCGAAGCCAATATTTTAAATGCCAGTGACGGGGTAGATCAGGCTCATCAAGAAATCCTCGAGCGAGAAGCCAGACTAAATGCTGGTATCCAGCGCTTCACCGGCATCTGCCTGGGGAGCACGAACACAGTGAAACCCGGTGATGCCATCCCCAGCATGGGGCCGTGCAGAAGCCTTATCTCAGCTGTAGCAGATTACAAAGCTGCGCTCGGTCGATTGCACTCAACCCGCAGCACAGTGCTTCAAGCAAAGGCCACGGGGCTTAAGCAACTGAACGAGATATGGCGCGTAGCATCCAGCATGGAGTGATGGGCTAGTCCGCTACACGAACAACAGGCATGAAGCGCACAAATTCTTAATTGCATGGACTTGACTAGCATACAAAAAATCCTTGACTTGCAGAAGTCGGCCAACTGCAAAATCTCAGATCAAGGCTGCTGTTAGACATATCAATCCTTTTTTTGGCGTTTATACCAGCCATTTAGCACTATTGACTCAATGGCAGAAACTTCACCCCCAAGCATCTTATGAGTTTTTTAAAACCGCAAAACTTTTGATCACCAATAACGCTAATCACAAAAATCAAACCCTAGCTGAGTATAAGGGGGCTCGCCTAACGACTCACTTCTCCGTGCTTTGATGGCTCGATAATTAGAACCTCTCCTATGATATAGTTTTTTATTTTCAGTTTCATAATGGCTTTCAGAACCATAATCAAATAGTGCCTCCCAAATGGCGCGACTATATACAGAAAGCTCATCAGGTGACAGATTCTCCCAGAGCGTTCGACCAACATATTGTTGATATGCGGGCGGCACAGGAAATTTGACTGATAAATCTTCCAGCATAGAATCATAAGTTAAAAGCTTTCCCTTTGACTCCCAACTACTTTCAAAGTGATCACCTTTGTGAGGGATTGAAAATGAAGCCTTTTTATATTTGCAGGAACTCTGCGTTGACACACATAAATTCGCGCCAGCCCACACCTCATCGTTGTCCGCACTTAAGCGTGAGACAGAGAAGACCTCACCAAGAATCTCTGGCGATGTATCTGCACTCAAAAAAATCTCATATGAATTACTAAATTCATTGGAATCGGTTTTCGCAACACCAATAACGCTTGGCATTAGCAATTTAATTGCCACTCTAAAGTCCCTGACATTTTTTGTATTTTGGCAAAGCGCTTCAATTTGAACTTTTCTACCTTCTAAAAATTTCTGGAATCTGAGCTGCTTAGAAATACTATTTTTAGTAAGCGGCTTTAGGAGGCTAGGACTAATCAGCTCAACACTGTATCCATCACCCATCCTATCCTTTGCAAAATAAATTAAAGAATTACACATATCACTATAACAATCTATTGCAAACCACTCAGTTCTACCATCTACACAATACTCTTCAGGGAGTGGAATATTGTAGTTTGAATATGAGTACTTCAGCAACGTTTCGAGCATATATGCTTCGTTTTTGCTGTCAGTTCGAAGAACCAATGACCTTTTCAAGCAAAATGGTCCATGCAGCCTATTGAGATCATTTACTCGACGATGAATTTCACTGGTAATGCCCATTTTGTGACAGATACCATCCTCTCTAAATAGGATGTATAAGAAGTGTTTTCCGAACATCAAATTTCTCGCACGTATGGATCATCTTTAGTTTTGGGAGCACCACCTAGACCCGAGGGCACTAGGTCTACCGCAAAGCTTTCGACCAAGCTAGACATTCACGAGCATTGATCAAAAGCACCTGACAGAAAATTTGGAGTAATCTAATATTCCTACCAGCACTCCTACGCCGTTACGGCATCGCTGAGGAGTCATCCGATGCGCATCACACGATCCAGCCCAGCCAAGCGCGCTTCAAAGCAAGATCTGATTGAAATATTTGCGAGTATCCAGAATAACGCTGCCATCGCAAGCTATGAGATCAAAGTCGACAAGGTTGCTGACGTAAACCGCATTATTACTCGGGATACGACCGGTAGAACCACAGCCCAGACGTTGATCAGTAAGCACGTGAAAAAAACACTCGGTATCACGCAACTGGTGCCAGAACTTACGAAAGAAGCCGTACCCAATGCAGACCAGCCAGCAACGGATAGCCTTCACGTTCGAGTAGAGGGCCCGGTACCAAACGCTGTCCTCCCCCAACTACCTCAGCAACCGCTCTGCTCCTGATGGGCCCAACCAGAGTTAACTTCCACAGATGACTACCGCACGTGACGATTTTTCAAAAAGGACCAAGAGCGACCTCGCCCTAAGGGCAAGCTATCAATGCTCCTTGTGCAAGGCGTCTACCGTAGGGCCCAGCGACGAAGCCTCAAATGCTGTCACAATGATCGGCGTTGCGGCTCACATTGCAGCAGCTGCGCCTGGTCCAGGATCACGCCGTTATGACCACTCGATGACTCCTGAAAAGCGTGGATCAATCGATAATGGGATTTGGCTCTGCGCAAACTGTAGCGTTCTCATCGACAGAGACGAATCTCGATTCTCAGCTCAACGCCTTCATGCGCTGAAGCTCGAACACGAGGCATCAAGGCGACTTCAAGTACAAGGAGATGTTGATCGCGACGATATCATCGCTATCGGGCCCAGCCTAATAGCGTTAGGGTCGGTACTACGATTCGGTCCGGACGGATACCGATTCCGAATTTCTCACTTCCTAGAAGGAAATATCCGCGAGCTGTGGGCGTTGAGCGTGGACTTCGGCCAATGGTCAGATGAGGACCGGTACATACTTTCAAATGAACTGGGCTATGGTGGGCTGCTTTCCAAACCACCAGCAATTGAGCGAACTGAGTTTGGGCACGAGGTCACCGTTCAAATCCAAGCGGCCATAGACCGTCGCGATGCAATGACAATCAAAACCATGTGCAGAGAGACAGCCAGGATTCTCGATGGCATGGAAGCAATGGAGTCGTTATTCAGTAACGCTCTGAGCATGGCTCATGGAACTTTGTTCACAGACCTCCAGAGCGGCAGCTTCATCTCTGATTATCACGAAAGGTATGTAGGCTCCGCATGGCTTAGCAGGTTAATTATGATGGAGATCATCCGCTTCTCGTTTGTCCCACGAATATCCAGAGCAGCGAATAAGAAAGTGGCACCTCTTGCTTGGGTCAACCGCATCAATCGCGTTAGCATTCCGACCCTTGAGCTTACCGAGCAATATCTATCCATTCACGTAGATGCGGAGCTTGAAGGAGTAGGTAACTGGTCGGGGGTACTGCCTGTATTTATTTGTACGCCTGAACAACTACAGAAAGGTAGAGAGCAAGCGAAGAGAAACGCGCTTATGATTAGCCCTACTGTAGATCACGGCCTGGTTGAAGCAGTACCCGTGGACAAGAAAACCGCAGATCGCCTGAAGTTCCTAGGACGCTAAGCCCAAATCCCCAACGTTCAGCTAAAATGTCTTTTGGAGTCGAATGAAAACCCTCGTTCTGTAAAATCCAGCGAATAGATTGTCACCAAAGACCCGTGATTGGTCTTCAGCTCAAAGGCATGATCCAGGCGATTGATCATGCCAGGCAGCTTCACGAATATGACCCTGCCATCTTTCACGATCAAATATTGAAAATTATCTGCAAATAGCTTGGTGGTTTTTTCGTCCCCGTCTCCAGCAGGCCACCATTTGGCTTTCTCAATTCTAGATTTTCGGGCGATATCAAATCTGCGCGGTAGCCACCAAACAGATTTGGGCAACTCATAAACTGTCAAGCTCTGGATGACCGTAGCGATTGAGCCCGGATTGAAATACACGAGCTTTACTAGGACAGAATCCTCCAGCTGTTCTGAACTGACAACATGGAAGTCATTCGTGCCGCTGAGATGCGTTGCTCGCGTTAACTGATAGGTGGCTTTTTGGGTTCGGCCGTTGCGAACACTTACGCACAATGCTGCCAAGCTGATGAGAAGGGCAAATATTGAAGTGTGATTGGAGAAATACTCTAGAAAACCATACATTCCTGATCCTTTGCATGTGCCTTGGACGTGTAGCCGATCACTAACGTTCCTGCTAGTACCCCATGGGCAAACGTCTAGCACCAGAGGAGCTAGACTCTGAGGCCAGCAGCAAACGCTGCTGGGGCTCATTTACTACCCGAAACCAGCCTCAACTCAGGCGGTCGAACACCTCGACCGTATCGGGGCCCTACTCCTGACCGTGACACCATCACGGGAGCCAATCCGAATAGGTTTGCAGCAAGATCCTCAGCATTGACGTTCAGATCCGACGCAATGTGCTGAAGCGACGTACCCTTATCACGAGCATGATTGAGCACTTTTTGAAGTACTTGGGAGGTTTCTCGTGGTGATGGATCAATTTCGTTAGTCCGAGCGCCCATGTTAGAAAACGCGATGCACAGGTCTCGATACACCCACTCAGTCAATATACCTACCTTTTGAAGCCGGTACGTCAATGCCATGGCGGAGACATTCCAGTACTTCTTGGCTTTCAGTATGCCCGCTGTCGACCTACAACCACTTGCATACGCCAGGATGCTGTCGCGTGGCATAAGAAAAGCTGAGGCAAATGCGTTGGCTTCCGCCTCAACCTCCTTGCCTTTGTTCTCACCATGGCGGTGCAGAACCAAGTGCCCAAGCTCGTGGGCTGAATCGAATCGGCTAGCCTCGCTCGATTTCTGCGTATTCAGAAAAACGAACGGCGTCGTGCCACGCCTCCAGCACGAGAATGCATTGACCTGCTTGGTCTCCTCAGCCAGCGAGAATACACGGATGCCCTTGGACTCCAGCAAATGGACCAGATTCTTAATTGGCCTGTCTCCCAGCAGCCATTCGGCACGAACAACCATAGCAGCGGCCTCCGGATCCATACCGGAGCAATCAGGTACCTCTGGCTTAGGAATGTTGAACCGAACATCGATCCAGTCGGCAAGGAGATAAGCAATACCTCCAGCAGCCAATGCTCCGTCACGTTGCCCCGACGTCATACGTGAAAAGGAGCGGAAGCTCGCATTCGTATCCGTGGGCGCATCAATGTCATGGCCCATAAAGAAGCCCATTGGAAAGCATAGAGCATTAGAAAGCCGTTCAAGGCTCTCAGAGGTTGGCTCTTGCGTCCCTGTTTCATACAGGGTCACGAGCTTACTGCTGAGCCCAGAGAGGCCGGCGAGCAATTTCTTAGTCAAGCCCCGGCGTTGTCTCGCAAGGATTAGACGGTTTGGATTGAAATCGCTCAGTTCGGTCATGTCTTCGGGGTCACGGGTATGTCAATGTCTGGGCTCGAATCCAAGCCAGGGAGGTCGTTAGATTCGTCGATTTGAAGCGGCGGCATGATAAAGCGCGGTACCCAACCGTCAACCCTTTCGTTTTCCCCCATGTTGACTGGCCGAGACAACTCGTAATGCACAACCCGATTCGGTACATCTACATGAAATAGCAGGATCCAAAGGGTCTGCTGAGAATTACTACCTGGGGTAAATCGCTGTAGCTCCTCACGAGCCACGGGAAAGAGATCCTGCTGCCCAGCGTTGTACGCAACACTGTTAGTCGTCTGCCGACCGCGTTTGTTCCGCGTCTGTGGTGTTCTATTGGGATTGCCAGTGTTCTCGTCACCACACATCAAGGTGATCGCATGCTTTCCATCTGGCGAAACGATGCGTGGCTGGTTTTTTGGATCATCCACTACCCAGCCCTTAGGCAGAGTCACAGACCGCAATGTCCGGATGCCCTGAATCCAGGCCATGGTCCCACCGGACCCTTTGGGATGCAGAGGGCTAGCGCTGATAAAAGCGCGGAAGCACTCCAGCATCGTCGTCTTCAGATCCTGCTCCAGGATACCAAACAGATCTTCAATCGCCTGCTGAGGCGGCATTGCTTGAAACGCGAAATCATTACTAAGCATTGGAGGAGGACCTCAAGACATTTCCAGTTATTCTACATCGAACGATGTAAAAAAAAAGGAAATCATATCGTCCTGTAGAATCCGCCTAGAGGTGATTGCCGTATCGAATGCACTCTCCCCACTCAGGGGAATTGGTACTTCAGACTTAACGTGGTGTCGACACCGTCGTGACACCCAACGAAACTCCCACTAGGTCGTGACATTGGAGTCTCGATCTTAGGCCGAGCATAGTTACTTACTCCACCGCACTCGCGCCGACTGTTTTTGACCGGTTTCTACCCCGTCACGGAGGGCAGGTATGGGTCGACTTCTTCAGCCCATCACCACGAATCGAGCTTAGCAATGGGACATGAATTTCCAGCAAGGCGGATGCGGAGAACTGGGCAAGTGCAATCCAAATGGGTGGTAAAGCGAAATACAATTTCCCACACCAGAAAAACCTGACACCAATTCTGCTGATTAACACAGATATCCCCACCACCAAAAACCAGTTTTCCACCCTCCCCCTTCCTCAGTCCATGCAATCGTTACCGCTCCTGAAGATATGGACTGAGACATGCGCCTTTTCCTCTGCGAAAAACCTTCCCAGGCCAAGGACATTTCCCGTGTTCTTGGTGCAAACATCCGTGGTGATGGCTGCCTGACTGGTAACGGCATCTGCGTGACCTGGTGCATTGGGCACTTGCTTGAAACTTCACCTCCGCAAGCCTATGACGAGCGCTACAAAGCCTGGGCGCTGGATCATTTACCGATCCTTCCTGAGGCCTGGAAGGTCGAGGTAAAAGCCAAGACCGCCAGCCAGTTCAAAGTGGTCAAGAAGCTGCTGACTCAGGCAAAGGAGCTGGTGATTGCGACGGATGCTGATCGCGAGGGTGAACTGATCGCACGCGAGGTCATGGATTTTTGCGGCTATCGCGGCCCGGTTCAGCGCTTATGGCTATCCGCACTCAACCCTCAATCAGTGCGCAAAGCCATGAATGAGCTCAGGCCTGGGGAGTCGACACTGGGGCTTTACCATGCCGCACTGGCACGCTCACGTGCAGACTGGTTGATTGGCATGAACCTCAGCCGACTGTTCACCCTGATAGCCCGTCGCGGTGGCCATGATCAGGTGATGACGGTCGGGCGCGTACAGACACCAACCCTGAACCTGGTCGTATTGCGCGAACGGGCAATCACAAGCTTCGTCAAAAAGCCCTTCTGGGAAGTGGAAGTTAACCTGTTTGCTGAGGGCAAAAACTTTACGGGCAAGTGGTTGCCTCCAGTTGAGGGCCTGGACAACGAAGGCCGCTGCATTAACCGCCAGACTGCACAACAGGTTTCGGCGCGCTTGGCCTCAGGCCAGGCTCGGGTGATTGAGCTGATAGTCGAACGAAAAGTCGAGCACCCAGTCCTGCCCTTTGACCTGGCAGGTCTGCAGGAACAATGTGATCGACAGTTCGGCATGGGGGTCGATGAAACACTGAACATCGCCCAGTCGCTTTACGAAACGCACAAAGCCACTCACTACCCAAGAACCGAATGCCCCTACTTGCCGGAAAGCATGCTGGAAGAAGTACCCACCGTACTCGATGCATTGGGCAAGTCCGATACGTCCCTCCTTCCTATCCTGACCAGACTTGATCGTCACCAGGTATCGGCGGCCTGGAGCGACAAACACCTGAACGGCCCTCACCACGGAATCATCCCGACAACCGAGCCAGTCGACATCACGAAGATGTCCGAGAAAGAACTAAAGGTTTACGACCTGATCCGGCGTCGATACCTGGCGCAGTTTCTACCCGATCACGAATATGATCGCACTCGCGTCAAGCTGTCTGCAGGCGACCTGTTGATCGGTGCAATCGGTAAGCAAATCGTTGCCATGGGCTGGAAAGCGTTATTCAAACCGCAGGCGCACGATGAGAGTGAGGACACTGAAACAGCAATCCAGCAGTTGCCCACATTGAGCGAAGGCCAGATCTGCACAATCAACCGTGCAGACCTCAAATCGCTCATGACGACACCGCCGCGCCCCTATACAGAGGGTAGCCTGCTCAAGGCGATGAAGAACATTGCCGAGCAGGTTCAGGATCCGCGACTGAAAGCCACCTTGAAAGCCACAACGGGTATCGGCACACAAGCCACCCGTGCCTCGATCATCAAAAGCCTGCTTGAACGTGGGTATCTGGAAAAAAAGCGCCGCTCACTGAGCCCGACTGCTGCTGCCTTTGCTCTGATCGATGCCATTCCTGACATTGTGAAGAACCCGGGCATGACTGCTATCTGGGAGCAGGCTTCAGATGAGATCGAAGCCGGCCGCATGACTCTGGAGAAATTCCTGACAAGCCAGAATCAGTGGATCACTCGGCTGATTCAGCAATGCTCTACAACGACTCTGGCACTTGAACAACCGGTGTCACCACCCTGTCCGGAGTGCGGCTCGACCATGCGCCGACGTACAGGCAAAAACGGAGTGTTTCTGTCTTGCTCGCAATACCCTGGGTGCAAAGGAATCCTCAGTATAGAAACCAGCAAAAAACGTAGGAAAAAACCTCAGGACAAATCCCACCAAACGAATCGTACGCAAGATAGCTGAAAACGCTTGGCCGCATTACAAGCCCTATGGAAAAATTCCAACGCATCTGAAATTCAAACCCGCTGGCTACTGGCGGTCATCAGTAGATGTGGAGCTGCTCCACTCCCAGGCACGACTCACCTCGTATAGGCGTGCCGACTCTGCCAACTCCCTGCACCAGGGATACGTGCCGTCACAATCACCCTGTCCCAGGGTGCAAGGACACATAGAGTTCGAGGTTCATTCTTCCCAGGGCCGCAATATCACGACGTGGCCCCTATTCTTTACTGTCTCGGCTTACCGAAGAGTGCCCTGAGCGTCCAATACCGGACGTTGAGGACACTCTTCCATGAGCCAGTATTCGTTGCCGGTGCCCACCGGTGATCAAGGGGATCCTTTTGTGCGCGGATGCGTGCCAGCAAATACCGATCCCAACCACGATACGGGTCGGGTGAAGGCAGTCATGACAGGTCTATGCCAAGGGGCCGTCAGCGATCAGTTTCACGGGTGGTTTATGCCTGTCTCCAGCCGGAGCATGACTTCGGCTTCTTTCACGTAAAAACGATTACATGAGCGCCTGACGGCCCACTCTCAGGCTCATCCAGAATTCAGAATCATGTTGAACCGACCCAGTCGGTCCATGCCCAGGTAGCCAGGGTCTTCAAGGCTACGGTGTGCATTGCACGCTGACCAACCCAGGATCGCATCACATTCCGGTAGCGCGATCACTTGGCAAACTGGCCAGGGGGAATGCTCATACACCTTCAACCACGGGGACCGGTGTTCCCGATGGGGCATGGTTCCTCACGCAATCAAGGGAGGCTCCATGTCACAACTCATGTACCAAATCGGCTATCACGCTGGGATGCTTTATCGCAGGCTGCAACAACGCCCTGCCCCACTCGTTCAGGAAACTGAAGAACTCGACCAAGTACCCGCCATGGTTCGCAACGGCATTGATCTCAATCGCTGGTATGACGAAAACGTCATTCCCTGCGCTCCAATCAAGCCACACAAAGAGACCCGGCGAAACACGCTCGCTCCACTGCTTTGACTTCAAAACCTCCAACCTGGCTGCTTGTATAGCCCTATCTCACAAACCCATCCGGGGAAAACCTTCCCCATGGGCAGGTGCTTCCCGGCATTAATGCAACGGAGAAACACCATGACCCAGTCAACTACCAACACCTACTTCGACCTGCACACCAGTGGAGTCGGCTATCTGAACAGAATCCGTGAAGTCAGCGTCCGTAAAGGTAACCCCTTCATGGCCGTCACTGTCGCAGCACTTCACGGCTCCTCAGACAAGGTTGAATACACCTACATCGACTGCAAGGTCGCCGGTGGCGAAGCCGAAAGGCTGATCCGCCGCTGCCAACAAGCAGAAAACTCAGGCCGAAAGGTTCTCGTCGGATTCCGGATCGGTGATATCTGGGTGGAAACCTTCACCTACGATCGCGGAGAAAAACTCGGACAGACAGGGGCCTCTATCAAAGGTCGACTGCTCTATATCTCCTGGATCAAAATTGATGGAGAGAACGTTTACCAGGTTCCAGATAAAGAGCCAGGAAACTCGGTAGACGCCAATCCTCAATCAAACCAACATGCCCAGGATCAGGGTTACGAGGAAGCCAAACCAAGGCCGGCCGCACGCACATATGCATCCGGACGAACCCCGTATGGCCATTCGAACCGCCCCATGGCAACACGTCTGAATCAAGCGTTTTAACAACACGCTCAGTACAACCACAATGCCCTGTTCAGCAGGGCATTTTTATTCGGCAGCCCCGCTCGCAATTTCAGAAACGTCTGATTGACGATCAACTACAGCACAGCCAATCATTGCATCAGGTACCGCTGTCATTGACAGCACCTGCCCAGGTAGCCCGAATCTTCAAGGCTACGGTGCGCTTGCCGCATTGATTCAACCCGGTTCGCTTCGCATCCGGCCAACGCGAACATCGTCGGCATTGCCTGACGTTCGGATGCTTGTTTACTTACCCTGACGGGATACCCCCGTCGGGCGGTATCTCTGTCGAACATGGAGATACCATGAAAATATCGCTGACGCTTTACGACGCACTGATCGCCGCCAATGTGCCTGCTGACAAGGCAAAAGCAGTGGTGGATGCCTGGGAGATGGATGTGGAAAAGCTCGCTACCAAGTCTGATCTGCAACAGACCGAAACCCGACTAACCGCGTCATTGACAGAGCTACGCTCCGAGATGAAAGTCATGCGCTGGCAACTCGGCGCGATCTTCGTCTGCGTGGTCATGCCATTGCTGAAGATGGGCTTTGACCTGTTGAGCCGTACTACTTCCTGATCTGAGCCAACATTGCTAGCTGCAGTTCAAACGGCCACTTTTCTGTAGCTGTACCAACCCACTGGGGAAACATTTCCCCTGACTGGGTGAGGTGTTTCTCCGTAAACGTTTTATAAGGAGAAACACATGCGTAACAGACTCACGCCCTCAAAGCTTACCTACATGAGATTACCGATTGTGATCAGCGAAGCCGCCTGGCTTCAAACGGTCTATATCGACGACTTTCTTTATGTGGAGGTCAACCAGCGGCTGAACTTCCTTCTGGAATCCACCTATCGGGAGATCCTGAATCAGCCGGCAGATTTTTCGGCCAGCACTATCGATTACGGCATCTACAGACTCGAACCTCACGGCAGACGCCAGGAACGTGTGTGGATGAATCTACGCCTGCACTTCATATGCAAAGACGGTAATCCTGCGCTACTGCGCATCGCACTGGCGGAAGAAACCGACCCAGCCACAATGGCCAGTTAGACCGTAAAAGCTTTATCAGGCTTCAACCTCCCTCCCGGGGCACTCATGCCCCTGTGGGCATGAACCCTCTCCTCAACAAGGAAAAGACCATGCCCGAGCTCTACACACTCAGAGAATGCAATACGTCTCATCAGATCCACGAACACTACTCGCCAGCGTCGGCAGATCAAATCCTGGAAGCAGCACGTCAGGCCATAGACCTGAAGATACGGCGAGGCGCATCGCTTACTTCACCTGCGGTGGTCAAGGATTACCTGATCATGAAGCTTGCAGGCCTGGAGCACGAAGTCTTCGCTGTATTGTTCCTGGACTCACACAACCAACTGATCGAATACGTTGAAATGTTCAGAGGGTCGATCACTACGGCCTTCGTTTACCCGCGTGAGGTTCTCAAAGAAACACTGCGCCAAAACGCAGCCGGCTTGATCCTCGCCCACAATCACCCAAGCGGAGATCCCGAGCCCAGCAATGCAGACATGAACATGACACAGAGACTCAAGAGTGCATTGTCATTGATCGATGTTCCCATCCTGGATCACATCATAGTGGCAGGACAAAAGACGGTTTCGTTTGCTGAAATGCGTCTGTTGTAATCCGTGGGGGCTATTGCCCCCCTTCTTATTCATGGCCTCCCCTGCACCCTATTCTTGACGACCTGCACAGCCTCCAGCCATGCCGCCGTTCTGTGGCAACGCCAAGCCACCAGTCTGTGCATGCGCTCATAATCGGCCATCAGGTTACGTGCAAGGATCGGCTCATGATGAGCGATCCTGTTGCGAATACTGCGTACACACTCAAGGTCATTATGGATCGTTTCCCTGCACTGGCGGACCGGCATGTGCGACGGCAGACCGGGAAACAAACGATGAATATGCGGTCCCCACAGGCGCGACTCGAAGCGCTGGCTAAACAAACGAATCCAGAAAGCGAACTTCAATTCGGCCACAACCATGCAGCTCTTACCTTTGTGAGCCTTTTCTCTGGCTGTGCAAAGGTCTTTGCGCAAACTGAAACCCGTAACGGGGTCCGGAAGACTGCGTTCAAACCCGCTCGCCCATGGCCAGGCATTCCCATAGACCGACGCTAGCGCCTCAGAAACGGCGTTACGAATGGCGACTTCACACACCTGCTGCGGCAGAAGAAATGCGCCTGATACCTCTGCATTCCAGTGATACAGCTCTATGGCATGCGAGAGGTTGCGTGTTTTCAGAATACGCAGGTAGGTGGCAAGTCGATCCTTAGAGATAACGAGTTCGATGGCTTGAGCATCATCATCCGTAATGAGCAAATGGCAACTCCTTGACGGAGGCAGCGACGAGCAATAGACTTGCCTCGATTGCTCCGGGAATTTGTTGGCTTCGGCCTCCCCCCGGGGACACAGGAAAAAGGCTCATCGTCAGATGGGCCTTTTTTATTGTCCGTAGGATAGAAACCGGGCGGGTTCACCGCCGATCATAGCCAGTCACTGAAGCAAGCTCTTGCGGCCAAAGTCGCTTTAGACATGCCCTACAGAAAATTCAGAATACGTCTCTCCCACCACCTCCTGACGTAAAAGCCTGTTCAGCCAAACCAGTTTTCCAGCGGTCTGCATCACCGAGTTTTGCCATGGTTGCCACACCATCGTGTGGAGCCCTGTTCATGTTCTCGACCAACATTTCTTTTGCAACTGGCCGGCCTGTTATGGCGCTTTTCATCTGCGCTTTTTTGGCAGGTTGCCATACCGCCCCGCCTCACTCGTCAGGTGAATCGGTAGAGGCGGATACGCAAGCTTCGGCCCCTTCTGACGCACCTACAGTCATGCACTCTGACCGCTACACCCTGGTCAGTATCGCTGCCCGACCCGAACAGCGGGATCTGCTGAAGCAGATAGTGGATATCCGAATACCGGACCATCTGGCTCCAACCGTTCAAGACGCAATGACCTATACCCTGCGGCGCTCGGGCTACCAGCTATGCGCAGGGACGGAAGAAGTGGCAAAACTCTATGCCTTACCTTTGCCTGCCGCACATTACCGCCTGGGTCCGATCTCGCTGCGCGATGCACTGCAAACCCTCGCTGGATACGCTTGGCAACTGGAAACACATGAGCCGCAAAGGCACGTGTGTTTTGTCTTGCGAGCGGAATACCGGAAGGCGGGCAATTCCTCATGGAATGCCCATCCATGAAGCTCAAATCTCTCCTCCCAAACATACAGACCGGAATGCTGCTGATCCTCAGTTGCTCGGTACTCGTTCTATTTTTAAAAATCCACACACTCAAAGCGTTATCCAGTACCGCTCCAACCCTGGCCAGTTTTGAAACGCTGGCTGAGCAGCAAAACGAGCTGCAGGCCGATCTGGACAAACTGGTAGGCAATGGTCTGATCACACTCAACCAATACCAGATGGATCAAACAGTCCTGAACGAGCAAATCCAGGCACTGACCCAGCAATCGATGCCAACCAGCGACCTGCAGGTTATCCGACAAGAATTGCTTGCCCTGGAGGCCGAGGCAGAGCAGATCAAGACCAGTCTGACTCAGTTGCAGAAGCTCATAGACGCACGCCCTGCGGCTCCAACGTCTCAGGCAGTTCGCAAAACAGCATCCCGACAACCCCGCCTCATCACCCTGCCATTCAACATCATCGGCCTTGAGCTGCGTGGCAGTGAAGCCTTTCTCTCCGTTTCACCACTTGGCTCCCATCAGTTGAAAGACGTGGCCTTGCTGCGTGCAGGCGACATCCGCGAAGGCTGGCAAGTGGCATCTCTTGAAGCCAACAAAGTGCATTTCATCCAGCCAGACGGCGCACGCCAGTCGTTGGACATTCGTTAAAGGGACACATATGCGCGTTTTTATTTACTGCCAGCTCATGCTGATTGCCCTGCTGTCTCCAGCCGTGAACGCTCAATCTGAAATGGCACGATCCGACTCCAGAATCACAGTCACTCAAGCCAGCGAATCGGAAACATCAAATCTGGATAAGGCTGCAAAGTGGGGGCTGAACGAGACGGAATGGGCACGTTTTCTCGAACTGATGCAGGGGCCGCTGGGGCTACACTCACCTCACCTGGACCCACTATCGGCCTTGGGCATAGAAGCCAGAAACGAAGCCGACCGCACTCGCTATGCCGAGCTGCAGGTGCAGATGGAAACCGCTCGGATCACCAAATTGCTGGCCTATCAAAATGCCTACGATCAGGCCTATAAGCGGCTCTATCCAGATGTAGTACCAATCAACCTGATTGGCACTCAGCCATCGGTATCGCCTGTAGAGACAGCAACTCGACCGGCAGTGTTCGTAACCGGTGATTGCAACGCCTGCGATACGCTCATCAAGCGTATGCAGAAGCAAAACCAGTCATTCGACATTTACCTGATAGACAGCCGTGGCAACGATGACCGGATTCGTGCCTGGGCACGCAAATCCGGTGTCGATCCCGAGAAGGTTCGTAATCGTCAGGTCACCCTAAATCATGACGCCGGGCGCTGGCAGAAGCTGGGAGGTAAAGGTGAGTTTCCAGCAGTGCTCAAACAACAGAACGGCAAATGGGTACGACAATGAATGCACAAGCACTCACCTTGACGTTAACCCTTCTGGCCAGCGCAGCACAGGCGGAAGAAATTCCGCCACCGGCCTATCACATCGCAGCACACGCAGCGTCTGTACCTTCGGATGTTCTGTACGCCCTGGCCATGCAGGAAAGCGGAACGCCGTTACGCGGCAAACTGATTCCATGGCCCTGGACACTGAACGTGGCCACCGTCTCCTACCGTTACCCAACCCGGGCCGCAGCCTGCAGTGCGCTGCTGCAAGCCATTCATCAGGTCGGTGCCAAGCGCGTAGACGCGGGTCTGGGACAACTCAATCTGGGTTGGCAGCGAGAACGACTGACTCACCCCTGCGATGCGCTTGATCCGTATCTGAATCTGTCCATTGCTGCCCGGATCCTGGCCGAACACAAACCCAGATCCACCAGTTGGGTGGATGCAGCTGGCCGCTACCACCGCCCCGCAGGCGGCAAACCCGCCGAACGTTATCGGCAGAGTTTCGCCCGGCATCTGAAGCGCATCAGAGGCACCAGCTATGCCTTGGGAGACCTGTAATGAAGATCCTGCTTACCCTGATGATCCTGGGTCTTTCTCTGAAAGCACAGGCTGAATTGATCGTGATCGAAGACTTCGGTGGAGTATCTGCACAGCCCTACTATCAGGCATTTAATCTGCTGCCCGAAAAACAACCATCGCCTCTGTCATCCTTGCCCGCAATCCCGCTCAAGCCTTACTCAGAAGCCGACATGCTGCCAGTGAAGTCTGCCAGGCTTACGCCCGGCCAGGTCACGAGCCGCACTCTAAAGGCACCCGGCCTCCAGCCTATCTTTCTGATTGGTGATGATGCACTTTCCAGATCCTGGCTCACCCAACGCGGTGATGCACTGCGTCAACTCAATGCTGTCGGGCTGGTCGTCAATGTTGAACGGCCCAGCGCCCTGCAGGAACTGCGTCAGTTGGCCAACGGACTGCACTTGGCACCGGTCTCAGGGGATCAACTGGCCGAGATGATCGGCCTGGAACATTATCCGGTGCTGATCACCGCCACGGGGTTAGAACAGTAAATGGCCCAGGATCATGTCATTGAGGCCTTGCTTCGACCGCCCGTGGAGCTCTACACCGCCTGCGTTTGTGTGACTGGTGCCTGGTTATCGATCTTTGCCCCTTGGTCTCTGGCGCTGTCACCTTTGTTCGGCCTGGCTGCCGCCCTGTTCTTTCTGGGTTTTGGCTGGGTCCGGCTACGGCAGGCTTTGGTGGTCATTCGCTACCGGCGCAATATTCGCCGTCTGCCGCGCTACGTGATGACCAGCAAGAACGTACCGGTCAGCAATCAGCGTCTGTTCATTGGCCAAGGGTTTCGCTGGGAGCAACGACATACCCAGCGTCTGATGCAGACATACCGCCCTGAGTTTCGCCGCTATGTAGAACCCACGACGCTGTTCAAAGCAGCCAGAAGACTGGAACAGCATCTGGAATACGCACCCGCCCTGCTCAAGCTGATCGGTAAGGCCACCTCCTGGGACAACCCGCTCAACCCGGTTCGGCCTTTACCGCCGGTGGGCGGTGCGCCACGGATTCACGGCGTGGAACCAGAGGAAGTGGAAGTCTCGCTACCGCTGGGAGAACGGGTCGGCCACAGCCTGATCCTCGGCACCACACGAGTCGGCAAGACTCGATTGGCCGAGCTGTTTATTACCCAGGATATCCGGCGTGTAAAACGCATCAATGGCGTGGATGAGTTCGAGCCAGTGATTGTCTTCGACCCCAAAGGCGATGCTGACCTGCTCAAACGCATGTACGTCGAGGCCAAGCGCGCAGGCCGTGAGGGCGAGTTCTATATCTTCCATCTGGGTTGGCCCGACATCTCCTCGCGCTACAACGCAGTAGGACGCTTTGGCCGGATTTCGGAAGTTGCCAGCCGCATCGCCGGGCAGCTTTCCGGCGAAGGTAACAGCGCTGCGTTCCGCGAGTTTGCCTGGCGCTTCGTCAATATCATTGCCCGTGCTCTGGTCGAACTGGGTATCCGGCCGGACTACGTAAAAATCCAGACCCATGTGATCAATATCGATGCCCTGTTCATCGAGTACAGCGGTCATTACTTCGCCCGGCACGACCCCAAAGCCTGGGAAGTCATTGTGCAGATAGAGAGCGGCCTCAACGACAAGAACATCCCTTTCAACATGAAGGGACGCCAGAAACGGGTCATCGCCATCGACCAGTATCTCTCACAGACTCGCGTGACGGACCCCGTCATGGATGGCCTGCGCTCAGCCGTGCGCTACGACAAGACCTACTTCGACAAGATCGTGGCCTCACTGCTGCCACTGCTGGAAAAGCTCACCACCGGCCGTATGGCCGAATTGATCTCGCCCAACTACAGCGACCTTAACGATCCCAGGCCGATCTTCGACTGGATGCAGATCATCCGTAAACGAGCCATCGTCTATGTCGGCCTGGATGCGCTGTCGGATGCAGAGGTTGCGGCCGCCGTCGGCAACTCGATGTTCTCTGACTTGGTGTCGGTCGCTGGTCATATCTACAAATTCGGCATCGATGACGGCCTGCCCGGTGCCCGCAGTGATCAGAAAATCCCGATCAACGTGCATGCAGACGAATTCAACGAACTGATGGGCGACGAATTCATCCCCATGATCAACAAAGGGGGCGGTGCCGGTATCCAGGTCAGCGCCTACACCCAGACGATCAGCGATATCGAGGCGCGGATCGGCAACAAGGCCAAGGCCGGGCAAGTCGTGGGGAACTTCAACAACCTGTTCATGTTGCGCGTGCGAGAAACCGCTACCGCCGAGCTGCTGACCAAGCAGTTGCCGAAGGTCGATGTCTACACCACTACTCTGGTCAGCGGCGCAACCGACAGCTCTGACCCGTCCGGCAATACCGACTTCACCAGCAACACCCAGGACCGCGTCAGTTCTACCAGCGTGCCGCTGATCGAGCCGGCGCATATTGTCAGCCTGCCAAAAGGCCAGGCATTCGCACTGATCGAGGGCGGCAACCTCTGGAAGATCCGCATGCCGCTACCAGCCCCCGATCCGGATGAGGTCATGCCTGCAGACCTGCAAACCCTTGCCATGCAAATGCGCCAGAGCTACTCCGACGGAGGTGGCCAGTGGTGGACCTGCACCTCAAGCAGAACACTGCCTGAGGATCTCCCCCACGACCTGATCGACTCACCCGCGCCGGAGGCTGACAGCCAGCCATGACCCACGCAAACCAAAACGCCAAAGTTCAGCAACAGCAGGTGCGAGAAAAAGGCCCGATCCTGAGGCTTCTGTCTGCTCCCTTCGCGTTCATCGGACTGCTGCTGGCGTCCTTGTTCGTCAGCATTCTGATCGAATGGATCGGGCTGTATTTCTACTGGCGCGAACAAGGCTGGCATCACGCGCGGGACATGCTCAACCATGAACTGCGCTGGATTGCAGATGGTTTTGTGCAAAGCCTTGTGATCGAAAATCCCGGGCGAACTGCAAAGGCCATGATCGATATGGCTTACGAGTGGATGTTTGAAAAAAGCGGACTGATCGAATGGATCAATTACTCGACCGCACAATCGCGACTCAATGGTAGCCAGGCTGAAGGCATTCATCGATATCTGGGCATCATGTATGTCTATGTCGAAGACTACGGGCTGGCAGCGATCTACACGGTACTGACGTTTCTGGCCAGGCTGGTGATCCTGACCTTGAGCTTGCCGTTGTTTTTGATGGCAGCTTTTACGGGTGTCGTGGATGGACTCGTTCGACGGGATCTGCGGCGGTTCGGGGCAGGCCGGGAGTCAGGTTTTGTCTACCACAGGGCAAAGATGCTGATTGTGCCGCTGGCTGTGATGCCGTGGGTTCTGTATCTGGCGTTGCCGATGAGTGTCAGCCCGGTGTTGGTTTTGATGCCTTGTGCAGGGACGTTTGGCATCGTGGTGAGCATCACCTTAGGTAGCTTTAAAAAATATTTATGATTCTCTTTTAATCTTTCTTCACCGGGGCTCTCACACACTTCATGCGCGCAAGGGTAGCAGAGGTAAATCATTTCAAAACTCCGCTTAAAAAAGTGAGTTTTGGATGATGACTTTGAATTTGTGTTCTACATTGTGAGAGTTGCCAAAAATGAACATGGAAAGGAGTCTGATAGAATGAGCAGCGTAGAAGATCGCATCGCGCAACTGGAGCGTAGAGTAGCTCTGCTGGAAGGACAAAGCACTCATCCTGAGTTATCTTCAAATGAGGTACGCCCAATCGGAGCACCGAAGGTAGATCCGGTCTCAGTTCATATTTCAAACAAACGTTATGCCCCTTCAAATCCTAGCTTGGACACTTACGAAGACTACATATGGTTTGACAGCAGCTATACGCTCGCAGCTGACTCAATACCGACCCGGGCCGTAAAGGGATTGATTGAGTTCGCTGATTTGTTCGGAGAGGTAAAGTTTCGGCTTCAGATTACCTTGAATGAAACGCTCACTCCCAAAGTACCACTAAAACAAGAGGGTATCGGGTTCACTTTCAACCAATTCATGCCTGATCACCAATGGATGCTTGGAACCAAACTCGACGACATGAAATGTACCTTCAAGGTGACTGAGGTGCTTTACGTGGATGGTAGCAATCAGTCATTCGGCTAATTGACCTTACTGAGCCAACGCCTACCCAGCAAACTGTGTCGCCATAGGGCTGCGCGAAAAAGCTGTTTGCTGGGTACCCAGAAGCACTCCAGAAGTCGCTGTAAACATTCATAGCACGGAGGCACTAACAATAAAACTGCCACGCCACCTTCAAAAAGCATAGACCAGACCTACAACGACTCAGCCTTCTTCACTTTCTCAACAGCCCGCTCAACAATAGGCCCAATCGAGTCTTTTTCAATTCTTATACGACGGCCATCAGAAAATCTAAATTGATAGCTACCGCCCCACGCCCATACAACATGAATAGATTTTAGCTCACAGCTATCAGAAATAGGATAATCAGTACTTTTAAGCCTAGTACATTCCGCCTCTTTGAGTATCACACTTTCGGCCGTATAATTCCCTATACCCAAATTACGGACTAAAGCACCAGGCATGGTTCCCCATACACCTGCCACCAACATAGCGAACACACCAATTACTCCACCGACAAAAACGGTATAACTTTTTTTCATGTGCAGCACGAACGTCATGAAAAATATTAAAAGCACAGAAACCATCAACGCGAATAGAAGCTGCACATCTTTATTAACTGAAGCCTGCTCAAGCAGACCACCCTTATATATTGCGAACCCCAAAACCCAAGAAACCACACTTACCAACACAAAAGAACCACCCCCAAACACCAAAAATTTTAACACCGAATACTTGGTCAACGAATACACTTTCCAGACATACAATGAAAAAACCAAACCAGACATTGCAGGCAGTACGAACCACGCCAAAAAATCCGAAAGACCTCCCGTCCCAAAACAAACAATACACCATGCTAAAATCGCATTAAAAAATACTGGCAGAAAAAAACATCGAGAGATTAGGGTTTGGTAAAATGTTCTTTTCGTGCCCGAGTCACTTAAATTTCTATGTAGCTCACGCATAACATCGGAATCACTGTGAAATTCCTTCCAGACAACTCCCGGAACTGATAGACCAAAAGAAAAATACAAAGTCAACAAAAACCCAAAAAATGCGGAGATACACAACAGCGACCCAAACCCCCAAAGATCCACATCGGGATAAAACCCATTTTGCACAAAATAAACAAGAAAAATACTAAACCCAAAAACCATTGATGCAGCCTTGAAGACTGTTGCAAATTTAACTTTTAGTAAATCAATGCACCTTTCAAGAGCAGGAACCTCTTCATCAAAAACAGCAGCTCGTATTACCCGCCCTTTGTTATCCACTTCATTGCTCCCACCACCCATATCAACTCCAGCCTCTTGTTTATGGACACAGGCTATCGACGCAGCTCCCTTTATCTTTAGCACTCATTTAAACTCCATCGACAAGAACTTAAAAAAAACACCTAACCTTAAAACCAGTTTTCTAGCTGATCTATCTGGCCTCTCCGATGACTATGACCTGACTGTTTCGCCAGGACATATCAATGCATCGTGCACTCAAGATCGAATCAACCAGCCACCCACACTGGGTACCCTTCGCCTTAGCTGGAGTTTTGCTCCTCTGCGGCATAAACACCCAGGCCGACTCCCCTACCTCAGAAGCAACCAACCTACATCTGATCCTGCGCCAGCTCGACACCATCGAGCGTATCGCTCGCACAAGTCAGGCTCTCCCCCCACCGGAAGACGCACGCTACAGCTTCGATTACCCCCGTTTCATTGCGGAGATCGAGCTGATCCGCCAGGGCATCAAGGCCTACCAGACACCTACCCGGGCGCAGCCAAGAACGCCGCCTGAACTGACCGGCCACTACACACGCCTGCAGAGCCCTGCCCCATGAGTATGACCCCAGCCCAGACCAGCGCCTTTCAGGCTGGCGGTGGTTTTCTGCCTCAGGACAGCACCTTGCTGTTCGCAGGTCTCGCATTGGCTCTGGCTTTGGTTTTCTCCGCCTGGGCTCTGGAAAGCGGTTTTAGAGGCTGGAGTAAAGGACAACTGGATTTCGAGAAGCTCGCCACCCTGGGGCTCAAGTTGATGCTGTTTTTCTCATTGCTCAGCTACCTCCTGCTGAGCTGACTTTCGATTCAAACCACTGGCTTTGGAGGCCTTCAATGACTGCTCTCAAACTCTCTCACCACCTGACCCAAGCATGGGTTCTCTGCCTGTTGTTGGTGTCGTCCCTTGCCCGAGCCGCAGGCTTGCCAGATATGGAGGCACCCTCCCGGGGAGAAGGTGCCAACATGATCGAAACCTTCAAGAACTACATGTTTGACTATGCCTCCCTAGTAGGACTGGTCATTGCCGTCGCGGCTTTCTGTGGCGTGGCGTATCACGCCTACGGCACCTACTCGGAAGTACAGAGCGGCAAGAAAACCTGGGGGCAATTCGGTCTTACGGTCACTGTCGGTGGCGTACTGCTGGTCATCATCATTTGGCTGCTGACCAAAGCCGCAGCGATTCTCTAAGGCAGGTACTGACGATGGCTGACATTTGTGAAGTACTGTCGGATGGCACTCTGCGTTTCCTTCCCAACCGCCTTAATCGCCAACCCGTGGTTGTGCTTGGCTTGACGGCCGACGAGATGTGGCTGTCCGTTGCACTCTCACTGATTTCAGGGCTCGTTCTGGGTATCGGCATTGCCGTGCTGACCCAGAGCGTGGCGATGATTCCAACGGTCATTTTTGCTTGCGTAGCACTGGGCCTGAGTATGGGTGGCAAGTTTCTTCGGCGACTCAAGCGAGGCAGGCCGCAGACCTGGTTGTATCGGCAAATGCAGTGGTATATCCGCCTGAAATGGCCAACCCTGACAGCTTGGTCTGGCGGCTCTGACCTGATCACCCGAAGCGGCAGATGGACCACTCGCAGGAGCGGACGACCATGAGCCGCTTCAAGAATGAGGTCGCCCGCATGGAGGCCCATGTGCAGTCCTTGCGCGTGGTTACCGGCCTGCTGTTTGTCCTGGCTATAGCAATGGGACTTGGTTGGTGGTCTGCCCCACGAGACATGACCATCCACGTGCCTCCGGATCTGCGCTCGGGCAGCACCCGCAAATGGTGGGAGATTCCGCCAGAGACGGTCTACACCTTCGGCTTTTACATCTTCCAGCAGCTCAACCGCTGGCCTAACAACGGCGAGGAAGACTATGCGCGCAACCTGCAACAGCTTCGCGCGTACCTCACACCAAAATGCCAGACACTGCTGCAGGCCGAATTTGAACAGCGACGTATGGGCGGTGAGCTGCGCAAGCGCACCCGTGGCGTATATGAGATCCCCGAGCGTGGTTATGGCGACGACCCCGACTTTCGAGTCAAGGCCTTGGGCCGTGATGCATGGATCGTCAATCTGGACATCACTGCCGATGAATACTTCGGCTCCGAGAAGGTCAAGCGCGCCCTAGTGCGTTACCCACTGCATGTGGTGCGTATGGATGTCGACCCGGAGCGCAATCCGTTCGGCCTGGCGCTCAATTGCTACAACGGCAAACCCCAGCGCATCGCACCGGCTACACCGACACGCAGCATCGCTACCGATCTGGAGATGCTCGAAGAAGGAGATCAACCATGAAGCCTTTGAGACTCGGTATTTTGCTGGCCTGCTATCTGTCCACAAGCGCTTACGCACTGGAGATTGTGCAGTGGCAACGCTTGCCTATCGCCGTACCCCTGCAGGTTGGCCAGGAGCGGATTGTCTTCATTGACCGCAATGTGCGGGTCGGCATGCCTCGCTCACTGCAAAACCAGTTGCGCGTGCAGACCCACGGCGGTGCTCTGTACCTGAAACCCCATGCGGCCATCGAACCCACACGGCTGCAGCTTCAGGATGTGGCCACAGGGGAAATAATCCTGCTCGATATTGCTGCTACCACAGCGGCAAAAGATACGCCCGAGCTTGAGCCGCTGAAGATCGTCCAGGCACAAGCAGCCCCTTTCAAGACGCCACCAGCCGAAGAGGACCAGAAGCTCAAACCGGCACCACAGACACCCATTCCCGTGGTGCTGACCCGCTACGCCGCCCAGAGCCTGTATGCACCGCTACGTACTATCGAACCTTTGCATGGCGTGAATCAGATGCGCGCTGATCGCCACTTGAACCTGGACAGCCTGCTTCCCGACCTCCCTGTCAAAGCATCCGTTCTGGGTGCCTGGCAACTGGAGGACTACTGGGTAACGGCCGTGCATCTGCAAAACCAGGCAAGTCATGCGGTGCAACTGGACCCGCGCATGCTCCAAGGCAACTTTATAGCCGCCACCTTCCAGCACCGTAACCTTGATCCGCATGGTACGGCTGCCGATACCACAGCGCTGTATCTGATCACCCGGGATCACGGACTGGCAAAAGCCCTGCTGCCAGCCATGAGCGCCATCGATGCGGCTTCCAATCTCCCCAGAGCCCGGAAACTCAACCATGAAAAGTAATGGCCTGATCAAATGGCTGGTACTGCCTCTGTTTGCGGTGCTGTTGATCGTGATGCTGAAAACCTGCTCCAGCGACTCGTCCGACATTAACGAGGCAAACAGCGACCGACACCTTTCGCAAGCCGAACTCAAACGCCTTGGCATCGAAGGCGACACCCCGCTGGATACAGTCGCCACGCTGGTTGGCCAGACCAAGTCGATGCGCGAAGAACTCAAAGCATTGCTGGCCGATAACGAGGCACAGAAAGAAGAAAACGAGCGGCTTCGATTGCGCGAGAGCGATGTCGACAAACGAATCCGCAGCGCCCTGGAGAACGAGAAGGAACAGCTGAGATCTGACCGGCAGGCCTTTCAAGAGGAAAAACAGACCACCCTCAGCCTGCTGGAACAGCTCAAGCAACAGTTCGACACCAAGGCCCTGAATGCCAGCGAACCGGATCTGCCGATAGGTCTTGGGTTACAGCCGGGCGACAACAAAACGTTTGATGATGAGCAGGACACTCTGATCTGGGTTGATCCGCAAGACGGCACTGCCGTGGACGCACAAGGCAAGCGACTACCGGCCGGCACCCACAAACCTGCCACAAGCTTCAACTTCCCATCAGCTTTCACTGAGCAGGTTGAAATGGGCCAGCGCGAACTCAAGGCCGCCACCGGAGCCATGGGCCGCGATATGAAGACAGGAAGCGATAAAGCTGCAGCCCAACCCGTCTATACCTTGCCGGAGAATTCCACCCTCATGGGCTCCATCGCCATGACCGCACTGATCGGTAGAGTCCCGGTGGACGGTAAGGTCAATGACCCCTTCCCGTTCAAGATTCTCATCGGCCCTGACAATCTGACCGCCAATGGTATCGACCTGCCCGATGTCGCCGGTGCCGTCATCAGCGGTACGGCTGCCGGTGACTGGACCTTGTCTTGCGTACGCGGCCAGGTGCAGAGCATGACGTTTGTGTTCACCGACGGACGCATCCGCACGATGCCACAGCCGCAACCATTGACCACTCGCCAAGGCAATAACAGCCAAAGCTCATCACAGATGAACAAAATTCAGGGCGGTATTGGCTGGATCAGTGACCCCAATGGCATCCCCTGCATTTCCGGCCTGAGGCGCTCAAACGCCCAGCAATATCTGGGCAGCAAAAGCCTGATTACAGCCTCAGGTGCCGGCCTGGCCAAGCTGCTGGAAGCCGAGCAGACCAATAGCACAGTGGTAAGCGGCAGTGGAACCACGGTCACGACCGGCAACCCCGGTACCTCGGCCTTGAGCACCATCCTGTCCGGAGGAGTGAAGGATATCGGCGACTGGGTCAACAAACTCTATGGTCAGGCTTTTGCCGCTATCTACGTGCAGCCCGGCGCACAAGTCGCCGTGCATCTGGATCGAGAACTGGAAATCGACTACGAGCCCGACGGGCGAAAAGTGAAATATGCATCAGGAGGTCGCCATGCATCTGCTCTCGACTAAAGCCGCTTGCCTTTGGATCGGTATGCTATTGATCTCCGGCTGCAGCACAGACAAAGACGAGCTCATGCCGCCAGGACCAGGGACCATGCTCGATCACTGGAATGGCTCAACGTCCTCCGGTAATGGCTCAGCCCAACGAATACTGCTGGACGCTCGCCAGCAACTGCGCCACCCCTTGCAGGAAGCCGAGAGCCCATTACCCGCCTACACCCGTACCGCACAGAACGAGATCTACAGCCAGTTCAAACGACTGCCCAACCCGGATCTGGTGCTCTACGTGTTTCCTCACCTGACTGGTACTGACCCAGCTCCTGTGCCCGGCTACAGCACTGTATTTCCGTTCTATCAACGTGTGCAATACGCCATGCCAGGCGAAAGGATCGAGGACTATTGATGAATCAGTCTGAACAACCAAACGTCTGGCAACGTTACCTGAACCGACTCACTGAACACGGCATCAACCAGCCTGGCTTAAAAGCCAAATCCGCCACTACAGCAGATGAGCAAGCCCTGTATGAAGCCGCTCCCAGTTTCGTGAGCCTGTTGCCATGGGTCGAATATCTGCCGGAATCGCAGTGCATGCTTTTGGAGGATGGTGAATCGGTTGCAGCTTTCTTCGAGCTGAGCCAGATCGGCACCGAAGGTCGCCAACCCGAATGGCTGCGGACGGTTCGCGATGGACTGGAAAATGCTCTGCAGGACAGTTTTGAAGAGCATGAGGAGCACCCCTGGGTCGTGCAGTTTTACGCACAGGATGAAACCAGTTGGGAAATCTATCTTCAGCAACTGGCCAGCTACGTCCAGCCTCGTGCTCAATGCTCGGAATTCACCAACACCTATCTGGAGATGTTTGCCCGCCACCTGCAATCCATCTCCAAACCCGGCGGGCTATTTGAAGACAAAACCGTAACCCGCCTCCCCTGGCGCGGACAGTCTCGTCGAGTTCGTATGGTTCTGTATCGCCATAGCAAAGGCATACCTGGCCACAAGGGACAGAACGCTGAGCAAATGCTCGACCTGGTTTGCAGCCGTCTGAGTGGCGCACTCGCTCACACCGGTATCCGCGCATTGCGTATGGACGGCGGACAGATCCATGACTGGCTGCTGCGCTGGTTCAATCCGAATCCGACAACGCTCGGCCCTACGGCTGTTGATAGAGCACGTTTCTACCAGGCGACTCGCTACCCTGAGCCTGTCGAAGCCGAAGAGTTCGAGCTGGCCAGCGGTACCGACTTTTCACAGAGGCTGTTCTTCAGCCAGCCTCGATCCGATGTCGAAAATGGTGTCTGGCACTTCGATGAGCAAGCCCATCGAGTGATAACCCTCGACCGCCTTCGCACCCCGCCAGCTACTGGCCACCTGACCGGAGAAACCCAGAAAGGCGGCGATGCCATTAACGCCCTCTTCGACCAGATGCCGGAAGACACGGTTATGTGCCTGACCATGGTCATCACCCCACAGGACATGCTGGAGTCTCACCTCAACCTGTTGGCCAAGAAGTCCGTCGGTGACACCGTCGACTCGGAGCAAACCCGGGAAGCAGTCCACGAAGCCCGAGCCCTGATAGGCAGCGCCCACAAGCTCTACCGGGCAAGCCTGGCTTTTTATCTACGTGGCAAGGATCTCACCCAACTGGACAGCCGCACCCTGCAACTGACCAACGTGATGCTCAACGCAGGCCTGCAGCCCGTGCGCGACGACCACGAAGTCGCCCCACTGAACAGCTACCTTCGCTGGCTACCCTGCGTATACAACCCGAGCGTGCGCAATGCGGACTGGTACACGCAACTGATGTTTGCCCAGCATATCGCCAATCTGGCACCTGTCTGGGGTCGTAGCCAGGGCACTGGACATCCGGGTATCACCATGTTCAATCGAGGCGGCGGCACCATCACCATCGACCCCCTGAACCGTCTTGACCGGCAGATGAATGCCCACCTGTTCCTGTTCGGTCCGACAGGGTCAGGCAAATCGGCCACCCTAAACAACATCCTCAATCAGGTCACCGCCATCTACCGGCCACGGCTGTTCATCGTAGAAGCCGGCAACAGCTTTGGCCTGTTCGCCGACTTCGCCAAACGCCATGGGCTCACCGTGAACCGGATCAAGCTTGCGCCCGGATCCGGCGTCAGTCTGGCCCCCTTTGCCGATGCCTCGCGCCTGATCGAAACACCCGGCAAGGTCAAAACCCTGAATACCGAAGACCTGGACGAACCCGAAGTTGAAAACGATGACGACGAGCGAGACGTACTGGGCGAACTGGAGATCACTGCCCGCCTGATGATCACCGGCGGTGAGGAAAAAGAAGATGCCCGAATGACTCGCGCTGATCGCAGCCTGATCCGTCAATGCATTGTCAACGCGGCACGCACCTGCTCAGAACGGAAACGTACCGTCCTGACTCAGGACATTCGTGATGCGATACAGGAAATGGGCCTGGACGTGGCATTACCCGAACCCCGACGTACCCGCCTGCTAGAAATGGCCGATGCCATGGAAATGTTCTGCCAAGGTGCCGACGGCGAAGTGTTCAACCGTCCCGGCAGTCCGTGGCCAGAAGTGGATATCACCATCGTCGACCTGGCCACCTACGCCCGTGAGGGCTACAACGCCCAGATGTCTATCGCCTACATCTCACTGATCAACACCGTAAACAACATCGCCGAACGCGACCAGATGCTGGGCCGGCCGATCATCAACGTCACCGACGAAGGCCACATCATCACCAAAAACCCGCTGCTCTCCCCCTACGTGGTCAAGATCACCAAGATGTGGCGAAAACTCGGAGCCTGGTTCTGGCTAGCCACCCAGAACATCGACGACCTGCCCAAAGCAGCAGAACCGATGCTGAACATGATCGAATGGTGGATCTGCCTGAACATGCCGCCAGATGAAGTCGAGAAAATTGCGCGGTTTCGTGAGCTCAATGACTCACAGAAAAAGCTCATGCTTTCAGCACGTAAGGAGTCCGGGAAATTTACCGAAGGCGTGATTTTGTCGAAGTCTGTTGAGGTGCTGTTCAGGGCGGTGCCGCCCAGTCTGTATCTGGCGATGGCCATGACTGAACCTGAGGAAAAGGCCGAACGGTTCAGGGTGATGAATGAGCTGGGGGTCGGGGAGCTGGATGCGTCGATTGAGATTGCGCGGCGGCTTGATGTGGTGAGGGGGATTGATTCTGCTGAGTGAGCCTAGACAGCCTTTCGGAAGGTTTTGGCCACATGCCATTGCGATATGTCTCAAAATATGCGAAAAATCGAGTGGAGCTTTATTTGCGATGTAATTATAGACTTGGGTGCGTTATGAAACTAGTAAAGAGTGATGATTTTGATCGTTATCAACAGGAATTAACGCAACAGATAGTCACGGCGATTCGGTACGAGCTAGAGAAAGTCGATACGCCAGATGACTTAGTACGAGAGCTAACCGAGAACATTGCTTTTGCAGTAACATCATTGATAGACGATACTGCTGGACTAGAGATAAACGGTAAATCCATCAGCCCAATTCTAACATTTCTTAATGAGCGCGAAGAGTTGGAATTCTCCAAAGGCAACAGCTGGATGCATGAACATGTTAGAGAGAAAGTAAAAAAACACTTCACCCCATAAACTTATCACTGAGTAGACTTTTCCACGAAAAATCTACTCAGTGATATCATAACCATTAAAAACGCAAACAACCCTAATCACTCAGCTCAATCATTTCGATATTACCACTTTCAATACGCCCCCTCCATTGCACCGCTGGATATACAGCAATTTAAAACCCATCATTTAATAGTAGGTGCTACGGAAACTCCGCAGCACCTACACCATCAATCATCGCTTATAATTTCATCCCTGAAATTGCATAAAATATGCTCTTCAAGCATGGATATTCTAGTTTGAAGCCGAGTTGCATTTTCCGGAGTCGCAGGAACATTAACATTTACAAGATCCGCAACGCTTTCCCTTCTCATAGCTGCATCGGCCCAAGCTCCCATATCCTTCAGATAGGAATATAAAGCGCTTGCAGCGTTGGGATTTTTTTCGCAGGCTATAAGCGCTGGCGGTATATCACCGACAACAATCCATGTATACATGCCGATACTTTCGGGACTGCATTGAAACTCCACCAAGAATACAGCAATGATGTCAGCATAAAAAAAACCCACGTAAACTTTAGATACTTTTACATTCTCCTTCAGTTGCGCAACTTTCTCCGTAGCCTCACTAAGTAACAGCGCAAAACTTGACTCGTCCGCAGGATCCGGAACTCTAAAGCTCTCCAGCGGCACTAAATTAGAGAAATCTATATAATTAACATTATTCATCGTTGTCTTTGACTCCAGCGGGAATGATCCCTGTTTTCTCTATGACGATCTCTATGGTCAGCTGCAGTCCTCGGCTTAACATTGCTAACGTGGTCCGGGCCACCATCCGCTAGGGGGATTTCATGAGATACATCTTGGTTACGTCCAGTATCAGGGTCTTTAGGCCACGGCTGGTCATTTTTTTTGCTCCACTCATTACGAAGCTTAGGATTTGTAGTGAAACGATCCTTATGAGTCCAGCTAAATGGACCATCTGGCGCATCCGTTTCGCTGCCGTTCGGAGCTTCAACAGAATCATCGCTACTAGCTTCATTATAGTAGGTTGAAGAAATATTTGTATTCGGCAATTGAATACCGGTGAATGGCGGTGTTCCCAATGTTGTGGATGATGCTCCATTAACCACATTATTGATAACCCCCTTTGCCACATAACCGGCCGACACTGCTGCGACAGCGGCTACAGCGAACTGAAGAGCAGGAATTGCCAAAAATGCAAATTCCCCATCGGGATCAACATATTTGTAAGGATTGTTGTTGGCGTAGGTATATCGATTGAAACTGTGCAGGCTATCTTCCTGGAAGTCGACTGGGTCAACCCCCATGAAGCGGCCAAGCATCGGATCGTAGTAACGAGCTCCCATGTAAGACAGACCAGTGTCGTCATCAAACGCCTTGCCATGGAAACCTATTTTGTTACTACCGCTTGGCGCGGCCTGGTTTAGTTTCTCGCCATAAGGTTTGTAATTTTCCTTCCACAGCAGGTTACCGCTGGCGTCAGTTGCCGCCAGCGGGCTACCTGAAATGTCGTTGTGGAAATAAGTCACTGTGTCTGCGATGGCAGTATTGGCCACTAGCATTGCCAGCATGGCTATGCCGACTTTTCGGGCCATTCTTTTCAGGGCTTGCATAGGCTGCTCTCCTTGGCAACGGCTCATGGGCTGACTCGCTGGGCAACGCGTTGATCACCCAAATAGAAGTATTCGGTCAGCGTGTCGCCGTCGAGTTCCATGCGAAGCTTGCCTTCCGAGTCCTGCATTTCGTACACCTTGCTGCCGGCGGAACTGACAGAACTACGCTGGTTAAGGCCATCGTATTGATACTCCACCTTACTACCGGCGCTCTGGCAATTAATGCACACCAGATTAGGTACATCGTCATATGTATAGGTGTTGCCAGCATTCGCACTGACGTTGCCATATGCGTCGTAACTCAAATTACCTGCGCGCTGCCCATTTGTTGCAGTCAGACGATTCTGCGCGTCGTAGCTATAGGTCAGGCTGGTACTGCCAAAAGTCTGCTGAGTCAGGTTGCCCATGCCATCGTATGCAATAGTGCCAGTGCCCCAGAAGCCATTGGCCCCCACAAGACGGTTGATGTCGTCGTACGCCAGCGTACGGTCCATGCTGTTGTCGACGAAGTCGTTGACGGTTAGAAGATTACCAACACCGTCATAGCTGTAGGCACTCTTGAGGTACTCTGTACCGGCTGCGGTTTCGGTGGTGAAGAAAGAAGGCCAAAGGCGTGCAGTCTGTCCGAAGCTAGTGACCGTGCCGTTAGCATAAGTGATGCGTTTGATCATTCCGTTCGGCCAGTAGGTGGCCTTGTCCACATAACCGGAAACCGTGGTCGGACGCCCCAGTACATCCGGGGTGTATTCGATAACCCGTCCCGACGGGCTGTAGGTGACGCTACGCAGCCGGTCGTTGCTGTCATAGGCATACGAGAGTCTGAACAATTTGCCGTCTATGGAAAGGCGCTCCTGCGTCGGCATGTTCACGGCGTTGTAGGCAAAGCTACGGATGCCTCCACTGCTACTGCTAGTCAGCAGGTTGCCGGTTTTGTCGTAGGTCTTTTTGATCGAGGGCGTTCCGCTCGGGTAGTCGATGGCAGTCTGGCGGTTCTGGCCGTCGTAGGTGTAAGTGGTGATGCCCGAGGTGCCCGTCTGGCTGGAAATCATATTGCCCGCAATGTCGCGACCGTAAAGGGTGTCTCCGGTTTCGGGGTTGTTGACCGACACCAGATAACCGTTGGCGTTATAGCCATAAGTGCGGGTGAAGCCACCTTGGGTGACCGTCGTGATCTGGTCCCGTGTGTCCCGAGCCAAGCTGATATTAGCCGCTGGATCCGGTGCTGTGATTGACATCAGGAACTGCTTCTCGGGATCACCGTAGCTGCGATAAGTGTAGGTGGTGGCCTTACCCCGCTCATCGGTGACCGTGCGAGTAGCCGGTCCATAGGCTGTAGTTTGGAAGGTGCCGTCGGCATTGGTGACCTTCACCAATCGGCCCAAGACATCGTACTGATAGGTAGTTCCTGTGGTGGCATCAGGATCGGAAATAAAGGTTAGCCGATCATAGGCATCGTAGGCGCGAGTTCTGACAATACCCCCGCGTGTAGTACTGGCGATACGGCCAAACGCATCGTATTGAGTTACTTCTGTCAACGTGCCTCGCACATTGGTTTTGCTAGTCGGAGTATAGCTTATAGTTTGTGCGTTACCGATTGGAGGAGCTACAGATGTAACGCGATTGAGTCCATCGAAAGTGTATTGAGTAGTGTAACCCTGACCGTTAGTCCTGGAGGTGATATTACCAGCATCGTCGACCACACGAGCAATCGTGATACCTTCAGGCTGGGTTTCAGTCTGAGGAATGCCGAGTTTGTAGTTGGTAAAGCTATATTGACGATCACCAGGGCGCGTTTCGGTAGCGCGATTACCTTGCGCATCATAGGTAAATGAGCTAGAGACACCGTCACGGGTATAGCTGAGCAACTTGCCATTTGCGTCATACGTACGGCTTATGGCGCTTCCTGGAAAGGATTGGTCGGCAGGGAGTCCAATGATCCATTTGGCAGGATCGTTGTACCAAGTCAGGGTCGTAGTACGGCTTTCGCCGTTAGGGCCAGTTTCGGTACGGGCACCAGGATTGCCATAAGCATCGTAGTTCGACAGTGCCGTTGTGTAAGTGCCGCCATCGCGAACAACTACATGTTGTTGAAGGTCGGCAGCCCATGTTTTCTCATCGTATATTCTGCCAAGCTCAAATGTAACCTGCGTCAGAGCTGAAACCTCTCTCGGCTGCCATGTGTACGTTTCATAGGAGCCATCAGGGTTATCTTTTTGAACAAGCTTGCCAAGCTTCCAGAGCGTATTATTAAACCCGGCACCAGCCGAGTCCCCCATAGAATAATTAGCACCGACGTAAGTGTATTTGGTTAACCCATCGGGACCATTAACATCGGTTGTATCATACCCTCCCGGCTGACCACGAGTATAAGTATAGCTCCAGCTTTCACCCGTAGATTTTGTTCTGCTGGCAATACGCTCCTTTCTATTATGTGTTTGAGCTTGACCAAAGAAAGACTCCATATTAACAAATGAATACGTATAGTTAGTAACACCTCCAGCAGGGCGTTGCAGAGAGATCAACTTACGCGAGGAAACCTCATCATCCGTAAGCGGTCTATATGGCTGTACGCTATTTGGAGTAGCGGGCCCACCAATCCGAAATTCACCAGGCTTGTAGCCGTATAACCAGCTATTGCCTGATTGATTTGTAAACTTATTTAGCACCTGATCATTTAGTGCATCCGAAGCACTAAACTCATAACTAACTGTCCGCCCCATCGCATCAGCTATAGATACCAAACGATTGCTCGTGGCATCGTAAGAAAAATTCAGAACCCGGCCATCGCTTGAAGTAATCTGCGTCAACTGCCTCTGCGCACCAAAATCGGAAGTTGGTAAGTTTGAAGATCCTGGAATAGCGAAATTTTGAAACGCACTTGAATCCCGATAACTATAATTAATCCAATTACCAGAGGGATCCGTAGCCTTGAGCGCTACAAAAAAAGTTTCAGAGAGCTCGCGAACCGTTACAATATCAAGCCCGTATGCGTTAGTCGTTCTCAACATCCCATACACGCCAATACGGCGTTCGCTATCGTAGTTACCCAAGTCATACCTGATACCTTTAGGCGACATCAAGGTTAGATTTTTTGAATCACAGCGAAGAACCCAGTTATCCGTAGTTCGAGCCTCGTATGCAGAATGCCAAAACAAATTATTGCCAGAGCCATCCGGTAGCGCGAGCCTTAAGTCTTGCGTGACCCAGCCATCAGTAGTGCCTGAACACAACTTAGTAAGTGGATCCAGGTGATAGAGCGCAGTGTTGTTATCCGTATTTGAATGCCTGTTCAGCATGGTTATTTTTGGAGCTGCTGCAATCGTCCAGCCAGGGCCAAGATCTACCCATTGATAACTCCTTTTATAAGTAGCCATCAGACCAGCAGACATGCTAAAAAGATTATATTCCCGGTGAACTTCTATATCGAGCCCACCGGTACCGGGCACCCTAAAATCTATAGAGTGGATCGTCAAGTTACCACTCAGCGGGTCAACCTTCTCCACATCTTCCTGCTTCTGCTCTTGTGATGATCGAGGAACAGCATCCTCAATTGTAGGCGCATCTTCGCCCCTAGCACCGCTAGCCACCAGAAGCAGTGCGCATAGTACACTTGCCCGATTTAATGCCCTGGGAAATTTCTCTTCCATTAAAAAACCCTTAATTAGCGTACTACGGTTAGATATCAAGGTAACTGCTTTGGTAATTTTGGAGTTACGATTTCAAGCGTTCGTCGGTTCTGTTCGTAAATCAACTCGACCTGTCTTTCGTTGATCTGATCCAGCCGCCAGCCGTTTGGAAGTAATTGCCCCTTTTTCAAAGAGAGCACTTCACCAGTGTTTGCTTTGAGTAATGCAACACTGAGCTGCTGTGTGATGATGACGCCAGTGAGCACATATCCGGTCAGTGGTGGTACAGGCCTGACTGGCTCCGGTACGACGTTCAAACTGTCCGAAACTCTACCGGGTGTGAACAAGGGGTCTGACCAGACCTTTGCATACTGATTTAGCGGGGGCGGCGGCTCAGACTCACTAACTAAAGGCAGAGCGGTAGCAGGAAACGAAGGGCTGGGCTTTATCTCAGCCCACTTCATTTGCGAGCCGAAACCATAGAGAATAAAAAGCCATAGCAGCACAAGTACACCTACAGCGCACACTAACGGAGAGACGGACTTTAATATCTCGCGATTCTCACTCACGGGCGTTTACCTCTGTCTTGCTAAGGTATCCTCTGACCTGAAGCTTTACGGCAAGACGGCTGGGACCGGTTTGTGAACGAGTAACCGACTCTGTTCGCCGGATACTCAATGCATCAATTTTGAGAAAAGGCGGCTCAGTTTCCATGCGGTACAAGGTTTTGATTAAGGACTCGATACCGCACTCAAGCTCCACATCCACTCGAATTCTCAAAACCTCCCCAGCTTCTTCGGCTGCCTGCGGTAGGCGATTAGTGATGCTGCAGCTCAAGCCACTTTCGGGTTTGGAAGCTATTCTGGATGAGACCAAATGCATCAACTGAGCCGTTGCTGCTTCAGCTCCACTCGCGACAAGAAAGCTGCCCTTGGGTAGTGGTCGTTTCTCCGTTTCATCCAGCCGCGCCTGAATAACGCTTCGCTGACTCTCTAATATTGCAAACCGCTGATATGAAATCTGCAGTTCCTGTTCTTCATCAGATATATGCTGCAGGGGTGATACCAGCCACCAATGAAACAGACAAAAATAAGCCATAAACATGGCCGCAACCATGAGGGATAGCGCACAAGCTTTTTGCACTCCCGGACTTAGCCTCATTTATCAGACTCCAGGCGGTGTATAGCTGTAATGCTAAATCGATCCATCCCGCTTTCGCGGTCAGGCTGCACCCCGCCCTGGAACGCTACTTTCTGAAGTTTTGCACAGCGCATCAGCTGGCTTGGCAACTCACTGGCGGTACGGCTCATCCCGCTTATGTTGATCACGTGATCGCTACGAATCTCCAAGTGATCAAACCAGGTATTTTTGTCTACACACGCGGTCAGATCCTCTAAAAGAGCGAGTGTCGTCTGGCGATGATTGCTTTGAGAATTGAGCGTTTTTTCTGTTTCATCTCGTGCGATCAGTTGCTTGCGCATGCCATCGACTTCTATCGCTCGCATGCGCAGTTGCGTCAGTTCCTGACGCATATCCTCCAATCGCTGCTCACGCTCCCTGATCAGGGTTGTTGGAACAGATATCAAAAGGAGAAGAATCGCTGCACACAGTCCATAGCGGATGAGCTGCAGCCGTTTTCCGGCAACAGTGTGAGTACTATGAGGCATCAGGTTAAGCCCGAGAGTCTGGCCTGAGTGCCCCAATGCATCCACGCTTGCCACTTCAAGACCTAGCGCTTGTGCGTCAAGAAGTACTTTGTCAAGGCGTAGTCGATCAATGACGACAAGCGACACCTGTAGCAGACCCCGCTGCTCTGCGGGCCTGGATTTTACATCGAAGTAGATCTGGTCATAAGTGAAGGGGGTATGTTTGTCCAACTCATAGCTGACAACCGAGCGTAAATTCTGTGCGGCTTGCTTTGGGAGTTCTAACTCGCATGGCCACACCTCTTCCGCAGCCAATACCAAGCGGACCACTGCACTGTTTGCGGTATCCCACGGAACTTGAAGTGGCCATCTGACTTCTGCTGGTTTGCGATGAACACACAGCCGTGTGCGCCATCCAGCAGGCAAACACGCTATAAGTTCTGTAGCCCACCAATTAAAAAAACGGGGAAGAATAGATCGTTGCCACTGCTCTGACAGCTTGTACCTGACGCTCTCAAGTAATACTGACTGCGTTATTCTTACCCTCATCGCAGCACTCCTTGTGTCTGCCCTGCGCGCAGTGCCACAGTCATCTGCGGCCAGCGCACCGGGCCATCAACGTCCACATATAACTGGACTGATTCAGGTAAGCGTTCCGGCCAAGGCCATTGAGCTAGCCAAGCAGTTTGGTTGCGCTTCTCATCAACGCCTCGATATCGAAACTGAGCCTGCCGTAGCTGATGCATCAGCACTTGAGGCTGCCCCCAAGGAGCTCCGTTTCGCTCAAAGAAAACCACGCGCAGTTGCAACTCTCCGTTCTGTGTCCTGAACAATTCCAGACGATGAATCGTCAGCTTGCCGCCCAGATCAATAGGGGTCGGGGACGTGAACCTGAGATATGTTGCCTCCCCCTCGAATAACTGTTTCTGCTCCTGAATCAGCGCAACGGGCTTAATATTCTGTAGCGCATCCCGTAAAAAGCGTTGGCTTGCACGCACCTCATCCAATCGATCAGCAAATTGCGAGGTGCTTTCCACCGTTCTATTGGCGGTAGAAAAACTCCCAGCTATCAGCAGCAAAAGAAGCCCGAGCAGGCCAATGGAACCTAAAACCTCGAGCAAGGTAAAACCGTACTCACGCTTCATCGCAATTGACCGCGAACACGTAAGGTGTTGAAAACCTCTTCATAACTTCCCTGGCGCAATGTCAATCGCAAATGCATAAGCTGGACACCGCCAGCATCGCTGCCTCTTTCGACGCAATCCAACCGCCAGTCGATGTGGTCTCGCTGGCCTTGGGTGAAACCCGGTTGCAAGGCAATGTTGTCGACCTCAGCCATCAATGATCGTGCAACCAGGCCCATACGATTTTTCACTTCATCCTTGGCCAGCATCTGCATGGACTGACCCATTCCGGTAAGCAGGATGCCAAGAGCGATGGCTAGTAAAGCCGTTGCTCCGAGCATCTCCAACAGGGTGAAACCAGCCTGAGAGCGGGGAAACCTCATCGCGGAAGTTCTTTAAGAGCAACACTTCCCGTCAGCCAGCCCACATCAATACGAACGCTGCGACTTGCAGTTTCCAACTGAAGATTACCGCCACTTGAACTACCGTTTGAATGAAACGCTATAGCGGCGTGCTCCTTGGAGAGCCCGGCAGCGGTCTCGACCACCAGGCGAGTGTCCGGCGGCAGACATTGAGAGGGCTTTTGCTCCAGCCGGTAACACAAACGAGCCAAATCGAACTGAACCTGCACTTGTCGCTTCTCGACGACTGCGAGAGTACGCGCCTGCCGCAAACTTTGGAGCAGCGTTGATATGGACTGCCTATCGCGCAAGCCAGATTGGCCTCGGGATACTCCGGTGGCAATCAGAGTCATTACTATACTGATGACCGTCAGCACTGCTAAAACTTCGAGCAAGGTAAAGCCTCGACTATGGCAATAGGGACTGCGCATTAAATCATCTCTTCCACTATATATTGCTCGTCAGGCTCAACAGCGGCAGCATGACTGCCAGCATGATCAGCGCTACTAATAACGTCATTACGAGTGTCAGTGTCGGAACCAAGGCTGCCATAAAGCGCTTGAGATTCGTCTGTGTTTCTTTATCGTAGATATCCGCTAATTTCAGCAGCGTGGCACCAAGCTTTCCGCTTTGCTCTCCGACGCGAATCATCTGCACTGCAAGCTCAGGAAACAGCTTCGTCTGATCCAGTGCCTGAGATAGCGAGCAACCATCTTTTGTGCTGAGAGTTGCTTGCTCCAATGCCATTCCGATAGCTTTATTCTTTACAACCTGACAGGTGATATTCAGGCCGGTGAGTAATGACACCTGCCGGTCAACAAGAGTTCCCAGAGTCAAGGCAAACCGAGCTGTTTCCACTCTCTGAAGCATTTTCCCCACGAATTTAACTTTCAAGATTCGGGAGTCCAAAGCAACTCGTCGAGAAGGCTCTCGCAAGTACGCGTAAAGCCACCACACTGTGATCGACAAGACCAGCAGCATGTAGATACCCCACTGCGCAAGAAATACCCCCAAAGCCATAATAAATTCGGTAATCAGTGGCAGCGGAACATTCAAATCACGAAAAATCGGAACAAACTGTGGAACGACATACGTCAGCAGTAGCACTAGCGATCCAAGCACACCGCACACCAAAAAAGCTGGGTAAATCAGCGCGCTTATGAGCTCGCCTCGCATGGCTCGGCTTCTTTCCAGACTTGTGGCTAATTGCGCCAAGGTTTCCCCGAGCATTCCCGCTGCTTCGCCTGCCCTCACCAGGCTCAGGTAGAAATTACTGAAGGTTCGATACTCGATCCCCATCGCGATAGACAGAGAGCTACCACCCTTGACTTGATCAAGTAGTCTGTTCAGTAGGTCGGCCATAGCGGGCTTGTCTGCTTGACGGGCCTGTAAAGCCAGAGCACTCTCTAAAGGCTGGCCTGCCTCCAGCAAGGTAGCGAGCTGATCGGTGAAACGCGCGACGTCTGCATCGCTGATTTTTGTGCTTTTAGACGTACTTGGGAGAAATAGCCTGCCACCCCCTGGTCGAACTTCAATGATCAACAAGCCTGACGCCTGTAAATGGTCGATTGCTCGCTCAATGCTTTCAGACTCAATTTCCCCGCTAGTTCGACTACCATCTTGGTCGAATGCTTGATAGCGGAAGCGACTCACGAGGCCTGAGCCCCTTCGTCTTTGGTAACACGTAGTACTTCTTCAAGGCTCGTGATGCCCGATAGTGCTAGTCGCAGGCCGTCTTCGTACAACGTGCGCAAGCCCTCTTTACGGGCAGCCGTTTCGAGGGTAGAGCTGTCGGCTTTGTCCATTACCATCGCACGAAGCTCATCCGACAGGATCAACAATTCAGTAATTGCTATCCGTCCGCTGTACCCGCCACCAATCGCGTTTGCCCTAGGTCGGTAAAGCTTGATAGGACGCTCATCTGTGTATAGATCGAGCCTGTGTTCAGCTATTAGTGATGATGAAGCTTCAAAAGCCTCCGTCTGCTCAGGGTCAAGTCTCCTGACCAAACGCTGCGCAAGGATCGCGTTGACGGTAGAGGCAAGCATGTAGCTCTCGGCACCCATATCAAGCAGCCGCGTGATACCCGCAGATGCACTATTGGTGTGCAGGGTAGAGAGAACAAGATGGCCGGTGAGCGCTGATTGGAGCGCAATCTTGCAGGTTTCTAAATCGCGGATTTCACCGATCATGATGACATCCGGGTCTTGCCGAACTATCGAGCGAAGGGCACCAGCGAAATCCAGCCCGATAGCTGGCTTGACCTGAAGCTGGTTGATTCCTTCCAGTTGATATTCGACTGGATCCTCTACTGTGATGATCTTTCGTTCCGCGGTATTCAACCGTGATAACGCTGCGTAAAGCGTAGTAGTCTTGCCCGACCCTGTAGGGCCAGTGACAAGCAAAATCCCATGAGGACGGTTGAGAATATCCATGAAGCGCGCTAGGCGAGCCTGGTCAAATCCAAGGTCCGTGAAATCAAACGCTACTGTCTGTCGATCCAGAAGGCGCATGACCACGGACTCACCAAAGCTGGTCGGAAGCGTCGAAACACGCAAGTCCAACTGGCGACCTTGGACTCGAAAAACGATGCGTCCGTCTTGAGGAAGGCGGCGCTCGGCAATATCCAGCTTGGCCATAATCTTGATACGCGAGATCACGGCAGCAGCTGAACTGACAGGAGGAGACTCAGACTCTCGCAATAAACCGTCGACTCGATAACGCACAATCAGGCGGTTCTCGAATGGTTCGATATGCACGTCGGATGCACGTAGTTCTACTGCACGCTGAAGCAGCAAATTAACGAGCTTGATTACGGGTGCTTCTGAAGCAAGGTCCTTCAGATGGTCAACATCATCAGGATTGGATGCAGGCATTAATTGCGATGTCAATGATGCCATCTGTGTACGGCCTTGGCCGTAGCTGTGTTCAATCAACTGATCGACCTCGCTCTGCAGCCCTATCAAAGGCCTCACTCGAAGGCCGGTTGCATACTCAATAGCTCTGAATGCGTAGTCACTTATAGGGCGTGCCCCTACCACATCAAGGACACCACCTGGCTGCACTGCAACCGGAACTAAAGCGTGATGAGTGAGGAAGCGAGATGATAGAGCTGGAAGGCTGGCAGGCTCGGCTGCTGCTGTTGGTGTATAGCGTGGCCAGCGGGTACAACTGGCCCATGCGTTAGCCAGATCCATCTCTGATACTAGCCCAAGGCGGCTCAGCAGCTCTGGGATGACAGAGTCAGACTGGGTACCTTGCATGCGTTTCAAGCGCTCAAGCCCCTCAACATCAAGGCCGCCATGCTCGCTCAGGTGCTCCAGAAGCTTTGAAATAATATCCATATCCTTACTGAGCTACCCACTAACGAGCTGAAATTTTTTCACTTGCGCGCAGACCGACGAAGCTGACTTGGCTATCAACGCTCCTGCCAGCGTACTGCTCGATAAAGCGAGTCATCACCACCTGTCGAGCCTAAAAGCACAGTAACGGACAGGCCCTTTTTATAGCCTCCCGGAAGCTCCGCATCGACTTCAATATCGATTGCAGATCCCGGATTACCTATAGCTCGCGACATGGGTTTCAGGTTCAATGCCTGACGCAATGGTTCAGCCGCAAACCTGGCATCAGGCATTCCCCTGCCGCTCCAGAGCGTCAAGAAAGGCAAAATTCGTTGGTACAATTCAGGTGTCATTGATGTGACTTCGAGCAACTCCTCCAAGTGAAGAATTGGCTCAGAGTCGTTTCTACGTTTTTGCAGCTGCTGGACCAGTAGTTCAGCCTGGTTTTGCGTTGCCCCCATAGAGCGCAAGAATCTGGAAAAGTTCGCGAGCGGGCAAAAGTTTACGTCCAGTTTTCCGTGTTCACTGCGCAGACGAACTAAAAGTCGAACCTGATCAAACTCAAATGGATAGAGTTTTCCATCTGCGGAGAGAGCCCCTGGCTCAGAAAGAAGAGTTTTGACCGTGAGAGCGATGCCTGCTTCTGCAGCAATCAGAGCCTTGCTACGCTGTAACTCATCGTGACTTTGAATATTCTGCAGTCGAACAGTCGATATCACACCGAACATGAGTAAACCCAGCAGGGATGTGACCCACAAAACTAGAATTAACGCACTGCCTCGCTGGTGCATGAGCAAACCTATCAAACCGAAGAAAGAGAACTTGATCCGTCAGGCCTCATCACCGACTGCCTCTCCAACGGCTCTGATCCTGAGCAATTACATTCAGTTCCTGTATACGCCCCTACTAATCAGCAACCGGTTCAGGCCAGGCATCCTGCTCAAAGACGGCACGATGGTGAAGCCCTCACGGTTACCTTAATTTATCAGGCCACCCAAGAAGATGCCCTCGCCTTCGACCATCACCCGGAAACCCTTGGTACAAGCCATCCCCAGAAACCCCACACACCCAAACCAGTTTCCATAAGGAAACCCACCCCCAATCCACGATTGACTGCATCCGTCCCACAACACGGATACATCACCATGGCCACCTCACTCCGTCCCCTTCCCCCTATCATCTCAATGCTATGCAGCCTCACTCTGCATGCCGAAACCATTGTCTTCACCGACAGCAAACACCCCATCCAGCCTGCTCACGACTCAAAGGTCATCCTGCTCGATCACCCTGCCACCCTTGAAGCCAATCTCTCGGCCGGTCTCCCTCCAGATCAGCACCAAGCCCAAGCCATCGTCCAGCAACGCATAACTGCCGAGCTGGCCACTCAAATGACCCAGGCCCATCAAGATGTGGTTACTGCCTGGAGCCTGGGCATTACCAAGATCCCGGCTGTTGTGGTGGACCAGAAATACGTTGTCTACGGCGAACCGGACGTGCAGCGCGCTCTGGAGTTCATCGCTAGGCATCGTGAACAGGCGGCTCAGCCATGAGCCTCTTGCGATTACACAGTTGCACCAGGCGCACCCTGCCCTTGCTGATACTGACCACCTCACACGCCTGGGCTCTGACGACCGCCAGCATCGTGCCGTCGGTGATGTCGCCCACGTGTATGGATTACCGGGTCGTCGGCGTTTGTTATTGGCTTTTCTGCACTACCTTTGGCTGCAAGGTGAAGACCTCGGCCAAAGTTGGCCATTACGTTCCGGATGCCGTGGTATCGAGCTACTCCTCCACCGGCCAGAACCCGTGGCTTGAAGTTCGCAGCCTCAGCGCCCCCATTACAGGCGCGCAAAGCGGTGGCATTGGCGTTAATGGCAATGCGCATGAAAACAACCTGGCAGTGTTCAAGAACGTCGACGTGATCGGCCATCCGGGCAGCGAGGTATTCAGCTCGTTTGCCAGTGGATCCGGCTATGTATGTGCCGGAGCCGGCAAGGCCTATGTCCCGAACATGCTCAGCACTCTGGATACGCTGGCCTGGCGTCATGGCATTCCTGAGAGTGTTTTTCCGCAATCACTTACACCTGGCCTGCGGGAAGTTGGCAGTCGTCTGTCAGCGAATCTGTGGGGCAGCGTTTATCCACGAAGCGGCTTCCTGCACCAGACGGACGATTACAAGGCCTCGGCGGTAGCTGCGCAGCGCGCAGGTGATGTGGTTACCCGAATCGGCCAGGTTCATGTGTATCAGCCACTGCAGGCCATGCCTTCTCCAGGTTATTGGCCAGCCGGAGAACTTCGCGAGGGGGAGATTCGTACCGGCAAGTGGCAGCAGCTATCGCCAGTCACCAACCCAAGCTGTTCGGTTTTCCCCGAGAGCATGTCAGTCATGCAGTCCCAGGACGGCGGTTATGCCTGGGCGCTTTGGCGTCCGTATAGCTGCTGCAAGCGTGAAGGCCAGACCTTCCTGGGCAGCACCGGTGTTTATTGATCAATCACCCTTCGAGATTTTTATGAGCAGAGCATTCTTATTCTGGCGCTGCGCCCCCCTGTTGTTTTGCCTCAACACTGCAGTTGTCCATGCAGAGCCGATCAACCCTGAGGTATCGGGATCAGTCATCGGCGATGGCATTTTGTACCGGATCGGCGGTGGTAGTGCGACCTCCATGGGCTCGGTCGGCAACATGAAAAGCATCGGTGTGGGTGTCGGCTGGAACAACAACCTGATGTGCGGAAAGATGGATCTGTCGACCACGCTGCAGAACCAGTTGAATGGGGCCACCGACGGTTTCAATCACATCATGAGCAGCGTGATTCAAGGCGCTAGCGGGGCCGTGGCGTCATTGCCGGCCTTGATCATTCAGCGTGCAGACCCTGCCCTGTATAACCTGCTCACCAACGGTGTGCTGCAGGCCCGCCTGGACTTTGATCGGGCCAAGACCAGTTGCAAGGCCATGGCCACCAAAATGATGGATATTGGTAGCAAACAGGCCGGCTGGGGTGCTCTTGCAGATGGCCAGGCTCTCAAGGACGCGGTCAATCAGAGCGCCGACGCTATCTCAGCCACCAAGACTGCCGAGGACGACAAAGGCAACACTGGCGTGCCTTGGGTGGGAGGCAGCAAGGCCGGTGGACAGGGTCAGCCGCCCATCAAGGTGATTGGTGAAGTCACCAAGGCCGGCTACAACCTGCTCAACCAGCGTTCCCCTACTGACAACTCCCCCGTCAGCCCCGGCACCTGCAAGGACGGCATGGTCTGCAACACCTGGAAAAGTCCGGATGAGGCCGCACAGTTTGCCAATCGCGTTCTGGGTGAAGTGGAACAGCAAACCTGCGAGGCCTGCACCAAGACCACCTCCACGGCTGGCGTCGGCCTTACGCCGCTGATTCAGGAGGAGTACGACGCCAAACTCAAGCTGCTCAAGGAGCTTATCGACGACAGTAAACCGATGACCCCGGAGAACCTGGCCGAGGTCAGCAGTAACTCATTGCCGATCAGCCGAGCTGTGGTCAATGCGCTACGCGATGAGCCCGATCAGCATCTGCTGGCTCAGCGCCTGGCGTCCGAGGTGGCAGTATCCAGCGTGCTGGAGAAAGCTCTATTGCTACAGCGCATCCTGATCGCAGGAAACAAGGAGCCCAATGTCTCGGCCAATGACTTGGCCACCTCGGCGATCAATAGCGAAACCCAAAGCCTGAAACTGGAAATAGACAACCTCAAGACCGAAGTGGAACTGCGCCGCACTCTGGCGAGCAACTCGCCAATGGCGATCATCACTCGGCATCGGGAACGCAAGGAAAACTCGCGAAGCATCTATGAGGGTGAGACAGAGCTCAACCGCCTGGAAGATGCCGAGAAAGCCCCAGAGCAGCGAGGTGGACGGTGATGATCGGCAATCCACTCAAGAGGCTGCTTTCCTGGCGGACACTGGGCATGGCTGTCGCAATAATCGCCATTGCAACGCTCATCAACCTGTACGGCATTCACATTCTGGGCGGGCTGGAGCAATGGGAAGAATGGCGCAAGAAAACCTACTGGTACTTCTTCGCCTGGCGGATCTTGCTCTACGGCACCTTGATCTGGGGATGGATACGAGTACGACCCGGAATCCTCAGACGCTCCTCTTCGGACCCGGCTCGCCTGCGCCGCGCTGAGCTGCTTCTTGCCACATCCGTGCTGCTTATGGAAATCACACGCGCCTTGCCGCACCTGAGCCAGGAGGCCTTATGACTCTTTATGCCAATGACTATCTTGAGTATTACCTGACCCTGGTGGGCTGGCTCATCAATAACGGCCTGTGGGACGTGATGATGGACTCCGGCCTGCTGGCCCTGCCCTTTATCGCCATCATCCTGCAGGAATGGCTCAAGGCGCGCGCTGAAGGTGCCGACGAAGGCAACAAGGGCTTGCTCTCGACAGCGCGGATCGAGAACCGCATGTTCGTGGCTGCGACGGTGATTCTGTTTGCAGGCATGCCCATCATGAACCTGAGCCTGAGCACCTTGCAGTTCGACGACACGAGGGCACGACAATGCCAGGTTCAGGTCGCACAACCTCAGGACACTCGCTGGGGTGCAACCTTCACCACTCTCAACGGCCAGAGCTCCAGAGTACCGATATGGTGGTTTGTAGTGCATGGCATGTCCAAGGCGGTCACCGGCGCGGCCATAGCCTCGATCCCCTGCGGGACAGACCTGAGACAGATGCGCATGGAAGTCAGCACCACCCGTATCAAGAATCCCCTGCTCGCTCAGGAAGTCGCCGACTTTACCAACGACTGCTACGCCTATTCCCGAGCCAGGCTGTTCATGAAGCGCCCTCAACTGGATGAGAAGCTGCTGAACGACATCAACTGGATCGGCTCGACCTATTTCCACAACCAGCGTGGATATTACGATACCGACTACTCTCGCACTCCACGGGTAGAGTGGCCTTACGATCCGGTGCGCGATGCCGGGCTGGCTCAGGTCAAGAATGGCGGCGGATACCCGACCTGCAATCAGTGGTGGGCAGATGCCAACAAAGGGCTACGTGCGCGCCTGCTGGGTGAGATCAAACCCAGCCTTACAGAGCGATTCGTTAACTGGGCCACCTTCATGACTCCACAGGAAGTCGGTGATGCACTCATTCGCGAGATATCGTCGCCCCGGGCACAGCGGCTGACTCAAGGGCGGGTCTATACCGATTACGGTGGCCAGGTCGGTGGATCGATGTTCAATGATATGAGTCGGGCAACCGGCGCTCTCGGAATGGGTGTCGGGTCGGTGGTTTACTTTCCGGGGATGGATGTTGTGCGCCAGGCGTTGCCGATGGTGATGGCGTTGTTGAAGATGACCTTAATCATCTGCATCCCGCTGGTACTGCTGATCAGCACCTTCGACCTCAAGTCGGTGGTGACAGTGTCCATCGTTCAGTTTGCGCTGATATTCGTGGATTTCTGGTTCCAGCTCGCCCGCTGGCTGGATACCACGATTCTCGATGCCCTTTATGGAGCCGGATCACCGCACGGGACATTGAACCCGCTGCTGGGCATGAACAACACCCAGCAGGACATGCTTCTGAATTACGTAATGGGTGCCATGTTCATTGTTTTGCCAATGTTTTGGGTGGGCGCGCTGAGTTGGGCAGGTGTCAGCGCCGGTCCATTACTGAGCGGCTTGCTCCACGGTACAGACGGAGCCCAAAACGCAGCGAGCAAAGGCGCTGGGGTAGTGAAATCCATTGGTGACAAGGCTGTAAAAAAGTAAGCCTCATTAAACGGATGACGAGCTGACTCGTCATTCGTTATCGTCATGAGCACCAGAGTCTACGCGATACGCGCCGCAGTAATAACCAAAACCTTCATGACCGTACCTCCAGCCGTTTTCATTATTTTTGACCTTAACTACAGGAGTATTCAGGTCTGCGAGCCCCTTCAAAACCCAGCAAACTACCGCTCCTATGACCAACCAGTAAGATACATAAAGGAAAGCAGCCAAGCAGATCAACTTGATGCTCCACAGCACAACCTGACACGCTACTGCGTTGATACCTTTGCTATTTAGCCATTCATGGAATCTGCTCTCGCATCTTCTATACCCGCGCAGCATCCATCCAAGAAAAAACCCCAACCGCCAGGATCGAGTTTTACTTACGCCCACTTTGGACATACCCACCTCCGCTCTTTCAAGTCCGGCGTAAGCAGACCATAAGCAGCGCAAGTCCGATATCAGTCAGATCCCTGATCAAAGCGGGACCTTTCCGAGGACCGCACAGTGTTTTAAACAAGCTTGCTGGTTGCCGTATCAACTCGCACGGATCAGCAGATCCTGTTGCCGCCACTGTGCCTCATCGACAGCTATTTCCAGCGCATCAAAGGCATTGAGTAAAAGCTCGCTCTGGCTGCTTGCCCAAGGTTGAACCTGCGCCATAAGCACGCTCTGGCGGGCCAACTGCAAACGCACAAGACGGTGGGCATCGGCACCATCTCCGATCAAGGGAGCAAGCTCGGTTGGGGCAATAGCGCTAAACAGCTCAGCAACAGCCAAGGAGTTCACCGACAGGCTACTGACAAGAACGCCACTATCTTCAACCTCAACTTCCATATCGCCCGACGGGGGAATGGCAATGAATTCGATGATCATGCCCATAGCTAACCCGCCTGTTGCTTGTGTTGATTCAGCCCCAAACCGTAACCACACGCCAACGCAGCTTCGCTCAAGGGTGGAAGGCGATAACCGAAAGCTTCAATCAGCGTATTCAAAGCCGCTGTGGGTAGATCAAACATATCGAACGGCGCAAAAGCCGATGCCCCACCCCGCTTGAGCTTCGCCAAGTCTCGATCAACGCTGTTGATATTCAACTGCTGAATCTGTTCGCTTTGCGTTGCAGCCTCCTCACCATGACCTTTTGCCAACTCATCGATTGCTTCAGCCCAAAACAGAGCGCGTTTGTGCGTGATCTTGTTGAACCGTTTGGCTGCACCGGCTTCCCATAATCCAGTGGCCACAACATGCACCCCGGCATAATCCAGATCCAGCAACCTGGCCAGAGCCTGTGCCTGAAAGCTATTCAGGGTTACGCAGCCAATCGAGTTGCCGGTATTCAAAACTACCTTCGCCAGACTCCGTGCCAGAGCCCGACGTTTGCTTAAAACAGCCAGAGACAGTTCAACGAGCAAAATCTCAGTGGCAGGTTTGAATTTCTTGGCAAAGGCTTCTGCATGATCCAGAAGAGCATTAGAAACGGTTCTGAACTGTTCGGTATTACCGAGAACATGACAGGCAGCCAGATAGTCGAGTAGAGCACTGCGTATAGCCAATATGGCCAGACGGTCATCAGGAGCACGAGCTGCTTTCCACCTCGCAGCGAACAACTCCAGGAGAGCATCGCCTCTCGCATTGATCTCACTGGCGCGTTCCAGAGCAATATCCATATGCTTGAGGGTCATTTGCATTTGAGATGCTCCTTCGTCGAACTGATGGTGCCGCTGGCCTGGCTATCACCACGGGCTGTCATGTAAACCATACGCCCCTCAGGAAAGGCATCAATGATCATCTTTCCCGCAGCCTTTCGGGCCTTCTGCTCTGGCAATTGGCTGAGAGTGGCATCCATATATTGTGCCCGGGAAACTGGATACAGCACATCCGTCTGACTGATGGTACTGAGGCCATAGCCGCTCAGAAAGGACGCCTTTCCTACCACTCGCCCATATTGGCTCTGGCCGCCTTTCGCCTCTCCTACCAGAACCATCGCTCCTCCCGGCAAGTCCACTCTGACCAGTACATTAATATTGTAGGCACCGACACACTCCAGGTATGAGAGATCTCCATTGCTGTCTTGCGCCCCACGATAACCACTGTTACCCAGTTGTACGGCCTGCGGAAGATGACTTATGCCCAAGTCCTGACCCAAAAGGGCCGATGCCTCATACAGCCAGGCAACGATGCCCACCTCCTCTTTGATGGCCCGCAAGCGGGTTGCGTTACCAATAGGGACTTGGGCTAACAGCTGCAACGCATTCTGGGCGCGAGAGGCCATTGCCGTATTGAAAAGAGGATTCAACTGGCGCCAGGCAACGGCGCAGATTTCCATGGCTCGCAAGTGCTCGACCAAAGCCAGCTTATGGGTCAGCGTCGCCAGAAATAAAGCATCCCTGACACGACAGGCCTGGATGACCAGGCTGTTATTGTCAGGGTTACTCAGAGCATATTGCTCCAGCGCATCCAACAACCGACGAGACTCTTGGCGGGCTTGCTGATTGCCTGCAACAGCCAAACGCTGAATCAGCTTTGCAATGATCTGGGTATAGGACCCACCCCCACCCCCAGTACGCGGGTAGGAGGTAATGCCAGCGCTCATGCGCTTTCCGCCTGATCACCTGTAACGCTGACCAGACCACCCTGTTTGATGGCCAGTCCTAGCTGCTGGGCCTGCTCCAGATCAGCCAAGGTATTCCAGATACGTCCACGCACTGCGTCCGGATCGGCACAGTCCGGCACCAGGTCAGACAAAAGATCACCGAGCACATCTCTAGGGCATGATTTACCTTGTTCGATCAGCTGCAATTGTTCGCTCAGCCGGCCGCAGAACGACGGAGACGACAAAACCGGTTCACAAGCTTCCAACGCCAGGGCGGTCTTAAGGCCCGAGGGTGTCAGCCATAACTGCCCGTCCATGATCGGCATTTCCAGCAGCCCTTTTTTTTCCAGCTTGCGTAGTGACTCTGCACACGTGGAAGGTCGGCCAATTTCGGCGCTGTTCATTTCCTCGAGCAGTTGATCGGGGGTCATGTACCACAAATCAGCAGATTTGCTTTCAAACGTTCGCGGACTGTCGGGCAGGTCACTCCAGTGTGTCAGCAGATGCACGGCATCATTGGCACTGACCTCGGACTCCAGCAACAAGGCCAGTTGTTCATCATCCAGGCCTTCACAGCCGTTGGCCTCAAAGCGCAATGCAAGTCCTGACTTCTCCAACCCACTGAAGCCAAGGTCAAAGCGAACGCTGATCAATTCATAAGGCCCCTGCTCTGCCAGCTCGAACCGATCCCAGATCACTTGGTAGAGTGATCGGCAGTCCTTGCTAATCATGGTTGGGGCAAGAGTTTGTGGATGGGCTGTGCGGTCCAGCGGCGTGATGGGGGGATGACCTCCTGCCTCACTCTGAGCAAGGATCGGCACCTCTGGTTCAAAGTCCCCACCCTCCTCGGAATTCACCCACGAGCCGTCATACAGACATTGCAGGGCATGCATGGCATCCCAGGGTTTGCAGCGAAAACGACGCCAGGCTTCTCCCAGAACCGAAAAGGTGCCGGCACGAGGGGCAGTGACCGACTCACGCAGAACCACTGGCAAACCCAGCGGCACCAATCGACGGTCCTTGATCTTTACGATAATACCCGACACGGTATCGGTGCCAGTCAGGGCTCGCTGCTCGTTCAAATTCAACAAGTGGCCGTACAAAGGTCTGCCCGCCAGCTCAACCTTGACGTCAATCCGGCTCTTGCCGGCATTGGCCAGACATTCTCGACTGCGCTCCAGTAGCAGCCTTAGCACTGCCGCCTGCACCCGGCCCACAGATTCAGTAGCAGCAAAACTTTCACGGGCCAACGGGCCGATACTGCATGCCTCAAGCGCTGTCATTTCCTGAAGGTTGATATCGGCGTCTTTCAGACGGTTCTTGGTCAGCCGAGCACTTACCAGGCAATCGACCACCTCCCTCACTGCCTCTGCCAATACCTTGCGTTCGTCCAGAACACCCGATGCAGCAAAAGCAGAGCGAACCGCCGGGCCATTGATACTGCTCAATCGAACCCTGGAGATGTCATCGGGAAGTGCCTTGCTTTTGAAGAGTTGCTGGACCTGCCAGGCAATAAACTCGCCCATACGGTCATCGTCGGTGGCCAGCACCAGAGATTTCACAGCACCAAGGGTTTCGTCGGACTGAGCCAGAAAAGCGGCGGCGGTTTTCTCGGGGATCGGCCGAGGTACCAGCCCGGCAGCCACATCTACACCGTCACCCAAAGGCAATTTATGGAGTGCACCACCCGTGCATACGACTTTGGATGTTTTACCCAGAATACTGGTCAGGGTCTTGAGCTTACCGCCAGCCTCGATGACCACCAGTTGTTTGGGATACAGCACCTGTGCTTCTTCTGTCTTGGTCAGGTAATACCCAAGAGCATGAACGGGTGCCAGCCCGTCTGGTGCAGGTCCGGAGTCGGAAACCACCGGAAACAACCGCTGCGGGTGGCCGAAAACGATAAATGACGCCTTGGCTCGTGACACCGCGACGTTCAGCAACGCCCCATCCCTGTCGATGAAACTGCCAGCGGCATGCTCTGGCCCCTCCACAAGGCTGAAGCACACTATCGGACGTTCTGCTCCCTGCAATTTATGCACAGTTCCAATGGTAACCCTATCGATATCTTCAGGGCTGGGCCACTCGCCCTTGCTATTACGGCAACGCGCGAAGACGTCATGCAGCCCCTGGCGCAAGCGATCTGCCTGGGCACGGTATGCGGTAATAAGAGCAACGATGTCCTCCAGACGACGATTTGCCGTAGCAGGATGCGTTTGCCAAACAGGCCAGCGCTCAGCCACCCACGACGTGATGTGATCAACTTCAGCGGTATTGAACAAGGACCCACCCGCCTTTTGAGGATCATGCTTGATGGCTACCCAAGCCAGAGCTGGCTCAGGGCTGGCCATGCTTTCCTTGGTTCGGGGAACCAGCTTGCCGTCATAACAAAGCTCATTACAGTAGCCAATGATGCTGGGTCGGCAGCGATAGTGATAACGCAATGTAATGCCCATATCGTCATCTTCACGCCAGCGTGAAACCAGCCGCGCAGCCGCCAGAACACTCCCATTGGCGACTGAGCGACCGCTCTGGTGAAAGGCGTTGACCTGCTCGAAGGCACCGATACTGGCAGTGATAGCAACTTCGCTAAGATCGTTATGATTCCAAATTGGTGCCAGTTGTTTGAGGTCACCAATCACGGCCGCACGACGGGCGAGCAGCAAAGCAGCACCAGCCAACTCTGGAGAGGCCTGACCAGCCTCATCGATCACCAGCAGGTCGATGGTCGACAGCAGATGCGAACGCTGAGGATCTTCGCCGTTGGGCACCTGAAACCGAAAACAGTTGGCGACGTTATGCAGGGTCGAAACCAGACACGGGGTCAGCATACATAAACGCCGCAGACTCTCTTCGACGTTGAGAGGGTGACGAGAAAACAGCCTTTCACGTTGTGCGAGCAAAAAGCGGCCTTCCCAATAGCGCCCAGCCCAATGGAACGCATCGGCGCGCCAGACCAAGTCAACAATTCCCTGAGCTGCTTCGCTATCACCAGGGGTCTTGATCAGTTTCTCTCTGAGCTCTTGCAATACGTTGCAGCGGTCCTCAGACCAGATAACCTGGCTCGCACTGCGGACAAGGTCCTCATCGAGCAAAGACTGCCAGACGCTGTCGCTCCGGGCTACAGCGCGCATGAAGTCCTCTCCCGCCTTCACCGTCAGGGCCAGTTGCTCCCAAACGGCTGGAACAGCATCCTCCATACGTTTCAGGGAGTCATCCTCAAAGACCCAGCGAGCATGTTGAAGGTATTGCTCTTCAAGCTCCAGACCCTTTGCGGGATCAAGCACATTGGTACGCTTGTGATACTCCCATAACATGCCACTGCCCTTACAGGACGTCACACAAATGAAGCGCGCAAGTTCTGGAGCCTTACGCTCGTCCTTCAAGACGCTGGCAGAGGGAAAGTAAGCGCCGTAACTGGGCACCTCGGCAATCCAGCGTTGCGCCCAAGGCAAACTGGCGTTTGGATGAGGGGCCTTGCCAAACGCCTCGATCACATTAGTCACTGACTGGTTGGTTGCGCCACAGGCAACAATGATTGGGCAGTCGCCTTGCTCCAGTGCAGCAGAAACCCAACGACTGGCAACTACCGCCCTAAGCATGGATGTCTTGCCGCTACCAGGCGGGCCATTCACCGCTTGTATTTCGCCCTCTTCCAGGCTGGCAATCGCACACACCGCCAGACGCTGTGAACGATCCAGCGGAAACAGGGGCCGATTGCCCTTGGCGCTGTCAAACTCATCAATGTGCCCCACCACTTTGGCATGCAAGGCATTGGGCATTTGCCGGCTCCAGTGGGAGTCCTCCCCACCGCAAAAGCGGTTGAATAACGGCACCTCAGGAGGTTTAGCGGCATCCAGATAGCTGCTATAGGCATCGCTTATGGAACTGACGCCGCTGCCTTGACTGGCAAAGGTGGCAACTCTGAGCTGCCATCCCTGGCGCGAGCGATTGGTGCTCGATGCGTCTGCCAGTTCGGCCAACAGTTCCAGCAAACGATCATCACCCTCAACATCAACAAGATCACGAAACACTTGCAGGCTGGTTTTCCACCAGGTGTCCCAGCCAGGATTGAGCGTCTTGTCACGGGCCAGTTCCGTCAACGCCTCGGACAGTAACTGGTTGGCCAGTTCCAGATCTGCATACTGAAAAACATCCCCACGGGATTCGGGGGTCAGGTAAGCCGGGTTAAGCACAGGGGCGGCATCTGTGCGCGGAGCCAAAAAGCCTTCGATCTGCACTGCTGGCACAGCCAACAGCGGGTGACGCCGCTTGCCTGGTTTACCGCCTGAGCCATTTTCCCAAAGGAAAAGCACCACGTTCACATCTTGAGTATCTACCTGACCTTGCTCTGCCAGGTCGTTTTCCGTAGCGCGTCCAGCAACTTCAGGTAAAGAAAACTGCAGCAGTGGACGATTTTTTTCCTTGCGCATGGCCTTGAAATCGACATGCTCCAGAGCCGCTCGCCAGTACGCAGCCACCGTCAGGGGCTCAAGTGCCGGCGCTCGGGAGGCGGCCTCGATGGGGTCAGGAACATCAATGACAATACTGCTTGGGACTTCATAATGATCAGGAGAAACCTCAGGTACCCACTCAGAAGCCTCATATCTAGTAGCACCTCGCGGAGTATCAACGGGGCTCGTTTCCCTCTCTGGCACCCCATCCAGACGTGATGCCAGAAGCAGCAGGAAATCGCTCATCCAACGCCGAACAGTCATACGTCATCCCTCCTGGGTGTAGAACGGTGCAGCGCCTTGATATTCCAATACGACTTGTTCGAAACCAGACGCACGATAGTCTGCACACCCTCATCCAGAGCTGCCTGCCGGACTATATCTACAGAGAGGAAACCGTTGACCCTCCCTCTACCCAAACGGGGGTCATTTATCTCCATTGAGATGCGCATTTTCGGCGTTCTGGTAACGCTTTCTGCGGCTGGCTCCAAACCATCCTCCTTGTTGGTAACAGGTGTCTTGTCCTCGATGCCACAAACACATGCCCGCACCCAGTCCACGCTCTCGCCATCTTCCTCAGGTTCACGCAGGCTCAACGGGGCACGCAAACGCTGAAAACCCCAGCGCAACGCCCGCGCATCGAACACCACCTCCATACGAATCACGTCCACAACCAAATCAGCCAGCTCCTCTCTGTCGCCAGCTTGCAAAACCATCGCTGCATCTTCCAGACGCTCATGTGCAGCTTCCAGATCGAAGACTTCTTTCAATGAAACGCGCTCGACAGACCTGATCCCCTGACTGCGCAGAAATGAAGGTTTTACCCAGATTAGCGGCCATGCACCCGCCCCCGGGACACATAAGGCAAAGCGCAATGATTTGGGCTTCTTCTCACCGTCGGCATGCCAATCCTGAAGAGCGACCGCCAAGTATCCCTTGGCAGGATGATCACTGTCTGGAGCAAGCGTGGTACTGGCAGTAGGAGCCAGCAGCGCTTCAACCTCACCAAGACCTTGTGAAGGCAAAGTCACCCGAACACGGACTTGCTCTCCGGGCTCCAGCCAGACCAGGTAAGCGGAGTCCAGGCATTTGCTGGGCAAGCGGGCATAGCGTACCTCGCCATCTGCCAACTCAAACCGGACTTTCCAGGCGGGTAGCCCTCTTTGCTCCAGAAGCTCTACCACTGTCCCAGACAGCTCCAGCACGGGAGGAGGTTCGTCGCAGGCCATCCGTACTACTCGCCAGCGGCTACTGACCAACCTGATCAAACACTCAAAACTTTCATCAAGCTCAGGCTCAGTCTGGTGTTCGCTGATAGCGAAAAACGCTTTTTCAGTAGGCGAGTCGGGAGTGAGGATTTCAGCCAGGCCATAGCGGCCTTTTTCGCTTTCACGCCAGCGGGTGATTCGGGCTTTTACGGTGATCGTGGGTAATGATGGAGGCTTCTGCATGGGATCCATGGGCACGATGATTGCCATATTGCACCGAAAGCGGGCATCCCGGTAATGGCCGAAAAAAGCGATAAGGTAGTGCTACAACCATACCCGAACGATGGCTTGGATCCAAACTCAAGAGAAAGATGTCCTCTTTGGGGAGAGTGATTCCAGTGGAATCAAATGTACGAAGGAGACTTTGCAACGAGTAGTCAGCTATAGTCCGTGAGGAATCTCAGGAAAGCATGATCGCCAAAGATTAAACCGATAGTCTCCCGATATTAAGAAAACACAGTGCTCTTCAAAGGAGAGCACCACTCAGTCAGATAGCCTCTAAAAAACATGGCCGCAATTCAGCCAGCCTTCGTCCAACCGCCACAGCCAGCGCCTCAAACGCCGTAAAAATAACCGACTGCCCCAAAATCTCGTGAGCCGTGGTATCAGAAACACCATGGACCAGCTCAACCGGAATAGTCTTCACCCTTGCATGCTCAGCCACCGTCAAAAGCCTGCTAAGACCAGGCTCGGTCGGATGTTGAATAAACGGCTCAGTAGATCGCGCCTTCGCATACCCACGACCAATGCAGCCACACCCAGACGCTTGTGCAGTAAGCAACTGGCGACGGAAGCTTTTACCATCGGCGATATCGCGCTGCTCCTTGAGCTGAAGATATTCATACGACCTCCAGCTTTCATGATCAGGCACGACATCCTCCAGCACTTCAGCCAGCGTGTTTTCCTTGGTTCGCAATGGCAGGATGTCTTCCTGCCCCAGTGAATCGAACACACCCTCGGTGTAAGCCACCACAGCCATCCGCGACCGGTTTTCCAGCGCCCCAAACGTATGGCCGTCGAGTATGCACTCGAATAGCCGATAGCCCAGGGAGTTCAGCACTGAACGAATCACCATCATGGAGGTGCTGGTCAGGTAGTCAGGGACATTTTCAATAATGGCCATGGCTGGGTTGCTGTAGCGCACAAAGTCCAGGAAGTCGACGAACAAGGAACCTGCCGAGGGATGATCTTCTGTGGCAAGCAGTTTGTTCTTGGCCTTTCCAGACTTGGATGCTCCAGTACAAGGAATGCCAGCCACCACCAGATCGCATGCAGGTATGTCATCGCCACGTTTTACATCGCGAATATCAGCGCAGATCGCAAATGAGTCATCTCGCCAAAGCATAGGATTGTTGCGAATGCTCGCGTCGAGGTAATGCTCATTGAGCTCGATGCCGATTCTCGTGTAAGTGTCGATGCCTTGCCTGGCCAGACCGCTATGGACGGCCCGATCAAGTACACCACCGCCATGGAACAGACTGCATACAGCCAGTGGTTCACCTGACTGCAGCTTTCGTCTCAAGCGGGATAAGCGCTCCGTAACCCGTTCGTCTTTATCGATTGCCGTAACGGCTATTCGACCAAGGCGAATCACGATCCGGACTTTCTCGGCACCGGAGAATAACTGCCGGAGCAGCGCCGTGCGGATCTCCAGTAGCGGAGTGACAACGCCATATCGGGCTCGCCTGGAAACGGTAACGACTTGCTCTGAGTGACAATCGTCATGCACGGGCACCAGCTCAAGTCTGGCTCGCTTGTCGACAACTTGAATCGAGTAGCGCGTCCCAATCTTGATACCGGCTTTGAGCAGCTTTTGGCCTTCCAGCCAGATGCGAGCAATGCCGCGGGACTCACCGATTTTCGAGGTGATCAGGGTAGTAAAGGATTTCATGGTGCTCTCCAGAGCGGGAAGCACCCCCAATGGGAGTATTCCCATTGGGTGAAGTGAGGTTCAGATACAACCGTCGACTGACATTCAGTCGACCATCCGCGCTACCGGTTGCTGGGCGGACTTTGGGGTCTGGATCGACGCAGATCACTGCGCTGCAGCATGAGATCCGGCTGCGGGTGTGCTGACAAGGTCAGCGATAGCACCACCAGGTTGCGCAAGCGCTCAAAGCTTGTCAATGATTGCCTGAGATAGGCTTGGCAGCATATGAACCGGCGCACGAATTCAGATGAGGATCAGTTGCGTTTCGGAAGAGAGTCTTTGACTTTGGGCTTTGGCTTCTTGGCCTGAGAAGCAGCCTTGAACGCTTCCCAGACTTCTTTTTTCCAGAGCATCGCAGATGCAATGTTGTCCTGAGCCAACAAGATTACGCTTTCGTCGGCATTCGCATAGTCGGTAGTCATTTCAACCTGCAGCGTGTCCTTGTCACGATATCCACTCAGAAAAGGCACCAGTAAAAAATGCTGCTCTACACCTTGAGCCTCAGTGATCTGGCCAATGCTGATCACACTGCCGACGTACACTTTTCGGTCCTGCATGGTGAACAGGTATTTGTTTTGCGGATGCCTGATCGAGGTCATCAGCAGTTCAAGTCGAGGGTTGCTTGTCGCAAACCTAGTCAGTAGCAAAGTGTCGAGCTCTGCCCGGGTGCGGAGGTTGTAAGTGCGCTTGAGCCGCCACTCTGCAAAGCCAGCCCAGCACCGTGGAACGACCAGCCCCAAAGCCGCTGCCTGAACCAGGAACACGCCGATATCAGCATTTTTGGCAGACGCAAGCTGGTGACTGGTCAGCCAGTTCTCAATGGATGAGAAGTAATCCAGGGTGACTAGATAATCGCCGCTACAGCCAGGAACGGTGAATGACACATACCGAAGCAGGCAAAGCAGAAGGCTCAGGGCTGAGGCGAGCAGAAAACAGATGATGCCCTCACGGGCGACCAACAGATAGAGAAGCTGACCTTCGTAACGGTGAAAACTGAGGGCAAGACGAGGATGCTTGAGGCAGATCCAATAACCGCTGACCAAAAAAGGCAGGAGTAAAAGTATTCCCATTTACGAACTCAAAAGACGGCGTGCTTCCTTGCGTTCCTTGATGAACTCTTCTGTTACAACTTCAGAGGCTGAAATGGACACACGACCATCCACGACACTCAGAGTCTTGAGTTTTCTGATCGAATCGGAAATCTCACGATCTTTTTCGCTCATACGCTCACCGGGCTTGCCGAAAAGCAGATTGAGAATATTCATGGTGGCGTTTTCTCTCAATGTGCAAGGTATGCACACATCTTCAGATGCGGCATGTATAGCATAGACACTACTCCTTGAACAATTTAACGCGCACATTCGATGGCAGTCTCGAAACAGATGTCACATTTCATGACTGATCGCCTGCGCCAGTGCATGGGTGAGTTCAGACTGACCAGCAACCTCTTCCACCAGATCCTTGGCCACCGCCCTCTTCGCCTCCAGCATCTCCCATAACTGTTGATCAATCGTGCCCTCCAGCATCGGAATTTTCACCACTACCAGCCTCATCTGCCCGTTGCGGTAAGCTCTGTCCTCCGCCTGATCCTGCAGCGCAGGCGTCCACGGCAGACTGGCGAAGGTCACATAGCTGGCGGCCGTAAGATTATTGCCAGTGCCGGCCGCCGAGGTGGTACCGATAAAGACCCGTATATCCGCATCGTTCTGAAACCGGTCGATTGCCTTCTGACGTTTGGTGAAAGAATCACTGCCAATCAGCGTCACGGCATCGATGCCCGTGCGGATACATTCATCACGCAAGGCAAAAACACTTTCCTTGAACTCGCAGAAGATGATGATCTTGTCTTCGATGTCCAGCTCCTGGACCATCTGCATTACGCACTGCAGCTTGAAACGCTCCAGCAGAATCCGCAGCTTGCCGATACGCGCCAGGACGGGTTCGCTGCCATTGAACACAACGTCGTATTGCTCACGCTGTTCAGGTGTCATGGCCAGCGGTAACAACTGGCGTTGCTTGCCCTTGAGCTGGGTAAGCACGTCCTTGCGGCGGCGCAGCATCCAGTCCGAAAGCTGCGCGCGTAGCGCCTGCCTGAACTCGGTGCTACCGGTAAATTGCTTGCAGAACGCTTTCAGCGGCATCTGGCCAATTTCATGCCCGGAAAGACGCAGCAAAGTGTGAAGCTCGATTTCCCGATTCAGCACCGGCGTGCCGGTCAACAGGTAACGATTGGGGATCTGGGCAGCGATATCAAAAGCGTGACGAGTCCAAAGCGCTGTGGGTTCCTTGAGGCGGTGAGCTTCGTCGATCACCAGCACAGCGAAGTGCCCCGCTTTCTGCAGGTAATCGCCCAGACGTTCGTAATTGACCAGAACCCACTGCGCATCCGTCTCGAACTGCTGTCGTGCAATCCTGGCCTGCGGATTGACGGCGCGGATCTCCCGCTCCCAGTTGATGATCAGGCTCAGCAGACAGACAACCAGAATCGGCCTGCCAGCGGCCTGCACCTCGGCAGCCACGACTGCCTGGCGGGTTTTGCCCAGCCCCATATCGTCGGCCAGCAAAGCACTGTTGCGCAGCAGAAGGTGTATGACTCCAACCTGCTGATAGTCGTAGAGCGAGTATGGTTGCAGTGCTTCGGTGACAGCAGCTTCGGTCCATTCAGTGCGCTCGATGCCCGACACGCTGGCAAGGAAGATATCCTTGGTACCCTCACCCTCCTCTTGCTCACCATCCTGCTCCGGAAACTCCCCGCCGATGCGAATGCCATCGCTGATACGAACAGAGGTGATCGAACCATCGCTGTGCAACTCCTGCAATGTGTTGAGCACATCGATCTGTTCATCAGCAAAGCCCAGCTCATCGATAAGGTTGAGCTTGACGATCTCGGCAGTGCTACCGAGTTTCCAGGCGCGCATTTGTGACAGGTATACCCCGCCCATGCGCTTGTAAACGGCCACGACGCCTGGGTGATAGTCACCACTGGCCAGAGTACCCCCACCCATCAGGGGAGCCAGACGAAGCTGCATCCCCCAGATAAATGCGCTGCGATTACAGTGCGAGCGTGCCTCGTTGAGCTTGGCGACAAAGCTTGCAGAAGTTTCACGTAGCTCGGCCGCTGCCAGGGCTTTCAGGTCCGCAAACAATCCTTCCGGGTCATTGTGAATCTGCTGCTTGGGTATTCGCCAGGCTCGATACAGCGGGTGTTCGCCGCGACGAATGTAAAAGCCCTGCCTGGCCAGCAAGACCTTATTACCACCCTCCAGGTACGTGAGCGAGAGCCCATAATCATAACCATCGTAAACAGCGGCTTTGAGCAGGCAAGGCACAGAACGCTTGAGGAGTGTGCTCATCTGCAAATGATCGTCGTGGCATGAAGGTTTTGCTGAACACGTGAGGTGATTCCACTGGAATCACCCCGGCGACAGAGCGAGCTGATTCCAGTGGAATCACAGTGCGGTTGATCAATGAGTAGCAAGGGAAGCCTCATGCGGAGACACATGCGTGACGCACATGAAGCCTCTTGTTCCAGAAGCTCCACGCAGACGGCGATTTTTATGCCGACCTCAGTTCTCAGGCTCGGTTGCGGCATGGTCCGGAGCGCTCATTACCAATGCATCGACGCGATGCGGCAGGATGCCGATCCGAGTTGCCTGAACCTTCATGGCGCAATTTTCAACGCCGTCGTCACCTTCCCATCGATCCATGACCATCTTGCCCTGAACCAGAACCCTGACTCCCTTGGCGTACAGACGCGAATAGCGTTCGGCATCCTTGTGCCAGAGCTCGACATTGGCCCAGAAACCACCACGATCTTCATACTCTCCGTTGTCACGCGGGATCGAATTATCGAAATAGACATTGAGCCGCACCAGCCGCCGTGGCTCCTTGTTGCCGTTGGCGAACTCCTTGTATTCAGGCTTGCTGCCAATGTTGCCTTCACCCCAGAAATGCGTGGCCATGCTCAGGCCTCCTTGCTTGCTGCGTTGTAGATGGAATGGATTCGGTTGCGGTAGACGACTTCGGCCTGCGCCATTTTTTCTGCACAGGCGCAGGCTTGACGGCCAAGGGTGTGTAACAGACTGATCTGCATGTTCAGGGTGATGCGCTGCTGCTCCAGGGCATACAGGTCATCAAGCAAGTGGTCGGGTGTGCGCCGGTCGCCGAGTAACTGCTCCCAGAGCGCAACCCCCATCTGCCGACGGTCCACTCGGGTCCATCGTAGAAAGACTGTTCCAGCACTCGTGGACTGGCTGGTAAGGCGAACCGGCAACAACGTGAACGGATAACGCTCGGCCTGCCCCAGCACTTCATGGGTTGCCAACTGGATCAGGCTCTCCATCAGTTGCCGACAAGACACACCGAACTGGCTCAACTCCCCCTTACCCTTAAAAGGTTTTAAAAGCCCTTTATGGAAGGCTGCGTGTTCAAGCTCGGCGAAAGCACACTGTTGCAGAGACCGGAAGGCAGCAGGTTTTGCTCCAGCGCTCCCTGATAGCGGATCTGGCTCAGGAAATGATGACCGACTCATGGTCAGCGCTCCCCTTCACCAGCGTCCACAACATCATCGGAATCAACTGCACCCTCATTTGTAGCATCGGCTGATTCAGCTTGAGGTGCTGCCGATCCACTGCCACGACGAATGATCGGTGGCGCAAACTCGGCCCGTTGAACACCCTCCAGAACATCCTGAGGCAGCTCACCGAACTTCTCTCGCGCTTCACGCGCCCGGGCATTGTTGGCAGCGAAATCATCACGAGTGGCACCGGAGAACTTGTATTGCTGCACCAGCGCAAAGAGACTGCGCAGCACATGCCCTCCTTCATTGAGCCAGCGTTCCATGTCACGCCGCCCGATCATTGCCGTGTGATGAGCCAGTAGCAGACGCCTGGCAAGATCGTCGTACTGGGTCAGCAGATAGACCGCCATAAACCCATGCTGGGAATTGATGAACAGCGGCAAGGTAACGGGCTGAACGTTCAGGTTATCGCCAATGGTCAACGCCACCGGCACGTTGGCCATGACCTGATCCAGGTGCTCCTGGATTTTACTTAGGGTGGCTTTCGAGCTGGCCAGTTTTTCCTCGACACGGATCAACCACCAGTCTGAGTAAGGGTCATCCTGCTCGGCACCGCGCTTGATCTTGTTGAGAATGCCGACAAAGCCACTCAGGCCGATGATGCCGTTCTTGTCTTCTGTGGCAGAGCGCCCGTGCCAGATCCGGGCTGCGTGATGAGTGTGAAGCGTGAGTTTCATGGCGCTGCGCAACGCGCCCAGGTTGAGCTGGATGGAGTCTGACACGGTAGACCTCGTGATTGACTGGGAAAGGCCCCAGTCTTGCGAGGTTCGGGAAGGCGGTCAGTGGGAAAACTGGTTTGGCGGGATGGGGTTTGTCGGGGTTGGGGGGTGGTAAGTGATTCCAGTGGAATCAGCTTGCAAATTGATGAATTGAGTTGCTTATTTGTTTGGACTGCGAATATCTGGTATTAGCAATCGCGGCAGCACTTAACCAGCAAGAAGCACAGCGAGATCCTCATCCGACAATGTGGTCTCCTGATCAAAGGACAATCGCTCTGCAACAGCAGGCACCATCGGCAACAGCCTCGTCTGACCAGTCGGAGCAAAGCAGCTTTTCCCGCTTCGGTAGTAAGATGCACCTGCATAGGCATCACTGTGGCTGATAATAATCCTCCGTTGACGCCCACTCGCTGGGTTGACGACTTTTACCAACCGATAGCGGCTCATATGGTTTTGCTGCATTGATAATAAGAGGACATCACCAGAGCTGGGTGGATTTTCCTCAAAATGTGCCTTGGTCAACTCAAATGTGTAATTCAGGAGCCGGCGGGCAAAAAGGGTTGTGTAGTGGTCGGGTATCAGAGCGTCATTCAATGAGTTTTTTCCTAGGATGAATCATTCACGGCCCGGGTGATACTTGCGGAGTCTAGGGCTGATTAGCTATTTTTTTTAAATATGAGCGCAGATGCGTGAGTGCTGCACTCTCTGCAGTCATACCATTCAATATCGTCTTGCGGCACTCACCGCTAGGCAGATACACATAAAGCGTCTCACCATGTACCTCATGCTCAGCTGTGTAGTGAACACCGCCTTGCTCCAACGAAACTTCATCCATTTCCCTCTCCTGTTCACAAAAAAGATTAAGTAGTAAGGCAAATGTCGATACGAGTCGATGTACTCAAATACGTGAATCAAACGACAATCCATCTTTGGTCAGCGTAACAAACACCGGTATTGAAGTGCGCCCAAAAAAATGCCTACCTGACGCGCTCATGATCTGCGAATTGTCGATTATGCAGATATGCGGAAGCGTGCTGCTTAACCAGCAGCCAGTACTTCAAAATCGCACCTCGGCCCAGCACTAGCTAGGTTTGAGCTCTTCAGCACTACTCCTTACCGAAGAAGGATTTTGCCAGTTCTTTCATTAGCGTCCTGTACCCATGTTGCTCAGACAGGTTGGCATAAATGACTGGGAGGCTAGCCTTCAATTTGGTTATCAGTGAGGTGTAGGTTTCCTTGTGTTCTTTTGAAACTTTCCATTCAGCAAGCTGCGGAGCTCTCGAATCCAAGAAATTCGTAGCGGCTGCCGTTCCCTCCGGATCGCTGTTCATCTGCAGGAGTATCTGAAGAAAGCGTCCCTCTTCCTCTGGCGTTCCAGGAGTGATGCTTGCTAGCAACTCACCATACTCACCAAGAATGAAAACTGACGCATCCACAGGGACCTTTTGATTATAGACGAAATTTCGAAGCTCCGTGCCGATGATGACCCGCGTGTCTTTTTCAAAGAGGTCGAGCAGCAGCTTAGAATTAGACGTGTTAGCTGCGGATGGTTTGATGAATGGGTTCTGTTCGACCGTTGCCGTGAGCAAAGCTGAAATGGCTTGGTGGGCAAATGTCCCACCCGAAAAATCAATCCTGTGATCAAGCATGTATCTCAGGGCGGTTTGCTCATTGTTGCCCGCACTTTCGATAAGCTTTATCCACCCAGCAGCATTAATTTCAGCGCCAAAGCTTCGATCAAGTAAAGCAGCACGCAGCTCAAGTAACTTAGTGTTGGATCCGCCAAGAATATGATTCAAGAACAGCGTATCTATATCCGGTAGCACTGGCAACCACTCTGCCTTCAGATCGAACGACGTAAACCACTCCAGCAGCTCGGTATCTGTTAGGCCATGCTTAGTCAAAGTTTCAGCCAAATTTGAGTAATATTTATACATGTAATCGGGAGATACTGTATCGATGGCTTTGTCCTTGATCAGCCTCGCCAAAATTGGCGCTACCAAGTGTGAACACTCATCTTCCAATGTCAGTTTGAAGAGGTGTTCGGAAGAAATCGTTGCTCGTACCAAAGCGTCCAAATACTCCTGTTCGATCTCAAATGCTTCGTCGACTCCTGGAATTTCACTCAGCGGCACTCCCATTGTCAGCCTCATGTACATGACTGCCATCGAGATCTTGATCCGGTTGGATTTCACAGTGGGCAGATACTGCTGAATCAACTGTGGAAACGCGCTAGACAACTCTCCGAAGAGTGCTGCAGCGAACCAAACCCTGTGCTCCGCAGGATTCAAAGCAATTGCCTTCGTAACTGCGGCGACCTGCTCCTCTCTAATGAAATAGGGCCTAAGAGCGATGCTAAGCCTAGTATGCCCGAAACAAGCTGTGAAGCAAGGTAACCAATCATCTTCCTCAAGCGGGACTCTGTTCAGATTCTCGTGTTCAGATGATGCCAATTGCAGCACGGCATCCTTTACTCCTCGGTCATTGAGGATGATTTTACTCGCATCAACTTTCTTGAGATCCGGATCAGCCACGATCATCTGAAACAACAACTCTGCATTGCCAATGACAACGGGATTGAAGGCCTCATCCATTGCGTCCAAGTAACTGTCGTACTTCGATATGATCTCTCGATAATCTTCAACAGAGCTTAAATCATAAGATGTCTCTAACATCCTCTCGAATACAACCTTACTTCTTGATAGTGCGCTCGTGAAAATCTCTTTGCGCAAGCCGAGGGCGATCAAACCTTTGATCGACTCAAAGTAATCGGCGCCGGCTCTCTCTGCACTCAATTGATCGCCTGTAATGAATTTGGCACTTACGTGAGGCAGAAGGTCATCGACACTACAATCCTCCACCCTGGAAGCCTGATAGAGCGTTTTGAGAAGACTGGATGCAGAAATCCCCACCTCCAGACGACGGATGAAGGAGTCTTTAAATCCGAAGTATGAGATGAGTGTGGCGAGCCTTTTCCCGTCTTGGGACTCGATAGCATTCTCAAGCGGCTGGTCTATGAGCTCCGCAATGGCGATGTCCGAAGATGTCTGGAAATGGATCTGCAATATCTGGATGGGCCATCCTGTCTTCATGCCTTCGCCGAGTAGTGCTTTCAACGTGCGTTTGGTCTTCTCAATGTTGAGTACTACGGCTTGGCCGGCTGCATCTTCTGCCTCCGTTGTACTCGCGACGCCCTGTTCGACCTTTGAGGCATCCGGATCTTTCAATATGGTTTCAATCGCCACACCATTGTATTTGCAGATTGCCAAATACGCAGCGATACAAACCACGCTTGGTTGGCCTGCAGTGACCAGCAGTGTGGTGGCTATGTCGTTGATGAATCTCTTCTGAAGGCGAGGGGTCACAAGCCCACCAGCCATTGGGCTGTGACGCTGCAATATCACGCTGCATGCGTCGGCTTCCGACAGATCGGATGTACCAAAGCTTTCAGTCCAAAGCTTTCTGAATGCATCTTTCCAGCCGGATGTGATGATCGGGGGAGTCCGGAACACGACTGGAAATTTCTTAGCGATGAAATCCTTGGAGTCGTACGTCTGCTCACTATCACCATTGAGGTACTTGGAGACTTTCGTGGAGCAGAAGGGAACGATGACGCTGAGATTTTCTTGACCGGTAACAGACGTGAAGATTTCCAGATCGCTCCACACAGAACGCAGAACGTCCCGTGGCAGTCTGTCCAAGTTGTCGATCACGATGATAATGTGATGGTCCTTAATCGCATGTAGATGGCTTCGTAGTGCCCGCTTCAAATCGAGAGGGCTGACCTCCTTGCTTACCTCAACGGTTTCAGTGATGCGGTCGTCGGAGTTACCTTTTAGTAGGCTGGTAAGATTCCATCGTTTCTTGGGATTTTTCTCTTTTCGGCTCGCCAGATACGCTGAAAACAGAATAAAACCAGGTGATGTGCACGCGAACAGATACAGACCGTGGAGCCACAATGCGAGCGGGCTGCCACTATGAAGCCGAATCAGATAGTCACGAATGAAGGTCGGAGCGAGAACACCGCCCGCGATCAGTAGCACTGCCCAGATACTGATATGGCTGCGGGTGTCCTTCGTATAGCTGTAGTGTCGACCAAGCGCGATATCGCGACTTGTTTCTACATCGGGGATTTCTTTATCGCGACTCAGCTCCTTGAGGAGCATGGTGACCTTTTCGGTGAGCACCTCAATGAAGTTGCTCTTGATCGAACCCTGGTAGTTTTGCTCGCAGTCAAATACCCAGAGCTTTGTCTTCGACTTCTCCTTCGCTATCTTTTTTTCAAGCATCTGGAGGATCGAGCTCTTGCCGGAACCGAATTCGCCGTCCAGGCCGATGACTCTGTAATTGCCTTTGCTCTTGATGTAATCGTGCATCGCTTGAGCCACACGATCATGGCTCTCACCTTTGAACGCATCGACATCCGACGGGCTTTCGTTTTGGAAGATCAGGTTGTTCATCAGACCCTTGCACCTAAGCGGGCCAGCACTGCGTGGCCAATTGCCTCTAGGATACGACTTTGATATCAAATTGATAAGCGGCTGAGATAAACGCGGCAAACTTTTCCGAGATCACAGATCGCCTTTATGTTGCATACCAAGCCCTCGTTTTAAAGGTGATAATTCGTTTTTTGACTACAGGAACCAGTCGCGTAACGAGGAGTTGGTAACGCAAAAACTAAACAGGTAATCCCCCATCCCCCCAAGTTCTTCGTGTTCCATTCAGGCACGGCTAGGTTCACGAAATAGTTCCAGAGCGATATCACGCGAGGTATTCAATCCTGATATTACTGAACTGATTTTCATGCTCATACCTTGATCGTAAAGGATACGAAAGCCACACCTCCTCTACTCCACTAGCCCTCGACTCGCGGGGCTGGTGCAACTGATTTTCCAACGCCTGATTCCACTGGAATCACCCAAAAACAAGCCAACCCAAGCCCCTCAAACCTCCCCCCGCATAATCTCCATCATATCCGCCATCGCCAGCCGAGCCAGCGCTCGCGCCTCATCCGAAGGCGGCTGCTTTGGCTGCGCAACCACCTCTGGCTGTCGAGACACAGCCCGGCTTTCACCTCGACCAGCACCGCAAGCATCACGCCCCACACCAGTCTGCCCAAACTGATTAAATTCCCCATTCCGCGCCCTGTCGATCATGCCGAACAGGTAGCCTGCTGGATTGCGCATCACTTGCCTGTCACACCGCTGCGCCCATTGTTCAAGCACCTGGTTTTGCAGTTCCGGGGAGATCAGGCTCAGGGCTACCTGGATTTTCTGTCGATGGTCGTAAGCCAGGGCCTGAAATGCGGCGGGATATGCCACTGACTGGTCGCCAGGCGATTCGCTCGCGCGCGGTACTACGCTTTTAAATACAGTTGTATTAGTACTAGTACTACATGAGTTCGGATTCCGAACTGAGCCGCAAAGCCCCGGTTTTCCACCGTGTTCGGAATCCGAACTCGGGCGCGGGCGATTCCGAACTGAGGGACTTTCACTGAGTTCGGAATCCTGCGCACTGAGTTCGGATTCGCTTGATGGCTTGCTCACCCACGCCTGTCTGCCAAGCCGCTGCTGAAGTATGTCCAGCCGGCTTGGCACCTTGAGGTCACGTACATCAGGATCTCGCTGAAACTCTTCCAGGGTGAAGGCCGCCACTTCGCGAATGGACTTGTTGGCATGTTCCATGGCATTCCCCAGCAGCTCCAGATAACTGTTGTCCAGCAGCAAGGCTTCGCTGATGCTGACCGGCTCATCGTGCAGCAGATAGATATTGCCCTTCACCTGACCGGTCACTTCGTCTCGCACCCTGCCCGCCAGGCTTAGCCAGCGGGTCAGGCGCAGAGTCGTCAGTACCTTGGCCACGGTTTCGCGGGAGGCCAGCTTGAAAGGTGATGCGGCCAGGTAAGGCCGCAATTGTTCATAGGTGGGGAATGACGTCAGGCCGTCATCATTGAGCAGTAAACGGAAAACCTGCCAGGCATTGCGCTCAAGAGGGGTCAGGCGATTATCCAGCAACAGACGCCGTGGCACTGTCTCATGAGGGTTGCCGGTAAAGAGAATACCGGCTTGCTCACTCGGCGCCCCCACTGACTGTGGCTGGCTTGCTGAACGCTTCGAGTCAGAAGGTGAATCACGGGCCTGTTGCTGCAGGGAAGCTGTAGCCCGGTCAAGCAAGGTATTCAATCCTGGAAGCGTATCTGGCGTGAAGCGCTGAGCAGTCGCAACCATTACAACAGGTCCTGTTCAATCCAGCTTTGAAGGGTGTTCCAGACCATGGTGAGGTTCACTTCCGGCATCTGCTCGGTAAGCTGGATGGCCGTTCCGAGCAAGGCACGTGCATCGCGGGGGTCGGTAGAGGTCTGCTTGCCATGCTTGACCCACAACTCCCACAGCACACTCTCCTGCTGTTGACTCATGACTGGCCAGCGCCCCCTGCGATTGGGTATACCGAGAATAGTCCGGCGCAAGGCAACCTCCTTGGCAGGCAACCCGAACAGTTCATGAATCATGGGTGAACTTGCCCCCACCCTGATCGCATGCATGATCAACTGGTCTTCTTCATCTTTCTTTGCCTGGGCCAGCAGGCGTTGCACCATCAGGCTGTCCACGATCACCCTGGCCCAGGGCACCGGTGCATTGACCAGCATGCTCATACAATTCGGCTCGACAAGGCTTTTCAGGTCATGCTCAGCAAACCCCATCTCCAGGCAACTGCGCATCTGGCCTTTGCGCAGATCCTCAAGAATTTGATAGGCCACGGCCAGGTTCAGTGGATGTGCCATGAATGCTTCTCCCTGTCCGAGCGAACAGAAACAGACCGTTTCATGATCCAACCTCCACATCAATCAGACGCCTGGCCAGGCGAATCACGCGAAACAGTTTGACCAGAGCTTCGTCACCTAGCCTTGAGCCTGCAAACGGTTGCTGATCGCCTTGCGATGGGTCGCCGATCAACAGCGCAATAATGCCGGCTATAAAGCTCAGTCCCGGCTCAGTCGGATTCCCGCTCAATGCTTGCAGCAGAGCAAACAAAGTCGGCTCGACTACAGAACTACCCGTTTCGCCGAGCTGGAATCCAATCCCGGCCTCACTCAGGCAAACCTCAACAGGCAGCTCCACAGACTGGGCAATCTCCTTGATCAGGCCACATATCTGCAGGCGCAGCTCAGTGGGTGTATCGATCTGCCGCTCGATGTACCACAGGTCAGACACTGGATGCAGTCCACCGACCTGAATCGGTATGGCTTGCAGGCAAGAGGCTGCAAAGTCGGGAATGGGCTCGCCCGTGGCCTTGGCCAACTGCTGCTTCATGGCCTGGACTCTTGGCGTAAGCCCTGTGATGGGAGTCACCACATGAGCATCAATCACGGCCTGACTGTCCGGCTCTGATGAATCAGCATGATTGCCTTGACCACTTGGCGGTGCCAGATCCTGCACGGGATCTGGCTGTGGATTTAAAGAAGAACTATCAGTAGCTTCAGGCAGTTTTACTGCTGGCGGTTTGGCTGTCGGCTCAGGTTTAGGCAAAGATCGGCGAGTCTTTTCGGGCATGGTTTCAGGCTGCCCCCCTCTTGCCTCCAGAATATCCAGCTTGAGCCAGTTGTAATCCTTGCCCAGTGGCTGCTGCATGTGGTGAATCAATTCGTCCTGGAACCGCTCGACCTTGAAGTCCGATGCATCATCAAAGCTTGCCAGTACGTCCTGAAACAGCGAGTCGAATTCGATATGTGCAGCCGCTTCCCCCGCATGTTGTCGCCAGGTCTTTTCAGCGCTGCGCCGCAACGCGGTCAGCCGCTCGATCTGGGGTTTTCCCAAGCCGGCATAAAGCAGCTTGGGAATAGCTGGCAGCAGAAACTGCACCGTGTCCTGCATCTTGCTGATGTGCGGCTGGGATACCGGATAACCATCCTCTGCCAACTTGCGGGCCAGCTCACGCTGGGAGAGCGGCTTGCCACCCTCCAGCTCATAAAACTCCCGGGCGCGATCAATGCCCAAGGCACGCTCGACGAAAGTCAGCGCACCATGCATATCGTTTTCAGCCAGGTGGCCAGTCAAGGCAACAATCTCTCCCCGCGATGGCCAGGGGCGAAACAGACAATGGATCTTCCAGTACTGTTCGTCCCGGGTTTCGGTCCATAACTCGTTGAGAATCCCCAATCGAGTATTGCCACCGTTACGGATGATGTAGTGCGCCTCTCCCGGTCGACGAGTGATTGCTGGCGGAGTGTCCAGGCCTCGATTGCGAATCGACTCCTTGATCTGGTCGTAGATCGGGTTGCGGTTGAGGCGTGGGTTGTGGTCATAGGGGCGCAACTGGTCCAGTGTCACCACCATGGGCGTGTCGGCAATCGGGTCGGACAACTGGCTGACAGGACCTCCTTTGCTCATGAACGCACCCTGCAGCAGCTTGCCCTTCACATCTTCGGCATTCATCGCTTTGCTGTTCATCACCTCAAGCCCTCATTGCCTGAAGCTTGGGCTGTCAACCGGTCGATCACCGCATTGGCGCGCCTCAGCTCCTCCTCAAGCTCAAAGCTGCGGAACAGCCGATGCAGGATCTCGGCGTTCATGGAGCGATTGGATTGCTTGGCCAGGGTAGCAATCTGCTTACGCAGACCTGCTTCAGCAAAACGTACGATGAACTTTTCCCGCGGGGCTCTATTACTGATCATCCTTTATCTCCTGTTGCGCATCCGGGAGATGCGGGTAATGAAAGTCACCCACCGACAGGGAGACCACATCGACGTGTTTCAGGGTTTCGACGCGACAGGCCAGGGCATAGAGAAACCGCCCGACATCACGCTGGCCTTTGTTCAAGCGAAATACCGCTGTGCAGAGAACTTCTTCAGGTTCAATGTCGGTCATGGCAACTCTCCTCCACGGACTGGCTGCCACATTCGGGGCAGATCAGAAGATCAAGGCTGAGGTCCCGCGTAATAGTCCCGGCCTGACGCTGTATGGCTCTATGGCGAGCAAATTCGGCGAGGCAATCCAGACAACGGCTGCGTGCAACCGGCTGCCTGGGCCTGAGACAGGATTCAGTGTTCATGAATAGCTCCTTGCCGATCCTTGGCTTCGAGGTTTACAAAACGGGTATGCGCAGCGACAAAGCCGGTGCGCACCACTCCCGTGGCTCCGTTGCGGTGTTTACCGATAATCAGCTCAGCGATGCCCTGATCCAGGGTTTCGGGGTTGTAGGCTTCATCTCTGTAGATGAACAGGGTCAGATCAGCGTCCTGCTCCAGCGCACCGGACTCGCGAAGATCACCGTTGTGCGGACGCTTGTTGGGGCGGTTTTCCAGTGCACGGTTAAGCTGGGACAGGGCCAGGACTGGGCAGTCGAACTCCTTGGCCAAGGCCTTGAGGCCGGCTGATATGGCGGCAATTTCCAGGTTGCGGTTTTCATGGCCGGGGCACCGCATCAGTTGCAGGTAATCGACCATGATCAAGCACGGCTTGCCGAAACGACGTGCAGCGCGGCGTGCTCGGGCACGCAAGGTGGTGGGGGTCAGACCGGAGCTGTCGTCGATGATCAACCGATCTCTGTAACTCTTGATGCGTGCCACAGCGGCGGTGAGCCTGACCCAGTCCTCATCTTCCATCTGCCCGCGCATAAGCCGGGAAACGTCCAGTTGCCCGAGAATGGCCAGCATTCGATACATCAGAGCCTGAGCCGGCATTTCCAGGGAGTAGATCTGCACGGTGTTGACGGTATTCTGCTGCAGCACAGCATCGACGATGTTCAAGGCCAGGCTGGTCTTGCCCATGGAAGGACGCGCCGCGACGATCACCAGATCAGCATCCTGGAAACCGCCGGTTTTCTGGTCCAAGTCGACCAGGCCACTGGGCACTCCGGTGACGCCATTGCCGTGATTGAAGTGAAAGTCCACCTGCTCCAGCACATGCATCAGCGTCTCGTTGACGTCGACAAACGTGCTGGGTAACCGTCCTTCCCCCAAAGCGAACAGCTTCTGCTCGAAAGCCTCCTGTACGTCATGGCTGCGGGCATTGGCTTCTGAAGCGCTGCGGCTGCATTCATGACCCAGGCGAATCAGTGAACGCAGGTGAGCACGCTCACGGACAATGTTCACATAGGCGCTGATATTGGCCACCGACGGGATGTTCTTGGCCAGTTCGGACAAGTAGGCCAGACCTCCAGCCTCCTCCGGACTCTCCAGCGCCTCGGCGACAGTCACCACATCGAAAGGTGCGTTGCTGCTGGCCAGGGTCTGAATGGACTGGAAGATCAGCCGATGCTCGCGTCGGTAGAAATCCTCAGGCACCAGCACATCGGCCAGCAGATCCCAGGTCTGGTTGTCGAGCATCAGGCCACCCAGCACGCCCTGTTCAGCCTCGATGGAATGCGGTGGCACCACCTCAAGCAGGTTCATGACGCCAACTCCCGGGTCAGCACCTCACCAATGGTTTGCATGGACAACCGATCAAACTCGCCCTGCCACTCAGGGAACAACTCGTGAGCCAGGGCATGCACGACACAGAACGCCGAAGCCGCCTTGCGGTTTTGCGGCTGGCGTTGCTCCAGACGATGTGCTGGTACGCCTTGAGTGGCCGCACGACGAAACACAACAGCGGCCGGGATGGTGGCCTCCAGCAAGTTGAGCTGCGGGTGATCGGTCAGGGTTTCTGTCAGCGACTGATAAATCAGGCTGGCGTCACTGGTGGCATCGAGCTTGTTGATGACGATGTTCAGAGGTGGCGTGCGCACGCCAAACTGCGACAGTGGCTCAAGATCCTTGAGCAGTTGCTGAGTGCCCCGGTAGAACTCACGGGCGGCGAGCATATCGGGGGAGATGGGCGAAACAGCCATGTCCGAAGCCAGCAAGGCCATTTCCAGCATGACCGAACGAGCGCCCTGAGTGTCGATCAGTACCAGATCAAAGTCATCGGCAAACGCCGACATCAGATTTTTCAGCCGCAGCCGCCCATCAGCCGCATGTAGCAACAGGTTGCTGAGCTGGTTGAAAGGGTCATTGGAGAGGATCAGCGACAGGTTGGGGATGCAGGTACGACTGACGATCTGCTCAAAGCGCGTTTCATTATGCGCGATAAGCTCATAGATACCGCCGGGAGCCTCATGCCCAAGCCGATAGAACGACGACAACGAAGGCTGGGTATCGAGGTCAATCAGCAGGGTACGGAGATTGGCATCGGCGCAGAACGCGCCCAGATTGGCGGTGACCGTGGTTTTACCCGGTCCGCCCTTGGTCGAAACGATGGATACGATTTTCATGATGCACGCCTCTAAATCGATTGATTAGAGACGGCGCCGGATCGTCAAAACAGGGCACGCGACTTTGTTTCCGGATGTAAAAAAACAAGGTCTTGCACGATTTCACTTCTGAAAGCCCAATGACGTATCAGCTGTCATTGGTGTGCGCTTTCAGCAGAAACTACGCAAGACCTTGATTTACATCATGAAATTCTGGCTCCACGACCTGGACTCGAACCAGGGACCCAGTGATTAACAGTCACTTGCTCTACCAACTGAGCTATCGCGGAATGAGCGCTATCTTACCGATTAAAATAGGCAAGTCAAGCATCACCTTGAAAAAATATTGATGATAAACAGGCAGTTGCAGGCTGAGGGTTTCGTCGTGGGTTTGCTGTGGCGTAGTGTGTTCGCTTGCCCCTGCAACGCTGATCACTGAAAGGAGAACGAGATGACCCAGGCTAACCGTCTTGAAACGCTGTTCCCTGCCGCTGAGGACATTCCCGAGCAGTACCGCACAGGCCCGGCCATCGAGCAGCGGGAATATCTGGTCAACGGTGTACTGCAATCATGGTCAGGGCCGCTGGCTCCGGTGCGCAGCCCGGTTTGTCTTAGAACCGAAACAGGGCTTGAGCCGGTGATTCTGGGTAGTACGCCGTTGCTGGATGCAGAAACGGCCATGACGGCACTCGATGCTGCTGTCCAGGCTTATGACCGTGGCCAGGGTCGCTGGCCGACAATGCGTGTGGTCGAGCGCATTCAGCATGTCGAGTCGTTCCTCAAGCGCATGCGCGAACAGCGTCGGGCGGTGGTCAATCTGCTGATGTGGGAAATCGGCAAGAATCTCAAGGACTCGGAGAAGGAGTTCGACCGGACCTGCGATTACATCGTCGATACCATCAATGCGCTGAAAGAACTGGACCGTCGCTCCAGCCGTTTCGAGCTGGAGCAGGACACCCTTGGTCAGATCCGCCGCGTGCCCTTTGGCGTGACGCTGTGCATGGGGCCTTACAATTATCCGCTGAACGAAACCTTCACCACCCTGATTCCGGCGCTGATCATGGGCAATACCGTGGTCTTCAAGCCTGCCAAGTTTGGTGTGCTGCTGATTCGCCCGCTGCTCGAAGCCTTCCGCGACAGCTTCCCGGCCGGCGTCATCAACGTGATCTATGGACGTGGCCGGGAAACGGTGAGTGCCTTGATGGCGACCGGCAAGATCGATGTGTTTGCCTTTATCGGCACCAACAAGGCCGCCAGCGACCTGAAAAAGCTGCATCCGCGCCCTCACCGCCTTCGCGCCGCGCTGGGGCTGGATGCGAAAAACCCCGGCATTGTGCTGCCCGACGTGGATCTGGATAACGCCGTCAGCGAGTCGGTGACCGGATCGCTGTCGTTCAACGGCCAACGCTGTACAGCCTTGAAGATTCTTTTCGTGCATGAAGATGTCGTGGAAGGCTTTCTGGAGAAGTTCCAGCAGAAACTGGCGCAGTTGAAGCCCGGCATGCCCTGGGAGCCGGGCGTTTCCCTTACGCCACTGCCGGAGCCGGGCAAGACCGATTACCTGCAAGGTCTCGTCGACGATGCCACCGGCAAGGGCGCTCGGGTGATCAATGAAGGCGGCGCAGCTGTCAGCGAAACCTTCTTCTACCCTGCCCTGCTATATCCCGTGACACCGGACATGCGCGTCTACCACGAAGAACAGTTCGGGCCGGTCGTGCCGGTAGTCGTCTATCGCGACCTGCAAACCGTGATCGACTACGTGCTGGACTCCGATTTCGGTCAGCAGTTGAGTATCTTCGGCAATGACTCGACCCAGGTCGGGAAACTGGTGGATGCCTTCGCCAATCAGGTCGGTCGGATCAATATCAACGCCCAATGTCAGCGTGGTCCGGACCAGTACCCGTTCAATGGTCGCAAGAACTCCGCGGAGGGTACTCTGTCGGTTCACGATGCCTTGCGAGTGTTCTCGATTCGTACACTGGTGGCGACCAAATTCCAGGACAGCAACAAGACGCTGATCAGCGACATCATCCGCAATCGGGAATCCAGCTTCCTGACCACCGATTACATCTTCTGATAAGTGCCGGAATCAGGAGCGCAGCAGCAACGCTGTGCTCCTGACAACAAGTGGCTGAAAGCCATAAATCGCATTTGATAATGATTATCGAAAACAGGTAGCATGCTGGTTTTCGGGCAGGACATGTCGCACCTTCCCACGCGATACGAGCATTAACCCCAGTGGATTCGTCCGCCAGCAAACTTGACCTCTATCTGACGCATCGTTCGGCCCTGGTGGATTACGCCGCGCCGATCGTAGGCTGCCGTGCACGGGCCGAAGATGTCGTCCAGGAGGCCTGGCTACGTTTCAACAGCAGACAGAATCAGGACACCGCCATCGACCACCCGGTCGGCTATCTGTATCGCATCGTACGCAATCTGGCACTGGATCTGACACGCAGCATCGCCACCGAAAAGCGCCAGCCCGACGGCGATACCCTGCTGGCGGAACTGCCGGCCACTACCGCGTCGCCCGAGCAGGAAGCGGTCAGTCATGACCAACTGCAACAGGTTTCCGATGCACTGGCGCAATTGCCGGAACGAACCCGCATGGCTTTCGAGATGCATCGTCTCGGTGGCTACACCTTGCAACAGATTGCAGCAGCCCTTGGCATCTCGGTCGGGCTGACCCACCAGTTGGTACATGATGCCTTGAGTCATTGCGCAGCCTGGCTGGAGCGAGGCAATGGCTGAGCCCCCTTCAAAAAGTTTTCAGGAAAATCTGAAAAAAAACGCGGGCCAAACGTCCTTTGCAGAAGGGCGCCATAGTGTGCGACCCTCCCACGCCTTTTCTACCGCTGGAGCCTTGCCGGACATGCCGCAAGCCGAACCTCGCCAAGCTCGTCTGGATATTGCCCTGGATTGGTTGATGCGTGTCCGGCAGGACTCCGATGATGCTCGCTTGCAGGCCGAACTTCAGGAATGGCTGCAGGCAGCACCGGAAAATGCCGAAGCCTTGCTCAAGGCTGAACGTGTCTGGAGCCTGACCGGCCAGCTTGCTCCGGCCACAGCCCATAAATGGCCGCCGATTCCACCTGTAGCAGCTCCGGCACCACCACCCCTTCCCGCCGCCCGCCCAAGACGCCGACGCACCTTGAGCTGGGCCGTTGGCGGAGCCTTGGCCGCCTGTCTCGTCGCGGCAGTGGCTCCCAGCCTGAACACCGCCTTGCAGGCCGACTTCCAGACTGCCAACGAACGACGTGAAATCCAGTTGCCGGACGGCAGTCGTGCCGTGCTCGACAGCAACAGCGCCATTGCCTTTGAGTTCACGGCCACTCGCCGCGATATTCGCCTGCTCTGTGGGCAGGTCTTCTTCGAAGTCAAACCCGATCGCAGCAAGCCTTTCAATGTGCAGGCGCAAGACCTTGATGTGACCGTCACCGGCACAGCCTTCAATGTCGATCTGGAAAAGAACAACATCGAGGTAGGGGTCCAACACGGATCGGTCAAAGTTACCGAACGTGAATCGAACCGGCTCCTGAGTTCCAGCCTGACCGCAGGCCAGCAACTGGACTTCAACCGCAGCAACGGCCAGACAGAACTGCAGACCTTGCCTGCCAATCGCATCGCCACCTGGCGCAATGGCCAGCTCATCGCAGACAACGCCCGCATGGCCGATGTGGTGGACGAACTGCGCCGCTACCTGCCCGGCACCCTCTGGCTGAAAGACTCGCAACTGGCCGAAAAACGCATCACCGGCGTCTATGACACCAGCAACCCTGAAGCCGCATTGCGCGCAATGGCGCAGCCCCATGGGGCGAAGGTTGAGGGTTGGGGGCCGTGGGTACTGGTGATTTCGCGCTGACCTGCACGCAACACTGCTTCACTGCTTGATCCGGTAATGAAACGTATTTTTCACACCCGAAACCGTCACCGCCCTCCCCTCCACAATCCGCGGCTGATACCGGAAGGTTTCAGCAGCAGTCATCGATGGCCTGATAAACAGTGGATGACAGGTGCCCTGAATCTGTGGATTGACCACACGACCTTGAGGTGAAACGTCGTAGATGACGGTGCAGTCGCCTTCGATACCTTTGTCCAGTGCGCGCTGGGGATAGTCGGGGGCTTCCTTGCTGACAGGTTGATATTGGCTGCTGTCGGCGGTCGCCGTTTGTTGTTGGGCCTGGCGAGCACGTTCGGCGGTTTGTCTGGCCTGCTCGGCCTGACGTTGTTGCTCGGCCTGTTGCTGCTGCGCCACACGCTGCTGCTCGACCTCCCGGGCGCGCTCGCGCTTCTGCTCCTCGACACGCTTGCGCGCCAGTGCGGCCTGTTCGAGTTGACGGGCCTGGCGTTGTGTATCGACCTGTGGCCGGGGCGGCTCGATGGGTCTGGAGACGACGGGTGCTGGCTCGACTACAGGCTCAACGACAGACCCAGGAGCAATAGGGGTAGGTGCAGGTTCGGGCGGCAGGATGAACAGTTGAGTGCTCATCGTTCTGACGGGTTCGGGTGATTTTTCCTGAAGGCTCCAGCCGAACAGTAATGCCCCCAGCACCGCGCCATGCAGTCCGAAAGCGATGGCAGCCGCCAATCCGTTCTTGCGCAGCGTGCTCCAGTCCAGGGTGCTGGAGCCGCGAGACTCAAGTTCCAGTGTCATGGTGTTCATTGCGGGGCCTCGGTCACCAGTCCCAGATGGCTCACGCCGCTGCGCTGCAAGGCCGCCATGGCAGCGACCACTCGTCCGTAATCGGCCTTGTCGTCAGCGCGAATGAACACCTGGGTGTCTGCGCGTTCGGCCACCAGTCTGGCGATACGCTCCTGCATGTCTTCCAGACTAGCCGCGGTATCGGTCTGCGCATGGGTGTCGACGTTTTCCCCGAGGTTCCAGTAATAACCACCCTCAGCCTTGACCGACAGAGTCACGATGCGTTGCTTGGTATCGGTGGGCAGCGCTTCACTGGCGACTTTCGGCAGTTCGATCTTCACGCCCTGGGTCAGCATCGGCGCAGTCACCATGAAAATCACCAGCAGCACCAGCATGACGTCGATGTAGGGCACGACATTCATCTCGGCCTTCGGACCATGTTTGCGTTGGGGTTTGACCAGCATGGAAAGTCCCTCAGGCCGCAGTGGCCATGTTGCGAGTCAGGCCTTGCAGAGTCCGGTTCAGGCGTACCTGCAATTCGTTGCCGAAGCTGTAGTAACGGGATGCGAGCGTCTGGCCATGTGCAGCAAAGCGGTTGTAGGCAATGACAGCCGGGATAGCTGCGAACAGACCGATGGCGGTTGCAATCAAGGCTTCGGCAATGCCGGGAGCGACCGTGGACAACGTGGCCTGCTGCACCTGAGACAGGCCGATGAAAGCATTCATGATGCCCCAGACCGTCCCGAACAAACCGATATACGGGCTGACCGAGCCCACCGTGGCAAGAAACTGCAGACCCTTTTCCAGTTGCAGTTCCTGCTCGCTGATCGCCACCTGAAGCGAACGCTCGACGCCGGACAATACGACATCGGGCTCGATGCCCGGGCGATGCCTGAGCTGTTGATACTCGGCATAACCCGCCTGAAAGACCCGCTGAATGCCGTTGGCCTGCTCACCCGCCTCAAAGGCCTCGTTGTACAGCGGCGTCAGTTCAGGTTCGCGACGAAAACGCTGCTCAAAGGCATCCAGAGAATGTGCGTCATGGCGCAATGCGAGGCTGCGTTGAATGATCAGATACCAACTGGTCAGCGAAGCCATCAGCAAGGTCAGCATCACAGCCTTGACCAGTAGGCTGGCGTTGCTGATAAGGCCCCAGATCGTCATGTGTTCCAGCGTGGCGTGCATCTTGGAATTCCCGGGTATGCGGCACCTTGTGCTCAAGGCCGGTGCCGGTATTAATCGATTGTTTATCATCAGTTGATGACAAACGACTTACGGCAGAGCGAGTGTCTTCACCACATCGGCCCAAGGCACGAACTTGAAGTTCTGTGCCTGCTCGGGCATGCGCTTTCGGCCGTCCTGTACGACCAGCATGCCTTTGCTCCATGGCCCGCCAAGGTTGGCCGAGGTCACTTCCAGACCGTCCGTCTCGGAAGTCCCGTCGATGCCGAGCCGGGCATTGAGGCCCACACGAAATGTACCGCGCAGCGCATAAGGCGCTTCGGCATCGACCACCACATAGCTGTCATTGCCCTGGCTGGAGATCACCAGATAGTCATGCTGCTCACTCTGATACAGCGCCAGCCCCTCGACATCGGCATGCACCACATCGCCGACCTTGATCACACTGGAAAGGGTTGCCGGTTGATCCGCCCGGGCATCCACCGCCCAGACACCTACGTCTTCCTCGCCGAGAAACAGTCGCTGACGCTGATCGTCGGCCACGCAACCTTCCGGCTGGCTGTCCACCTTGAAGCTGCGCACCAGTTCACCCCTGGCCTTGCCGTCAGGCGCGCTGATCCGGTACTGCAGGAAGCTGCCATCCTTGTCATTGGCAAAGGCATAGATCTCGCCACTGGCCGGCTGGAACAGACAGATGCCGTAGATCTGCGCCAGCGGCGTGGGAATTTCGCCCGCCTCGCGAAGCACTCCGCTATTGCGATCAATGCTGAACAGACTCAGGCTATTGCGATCACGATTGCTGGCCACCGCCAGATCGACCTTCTGCTTGCCCAGCATGAAACCAGGGCGTACATCGACGTTGTTCAGACGCCCGACGGCCAGTTCCTGAAGCTGCTTGCCCTTGAGGTCATAAACCAGCAGCCCCTGCTTCTTGTTGGTGCCCAATACGCGACTTTGCGCCGGATTTTTCGGGTGAATCCAGATCGCGGGATCGTCAGCCGCATCGCCCTGACGCGCCACGGGCTCGCTCTGAGCGACAGCCGTCACACTGGGCAACGGCGCAGCCAGAGCGACCGGTTTCGGCTTCCAGCCGAGTTCGCCTTCAAACAGGCGGTCGCCGTCGTTGTCGTTGAGCAGCAGTTGCAAGCCGTTCTGGCTTTCGTGCACCGACAGCCCCTCGGGCTTTTTCAGGTTCATCAGCGACAGCTCGGCCACCGATGACCAGCTCTCGCCATCCCCCTGCTGCTGATAGAGGTGCAAGGCCTTGCCTTTGGGATCGAGCGCCAGCAAGCCGCCGGGAACCACCGCCATGGCACCCGCAGCCTGTCTGAGTGCGCCAAAGGGCTCACGCAAGGCGACTGGAATGCGAGCCACATCGGCTTCGGGGTGCGCCGGGTAGGCCCACCAACCGATGTTCTGTTCATTGACGAACAAGCGATGAGCCCCGTCGTCAACCTGGCAGAACTCCGCATTGGGCGGCAGCGGCAAATTGCGCACCAGACGCGGTTTTTCATCGAGATTATCGCCGCTGCCTACCAGCCATTGCTCACCCTTGCCCTCGTCACCGACCAGGAACAGAAACACATTGCTGGCGTCATCGCGATACAGGCACAAGCCTGTGACCGAGTAATCCCGTGCCGGCAGGTAGACCGGTTTTGACCACTGATTCCTTGCCGGATCGATGCGGCTCAGCATCGGTTGCTGGCGCAGATTGTCCAGTGTCGCAACCCATGTCGTCTCTCCCGCCTGACGACTGTCCAGCGCCTGATAAGAGCCCGGCATCCGGGCCAGTTGGCGGCCCTTTTCATCAAGCAGCAACAGGCCGCTCCTGACACTGGCCGCCAGGCGCTTCGTCCCGTCACTGCCGGGCAGAAACTCCACGGACTGCGCCTTGAACGGTTCACTTTCAGCCCAGCGCACAATATTCATCTCGGGGGTGGGTGCAGCCTGCGCGGCACCGGTTATCAGGCCGATCAACAGCGACAGGCAACCCGTCTTGCGTGGCAACGAAATCTTCATGAACACTTGAATCCTTGAGCAGGGTTATCCGGCAGCAAGGCCGCCGGCATGGATCAGAAATGAGTGAAGGTCAGGCCGATCTTGTAGGTCGGGCCGTACTCTTCGTACTGGCTGTTGAGGGATCGATGCCCGGTGTAGACGAAGTACGGCTGATCGGTGAGGTTCTGCGCCTCGAAGCTGACTTTCAGGTTTTTGCTCAGGGAGTAACGAGCGCTGAAATCGATGAAGGTCTGGCCGTCGACATACAGGTCATGATCCTTGTCGCCGATGGACGCGAGCTCATAGAGATAGGCCGACTTGTAGTTGGCCGACAGCCGCAGGCTGAGCTTGTCGTTTTCCCAGCCCAGCATCAGGTTGCCCACCGTGTCGGACTGACTCGGCAGATCGATATCACGCTTGCGATTGGTGCCCGTGCTCTGATCGAAGCCTTTGATGCTGGCATCCGAGCGGCTGAACGTGGCGTTGGCACCCAGCAACAAGCCATTCCAGGGTGCAGGCAGCCAGTCGAATTTCTGCGAGTAAGCCAGCTCAAGGCCGTACAGCTTGGCCTTGTCGCCGTTGGCGTAAGTATTGGCCTCGGAAAAATTCGCCCACTGCCCCGTTCCCGCCAGATCGGTGTTGTAGACGAAGTTCTGGATATCCTTGTAGAACACAAAGGCCGAAACCGTCCCGGCGCGCCCCATGAAGTGCTCGATGCCCAGATCCAGGTTACTGGACTCCAGCGGTTTCAGATCCGGATTGCCAAAGCTGGCTTCGTCATCGTCGATCACAAAACCCGGAGCCAGTTGCCCGAAGGTCGGACGCACCACGCTTTTGGTCCAGGCCGCACGCACCTGTGTGCTCTTGTCGATCTGATAGCGGGCATGCAGGCCCGGCAGCCAGTGGTGGTAATCGCGGCGGGTCCGGGTCGATTCGAACGCGCCGTCGCGCACGCCAGTGCCCTTGGCTTCCATCTCGGTGCCTTCGTAGCGAAGGCCGGCAATGAAGCGCCACTTATCGATATCCAGGGTGTTCATGAAATAGCCGGCATTGATGTCTTCACGGATGGTGAAGTCGTTGGCCCGCGACTCCGACTCATCGTAGAAATCCGCAGCATTCAGCCCACCCAGCAATCCTTTGATGGCGCCAGGGCTGATGCCATTGCCGAAATTGCCCAGCCGGTAATCGATGGTGCCCTTCTGGAATTGCGTCAGATTCAGATCGCTGGAAGTCAGCCCCAGCGTATCGAAATCCTCGTATTTCCAGACTTCCAGATCGTTGGTCTTGTCACGTCGACTGACCTTGCCACCGAACTTGAACTGCGAGGCATAGCCTTTGAAATCGTAATCGCGGGCCAGATCCAGACGCAGATTCTTTTCCTTGTCTCGGGTGTTCTGCTTTTCCCAGTCGACTTTGTCGAGGGTGAAGTTCGAAGCGTCGTAAAACCCGGAGCCGACAATCGGGCGCGGCTTTTCACTGTCGTAGAAACCGGTATTGGCGAAGTCATTGTTGCCCACGAAAGTGGCACCTGCGATATG